>Ga0105107_10003376_pt1 | contig 10595 bp, 9 predicted proteins | sample PPLLaktember2015_6_FD_79335 | JGI IMG/M metagenome (GOLD analysis project Ga0105107, IMG submission 79335) | Freshwater sediment microbial communities from Prairie Pothole Lake near Jamestown, North Dakota, USA - PPLs Lake P8 Core (1) Depth... | ecosystem: Environmental > Aquatic > Freshwater >... | reverse complement strand
GCTCCGCAAGTACCCTGAGGAGATGCTCCCGCACCGCTTTTGCGGTCTCCGGTCGGCGTAGGGCGAAATCCACGAAGCACTTGGCGTACTCGACGCGATTTCCGATGTCGTAGCGCCTGGCCTGCCAGCTCAGGGCGTACATGGGCTGCCGCTGAGCCAAGAGGTTCATGGCATCGGTGAGCTGGATCTCGCCGCCGACACCCTGGCCCGTGGCGTCGATACATTCAAAGATTTCCGGCGTGAACACGTACCGGCCGGCGATGGCCAGATTACTGGGCGCCTCGGCGACGGCCGGCTTCTCGACCAGTCGCCGCAGTCGGAGCAGGTCGGGATTGCCGTCCACGGGCGCCCCATCCACGATCCCGTACCGGCTCACCCATTCCTGGGGCACTTGATGGACCGCCACGGCGCTCGCCCGTGTAGCCTCGAAGACATCCAGGAGTTGACGAAGCCCCGGCTTCTGGCCTTCCGGCGGCTCGATGATCGTGTCCCCGAGCAAGACGGCAAACGGCTGGTCGCCGACATGGTCCCGTCCCAAGCGGATGGCATCCCCCAAACCGAGCTGCAGCTTCTGCCGGATGTAGTGGATCCTGGCGCGGTTCCCGATGTCCCGGATCTGATCGATAAGCTCGTGCTTGCCGACCGAGGCCAGGAAGGCCTCCAACTCCGGATTGAAGTCAAAGTGATTCTCGACGGCCCGCTTCGCGCGGCCTGTGACGATGAGGATGTCGTCGATCCCGCTCGCCACGGCCTCCTCGATCACGAATTGCAGGACCGGCTTGTCGACGATAGGCAGCATTTCCTTGGGCATGGACTTCGTTGCCGGCAGGAAACGCGTGCCCATGCCGGCGGCCGGGATGACGGCCTTGCGAACCGCGAGCCGACGGTCGGCGTTTGTTGGTCGATGTTCGGATGGCGCCATGTGCAGCGTTCCTCGTACGTTGTGGGATTGGTCACGCGTCATGCCTCAAACGATCTGCGGCGTGAACAGCTTCGCGCCCAGTTCCTTGTAGGCGGCGGCCAGCCGCCGCAAGCGCTCGGGATCGCCGTCGTAGCTTCCTGCGACGGCGCCGCCGGAACCGGCGAAGTTGACCGCCGCGCCCAGCTTCCTGCCGGTCTCCACCAGGGTCCGGTTGCCCGGACTGATGTGGATCAGGCTCGCCCGCAGGTCGAAATTGGCGTCCATCAGCGGCCCGATCTCCCGACCCCGACCGGCAAGGATCAAGTCGCGCGCTTGTTGGGTAAGCTCCGCCCAGCGCTTGATTCCCGCATGTACCGCCTCCTCGCCCCGGTTGTAGCGGCTGCGAAGGTCGTTGTGAGTCACTTCGGTCCCCTCGGCCAGCGTGTCGTGATACGCGACGTAAAGCGGTGGAAGCAGTGCCGGATCAAGCGGCTCATAGAGGCCGTATCCGTCCCGCGCCATCCGCTCTTTGTCGAAGTCCATGAAGACCGCGCCCCCATAAACTTGGATCACGCGGTCCTGAAGCCCCGCGCCGATCTTCAACTCGTCCAGTTCCACGCTGAGAATGATCCCCGGGAGCACGGGCTGGGGGATCTCCACCCCAAAAAACTGCATGAGGGCTCGCATCGTTGCGGTAATGATGGCGCTGGAGCCGGCGAGCCCCACCCGGATTGGAATATCGGTTTGATATTCAATGGAGAAGTTGCGGTCAATGGGCGCCCCGACCTTGGCGCAATAGTCGCCAAAACGCTTGATGGCGGCCTTGATGAGGCGAATGCCTCCATAATAACCGTGGATCTGCACATCGTCGAGCAGTTCGCCGAAATTCGCAAACTCGAGCCGATCGGACCTTTGCGGCAGGATGGTCAGCCGCGTCGACTCGTAGAGGGTGACGCCGGCGCTGAAGTTCTTGACGATGAAGGAGATGGTCTTGCCGAAGTAGCCGTCCGACGGATTGCCGATGAGTCCCGCCCGGGCGAAGGCTCTGGTCTGAATAATCATAGCGGCCTCTCTCGCTCCCCTGCTATGGTCGAACGCTTTGGCGCCCAACACGAGTCGTCTTGTCCGCCCAGCATCGCTTCAGGAGCCACTGGAGCATCGCCCGCAAGAAGGGAATCTGTCAAGGGGAAACAGGGCAAAACGACCGAAAGAGTACGCTTGCTTTTCGAAGACGGGATAAGGAGAATGCGGCCCATGTACGCTCGCGTTCAGAAAGCGGTTCGGTTCTTGCGAGCGCGCGCCGTAGCGTTGCCCTCGGTGGCCATTGTCTTGGGGAGCGGCTTAGGCGCCCTGGCGCGCGAAGTCCAGGACGCGCGGCTCATTCCCTACGCCGCCATCCCCCACTTTCCAACGTCGACGGTGGAAGGCCACGCCTCCCGCTTCATCTTCGGCTGCCTCCAAGGCACACCGACGGCCTTGATGCAGGGACGCTTCCATTACTACGAAGGCTACTCGATGCAAGAGCTCACGTTCCCGGTCCGCGTCCTCCGGGCCCTCGGGGTAACGACCCTGATCCTGACCAATGCAGCGGGCGGACTGAACGCGAACTTTCGCGTCGGCGACCTGATGCTCATCCGCGATGTCATGAACCTGATGGGGGACAACCCGCTGCGGGGACCAAACGATGAGCGCCTCGGGCCGCGCTTCCCGGGCATGCGGGATCTCTTCTCGCCGGCGATGATGCAGGCGACGCGCGCGGTGGCGCGCCGCGAGGGAATCCGGATCCGATCCGGGGTGTACGCTGGAGTGAGCGGTCCATCCTATGAGACGGCCGCCGAGATTCGGATGCTACGGAGGCTGGGGGCGGACGCCGTGGGCATGTCCACGGTGCCCGAGGTCCTGGTGGCCCGCCACGCGGGCATCCCCAACATTCTGGGAATCACCTGCATCACTAACGTCGAGGCTGTCCGGTCCACGGGCGCACCCAGACCCACACCCGTCACCCACGCCGCGGTCCTGGCCGCGGCGGCCCGCGCCGATGGCAACCTCGCCACGATCCTCCGCGGCGTCATCGCCCGACTGTGATCGTGTTGTAGTCGGAATCTCGCAGGCTGCTGAAAAAAGGCCCATCTACCGGGTACCCATCCTTCAGGATCGGTGACGCCGCCTTGTATCTGGGCTTTTTTGACCAGCCTCGGCAGAAACGGTCTTCCGGCATCCTGCTATACCCGGATGGGCTACCCAGCGATATCCCGCGCGGCGTCGAACATGGCCCCGATGTCTTCCGTCGGCACGTTCGCCTGCATATTGTGGACGGAGCCGAAGACCAAACTGCCGCTAGGCGCTAGGCCGTGAAGCGTCGCCTCACCCGGTTGTGGATCTGCGCTCAGCGGCCATCGCCGTACCGCAGGGTTTCTATCCCGGCCGAGAAGTATTCTTCGACGAGGGCCGCAAGCTCATTCCGGAGGCCCTCGCCGTCCCGACCGGCGTATCGGTCATAGAGGCTGCGGGCGATCTTCGCAAACGTGTCGAGGATCGCGGGATCAAAATGCCCTCCACGTCCGTGCTCGAGGATCTCCATGGCTTCGTCGAAAACGAGCGGCTTCTTGTAGGGCCGAGCCGAGGTCAGCGCATCAAAGACGTCCGCCACCGCGAAGATGCGTGCTGGGATGGGGATGTCCTCTCCGCGCAGGTTGTGCGGATACCCGCCCCCGCCGTACTTCTCGTGATGGTAACCGGCCACCGCGATCCCATCGCGAAGCCATGACGACCGCTGCACGATGTCCACGCCTTTCTCGACGTGGCTCTGCATGACGGTGAACTCGCCGTCGTCGAGCCGTCCTGGCTTCAGGAGTATGGCGTCGGGGATGCCCAGTTTGCCGACGTCGTGAAGGAATGCCCCCTTGACGAGAGACTGCATCTCGGTCCGGCCGAGACCCATGGCCTGGCCGATACGAGCCGAGTAAAGCGAGACCCTGTAGTTGTGGGCGTCGGTATCGCTGTCACGCTTGGCGATGGCGCTCCCAAGGACCGAGAGGGTTTCCAGGTTTGCCTCAAGCAGATGGGATGAATAGTCGGCCAGTCTGCGCGTCAGGTGAAGGATCACGGGAAAGAGCAGCGCCGCCACGCAGACGACGATGGCGGCCGCAAGAAAGACGTTCAGGAGGATCGTCCAGCGCATCTGCTCCGCCACCTCAGGCGAGACCGCAAACATGCCCCGGGCGAATGCCGCCACCGAACCAACGTGATCGACGATGGGTATGACGGTATAAACGAGGAGGCCGTCGTTGATGCGTGCCGCCTGTACGTGGTCCTGGCCCACGGCCGGGAAGACCAGCGGCTGCGATGCCATGAACGTCCGGACCTGGGCAATATCCGGCTGGTCGCCGGCAACTCCCTCCACAAGAACGGTTGAGGAGCGATCATAGACCTGAAAGAGCACGAAACGACCCGCCCGATAGATCACGGGCTGCTCCCCTCGGCCAACGACCTCCCGCAGGGCCGAGACGACATCGGCCCCTTCCCGCTCCATGACGTTACGCACTCTCTCGACGAGTGTTGCAACCCCGCGGCGGCCCAGATCGGCCACCTCGTTTTCCAGCCGCGCTTTCTGGGTGACGTACGCGGCAGCGGCGACGGCGACGGCGATGACGGCCGTCGCAATGCCCAGCCGCACAACGAGCACACGGCGGACGAACGTCCTGAGCGGGTACGTTCTCATCGGATTGTCCCCGGCGGCGATTGCCGCGACATTCTTTCCCTCACGTACCGGTGGAACCACCCCAACACAAAACGGGCGACCGCATTCAACGCGGCTCCGATACCCGCTCGCATCCGACCCAGAGACGCGCCGCAACGAGAGCATGCATTAGTAGAATGCGGAAAAACGTTTTTGGTTCAGGCTGCTCAAAAAGGTCCAGATGCAAGGCGCTGCGCCGGGTACCCATCCAACGGATGGGTACCCGGCAGATGGGCGTCCTTCAGCAACCTGTCAAAAACGAATCGGGTATCCGCCGAATTCCAGAGCCGTGTCGAACATGGCCACGATGTTCTCCGGCGGCACGTTGGCCTGAATGTTGTGGACCGATCCGAAGATGAATCCGCCGCCCGGGGCCAGGTCGTGGATGCGCCGCCTCACGTCGTCGCGGACCTGCTGGACCGTCCCGGTGCCCATGACGACCGGGTCGCAGCCGCCGCCCCAGAATGTCAGGTCCTTGCCGAACTCCTTCTTCAGCCGAGCCGAGTCCATCTCCGCCGCGTTCACCTGCACCGGGTTCAGGATGTCCACGCCGACCTCGATGAGGTCGGGGATCAGCCGGTAAATGGAGCCGCAGGAGTGGAGGTAGACTTGCGCCTTCGTCCGCTGCTTGATCTCGCGAATGAGCCGATGCAGTCGCGGCTTGTAGATCCTCCGAAATGTGGTCGGAGCCATCATGGGCCCCTGCTGGCTGCCGAGGTCCTCGTTGAGCTGGACAATGTCGACGCAATCCCCCACCTGCTTGAGCACCATTTCCCAGTACGCAATTTGCCACGCCAGGACACGATCGCTGAACGCCTCGATCAGCGGCTCGTTGCCGGCCAGGTTGACGAAAGCCTGCTCCATCCCGAACGTGTACCAGGCATGTTCCCACAGGCCGGGCATCGCGCCGCACATCATGATCACCTTCTCGCCGGCTTCGAAGGCCACTCGGATCTTCTCGGGCAGGCCCGCAATGCGCGAGGGATCGGTCGGATTCGGCCAGCGGTATTTTGTCAGATCGGCCTCCGACTCGGCCTCCGTGAGCGGATTGGCGACCATGTCGTAGTAGAACCCGCCCGGCGGCATGTGGTATGTCGTGCCCCACTCGTCCACGTACGAGTTGGTGGCTGGATCAATCCTGAAGACGTAGTCGCTCGGGGCCTTTGGAAAGAAGATGGCGCTGACTCGCTCGAACCGCTGGAGCAATTGTGGGTCCGGTTCGACCAAATAGGTGTGGTAGCTCCGAATCGGCGGCTCCGGCCCGTTGAATCCGAGATGCTCCATGAGGGCCTGGTGGGCGGCAAAATGCAGCGTCGTCTGGCGCCCGCCAAAGTCCAAGGGGACCCGGTCAGGCTCGTGGTGATTAAGCGCAGCCAATGCTCTCTGGCGGCAGTTCATCGTCATTCTCCTTCGGCCGGCGTCGGGAGTGACTCTGGCCCGAGCCAATCTCCCATCACGATGAGGCGAATCGGCACCGCGACAGAAACACGACTCATTCGCCGTGGGCAAGTGCCTGCGGCGCATGGCACACGGGCCACCCGGGTCATCCTTTCCGGTGGGTTCTCCAGTAGTCCACCGTCACCTTGATTACCACCTTGTGCAGCTCGTGCGGGCCTCCGGAATGGCACATGGGCATGTGACCCTCCCACGGGAAGAAGACGGCGAAGTGGCTCGGAGGAATTGCGAGTTCGTGATAGCGGCCGGGCGTGGCGTAAAATACCAGGTCCTTGGCGGCATCGTACGGGGTGGCCCGCTGGAGCTGTCCTGTCGGGGCGACGCCGATCATCTCCTCGCCGGACAGCAGGCACTGGATGTCGATATAGTCCCGATGGGATTCGAACCGCGCCTCGTCGGTGGTCTTGGACGGGGCCTTCATTGCCAGGGCGAAGATGGCATCCCCCTGGATCTCGTGCTTCCCGAGCGGAAGCGTCGCCGGATCGGTCTGCTCGAGGAACTCGAATCCCGGCTCCAGCCCTTCAATCCCCTCGATGCGTCGCCACCCGTCCAAGCGTCCGCAAATCATGGCAAGCCCTCCACGTTACCTGGTTGCGAGAACGATACGTTCCTTCACGGTTCCCCGCTCGGCGCTTTCGCGTTTCAGATCGTCATCCCGCCGTCAATGGCGATCGTTGTTCCGTTCATAAAGGCGGCTTCGTCCGAGGCTGCGAAGAGAATGGCGGCTGCGATCTCCTCGTCCGTTCCCAGCCGCCCCATGGGTTGCCGGGCGATGAATTCCGCTTTGGCTCTTTCCGGATCGGCGAACGCCTGGATGCGCCGTTCCAGCGAGGGGGTATAGGTCGTCCCCGGACAGACGCAGTTCACGCGGATCCTATCCGCGAGGTAGTCGGCCGCCATGGCTTTGGTGAGGCCCCAGAGCCCCGCCTTGGAAGCCGTGTAGGCCGCGCGGTCCTTCACGCCCTTGAGGGCAACCACAGACGCGTTGTTGACGATCACCCCACCACCGGTCCTCCGCATCTCTCCGATGGCATGCTTTGCGACGAGGAAGGGGCCCTTCAGGTTCACCGCCAGGGTGCGGTCCCAATCTTCCTCAGATGTGTTGTCAACGCGTCCCGGAACGACGATGCCGGCGTTGTTCACCAGGATGTCGATCCGACCGAACGTTTTGACAGTCTCTCCAACCATGCGTTGCGCATCGGCGTCTTTCGAGACGTCTCCCTGGATGTAGATCCCCTCGCCCCCTGCCTGCGTCAGGAGCCGCAGCGTTTCCATTCCGTTTGAAGGAGTGAGGGAATTCACGGCCACCTTCGCCCCCTCCTTGGAAAACCGCACCGCCGCAGCCCGACCGATTCCCACCCCTGCCCCCGTGATCAGCACCACCTTCCCTTGGAATCGCAATGTGTGACCTCCTTGAGCGGCGTGACTCCGGAACGGATGACCGATGATCACGAAACCGTGGCGCGCCAACGCCTATCTTCATCCAATCAAGCGCAGATCGCGCAGAAGCGCCTTCAACTCCTCATCAAGTGGTAGCGGGTCGTACCCTAGCGCGTACGCCTGCGAACTGTCCAGCGAAACGTCCGGCGGCCTGGGCGCCCCGACTATTCTGTCTCGCTGGCGTCCCGGCACGATGAGACCGGCGTCAGTTCCCAGTATCCCGGCCAGAACGATCCCGAGGTCGTAACGTGAAACCCTCTCTCGTCCGCCCAGGTGGAGGATACCACCGCCGAGGCCCAGTGCCATGAGCAATCCCGCGGCCGCCGTTCGGGCGCCGACCGGCGTCCGGCACTCGTCGGTAAAGAGTCTCAGCTCCTTTCCGCCTCGCAACGCGGCGATCCATGGCTGGATAAAGCTCGCCGAAGCCGGCCCGGGATCGCCAAAGATCGGGGGCAGGCGACAGATGACGGCGCCCGGACATCGTTGGCGCACCACTCGCTCCGCAGCGGCCTTTTGCTCACCATAGACGTTGATGGGGGAGACCGGGTCCCCTTCGAGGTACGGCGGGCGAGTGCCGTCGAACACCAGGTCCGTTGATACGAACGCCCAAGCGATCCGCGCGCCCGCGCACAGGTCCGCAATGTCGGCGGTGACATCGACGTTGATCCGGTGGGATTCGTCGGGGTGCGCTTGGCAGAAGTCCGGTTGCGCCGCCGCCGCGCAGTGGATCAGGGCGTCCGGCGCGACCGTCTGGAAGAGCCTCCGGAGTTCTTCAGGATGCGTCAGGTCACCGGTCAAGCGGGCGACGCCTGGAAGGTCGGCGGGGTGCCGGTGAACGATACCGAGCGTGCGCCACCGCTCCCGCGCCGCGGCACACAGGTTCCACCCAAGGACACCGCTCGCTCCCGTGACCAGTAGCGTCCTCATAGACGTGAACGAACCTGCCGGTCCGTCATGCGGTCAACGTCCTCCCAGTGTCACCAACCCGGAATGCGGCGCAGGCCGCCTGTCGGCGCCCCGCGAATGCCGCTGCACTGCCCGCGCGCGTAGCATCGTCATTGGCGTGCCCAGCGTCAACCGGGATTCCCCAAACGGACGAGGAGCCATACGAGATGTGGCAGATTCAAACGGGAGCGTGCCCTGGGTGACCCGCATTCCGGGGATTCCGATGGACACGGGAAAAACACTCCTGGTAACATCCGTGGGCGCTCCGAGGAAACGTAACGAGATCGCGCAGAGGAGGGCCGTTATGTCTCGACACCTGCTCTTCTCGGGTGTGGTCTGGACGCTCGTCCTGGTGTGCGCCTGGCCGGTGTGCGCCCAGGAGAAATATCCTGCCCGGCCCGTTGCTGTGATCGTCCCCATGAATCCCGGCGGCGGGACTGATCTCGTCGGCCGCGCCTTCGCCGAGGCCTTGAAGAAACAGCTCAACCAGAGTTTCGCGGTGGAGAACGTACCGGGCGCCGGAAGCGCCATCGGGACCACGAAGCTGCACGGCTCCAAGCCGGACGGCTACACGCTGGGCGTGGTCGGGGGTTTTCTGGTTAGCACCAGCCTGCTCGGCGCGGCGAAGTTCCCGGTCACCGACCCCACCCACCTCGCCCGGCTGTCCCAGGAAACGTTCGTCCTCTCGGTCAAGTCCGACGCGCCGTGGAAGACGGTGGCGGAGTTTATCACGCTGGGGACGGCGGGCTCGGGCGCCCTCACACACCTCGCCGCCGAGGCACTGAACCAGAAGACGGCCGCCAAGCTCAACATCATCCATTTCGCTGGCGGCGCGAAGGAGTTGACGGGGGTCCTCGGCGGCCATGTCAGCGGCGGCATCTTCTCGCAAGTCGAGGTCTTGCCGTACAGCGGCGCCGAGCCCAAGCTCAGGACTCTGGCGGTCTTCGGCGAGACTCGGACCGACAAGCTCCCCGACGTGCCGACGTTGAAGGAACTGGGGATCCAAGGGGTGCGGCCGGGCCCCTGGCAAGGCTTGGCCGCGCCGAAAAACATTCCCGAACCCGTGAAGAGGTCGCTGGTCGAGGCGGCAGCGAAGGCCAGCCGGGATTCGGCGTGGCTCGATTTCCTCAGCAAGAATGGCTTGACCAGCGCCTTTCTCGCCGGGCAGGAATTGGATACCTTTCTCAGGGAGGAGGTTGAGACGATCGGCGCACTTCTGAAGGTGATCGGTCTTATGAAGTAGGCATTGGCGCCGACCCGGCGAAGCCCGCGCACCGTGTCGGCCGCCGGAATCCACGGCGCAGAATTGACGAGAGGACTTGTGGCCGCCATACAGCTCACGCGGATGGGAGAACGCCGATGAAGAACGCATTGCTGGCGCTTCTGTGTGCGATCTCGCTCGAAGCGTGCGCCGCCTTGAGTATCCAGGAACCTCTCAACGTGACGATCGCCGATCTGAAACCGATTGAGGTGGGAGTGCTCGAGCAGCGCTACGCGCTGAAAATTCGCCTGTTGAACCCCAACGACACGGAAATTGCCTTCGACGGAGTCGTGTTCGATCTGGAGATCAACGACGTGCCTTTTGCCAAGGGCGTCAGCGATCAGAAAAGCGTGATCCCGCGGTTCGGAGAGGCCTTAATTGACGTGCAGGCCGTGAGCGGTCTGCAGAACATCCTCCGACAGATCAACGAACTCCTGAAGGGCGAGAGGACTAACCTGACCTATCGTATCAAGGGCCGGCTTCACGGCGGCGGCTTCGGTTTCACTCGCTTCGACTCAAGCGGCGAGATCGCCATCCCTGCGGGGATCGAAAAATCGGGCGTTGACACCGAGCGAGCTTCACCCGATCGCACGAAGCGCCCGAACCCCTGAAACGTTGGTGCTCGAACGCCGCCGATGTCCGGTTCAGGCTCCGACGTCCCCCGTGTCGAAGCCAGGACGGATGAAGTCGCGGGCCAGCCCCCTCGAGCCACGCGTCGACGCCCGGGCGTACCCGGTCCCCGCCACGGCGCACGGGTGCTCGCGCACATCCTCGTGCCGCCGTAGAAGAGATTCCTCCGCCACGGCGTCCGCCGGCGGCAGTTCGTTCCCCCGCTCCTGTAGAATCTCGCCCAG
>Ga0105107_10003375_pt1 | contig 10597 bp, 8 predicted proteins | sample PPLLaktember2015_6_FD_79335 | JGI IMG/M metagenome (GOLD analysis project Ga0105107, IMG submission 79335) | Freshwater sediment microbial communities from Prairie Pothole Lake near Jamestown, North Dakota, USA - PPLs Lake P8 Core (1) Depth... | ecosystem: Environmental > Aquatic > Freshwater >... | reverse complement strand
TGGCTGCCAAAGGCTACAAAATGACCCTTCTCCCCGTGCCCAAACCCGGGGAGAGATACGCCTCGGTTCTGGGAGGCCATGCGGAAGTCCTCTATGAACAGGCCGGAGACATGAAACAATATATCGAGGCCAAACAGGTCCGGCCCGTGATGATTTTCGCGAAGAAACGAAATCCCGCCTTCCCGGATGTTCCCGCGTCTGTCGAGCTGGGTTTTGATATCACTCTCCCCCAGTTCCGTTCGATTGTAGGCAAGAAGGGGATTCCCGCCGACCGGGTGAAAATTCTGGCGGAAGCCTTCCGCAAGGCCGCCGAAACTCCGGAATGGGAGAAGTTCGCCAAGGAGCAGTATCTGGATCCGGAAAGCTTCATGCCCCCGGAAACCTTCACCCCCTGGGTTATTAAAGAGACGGAAACGATGCGCGAATTCATGAAGACGTTCGGGATGGTGAAATAGGGCAATCTGTCGGTCACCAACCCTCACAACCCCTTCATCCTGCTCTCCTCTGAAACCGGGGAAAGGGTGAAGGGGAAAAGGGCGGAGATTCGGAAAGGCAGAGGTTTTTCATGGAGCAAAAGACATTCGCATACGAGAATAAAGGAGGACTTGCCTTTTTCAAGGGCCTCCAGGGAATCGGATTGATTTTTATCCTGGCCGTCTACTTTTATTACCTTGCCGGACAGATGGACGAGTTTCCCGGACAACTGGGACCGGCTTTCTGGCCAAGAGCGACCTTGATTCTGCTCATGGCCGGCTGCGTCATCAAAGTGATCGAAATTCTTCTTGCCCGCCGGGAAGCGGGGCAGGCCTCCGCTTCCTCTCCCCTCCCGGCCATCCACGCCCTGCGACTGGCGGGGCTCATCGGCATGGTCGTCGGCGCCGTGGCCCTTATGGACCAGATCGGGTTCATGCTCACCAATCTGATCTTTCTTCTTTCGTTCATGCATCTGGCCGGGGTGCGGAAGAAATCCACCCTGGTCCTGACCCCGGTTTTCGGCACGGTGATCCTTCTTTATTTGTTCGTCAAGGTCGTCTACCTTCCCCTGCCGAAGGGCGCCTGGTTTTTTGAAGACCTTACGATCGCCGCCTACCGCCTTCTCTGGATCATCTGACGAAGCGGATTTTTTTGAAAAATGGAGGGTAATCCCATTGAGTACGCTTGAGTATCTGGGAATCGGGCTTCTCACCACTCTTGAGCCTTTAAATGCCATCATGATTCTGCTCGGCCTGACGATCGGGGTTCTGGCCGGGGCCCTTCCCGGCATCACCATGCTGAACGCCATTGTGCTGGTTTTGCCCTTCACCTATCTCATGGACATCGTTCCCTCTCTCCTGCTGATGATCGGCATCTACTGCGGGGGGATCTTCGGCGGATCGATCACGGGGATTCTTTTCAACATCCCCGGGGACCCGATGAATATCCCTACAACCTGGGAGGGGTATAAATTAAACAAAAAAGGATTCGTCTCCAAGGCCCTGGGAATGGCGATCATGACCTCTGCGCTCGGAGGGTTTTTCAGCGCTTTGATCATGACGTTTGCCTCCCCCCCTTTTGCCAAAATCGCCCTTTCCTTCTCTTCCTGCGAATATTTCTCCGTTGTTTTTCTGGGGCTGGCGAGCGTTGTCGTCATCGGAACCCGGTCGATCGGGAGCGCCCTGATCTCTCTTTTTATCGGGGTCTTCCTGGGGACAATCGGGATGGACGACATTTACGGCGTCCCCCGGTTTACCTTCGGTTCCCAGATTATGGAGACCGGCATCAACTTTGTAACCGTTTTGATCGGGCTCTTTGCCATCGGCGAAGTCCTGGAACAGCTGACTCTCAAGGACAAGGAAACGGGTGACGTCATCCGCACCCGCCCGAAAACCCAGCTCCCCCGCTTCGGGGAACTCTGGGCGTTGCGGGGTTCCATTCTGCGCGGCCTGGGAATCGGCTTCATCATCGGGGTCATCCCCGGAGCCGGCGCCACCGTCGCTTCCTTCGTCAGCTACGGGGTGGAGAAACAGGTGTCCAAACACCCGGAGAAGTTCGGCACCGGTGTATGGGAAGGTCTCGTAGCCTCCGAGACCTCCATTAACGGCTCCACTGGCGGGGCCATGATCCCCCTGCTCACCCTGGGCATCCCGGGAAGCGGAGCCACAGCGGTCATGATGGGGGCGTTCCTCCTTCATGGGATTCAGCCGGGTCCGCTCCTGTTTACAAAGACGCCGGAGGCAGTTTACACGATTTTCGTGGGCATGATGATCTGCAACCTGATCATGATCATTACGGGCCTCTTCACCGCCCGTTTCTTTTCCGAACTCATGCGGGTTCCCGAAAACATCCTCGGCGCCTTCATCATCACCTTCTGTTTGATCGGAGCCTTCGCCCTACGCAACGACATGTCCGATGTCTGGTTCATGGCCCTTTTTGGAATCCTGGGGTTCTTCATGCGGCGGTACGGGTTGCCCATCCCCCCCCTGATTCTCGGAGTCATCCTGGGTCCTCTCGCCGAAAGCTATTTCGTGACCACGATGATCGGGGAGGCCAACGACTGGACGGTGTTCTTCACCCGCCCGGTGAGTGCCTGCCTGATGATCATCTCCATCGGCCTTCTGATCATGCCTTTTTTCCGCAGTATCTTAAAGAGGGGCAGAAAAGGGCCCCGGATCCCGGAGGGCGTATGACCCGGCCAACGGTTGTCCTTGGCGTGCTCGGCGTTGACGCCCACGTTGTCGGCAACAAGATCATGGCCCACGCCCTGGAGGGCGCCGGTTTCAAGGTCGTCAACATCGGGACCTTTTCCTCCCAGGAAGATTTCATCCGCGCCGCCATCGAATCGGCGGCAGAGGCGATCCTGGTGGGATCGCTTTGCGGCCACGGGGAAATGGAGTGCCGAAACTTCCGGGAGAACTGCATTGAGGCCGGGCTCGGCAATATCCACTTAGTGGTGGGCGGAAACCTGGTGATCGGCAGGCAGCAATGGGAGGAGGTGGAGAAAAGCTTCCTGGAGATGGGCTTCAACCGCGTGTATCCCCCCGGCGTTTCCCCGAAAAAGGTGATCGACGACTTGCAGAAGGACCTGAAAAACCGCGGGGCGCAAGGGGCAGGGAGCAAGAAGTAAAACTGCGCGTACCTTCCCTCTCCGTTTGTAACTTCGAACTTAGATCCTTGAAGGTTATTATGTCTTCTGCACTACTCATCGATTTCGGCAGCACCTACACAAAAATCGTCGCCGTCGATTTGGACCGGGAAGAAATTACCGGGTATGCCCAGAGCTGCACCACCGTGCAGACGGACATCATGATCGGCCTGCGCCACGCCCTCGCTCTTCTTCCCTCCTCGCTCCGGAATGTCCCCTACGCCTGCAAATTATCCAGCAGCAGCGCGGCCGGCGGCTTGGGGATGGTGACCATCGGCCTCATCCCGGAACTGTCGGCGGAAGCCGCCCGCCGTTCGGCCCTGGGCGCCGGGGCCAAGGTCATCAAAGTCTTTTCCTTCAAGCTGGCCGACAAGGAACTCCGGGAAATCGAGGGAATCAACCCGGATATCGTTCTTCTCGCCGGCGGAATCGACGGCGGGAACACGGAAGTCATTCTCGCCAACGCCCAAAAATTGGCTCAGAGTCGGTTGACCTGTCCGGTTGTCGTCGCGGGAAACAAGGCGGTGGCGGACGAAGTGTGCGGGATTCTTCAGGCGGGAGGCAAGGTTCCGCTGGCGACGGAAAATGTCATGCCGGATGTGAACGTCCTGAACGTGGATCCGGCCCGGACCATGATCCGCAAGGTTTTTATCGAACGAATCATCGCGGCCAAAGGCCTGAAAAAGGCGGAAGAATTCGTGGAGGGGATCCTGATGCCCACGCCCACGGCCGTTCTGAAAGCCGGCCAGATCCTGGCCGCCGGCACCGCTTCTGAAAAGGGAATGGGAGACTTAGTGGTCGTAGATATCGGCGGCGCCACGACGGATGTCCACTCCGTAGGCTGGGGGAGTCCCGTTCAGGCCGGCGTGGTCCGCAAAGGTCTGCCGGAACCTTATGCCAAAAGAACCGTGGAGGGAGACTTGGGGATTCGCTACAACGCCGAGTCGATCCTGAAACTCTGCGGCGCGGAAGCCATCCGGCAGAATGCCTCCCTCCCCCATCCCGACCTGGGGAAAAAACTGGAATGTCTTTCGCGGGATGTCGGGTTTGTTCCCGACAACCCGGAGGATCAGGATCTCGATTTTGCCCTGGCCTCCTGCGCTGTCCAGGCTGCCATGGAAAGGCATGCGGGTTCGATCGAAACTCTCTGGGGCCCCCAGGGCCAATATTTCATCCAGCACGGGAAAGATTTAACCCCCGTCGAGCAGGTGATCGGGACAGGAGGAATCTTTATCCACCACCCCCGGGCGGACGGAATCCTCAGAAAGGCCCTTTATGATCCCGGACAACCCTTTTCCCTGCGCCCGCGAAGCCCGAATCTCTACACCGACGCCCATTATTGCCTCTTCGCCGTGGGTCTTCTGGCCGAGCGATATCCGGACATCGCCTTCCGGATCGCCAGAAAGTATTTGAAAAAATGGAACGACTAAATTTCACCACAGAGGGCACAGAGATCACAGAGTAATAAGGGTTAAGAGGCTAAAGAAAATAGTGATGATTCCGGAAAGGGTCTGAATTTTCGCTTTTCCGTCATTTTCGTATTTTTTTTGCTTTTTGATGTTTGATTCTGATTTCTTTATTCTCTGTGCTCTCTGTGCCCTCTGTGGTGAAGGGGTCTTAAAATGGATTTGAATAATACACGCTGGTCGGATGAGGAGTTTTTTCGGGAACGGGAAAAGGTCCTCTCCTTGTGGCCCACCGGAAAGGACCTCGATCTCGAGGAGGCCGTCGCCTACCTCCACAAAATCCCGCCCCATAAGAACTACGCCCGCGCCGTAGCAGCCGCGAAGAAGGAGGGGCGCACGCTGGTTCAGCCCCGCGGAGGCGTGGCCCTAATCGAAGACCACATTGCCCTGCTGCAGTGCCTACAGGACCAAGGCGGGGCCGATCTGCTCCCGAACACCACCGACACCTACACGCGCAATCTGAAATTTCAGCAGGCCCAGCAAGGAATCGAGGAGAGCCGCCGCGCCGGCCGCTCCATGCTGAACGGATGTCCGATTGTCAATCATGGCCTGCAAGCGGTTCGCCGGATATCCGAAGCGGTGGATCGCCCGATCATCGTCCTCTCCGGAACCGCCTTCCCCATGCTCACGGCCGAAACGGGTTTTGCCGGCGGCATGACGGCCTATTTAGGGGCGGGCATTTCCTATACGGCCGCTTACACCAAGGACCTCCCTTTCGAACAGGGGATCCGCAATTATCAGTACGTGGATCGCCTGACGTCTTTCTACGAGGAAAGGGGAATTCGCCTACACCGGGAACAGCCGGGATTTTTGACCGGCACCCTGATCCCGCCGGGCGTGGGGATTGCGGTCGCCGTTCTGGAAATGCTCATGGCGGCCGGCCAGGGGGTCAAGCACTATAGCATGGGGCTCTGCCAAAGCCTGGATCTTTTCCAGGACGTCGCCGCGCTGTGGGCTCTGGAGGAGGTGGGGCAGGAGTATTTGGACCGCTTAGGGTACGGGGAAGTTTTCTTCTCCACCGTTACCCATGAATGGATGCAGGCCTTTCCCACGGACGAACCCCGGGCGTACGCCGTCATCATTCTCGGCGGGATCATCGCGGCTCTTTCCGGGGCCACCCAAATCGTCACCAAGAGCACTCACGAGGCAGAAGGAATCCCCACAAAAGAAGCGAATGCCGACGGCGTGAAAGCGACCCGGATGGCCATCCGGCTCATGCGTCAAAACCGCCTTCCGGTCACACCCGGGCTATTGCAGGAAAAACAAATCATCCTGTTGGAAGCCCGGGCGATCCTCGACAAAGCCCTGGAAATGGGTGACGGAGACCCGGTTCAGGCTTCTTTGCGCAGCCTGCAGGCGGGAGCTCTGGATATCCCCTGGGCCCCCAACCAACACATGGCCGGCCGGGTCATTCCCGTCCGGGACGCCTCGGGGGCCCTCCGGTACTTGGATCCTGCGGGCCTCCCTTTGCCTATGGAGGTGATCGAATACCATCGGGAGATGCTGAAAAGGCGGGCAGAGAAAGACAAGACCCGGGTAGATTACGAGACGGCCATTCAGGACATTATGGAAATTAGCAAAATGCTGGAATAACGACTTTCACCACAGAGGACACAGAGATCACAGAGGCGAATACCGCTCAAGCTAAATGCCGATCAAATACAAGATATAAAACATGTCTTTCTATTGGTTTGTTTTTCTTAGGGATCTTGTTTTTTGATTTTTAAATTTTTCTTTATTTGACCTTCGGATCTCTGTGTTCTCTGTGCCCTCTGTGGTGAAAAATAAAAAGGAAATTCAACATGACTTCGATAACTTCGGAACTCATCCAAGAAACCCTAACCAATTTGGAGAAACACGGCATGGAGGCCCTTTATTTCTCCACCCGGGCGGAAGCCAAAGAGGAAATCCTAAGAAGGATCCCCCTGCAGGCTACGGTGGGTGTGGGCGGGTCCGTCACCCTTCGGGAAATCGGCCTCCTTGATGATCTGGCGAAAAGAGGACATGAGCTTTTCGATCATTGGAAAGAAGGGCTTTCCAAGGAAGAGCGTTTCGAAGCCGGGCGGAAACAACAAAAAGCGGACTTTTTTCTGACCAGCACCAATGCCCTCACCCTCGACGGGAAGCTGATCAACGTGGACGCCACCGGAAACCGGGTTACCTCCATGATCTTCGGCCCGCCCAAAGTCATCGTTCTGACCGGAATCAACAAGATCGTCAAGGATCTCTCAGAAGGGTTGGACCGCATCAAGAAGGTCGTCGCTCCCCGGAACTGCCAACGCCGAAAAGACCAGACTCCTTGCGCCGTGGATTTCGTCTGCCACGACTGTCAAAGTCCGGGGCGCCTCTGCCGCATCACGACCATTATTGAACGGAAGCCCTTCGACACGGAATTGACCGTCATCCTGATTGGGGAAGAGTTGGGATATTGAGCAGGAAGAATTCCCCTCTTTGAAAAACAATTCCCTCCCCCTGGATGGGGGACGGCCAGAGTGGGGATGAAAGGAATCTTAAAAATGATGATAGAGAAAATCAATCTGTATAGAATCCGGATGCCCCTAAAACGGCCCTATAAAATCGCCACGGCGGAAATGAAGGATTTCGACATGACCGTCGTTGTCATCCGGGCTGGAGGGCGCGACGGCATCGGCGAGGCTATGGCGGGCATTCCCGGGTATTTTTGGGAAACGGCGGACGAAGTCTGGAATTTCGCCAAAGGACAAAGCCCCGTCATTCTCGGTCTAAATGCAGAAAAGGCCAAGGAACACCTCCTCTCCTTCAAAAAGAAAAATCCCTGCGCCATCACCCCTTTCCTTTCGGGCATCGAAATGGCCGCGGGTTCTCCCATTCTTGCCGCCCCCTCCCGAACCCAGGAAGTGCCTTTGGTGGGAATTCTCCAGGCGACCGACAAAGCCGGAGTAGAAAAGGAGGTCGGGGAATTTCTCGCCGCCGGCTACGACACCATCAAAATCAAGGTGGGATTTGACCCGGAGAAAGACCTTGCCAAGGTAAAAATGGCCCAGGAAGCTATTCAGGGAAAGGCCCGGATCCGGATCGATGCCAACCAGGGGTACCGTTTTTCCCAGGCTGAAAGATTCGTCCGGGGCGTCGATCCCCAAGGAATCGAATTTTTCGAGCAACCCCTCAAGGAAAATGAATGGGAAGCCATGGCGGAGCTTTCCAAAATATCGCCGGTCCCTCTGGGTCTGGACGAATCGATCTACGGGATGGAGTCGGTGGAAAAAGCCCGCAAACTGCAATGCTGCCGGTTCGTGAAATTCAAGCTCATGAAGATCGCCAGCGCCGAGATCCTGGCCCAAAACATAAAAAAATGCGAGGAATACGGGTTCGGCGTCGTTCTGGGAAACGGCGCCGCCGGAGAAATCAACTGTTATCTGGAGGCGTTGATCGCGAGCCGGACGACGGCACGCGCAGGCGAAATGAACGGTTTCTTTAAACAAACCGAATCTATTTTGGTCTCTCCGATCAAATCTTCCGGGGCAAAAATCCTGTTGGAACCGGGGTATTCCTTGGCGTTGAGTCCGGAAAGGATCTCCCGCTATACAATCGCCCAGGCTGTCTTTGAATGAGATGATTCCCGCGAGGACGATTGCTTGGGGCGTCCTAAGAAAACGCCCCTCTTCCGCTGAACCCTCGGAATAGACTTCTAAAGCACCCCCACCCTTCCCCTCCCCGAAGCTGTGAAAATATTGAATTTCAGCCGTCACCCCGGTGAAAACCGGGATCCAGTCAATTGCTAAGGGGTTTGAAAACACGTCATTCCGGCTTTCGCCGGAATGACGTAAAAAAGAGCCAAATCGATTTTTTCACACCTTCCTCCGTCGAGGGGGAGGGAATTTCTATTTTTCAATCAACATCTTACCCCCTCCTCCGTGGGGCGGGGGAATATTCCGATTTTTTCCGCATGCTCCCTGCAAAAGAGGGGAACCCTATTCGCAGACAAACTCCATGAAGAAGCAAATCTTCGGTTCGGGATTGGACTTCGAACTCAAAGAAGGGTAAAATAAGTTATGATTCAAAGACCTAAATGGGTTCGCTCAACCATCGTTTGGATTCTTGTTCTGATATTTCTGATCTCCTTTTCTGCGCCGCCGCCCGCCCTGGCCATGACGATCCAGGAGGAGCGCGAATTGGGCGATAAATTTCTCCTGGAAATGAAAAAGCGCTGGCCCTTCATTCAAGATGTTTCCGTCAACGCCTATGTTAACCATGTCGGCAAACGAATCCTTCAGGCCGTGGGCCCGCAACCCTTTGAATATCAATTCTTTGTTTTGAACTCCCCGGAAATCAATGCCTTTGCCGTACCCGGAGGAAAGGTTTTTCTCAACAGCGGGTTGATTCTCATCGTGGAAAGCGAGGATGAAATGGCCGGGGTGATTGCCCATGAAATCGGGCACGTGGCGGCCCGGCATATTTCCAAGCGCTCGGAGAAATCCATGCCCCTGTCCCTGGCGACTCTCGGAGCGATTCTGCTGGGGATTTTTCTCGGGCCGAAAGCCGCCACGGCCGTGGCGACCGCCACCATGGCCGCCTCGGAAACCGTCATGCTGAAATACAGCCGGGACGATGAAGACGAAGCGGATTATCTTGGCTTGAAATACATGGACACGTCCGGCTACGATCGGAAAGCGATGGGTTCCATGTTCAAAAAAATCCGCAGGGCTTACGGCCCCTCCTCCAGCGATCCGCCCGCTTATCTCATGACCCATCCCGCGGCGGAAGAGCGCGCCGATAAGCTGGCCATCCAGATGTCACACCTGCCGTCGAACCCAAAAATCTCGGATTCCACCGGGAACATAAAAAGAATTCAAACCAAGCTCCGCATCGAAGAAAAAGACGCGCCCCGCATCGTCGCCTATTTTGAAAACTGGCTGAAGCGCCAGCCTAACGAAGGGGAGGCGTATTTCGGCCTGGCCCTCGCCCTGCGACGAATGGGGGCGTTGGATCGGGCGATCGAGAATTTGAATACGGCCATTTCTTTTTCTCCGGAAGACGGGGAAATGTTCCGGGAACTGGGAAACACCCATTTTCTCAAAGGAAATTTCTCGGAAGCCCAGAGATACCTGGAAGAAGCCTCCCGGTTTTCTCCGCAGGACGGGATAACCTTTCTCTATCTGGGACGCGTCTATTTCGAGCAAAAATCCTACCCATCTTCGCTCCTTGCTTTCCTGCGGGCCAGGGATCTGCTTCCGGAATACCCGGAAGTCTATTATCATCTCGGCAGGGCCTACGGAGGCGTCGGTCAGCTTGCCCCCGCCTATCATAATTTTGGCTACTACTATAAGGCGTTGGGAGATTTCCGGATCGCCGTCAGCCACTTTCAAAAAGCGATGACGTACTATGATGAGAAATCCCCGGAGCGGAGGGCGCTTCAGAAGGAAATTAACGATCTCGAACCCCCCAGGAAAGAAAACCGATAGGCAAAAAGGGGGCGAGGATCCAAGGAGGCGAGGATGGGGCGGATTCTGACTCTCGCGGCTCTCTTTATTTTAATCTTTGTTTTCTCCATTTCCCTCTTTCCCGATTTCTTCTCCAAGGAAACCTGCACTTACGAAGAAGCCGCCAAACAATACGCCAAGGGAAATTTTGTGATGGTGGACGGGAAAAAGGTTCACTACCTGGAAAAAGGATCAGGCACCCCGGTCATCCTCATCCACGGATTCCTTTACCATACCGTCATGTGGCAAAAAAATATCGACGCCCTGGCGGAAAAATTCAAGGTATACGCCGTCGATCTCTGGGGGTTCGGCTATAGCGAGCGCTTGCCGCAGCCGGAATACAGCTTTGCCCTGTATGGAAAGCAGATCAAGGGATTCATGGAGGCCCTAAGGATTTCCAAAGCCGCGCTGGTGGGGCAATCCATGGGCGGGGGGATCTGCGTATATGTCGCTGCGAAGCACCCGGAAAAAGTGGAACGGCTCATCTTGGTCGACCCTGCCGTGATTCCTTATCCGGACACGGTCATAGGGAAAATCTACAAAATCCCCGG
>Ga0105107_10003374_pt1 | contig 10600 bp, 8 predicted proteins | sample PPLLaktember2015_6_FD_79335 | JGI IMG/M metagenome (GOLD analysis project Ga0105107, IMG submission 79335) | Freshwater sediment microbial communities from Prairie Pothole Lake near Jamestown, North Dakota, USA - PPLs Lake P8 Core (1) Depth... | ecosystem: Environmental > Aquatic > Freshwater >... | reverse complement strand
GTGCCCGTCGAGCTGAAGAACGTGCGCATGGCCGAGTCGCTCGCCGCCCCGCTCGGCCCGCTTCCCACGACGTTCTCGTCCTCGGATGCGAATGCGATCGGGATCGCCTTCGACATTCACGTCCTCGAGGCGACCCCGCATCACGCGGGCGTCTCGGCGCGGATCGCTTGTCGCGTCGGCGAGCATACGATCGTCGCGCCGATGGCAAGCGATGCGAGCGACCGCCTCGCGACCGCGACGGTGGGCAGCAAGCTCGAGGAGCGCACCACCTTCATGCCGATGCCATTCTCGAACGGCATCCCGGACGTGTGCGAGACGACGCTCGTCTACACGATCGCGCCGCCGCTCTCCCACGTGCCATCGCTCGGCGATCCGCCCCCCGCAAGGCCGCACATGCAAACGATCGGCACCGTGTGCTTCTCCGGTGGCAAGCTCGAGGAGGGAGCCTGCGGAAGTGCCGTACTGCCGCGCACGCCGGCGCCGACGCCGGTGGAGGCCTCGCGCTTCATCGGACGGATCGCGCCGCTCTCGGGCGGTGGCCATGGGTTGGGAATCACGGTGTTGGCGACCGCAGGCGAGGGCGTGCCGCAGCAGTTTCTCGTGGGCGGTGAGGCTTCCTGCGAAGTGGATGGCGCCACGCGGGATGTCGCCCTCGGCCTGCTCATGTTCGGCACCGACCTACGACCAGGCGAGTCGGTGGTGCAGTCCGCGACGACGCGGCAGAGCGACGCGCTGCCGAGCGCCCCGGCGTGGTGTACGGTTCGGGTGCAGCTCGCCGACCACGGAGAAAGGCGCCTGCTCGCGGAGTTCTGCGTGCGCGGCGACGAGACGACGCAGGGCGCCTGCACCTCGTGAACGGGACGGCGATCCCCGGGCAGTGCCACTGCAGCACGCTCTGCAGTAGCCTCGCGGGCATGCGCATGCTCGTACCGGTGGCTTTGCTCGTCGCAACGTTGCTCGCGTGCGCTGCCGCGCCGAGCCCACCCGTCGCCGCTCCCGCGACGCCCGCGGCTGCGACGATGAAGGCCGAGCCCGCGCGCACGATCGTGTTCGTGCGGCATGCCGAGAAGGCGAGCGACGATCGCGACGCGAAGCTCTCCGAGGTCGGGCACGCGCGTGCGCGCTGCCTCGCACAGGTGCTGAGGGACGCTGCGATCACGCACGCCTTCACGACGGAGTTCGAGCGGACGCAGCAGACGCTCGCGCCGCTCGTGGAGGGCCGCTCGCTCGCGCCCACGGTGATCCCCGCCGACGGCCACCACGCGTGGATCGCAGGGCTGCGGGATCTGCCCGTCGGATCGATCGCGGTCGTCGCGGGCCACTCGAACACGCTCCCCGCGCTGCTCGCCGAGCTGGGCGCCGGCGAAGTGACGATCGATCACGAAGCGTACGACTGGATGTTCGTGCTGTCGCTGCCGGACGACGGCCTACCGACGCTCCTTCGCACGCACTACTGTCCAGCGTGACCGCGGCGCCGACGCTCTCGCGTCGCCACTCGGGCAGTGCGCTTGCCGGGACGCCCTGGGGTGACGCGCCTGGGCGAACGCAAACGGAATCGACGCGCGATTGCATACGTGCTGTTCGCCACACCGGTCGTCGGACGCCGTGCCGGCTCCATGAGTCCGCCCGCGCGTGCGTGATATGTTCGCGCCGATGCACTCGCGATCGATCCCTGCTGCACTCGCGCTCGTCTTCGTCGTTGCCCTCGCTGGATGCGAGAAGAAGGACACCAAGGCACCGGCAGCTGCCGACACTGCTGTCCCGCCCGCGACGTTCGCCGCGACCGTCGACGCGCCGAAGGTCATCGCCGAGTGTGATCTGCAGAACAAGCTGCCGCTCTGGCTCGCGGAGTTCGCCCCGACCACGGCACCGGGCGCGGGGACCAGCGCCGGCAAGGTGCTCACCATGGAGATCACCCACGTGCTCGGCTTCGGCGGCGGGCTGTACTCGGGCCCGAAGCAGATCGTCGTCAAGGGCACGCTCAGCGAGGGCGGTCAGGTCAAAGGCAGCTTCGAGGCCAAGCGCACCACCGTCACCGGTGGTGCGTTCGGCGGGTACAAGGGCACGTGCTCACTGTTGCATCGCACGGCGAAGGCGGTGGCAAAGGACGTGAGCGAGTGGCTGCCGTCGCCGACGATGGACGCGAAGCTCGGCGAGCTGTGAAGCGCCACGACAACGTGGTGACCGCGGCCCCCCCGACGTCCCGCGCCAAACACCCTCTGCGGGCACCGGGCGGGGTCGACGCGCGACACCTCGCTACGGTTCGAAGCCACCGAAGATCGAGGCGAGCGCTCGTCGCAGCCGCTCGCGTCCTCGACGCAACCGGCTGCGGACGGTGGGCTCGGGAATTCCGAGGCGGACGCCGATCTCGGGCGCAGTGAGAGACTCCCAGTAGTACATCTCGAGCGCCTGCCGCAGCGCTTCCGGCAGGTCTCGCATGTGAAGCCGTAAGGCCCCCACCCACCGCTCGGTGTCCAGCAGATCGTCGACGCGCCGAGCGTTGGAGCTCGCGTCGTCCTCCAGCGGACACACGCCGTGACGGCGATGGTCCCGATACGTCTCGAGCGAGACGTGCCAAGCGACCCCGACGAGGAACGCGCGAAGCGAGTGCGGGTTCGACAGGCGCTGTCGCCCAGCGAGGCCCCGTAGCAGCGTCTCTTGAACGGCGTCATCGACGTCTCCGCACAGCCGCCGGCGCAAGAACGCTCGGAGGTACGGCTCGAGGCAGAGCAGTCCCGCTTCGAGACCGGGGTCCTCCGAAATCGCGATCATCACGGCCATGGCGGCTAGTCTCCGAGCGTCGCTTCCGCGACGCCATTTCAGCGGATTGCCGGGCGCTCCGACGTCGACATGAGCTGTAATGGTCGCGGACCCGGCCGGCGCGTAGGTTGGCGTCGAAGTGGGTCGCGATTCGAGCATCACGTCACCGGTGCCGTCATCTGCGGGGGATGAACCGCTGCCGCGTGGCGTCCCAGCACGCGAGACGTTGCTCGACGACGAGCTTCCGCGCGATGATATGTCGATGCCGCAGGACTACGCGTGGCTAGAGAGCACGGACGAAGATCGACGGCGCGTGTATCTCCTCCCCAACGCGACGGTCGGTCGCGCGGACAACAACGCCGTTCTCATCGCCGATCCGCGTGTGTCTGCGACCCATGCGTGCTTGCGCTACGCCGCCCCCGACCAGTGGGTGCTACGGGACCTCGGGAGCAAGAATGGGACGAAGATCGACGGGGTCTCGATCGCGCCGGGGAAGGACTTGGTTCTCGAGAACGACGCGACGATCGCGTTCGGCGGGGTTCCGACGCGATGGATCTTCCACAGCGGACTGCCGGCGGATCTCATCGTGCGAGAGGTGACTGTCGGGTCGCCCGCGAGCGGAGAGCTCGTGCCGACCGACGGTATCGTCGCACTGCCGTCCGTCGAAGAACCGCGCTCGCTCGTCTTCCGACGAGCGGACCGATGGGTGCTCGAGGGGGTCGGGGCGGAGTCGCAAGCTTTGCACGATTTCGTCGTCTTCGAGGTGGAGCGCCACGCGTATCAGGTACGGATCAGCGACTACACGCCCACGCTCACCAGCAGCGACGTTCGACCGACGATCGCGACTGCGCGGCTCGTCCTTCGCGTCAGCCGCGACGAAGAACACGTCAGCGCCGAGGTCGGCGTGGCAGGAGCGACGCAGTCGCTATCCCCGCGGAGCCACCTCTATCTCCTGGTCGTTCTCGCCCGCGCGAGAGCTGCCGATCGCGCACGAGGGTTGGGGGACGACGAGGCAGGCTGGTGCCACGTCGAAGACGTGCAGAAGGAGATGGCCGTGAGCTCCCCCGAGGCGCTGAACGTGCACGTGTTCCGCGTCCGCAAGGAGTTCGGGCGCCTTTCATTCTCGGATCCAGGGCAGGTGATCGAGCGCCGGCGAATGTCGGGGCAGATTCGACTGGGCCTGAGTGACGAGCAAGTAGACATCGAACTGTCGACGTGACGAGATCGAGGGACCACGCGATGAGCCTCAAAGACCTGCTCCACGACTACCTGCACAAGCCGGATCTCGCCGAAAGGTTCGACCGCGATCCCGATGGCGCGTTCGAAAAATATCAGGTCGCTGCGGATCTCAGAATCGAGCTCGTGACGCGCGACCTCGACGAACTGGCCGCAAAGCTCGACAAGGAGACGTGGGCGCTCCTCAAGCAGGTCCACGACAAGCGCCCGTACACGTTCCTCCTCTATCCCGATGTCGATCTCAGGATCTGCTCGATCACACCGAGCGAAGACCTCGTCGCCGGCGACGAGTCGTACGATCTTTACTACGAGCTCACGTGGGACCACATGGAGGTTCCGGACGGGCTCCCACAGTTTGCCTTGATTCACATCGAGTACATCGGCACCGAAGGCAGCATGGAGCCGCGGGAGGACAGAACCACCCCGGTCCTCGTCGATCTGCTCGGCCGGCTCAGCGACGCCGGCGGCACGCTCCTGTCGCCGATCATGGCGCTGCGAGAGCCGTGCAAGTTCCCCCTGCCCGGTGACTACCACATCCGCGTCTCGATCGACGGCTACCCGGCCAAGTCCGATCCGTTCACACTGACGGTGAAAGCGCCGTGACACGGCGGCTGCGGTTCGCAGATCCGCTCGAGTTGGCGACGTTGTCGGTCGTTGCGCTCTGCCCGGGGTTCATCGGTGAGCACGCGCTCCAGCCGCTGCTGGACGACGCGAGGCAGCTCCCGACCATCGTCGACTGGGTTGCGTACGAGCGTCTCCTCGGTGACGAGACGACCGGCATCGACCTGTCGATCTCGGTCTCGCGTGGGCGAGCCTCGGATTTCGTCGAGGCACTCGAGCCCCGGACGGCGCCCGCCTTGACGGAATGCCTGCGGCGCTGGGCAGGCGGACGGGGAGGGCCCGCACTGCGTCGCGTGCCCAACGTCTGGCTCGAGTTCGACCACGACCTCCACGGCACGCGACCGTTGTGGGACCGAGCGTTTTGTTTCCTCGGCCTCGACGCGGGCCCGCATCCACGCGGCGCGAAGAGCCTCATCCCGGAGCTCGCGACGGCACTCGGCGATGGAGACGCGCCGCAGCCGGCCACCTCGCTGGCGGTGGAGGTAGAGCAGACGTTGCCGGCCTCGGCGCGGTTGCTGAACATCGCGTGTCTCCTCCACCGTGGGCAGCCCGAGGTACGACTGCATCTCAAGATGCCCCGAGCGGAAGTCTCCGGAGCGCTGAGATCGCTGTCGTGGTCGGGCGACTCCCGTGCTCTCGACGAAGTACTCCGCATCTTCGATGCGGTTCATCTCGATCGCGTCGCTGTGCAACTCGCTCTGCGAGAGGGACTCGCGCCCTCCGTCGGCTTCGAGCTCTACCTTCCGCAGGAGCATGCGGAGACGCTTTGGCCACGGGTTTGGGAGCGCATGCGTTCCCTCGGGTTGTCGTCCGCCGATGAGCTGCGGCAGATCCAGGGTTGGCACGGCCGTTCCACGCTCCGCGGGTCGGAGTTCCCTGGCCGGGCCGTCGCCTCGTGCCTCGACCTCCTTCGGCGGACCCATGTGAAGTTCACCGTCGGTCCACAGGGCTTCGGTGGGACCAAGGCATATCTCTTCGGATACCCACGTCGTGTGCCCTTCTGAACGGAGCGAAAGATGACCACTTGGACGGAACTTCACCCGTCGGCGACCGAGCACGAGCGCGTCAACGACATGGCATTCGTCGCTGGCGAGTGCTGGACGGTATCGAGTGCCGGGTTCATTCGGCGTACGTCGTCGAGCGGGACCAAGACGCAGACGATCGCGAGGGGTATGACGGCCCTGCACCTGCGCTGCCTCGCGATGCAACGCGACGGCAGCACGGGTTGGGTAGGGGTGTTGACCCGGAACGAAGGCGCCCGATTGCCGAGAATGCTGAGGTACACCAGAGGCAACGGGTGGACCCCTGTCTCGAACCTCCCGACCGATCTGAACTACGGCATCTGCGGGCTCCGCTTCGCCGGTGACCAACAGCAGACGCTCTTCGCGACCGGCACCTATCAGGAGACGGTGCGGCCCGCGATCTGGCGGTGTCGCCTCGAGCGTCCGAACGACTGGGAGTCTCTGCCGATCCAAGCCGACATCCGCGAGCTGTGTCTGACACAGTTGATCGACATGCACTTCTGGACCGACAAGGAGGGGATCGCCGTGGGAGGTGGCCTCGGTCGCGACCGGTTGTACCGCCCCGTGATGCTGCGAACCGACAACGGAGGGGACAGATGGAGAATGGTCGACCTGCCCGATCTCGGACCCACCACCAAGGCGTCGGACCCCCGCGGACGGTACGCGTGGAAGGTGTTCTTCGTCGACGATTCGGTCGGATTCGTCTCGATTTCGAACTATGCCGGCGCTCGGGACCGCAAGGCGTTCATTCTGGCGACGACCGACGCCGGTAGGACTTGGGAGCCGCTCCCCATCCGCGGCGCGGTCTCGTACACCACGAACCTCCGCGGTGTGGGGTTCGTGCGGGATGGTCGCGGCTGGACCAGCGGCCATCTGCAACGGCTCGTGGAGACTGACGACGGGGGAGCCACGTGGCGCGTCGCCGACTCGCCGATCCGCGACGCCAACCGATTCCTCTTCCACGAGGGCGACGTCTACGTCGCCGGCAACGGGCTCTACCGGGGGACCTGAGGCGCGACGACGCTCAGCCATCGCTCGGGATCGTCGACGCCTGCGGTGTTGAGACGGTCGCCCGCAGTGCCGTCCCCTCCGTACATCGCTGCGAGATCCGCCCACAGGTGCATGCCCAGCCCGCCGAACGACTGCGAAGCCGCACGCGCTTTCGCCCGGCTCTTCGCCTGCCACGCGGCCACGAAGCGACCATGCGCCGTGCCTTCGGAACCCGCCGTGCGCGTGATCGACAGCGTGGTCCCACCGGCGTGAGCCTGTGTCCATATGAGGAGCGCGTCCAGCTTCGCGCTCGGGACGACAAACACATCCGACCCGCGCACGGCTGGCCATTGCGCCGCGAGCCTCGCTCGTGCACTGCGGGCGTCGCCCTCGTACAGATCGCAGTACGCGAGCACCCGCAGGCCATAGAAGTGCTGGATCGTGTAGCTGTCCTTGGTCCACCGGTGCAACGCCTCGCGCGCGAGCTCGCGCGCCGTGTCGACGTCGCCTGCGAGCAGCCGACAGAACGCCCAGGAGAGGGAGAACAGAACGTGGCCGTAGAGGTCCCCGCGCGCCTTCGCGTCGCGGACGGCCGTGGTCGCACGCACTTCGACCTCGCGAATGTCCCCGCGTCGTTCGAGCGCCATCGTCGCGAAGCAGCGCGCCGTGTTGCACTCCCAGCTCAACCCGAAGCAGCGCTCCTCCATGAGCTCGGTGGCATGGTCGGCGCGCCGCACAGTTTCTGCCCAATCACCGCGCAGCAGAAAGGAGTTCGCCATCCAGATCTCGCACCAGCCGAGCAGTCGAGAGTCCCGCTCCGCCAAAGCGACACGTTCTGCAGCGTCGAGACAGCGCTGTCCCCAACCGGAGAACAGCGGACCGAGGTTCACACAGATCCCGCCCAAGAACGCCAGACCACGCGCGATATTTCGAGCATTCGATCCGCGCAGGGACGTCTCGAGGCTCTCGAGCGCGAAATACATGCCTTGCTGGCACAGAAACATGCTCGAGCCGGTGCCGAGGGTCCATGCCAGATTCGTGCGGTCGTCGACCTCCGAGTCCGCATCGGCGGCCGCGTTGGGCGCAACGCCGTCGAGCGCTCGACTCACACTGCGCGAGAGCCGAAGCCGCATGATCCGCAGCAGCACCGCCGGCATGACCATGCCCCGTCGGGGCTGCCGCAGATCGAGTGCGTTCATCATCGGCCGAGCACACTCGAGCGCATCGTCGAGATGGCCCGCGGAGAACCACGCGTTGAGCTCGTTGAGGCTCAGCTTCAATCCACGGCCGCGGTCGACTCCCGCCGCGGCCTCTCGGAACACGCCGGCCGCCTCGGCACTGTGCCCCGCGTTGAACAATGCCTCGGCGAGCCGCTCCCGCAGTCCCGAGCGCCGCACCGGATCGTCCTCACTCCATGCGAGCGCGTCACGGAAGTGTCCGACTGCCGCCTGGAACGCCAGGGCCGAGGCCGCCTCGCATCCGGCTTGCTCGGCATAACTCCCGGCCAGCACGACGTCCCCGCCCGCGTGAAAGTGAGTGGCGAGCGTCGATGCTCGCACGTCGCCGCTTGTTCTGAGAGCCAGCGCGAGCGCGACGTGAAGTGCGCGACGTGTGTCGGCATCGAGCTCGGCCGCCAACGGTTGGCGCAGTCGCTCGTGGTAGAGGATGATGCAGTCCTCCTCCGGTCCCGGGCTCGTGCTCGCGGACGGACTGACCGTCGCGAGGCCGGCGCGGCGAAGATCGGCGAGCACGGATCCCGCGCTGCTGGTGGACCCGACCGCCTTCAACGCGACCCGCACAGGAATCGGCACGGACGCGATGGCCAGCAGCGACGCGAACCGGCGCTCGTCCGGACCGAGCGACATGAGCTGCGCTCGGACCGATCGCTCGAGCGAGAACGAGCCCGTTTCCACCGCTTCGGTGAGCGCGAGCCGAGCGGCCTGTCGGATGAAGAGCGGGTTCCCACGCGCCTCGGCCATGATGGTCTCGAGCTGCGCCCCGTCCACGCTGGTCCCCGCCGCGGACGCGGCAAGACGGGCGGCCCAGCTCGCGGGCAGCGGCCCGATCTCGATCCGTGTGATGCGTCCGTTTTGGTCCGATCCCCTGTCGCCTCGCAGCCGCTGCAGCTCCGAGAAGAACGCTCCGCACTCGGCTCCTTCCCGTCGTGCCCACATGAGGAGCACGTGCGGTCCGTGGTCCGCCGTGAACAACGGTGCGAGTACTTGTGCACTGTCCTCGTCGCCCCATTGCAGGTCGTCGATGAAGAGCACTAGCGGCCGGATCTGCGAAAGCCTCGCGAGAATTCGTTGAATTGCCGCGATGGCGTGAGATCGAAGTGCGGAGCCGCTCTGGCCCGCGCCCTGTGCCGTGTCGACCTCTGCAAGGCACCCGAGCACGCGCCAGGACGGGAACAGCGTCGCGGCCAGATCCCGATCCGCGCGATCGCTCGCGCTGTCGAAGAAGCCGCGCTGAGTCCGGCACAGCACCGCGAGCCGCTCGAGGAGCGCATCGACGGCCTTGAACGGGATGCGTTCGTTCGCGTGGCATCGGCCGCGAACGATCCACACCTCGCCCGTGCGCTCGAGCTCAGCGAGGAACCGCTCGGCAAGCGCGGACTTTCCTGCACCTGGCTCGCCGGCGAGCTCGAGCCGGACGAGCCCGTCACGCGCCACTCGTTGCCACGCATCCCAACAGGCGCTCCGCTCCTGCTCCCGTCCGAAGAACACATCATCGTCCGCGACGAGAGCCGCAGAGGGGAGTCCCAGCCGTTGCAACAGCTCGCTTCCCATCGGGCGTCGTTCGGGATCGGGCTCGAGCAACTCCCGACACAGGTCCGCCAACGGGCGAGGAAGATCACTTCGCTCGGCGAGGACGCGCCGCATCTCGTGGTGCCCCTCGGCGATCGGCGCCTGCCCGGTCAAGGCCTGCCACAACATCGTGCCGACGCCGTACCAGTCGCTCGCGGGCGTGGGCAACGCGCCGGCAAGCAGCTCGGGCGCCATGTGATTCGGCGTTCCGATCGCGCTCCCGGGAACCAACGGCTCGCCGTCGAGAACCTGCAGCAGCCCGAAGTCGAGGATGACGACGCGGCCAGTTATGCGCTCGACGAGCACGTTCGACGGCTTGAGGTCGCGGTGCAGGCGGTTGGCGCGGTGCAGCGCGACAACTCCCTGGACGAGCTGGCAGAACGCCTCCTCCAGCCGCGCTTCGGGCCGATCGCCACCCCTGACGTGGCTGACGAAGTCGTCGCCGTCCACGAACTCCATGACGAGGTACCACAGCGAGCCCTCACCGTAGATGTCGTAGATCCTGACGAAGTTGGGATGGCAGAACTCGCTCATCAGTCGGAACTCGCGCTTCAGCGCGCGAACATGGGTCTCTCGCTCTCTCGAGATCACCTTGATCGCGACGTCGTGAAGCGGCTCCTCGGCCAGTCGGCCGCGATAGACCGCTCCCATCCCGCCGGCACCCAGCGGCGCCATGAGCTGATAGCGACCGATCCGACGCCCATCGAGGTCGAGATCGAGCAGCCGACCCGAGCCCGTGCCGGTGCGGGTCGCCGTGACGGTCGGGTCGATGGCCATCGCCCGCCGAATCTAACAGGTCGTCGGAGACCTGGCTCGGCCAGCCCTTCAGCCGGGGGCAGGGCCTCGATGGCCATCACCGCCGACTCGACCGCAATCCCTGGAATGGCGGAGCCCGTTGCGAGCCGGTAAGGCAGCCAGTGCGGATCGTGATACCAGTTGGTATAGTAAACCAGATGGTATCGGATCGATCCGCCCGGCTCGACCTCGTTTTCCACGCCCTGGCCCACCCGGCCCGCCGCGCGATCATCCGGCAACTCTCCCGCGGGGAGCGCAACCTCAGCGAGCTCGCCTCGCCCCTCAGGATGACCTTCCCCGCCGCCACCAAGCACGTGCGCGTGCTGGAGAGGGCCAGTCTCGTGCGTCGCCGCGTCGACGGGCGGCAGC
>Ga0105107_10003373_pt1 | contig 10601 bp, 7 predicted proteins | sample PPLLaktember2015_6_FD_79335 | JGI IMG/M metagenome (GOLD analysis project Ga0105107, IMG submission 79335) | Freshwater sediment microbial communities from Prairie Pothole Lake near Jamestown, North Dakota, USA - PPLs Lake P8 Core (1) Depth... | ecosystem: Environmental > Aquatic > Freshwater >... | reverse complement strand
GACGACCGCATCGCCGAGCACGTGCCGGGGTGCAACATGGCGTTTCGCCGGGACGCGCTCCTCTCGATTGACGGCTTCAACCCCGTGTATCTTCGCGCAGGCGATGACGTTGATATCTGCTGGCGGCTGCAGGCCAGGGGATTCCGCATCGGGTTCGCGCCCGCGGCGCTCGTCTGGCACCACCGCCGTCCGAGTGTGAACGCGTATTGGCGGCAGCAGGTCGGCTACGGCGAAGGCGAGGCGTGGCTCGACGCGCATCATCCCGAGAAATTCCTCGGCGGTCGCATGCTTTGGGTTGGACGCATCTACAGCCCGCTGCCGTTTCTCCGCTCGGCGTTCGGCAAGCGCGTCAACACCGGCGTGTGGGGTACGGCCGCATTTCCGTCGATCTACAGCACGCGGACGCCACAGTGGCAGTTCCTTCCTCATTCACCGCTGTGGCTCGTCGCATCGGTGCTGCTGCTCGTCGTCGGCGTGATCGGATGGATGCTCGAGCTCGACACGTGGTCTCTTCCCTTCGTCGCAGGGACGCTCGGGTGGACGATCGCCGTCCTGCGATGTCTGCTGTTTGCGTGGCGCTCAGACCTCAGGGGCCTGCCCTCAATCCCGCCGTGGTCTCCCGCGCGAAGCCGATTTCTCTATCGCGCGATGATCGCGTGGCTGCACCTCGTGCAGCCTATTGCCCGATTTCGGGGACATCTGCGGGGTCTGTCGCTGTCACAGGGGATAGCTCCACAACACGTGACGCGCCATCCATGGAAGCCCCCCGTGCCCTCGCTGCGCGACGCGTGGGCAGTCGTCAGGCTGTTCATCGGCCGCGGCGGCGAGCGGTCGTTCTGGAGTGAATCGGGCGTTTCGCACCCCACCCTGCTGACCGAGCTCGTCGGCGTCCTGCGCGCGTGCCGCCCTGCGCAGATCGTTCACGTCGACGAGGGCTGGCACACCAATCGCGATCTCAGCGTGGCGATCGGGCGTTGGGGATGGCTGCACGTGCGGACGCTCATCGAGGAGCACGAGCGGGGCCGAAACCTGTTCCGCGTGCGGGCGCGCCTCCGCCCCAGCTTCGTTGGAACCGCGCACGGCCTGGGACTCGCTTTGTTCCTCGCAGGCGCAACGGGCGTATCAACGGCGTGGTATCGACCTTCGGCGAGTCTGGCGGCCTCCATTGTCGTGATTGTCGCGCTCGTTGTGCGCGCGATGTGGCAGGCGACGCGGACGACCGCCATATTCGACCGCGCTGTCGTGCGTGTCACCACGGCTGCAGGCATGTTGCCGCTGCCGGTGCCTGCCGCATTGGCCCCGCATGCCACCCGCTCCGTGGAAACCACGTTGTCTCGGGGGTGACGTGACGCTTACCCGCTGGACACTGTCGTTTCTCCGACCCTATCGCTGGCGCGTCTCAGCCATCGCCGTGCTCTCGGTTGCGGAGATTGCCCTCGCGGCGCTTGCGCCGTGGCCGCTCAAGCTCATCGTCGATAATGTGCTCGGCGACGATCCGTTGCCCGAGCCGCTCGCGGCGCTCATCGCGTCGGCAGGTGCCGTCAGTCCTGCCGCTCTGCTTGCCATCGTCGTGTCGGCGGGCCTGTTGCTGCAGATCGCCAACGAAGCCGTGCGCATGATCCACACTCAGCTGCAGGTCGACATGGGCCAGCGCATCGTCTACGGGCTTCGCGCGCGGCTGCTCGAGCATCTTCAGGCACTTCCGCTGCGGCACCACATCCTGACGCCGACGGCCGACTCCGTGTACCGCCTCGACGCCGACGCGCACTGCGTCGACGATCTCGTCATCGGCGGGGTGTTCCCGCTGGCCCTCGCGCTCCTGAATCTCTGCATCATGTTCGGCGTGCTGACCTATCTCGACCGCACACTCGCGCTGCTCTCGCTGACGGTCGTGCCGTTCCTGTATTTGTGCCTGCGCCACTATGCGGCCACCATGACGGATCGAGCCGAGCGCGTGAAGGCGCTGGAATCGGGGCTCATCGAACGCGCCTTCGCGATTCTGTCGTCGGTCGCCGCGGTAAAGAGCTTCGCCCGCGAGCGGCACGAGCTGGCCAGATTCACGCGATCGGGTAACGAGACGATGGGCGCGCGCCTCAGCCTCACGTGGCAGGAATCGGTGTTCTCTGTGGCCGTGAGTGCCATCACGTTGGCGGGGACGGCGCTCGTGCTCGTCGTGGGCGGCCTCCATGTGCTCGACGGCAGGCTCACGGTCGGCGCGCTGCTCGTCGTCATCGCCTATCTCGCGGCGGTCTACAACCCGATTTCAGCCATTGCCCACACGACCGGCTCGCTGCAACAGGCGATCGTCAGCGCGCGGCGCGTCCGCGAGATTCTTGCGATGGCGCCCGAGCGCCTGGAAGATCCCGATGCTCTCGACGCGTCGAACGTGAAGGGGTGCGTGCGATTCGAAGCCGTCAGCTTCTCGTATGACGCCGGCCGCGAAGTGCTGAACGACGTGAGCTTCGAGGTGCGCCCCGGCGAGATCGCAGCGATCGTCGGCCTCACCGGCGCCGGCAAGACCACTATTGCCAATCTGATCCCGCGCCTCTTCGAGCCGTCGCGCGGCCGCATCCTCGTCGACGAGGTAGAGGTGTCGCGCTACTCGTTGCGCTCGCTACGCGAGCGGATTGCGCTAGTGCCGCAGGATCCTGTGCTGTTCGGCGGCACGATCGCCGACAACATCCGCTACGGCCGGCTTCGGGCCTCGGACAAGGACGTCGAGGCCGCTGCCCGGGCCGCGCACGTTCACGAGTTCGTGCGGCGGCTGCCGATGGCCTACCAGACGGGCGTGGCGGAAGCGGGCGCGACGCTCTCCGGCGGCGAGCGCCAGCGGCTCGGTCTCGCGCGGGCATTCCTGAAGAATGCCCCGATTCTCATCCTTGACGAGCCCACCTCTTCGCTGGATGCCATCGCAGAGGCTGCGGTGCTGGACGCGCTGAGCCGCCTGCGTCGAGGCCGTACGATCCTCGTGATCGCGCACCGGCTGTCCACCATCCGTGCCGCCACGCGCATTCTCGTGCTGCACGACGGCAGGCTGGCCGCACAGGGAACGCACGCCGAGCTCAACGCATCGGATGTGCTGTATCGCCGCATGTGCGCGCACCTTTCGCTCGGCGGCACGCTCGATGAGTTCGGATCGTCCCTGGCGGCCGCTGACGTCGTGCGCACGTCATGAAGATTCTGTTCGCGGGCATCATCGCGCGGTATCCGTTCGGTGGGGTCACGTGGTGCTCGCTCATGTATCTGCTCGGCCTGCGTGCGCTGGGGCACGAGGTCTTCTACATCGAGGACACCGGCGAGTGCATCTACGACGCCGAGCGGAACACCATGTCGCTCGATCCGTCGTACGGCACGCGGTACATTCAGAGCGCGCTCGAGCCATTTGGATTCGGCAATCGCTGGAGCTTCGTCAACTACGACGGCGCGCACTTCGGCGCCTCCCACGAAACCGTTCGGACCTATTGCGCCGAGGCCGACCTTTTCGTGAATCTCTCCGGCGGCTCGTGGTGCTGGCGCGACGAGTACGCACGCATTCCGCGCCGGGTGTTCATCGACTCGGATCCGGTGTTCACGCAGCTCGCGATTGCGAAGGGGGTCTCCTGGTACTGCGACTTCTTCCGTGGATTCGACCGGCTGTTCACCTTCGGCGCCAACATCGGCACGCCGCACTCGGACGTACCGACGGGCGGATTGGCGTGGCACAAGACATGGCAGCCCATCATCACCGATCTGTGGCAGACGGACGCGCCACCGACCAGAGATCGCTTCACGACGGTCATGACCTGGAAGACGGAAAGCTTTGAAGACGTCGACGGCAACAAGGACCGCGAGTTCGTCCGATTCCTCGACCTGCCCCGCCGGACGACCAAGCGATTCGAGCTCGCGGTGAACGGCCCGCTGGGTCTCCTTCGCGAGCATGGGTGGCAACCCATCGAGGCGATGAGCGTTTCTCGATCCCTCTGGGATTATCGCGAGTTCATTCAGACGTCGAAGGCCGAATTCGGCGTCGCGAAACACGCCTATGTCACGCACCGGTCAGGATGGTTCAGCGATCGGACCGAGTGCTACATGGCGGCCGGACGGCCGGCGCTCGTGCAGGAGACAGGATGGAGCGCGCACCTGCCTTCGGGTACCGGACTGTTGAGTTTTTCGACACTCGATGAGGCGCTCGCAGGGCTCGAGCGCATCGAGCGCGATTACGCCGTCCAGGCACGCGCCGCGCACGAGATTGCGCGCGAGTGCTTCGACGCCAGTCGCGTCCTGCCGCGGTTTCTCGAAAGGGCGTGCGCGTGAGACCGCTGCGGATCGCCGAGGTCGCTCCGGTTGCGCGGTCGATCCCTCCAGCGAAATCGGGATCGATAGAAACGGTGACCGCTCTGCTCGTCGACGGTCTGGTATCTCGCGGCCACGACGTCACGCTGTTCGCGACGGGCTCGTCGATCACGAGCGCCCGCCTGCATGCCGTGTTCGAGCGAGGCTACTGCGAAGACTCGTCGATGTGGCCGTGGGAGCTCTGCGAGCTGTTCAACGTCGCCGCCGCCATCGAGCAGGACGGTTTCGACGTCATTCACTGCCAGGCCGAGTACGCACCGATGTCTCTGGCGTTCAGCCGTCTCTCGGCAGCGCCTGTGGTGCAGACCCTGCACCACTCACCGACGGCTCCGGAGATTGCGCTGTGGTCGCGGTACGCGGCGGCGCCGTTCGTGGCGCTGTCGCACCATCAGGCTCGTGCGCTCGACGGCCTCAACGTGGTCGCCATGATTCCTCACGCACTCGACACGGCCGCCTATCCATTCGAGCCGGCGCCCGGCGACTACGTGCTGTTTCTGGGCCGCTTCAGCGAGGGCAAGGGAGTGCTGCAGGCTATCGAGGCCGCACGCAGAATCGGGACACGGCTCGTTCTCGCGGCCGCAGAAAACGAATACTATCGCGAGGCCGTTCGGCCACTCGTCGACGACGAGCAGATCGTGTACGCAGGTGAGGTGAGTCACGAGGAGAAGACGGCGCTGCTGAGCGGCGCACGCGCGTTGCTGTATCCGGTGCAGTCTGGAGAGCCATTTGGCCTCGTCATGGCCGAAGCGATGGCCTGCGGGACTCCCGTCGCGGCGCTCGATCGGGGCGCCGTTCGCGAAGTCGTGGACGAAGGCACAACCGGGCGCGTGTTCGACTCGCTCGACGCGCTCGTGGATGGTCTGCCGAGCGTCATGGCGCTCGATCGTGCACGGGTAAGGGCGCGGGCCATGGAACGATTCAACGCCGATCGCATGGTTGACGCCTACGTCGATGTCTATACGAGCCTGGCGGCAGCGCGCCCCCGATCCGCATCCGAACGCAGGGAGCGTCCCCCGGGTCCGCCAATCCTGCAACGGATCTCACGGTGAAACGGGTCGATCTGCGCGATCGTTCCCTTCTGACTGTCTTCGCACATCCAGACGACGAGTCGCTGGCGTGTGGAGGGTTGCTGGCCTGGTGCGCGCATCTCGGCGCGCGCGTGTCGGTCTGCTGCGCGACCGGGGGCGAGCTCGGGTTGACAACCAGCGATGGTTCGACATTGCCGTCGACTGGCGCAGTGGTTCGCCGCCTCAGGCGTCGGGAGCTGCACAACGCCGCGCGTGTCCTCGGGGTGACCCATGTGGAAGTCCTCGACCATGAGGACGGGATGCTGCCGTGGACCGACGCAGACCGGCTCGACGCAGACATTCGTAACACCATCGTCCGGCTTCGTCCCGACGTAGTCGTCACCTTCGGCGATGACGGTCTCTACGGTCATCCCGACCACATCGCGATTCACGAGCGAACGACGGCTGCCGTGGCGGCGTTGGGCGCGGACGGCCCGGCGCTGTACTACGTCACGATGCCTCGCGGCGGCATGCGGGCCGTCGTGACGCATGTCGCGGCCGCGCTCGCCGGTCGCGGGGCGCATGGCACCGCGCCACAGAGGATTCTCGGCATCGCAGACGCCGATGCGTTTGGCGCCGTGGCGGCGCCGCCAACGCTCGTCATCGACGTCGGCCGGTTTGCCGCGGCAAAGCTTGCCGCCATCAAATGTCACCGCACGCAGCTCGATGGCGACGCCCTGTCGAGGGTGACCTCGCGTGATGCGGCGCGCCTGCTCGGCACCGAGCAATTTCACCGCGCCGCCGCCGGCTCGACGCGCGATGCGTTCATCGAATCGTTCGCGGCACGGCGGCCATTCTGACGCCATGCACGAGACGATGCTCGAGCTGCTCCGATGCCCGTATTGCGGCACCAGGTTGTCGCTCGTCGAGAACGACGCGCTCGTCCGCGCCGGCACACGAATCGAATCGGGTGTGCTCGGGTGCGAGTGCTGCGCGTTTCCCATCGTGGCTGGAATTCCCGTGATGATCGCCGACGATGCCACGCGCGACGCCATGCGCTTGCTGGAGGCAGGGCAGCGCGAGGCGGCGCTCTTCGCGCTGCTCGGACTCGATCGGGCGCGCGGCAACGCCTTCCAGGAACTGCTCGCCCCTGACGCAGATGCCACCTTCCGGAAGGCGCTTGCCCTCCTGTGTCTCGACGCCGAAGGCGTCTGCTTCGAGTACCGATTCTCCGATCCCACCTTCGTGATGGCCGAGGCGCTGCTGCAGGCGATCGGGCAGCACCCGCAAGTCATGGCGGGCCGCCGGCTCGATATCTGCGGCGGCACCGGCCATCTGACCCGCGTGCTGTTCAATCTGCAGCCGGCAGCCGGCACGATCGTCGCCGATCTGTCCTTCTGGAAGCTCTGGCTTGCCCGCCGGTTTATCGTCCCCGAATGCGAGCCGGTGTGCTGCGACGCCAATCACCCGCTGCCATTCGTTCGCGAGGCGTTCTCCCTGGTGGTGCTCGCGGACGCATTCCCGTACATCTGGCAGAAACGGCTGCTTGCGGACGAGATGATGCGGGTCGCCGTCCGTGGCGGCACGATCGTGATGCCACACCTGCACAGCGCGCTCGGCGAGAATTTCTCGGCAGGCAATACGCTGACGCCCGCGGCCTATCGCGATCTTTTTCGGCCTCGACAGCCGCGGTTGTTCAGCGACGTGCCCTTACTGACGGGAGTGCTCGAACACCGGCTGGTGGATCTCGCGCGTCACGTACGGCCCGACGAGATCGGCACCGAGCCTTCTTTCACGCTCATCGCAGGCGGCCCGGCCAGTCTGTTTCAGCGCCACGACGTGCCGGTGGCGCAGCGCGTGAACGGCGAGCTGCAAGTCAATCCGCTGTACCGCGTCGGGCGGCACGGCGGCTCGTCGATCCTCACCCTGACGTTTCCCACACCTGAATACGAAGAAGAGTTCGGCGCCTGCCGGCGGTACCTGCCCAACCGTGTGACGGTGGATGCGGATCTGACAGGGAGGATTCTGCCCGACATGCTAGGGCCGCAGGGTGACGATTTGCGACGCCGGCGTATCATCATCGACGCCCCACCGCACTACTGCTGAATCGGCCGGGCGCGCCCGCTCAAAACCGCCTGCTCTTTGGCGTCACCGAATGCGTCGAGCAGGATCGGCAGCAGCGCATCCATTCCGCCGGTTGTGGGATGAGGTGGAGCAAGCCCCTCGTGGAAACCGTGGCGCCGGAGACGATCGAGCAGGGCGTGACGCGCGCCGGCGATGACGTGCACAGGCACGTCCCACGACGCATCCGCGCCGCTGACAAGCGCCGGCGGCTGATGATCGCCGATGAGAATCATGACGAGATCTCGATCGGCGCGAAGGCGAAGGTAGCCCCCGAACGTTTCGTACGTGTAGATGAGGCTCTGCACGTAACTCGGACCGAGGTTCGTCCAGTCGGGCTGCTCGGACCACGCGCGGTCGAGATCGGCCGTGTCGTATGGGTTCTTCGTCAGGACGCGCACCCAGTCCTTCTGGTAGGGCGGCGCAGGTGTGAATGGCGCGTGTGTGGAAATCGTGGGGAAGAAGACGAACAACGGGCGGCGCGATGGCGGGGCCACCTCCAGCGCGTCGATGCGCGCGAGCGCGAACTGATCGTTGATGTCCCACCACCCGAACGGCGGCCCTCGATAGTCGAGCCTCGCGAGATTGTAGATATCCTCGAACCCGTAGAACGCACCCTGAGGCCAGCTTCGAATCAGCCCCGGCATGACCGCCACGGTTCGGTACCCATGTCGGCCGAAGACTTTCACCAGTGTGTCGCGCTCCTGCGCCATCAGCCGAAGGTTGGTGCGGTGGTCGCGCACCTCCGTGCCAGACAACAGGCTCACATGTGCCAGCCACGATTCTCCCCCGAACGTCGTCGACTCCACCCGGGCAGACAGCACGGTCCGACCGGTCTCGCGGACGTCGGTCTCGAGGCGGGTGCGACTTGCCGCAAGCGGCCCCGCAAGCTCGGGACGATCCCAGCTCACCACGCCGTACGATTCGATGAAGATGAGAAACACGTCTGCGCCCCTCACGCGCGACAGATTCGAATGCACGGAGGGAGGCGGCCCGAGCGCGCTCACGCCCGCGCCGGTCATCTCGTAAGCCAGGTCGGCGAGGGCGCGCGCATACGCTGGCGCAGCAGGTTCGGCAAATCGGATGAGGGCTGGGACGTGGCCACCCAGCATCGGAGCGATCCACATCAGGAGCACCACCGCCGCAGTTGAACCCAGCACGGCGCGTAGGCGCGGAGCGTCGGCGGCCTCGTTCACGCGCCCGAGCGCCCACCGCGCCATCCCGTAGAGGAGAACGGGAACCGACAGCAGTCCGAGCGCGAAGAGAGCAGCGTGCCATCGCTTCGCCACGAAGGCAAACATGGCACCCACGTCGGGTGCAAACCGCAGGTCCCAGTACAAATTGATCTCGCGCCCGTACAACGAGCGGACGGTCACATCCGCGTAACGCCCGATGATGAGAATGACCCAGAGAACCGCGAGTGTCCGCAGGGCGGCGGTCGAGACGGGACCAATCCAGCGTCGAACGATCGCGAGCATCAGGACGAGGACCGCGAGCTCTGCGGAAAGGTCGGTCGTCAGCCGCACCCCCAGCGTCGGCCAGATATTGCCGAAGGTCAACGTTGCGTTGAGCGCGGCTAACGCGAGTGCGACCGAGGCCCAGCGCATCATTCCGCCATTCGCCACAAGCGCCGGACGTCGACGGCAAACGACCATGCCAGTGCCGCTGTGGTCAGACCAGCCGCGATCGTGCTGAAAGGCACTGGAACAAACGGCGCCAGCGCGACGCTCAGGGCCACCATGTGGCAGACGGTAATGACCCTGGCACGCCGGGTCGGCGTCAGCGGACCCGTCATCCACGGGAGCCACCAGCCTGCGATGACGAAGAGATATCGCATCAGACCACCCGCAAGGGCCCACGCGCCTGCTTTTTCATGCTGCCAGATCAGGATTGACATTGCCATCACGAGCGCCGCATCCGTTTCCATGTCGAACCGCGCCCCGAATGAGCTGGCCATCCCGCTCCGGCGAGCCAGCCAGCCGTCGACGCCGTCGAGCACGGTCATCGCTCCAGCGGCAATCGAGGCGGCCAGCGCGATCCGCGGGAGCTCCGGCTCTGCAATGAGGCTTGCAATCAACGCGACCACCATGACGCGAATCATCGTGACATGATTGGCGGGACCGAGCCGGCCGTAGGGATGATGCGCGCCGGCATGGCCGGCAGCCATCGCCATTGCGGCGGCACACACGGCCGCCGCCTTGCCTGGATACAGTGCTCCGAGTTGCAGCCAGGGACGGATGATGAGGCCGATGCCGGCGACCGTGAAGAGCGCCAGCGCGCTCGCGCGGAGAACCTCTGCGCGCAGCGGCGCGGCGTGCGACGGCTGCCAGTCGAGTCCGGCTGTCTTGGCCAACGAGTGCATTGTATCCACGTCGCCGCCGCAGCAAAATGGCGCGGTGCATGGCATCACAGGATCTGAATGCGATCGCTGACGCTCGTCGCCCCCGGACATTTCGAGACTCGGACCGGCGGTCACCTGTACAACCGCCGCATGGCCGAAGGACTCCGCGAACGTGGGTGGTCAGTGGACGTCCGCCAGCTCGATGACAGTTTTCCGTACCCCACATCAACGGCATTGCAGTCGGCGTCGACTGTACTGGCGAGTCTCGGCGACGGCGCTCGACTGCTGGTCGACGGTCTTGCGCTGAGCGCGATGCCCGACGCGATCGAGCGCGAAGCCGCGCGCCTGCGCATCGCAGCGCTCGTCCATCTGCCGCTCGGCGCCGACGTGAGCGTCGACCCGCACGAGGCGCGAAGGCTCGCCGAGGCAGAGCGCCGGGCGCTGGCCGCTTCCGGGCTGATTATTGCCACGGGGGCGGCGACGGTCGGCATGCTGGCGCCCTACGGCATCGCCCGCAGCAGGATAGTCGTGGTCGAGCCGGGGACGGCTTGTGCGCCCCTCTCGCGCGGCTCGGATCAAACGCGTGTGCAGCTCCTCACCGTGGCCACAATGAACCCGAACAAGGGTTATGACCTCCTCCTGGAAGCGCTGGCCGCGATTCCCTTCAAAAACTGGCACCTGACCTGTGCCGGCAGTGTCACACGGCACCCTGCCACGGTCGATCGGGTGCGCGCAATGATCGGGGCGTTCGATCTCGAAGATCGCGTGACGCTCGTGGGCGAGCTCGATGCCGCGACGCT
>Ga0105107_10003372_pt1 | contig 10602 bp, 15 predicted proteins | sample PPLLaktember2015_6_FD_79335 | JGI IMG/M metagenome (GOLD analysis project Ga0105107, IMG submission 79335) | Freshwater sediment microbial communities from Prairie Pothole Lake near Jamestown, North Dakota, USA - PPLs Lake P8 Core (1) Depth... | ecosystem: Environmental > Aquatic > Freshwater >... | reverse complement strand
TCCGCCGCGAGGCCGAACTCGTCCGGCATGTCCGACCCCGGCGCCGTTCCTCTGATCGAGACGAGACGATCGGGCTCGGTGAAATCGAGAGGGTCGAGCAGGACTGTGTCGACCACGCTGAAGATGGCCGTGTTCGTCCCGATCGCGATCGCCAACGTGGTGACCGCGACCAGCGTGAACGTGGGCGCTCGCGCGAGAGAGCGAGCCGCGATGCGCAGGTCGACCGACACGCGCGCGACCGATGGGAGCACTCGCGCATCGTTTCGAGCCTGCACTCGCGCGAGAAGCACGGCGATCGGTTGCTTCCAGGTCCATGCCGCGCGAGAGAACCACGACTCCGAGCGCTCCTTCGCGTTCCACGCTTCGACAAGGTCGCCGAGGACCTCCTCTCGGACGTCGCGCGGCAGCAACCAGGCCGCCAGCCGAAGGCTGAGCGGAACCCGTGACCGGCCGGCGCTCACGATCGATCGAGCTCCGGCTCGAGGCCGTCCCAGAGCGCCAGCCGAGCGCGCCGGGACTCGGCGAGCAGCGGAAGAACGGCTCGTCTCACGACCCGGTAGAACCGTCGCGGTCTGCCGCCGCGCTCCGGATCCGGAGTGCCGACGCGAGAGGTGAGAAGCCCCTGGGACGCCAACCGGTGCATCACCATATAGACCGTGGCGGGCGACACATCCCGCCCCGTGACGTCCGTCAGCTCGGCAGCGACCGGTACCGCATAGCTCTCGCCCCCCAGACGCAGGAGGCCGAGCACCACCTGCTCCTCCAATTCGCCAAACCGTTCACGGGCCACGTCGCCACTCCTGGTTCACAACAACGTTGTGAACCAGGCGGTGGATGGCAAGGGAATGCGAAGGATGCGCATCCCGTGTTCAGGGCCACTCGAGCCTGAGCGCGGCGGCTACGGTGCTCAGCTTCTGAATGAGTCTCGCCGGGTTGTCTGGAAGGGGCTCGAAATCGTGGCCGCGATAGAATCGGGCAGCATCCTCGTCGATACCATCGACCACGACCACCTTGCCACCCGCCACCCGTGCGGCGCTGACTATGTGCTCCAGCGCCAAGATGAGCAGTTCGGACCCGAGTCCACGTCCGTGAAGACGCCGATCGATCGCGAGCTTCGCCAAGAGGATCGCCGGAATTTGCCGGGGCGCCCCTCGCCCGAGCTTCTTGGGCGTCGCCTCTCGTTGGATCAGGTGGGGCGCAACAGCGAAATAACCGACCACCTTCGCGCCCCTGTCCTCGACCATGACGTACGTGCGCGTGCCCTGGCGGGTCGACGGACGAGCGTGGTCACGCAGCCACTCGTCGAGCTGGGCGTTCCCGCACGTGAATTCGCTGAGGTCGTGCGCGTCCCCAAGAGGACGAACGACGTACGTCAACGTATCCGGGCTCGATCTCTCGCCCGCTTCACGGCCCGGCCGAGCTTCGGAGCCGCGCTCGGCCGGTCGATGGCCGCCACCAGTCGATCGAAGTAATCCGCGGGCACCTCGGTCACGGAATGCTCGGCGATCACTTCCTCTGCCTTCTCGACGGAGGCGGCGACCATGAATGACGACACGGATTGGCCTGCCAACTGCGCGGCTCGCCGGATCCGTCGGTGCTGTTCGCTGGATACGCGGGCCTCGACTCGGTCTGATTTCGTCGCCATGCGCGCTCTCGAGGATAGATACCGTACAAATGTACGGTATAATCTGTGAAGAGAGAAGGGCGGCGAGCTGGGAAAGGGGTCGTGCGTACGCTCCCCATCAAAGTAGAACGCGGGCTTGGGACGTGACGATGGCCCGGAGGGAACCGCTTCGCCGCCTACTTCAGAACGATGACGATGACGCCGTTCGCAGCCTCCTCCCCGTAGAGATTCATCGCGTAGGGCCCTTTGATGATTTCGATCGACTCGATGTCGTCCGGACTGTAACGCTCGAGCAACTCGCGTGGTGGTCCGTCCACCCGCTCGCCGTCGACTAAGATGAGCGGATCAATGCCGATCGCATCGAGACCACGGATTCGAGTCACCGGAGCAGAGGCGGGAGAAGGCGTTGGCGCGGGCGTCTGACACGCGGCGATCCCCAGGAGCACGACGCCGATCGTGCTGACGGTCGAGGCCACGATTCCTTTCTTTCGTGAACCGATGATCATCGTCTTGAGCCTCCTCTCGAGTAACGAAGTGGGTTGTGCGAAGGCGGGGACGGCTGGCACGACGTGATCCATGTCGGCGGCGAGATCCAGGAGAATCACACCGTAGTCGCGGCGGGAAACACCTGCGTTCAGAACCCTCTCGTCGCAGTCGATCTCGATCGCTTCCCGCAGCCGCATCACCTTCCACCAGAGCGCCGCGTTCCACGGCATCACGGATGCCAGGAACGCCCCGGCCGCGAGCAGCCAGGTGTCGTGCGCCGCGCGATGCTCCGCTTCGTGAGCGCAGATGACTCGGATCACGGGCGGGTCCATCGCCATCACGTGCTCGGGCAGAACGATGCGAGGTGCGCGTATGCCCAAGAGAGCCGGGCCGAAGTCGTCGGAGACGAGGACATCGGCACCGTCGATCGTGTGCACCGGCCAACCGACGGATCGCTTGTGCAGACGCAGAAGGCCGCCGACCAAGCCGATCAAGAGAACCATGCTTACGGACACCCACGCGATGAGCACCCACGTATCGAACCGCTGGAGAAATGCACCCACGGCCGCGCCGGCCTCCTCCACCTTCAACAGAGCAACGGATGTAGCGATCTCACCCTCGGCGAAAGAGCTCCCCTCTGACACGGTCGTTCGCTCCGACCACGGCACGATCGACCACGCCTGGATCGCCAGCGCGCCGGCGATCGCAGCCACCCACGCCCATCGGCCCGGACGCCCGAACGCGCGGAGCGTCGACTCCGAGACATGCGCCGCAGCCGCGAGTAACACCCCGATGCAGGTCGCCCACAGCATCCACGCCGTCATCCTTCTTCCTCCTCCGGCGCGCGATCCGCCGCATCCAGCAGCGACTTCATCCGCTCCACTTCATCGGGTTTCAGCTTCCTTCCCGCGATGAGCCGCGCGAGCGCGAGCTCGAGCGATCCGTGGAAGACCTTGTCGACGATCCGGTGCAGCGCCGCCCCCGCCTCCGACGGCTGCACCAGCGGGATGTATCGGTACGCGCGGCCTTCCTGCTCATGGCGCACCATGCCCTTGGACTCGAGGATCTGCAGGAGCTTGAGCACTCCCGTGTAGCCGACGCGCGTAGGCAGCTGCTCGCGGACCTCGGCCACCGTCCCCGATCCCAGACGCCACAGGATGCTCATGACGTCGAGCTCCCGTTCCGTGAGGCTGCTTGGCGGGCTCACCTCTATTCCTGTGTAGACGACGACCTAGATACGAAGGTCTTCGTATAGGATAGGAGGCCTAGGTCGATTTGTCTACGACAAGCTTCGTAGCCCGGAGCACAGCCCGGCCGATTTCGCCTAATCCCAGCGCCTCGCGGGCCTGAGATTGTTCGGGATACTGATGTGGAGCACTTATCCACATATATTACCAACATGAAGCCCGTCCAAGTCATGATCGACCCTGGGTTGTTGTCCGAGCTCGATGCGACGGAGGAGGTGCGCCGCGAGGGACGATCGGCTGTGTTCCGCCGTGCAATTGCGGAGTACCTCGATCGTCGACGTCGGCACCAGATCCGTGACGCCTATCGTCGAGCGTATGGAGACGGCGTCGGGCTCGAAGACGAGTTCCAAGGTTGGGAGGAGCAAGGCTCTTGGCCGGACGAGTGAAGCGGGGCGAGATCTGGCTCTACCAGTTCAAGCCGCCGGACAAGCGTCGGCCCGTACTGGTCCTCACACGGCCCGAGGTCATCGACCTGCTCCGTACCGTCATGGTGGCGCCGATCACGTCGACCATTCGCGGTGCCCCGAGCGAGGTGTCGATTGGAGTGGATGAGGGGCTCAAGGGTCCGTCAGCCGTCAACCTCGACCACGTTCAGACCGTGGATCGAGAACTCCTTCGCAAATATGTCGGCACTCTTTCCGAGTCGAAGATGAGAGACGTCTGCGAAGCACTTCGCTTGGCGACCGGGTGCGACTGAGGAGCCATCGTTGCGTTCGATCCACCAGCCGACCGGAAGCCGATCAGCGCACCCAGTTCTCGCAGCGAAGCCCCGGGACACGCTCGGACTCACGTTCGTCGGTGACCAGCTGGGACGGCACGATGGCTCGATGGGATCGCCTTCTTGGCGGCCAAGGGAAGTTCGTCGGTCGCCCGATCATGCGCATCCCCGCGGGCTCATGTCTCGCTGACGCAGCACCCCCGGGTTTTCGCCGTGAGCGCTTGTAAGCTGCGCTATCCAGATTATCCAGGCATGACGCGGTCGATCTAGGGCCTCCCGACTCTGTGTACGGCAGCGTCGCGAGAGCGAGACATTGACGCGTGTGCACAGCGCTGCCTAAGTGAACCCGATTCCGAGAGCATTGCGCAGGTCATCTGCCGCAGCCCTCGGCTCGAGTCCGCTGCTCAGAGCAAAGTCGTCGAAAGACGGTGGCGCAGAGTCACGGGGCTAACGCGACCTAGTCGTCAAGCCGGCCGGTCCGCCAGCGATCACACCACTCTGACGGCGCGTCCTTCCTTTCGTGCTCAGCAGGTAAGGCGCGGCCCGGCATGCCCATGGCGGAGATGACAATGACGGCTGACCTTCCTATCGCAGTGACCAGGATTGCACGCGCAATCAGGTCGTACGCAGGACGTGCCACGGGACTCACCCTCGCAGCGCTCGTCGGGTGCACCGTAGAAAGCCCCGTCGAACCGGAGCCCCTCACGCTGTTGCCCGAGATGGTTGCCGCCGTCACCACCAGCACTGCTTCAGGTATCTGGATCAGCTCGAGCGAGATCGCGCGACTTCCGACGTCGGGAACGGCATGGACCAACTTGCTGTCGAAAGCAAACGAGTCCTGTGGCTCCGTGAAGCTCTCGGATCAGGAGCAGTCGACGAACGTGTGCGTTCTCGCCAAGGCTCTGGTATACGCGCGCACCGGAAACACGACGTACCGCGCGCCGGTCATCACGGCGATCAATCAGATCGTCAACAGCGGCACGTACAACGGTAGGGCGCTGGCCCTCGGGCGCGAGCTGGGCGCCTACGTGGTCGCCGCCGACCTCATCGGTCTCAAATACGTGAACTCGAGCCTCGACAACGCTTTCCGCTCCAAGCTCCGCAGCCTGCGAACGACGTACACTTCGGGCGGCCCGAAAAACCTGATCCAGTGCCACGAGAAGCGCCCCAACAATTGGGGCACTCACTGTGGTGCGACGCGGGCTGCGATCGCCGCGTATCTCGGAGACACGGCCGATCTCGCGCGGATTGCGCAGGTCTTCAAGGGTTTCCTCGGAGACCGTTCTTCGTACGCCGGCTTCAACTACGGCGATCTCAGCTGGCAATGCGATCCCAGCCGACCCGTTGGCATCAATCCGGCCGGGTGCACTCGATACGGAAGGGATCTCGGCGGGATCCTGCCGGACGATCAGCGCCGCGGCGGCTCGTACACGTGGCCTGCGCCGAAGGAGAACTACGTGTGGGAAGCCCTGCAGGGCGCGTTGGCGCAGGCGACCATCCTGCACCGTGCTGGCTATCCCGTTTGGGACTGGCAGAATCGAGCGTTGCGGCGAGCGGTCACATGGCTCTACAACGTGAACGGCTATCCCGCCGAGGGGGATGACCAGTGGCTTCCCCACATCGTCAACGGCTACTACGGGACGAGCTTCTCGGCGCGCGTTCCCGCTCATACGGGAAAGAACTTCGGCTGGACCGACTGGACGCATAGGTAAGGCGCCGCTGAGTCGCTCCTCGGGAGCCACCCTGGAGTACACGTCGGTGGTAGATCGCTGACCGGGCCGCCGTTCGATGGGGCTGCGCGGCCGCGCCCGCTCAACCCGGCACGTCGAACCCTTCTCGGCGCGCGGCGCCCGCAAGACGCTCGTCCAGGGTGACCAACGTGTGTGCCTCGGGATGATCGCCGGCCCACGCCAACGCGGCGGCCAGCTGTAGACCATCCGCCGCACGCAGCGGATGGACGCGAAGCAACCGGCGGGCACGGGACCTCACAGCTTCGACGTCGATCACCACGTGACTCGCGGCGAGCAGCTCATCGACGCGAATCTCGGCAACGAGCGCTGCGTCATCCGACAGCGCTCCCTCACGAACGAGTCGCCACAGCGCGGACGTGACCTCCACGGGCGTGAGCGACCAAACCACGAGGACCGCATCGTCTTCGAGCCATGCATCCACGGTCGGAGACGCCCTCTGCTGCACGACCAGAGGGACCAACGCGGAGCTGTCCCAGAACCTCACCGCCCGGACTCGCGCTCCTCGAGCAGAGCGCCCACCACGTCCGCCCCCGCCGATGGCCGCTTCGAGAGCCAGTCGGATGGAAGCTCCGCCGTGGGTGCGCGAACGACCCCGGCCGCCGCCAGCTCGCTCAGCCGCTCGGGCGAGAGGGTCGAGCCCGAACCGCGAACCGGGTCGATCCGCGCGACCGGCCGATCTCGGTCCAGAACCAGCACGGATTCCCCTCGTCGCACGTATCTCAGGTAGCGACTCAACTCGTTCTTGAGCTCGGAGATCTTGGCAGTCTTCATGGCGCCATGATAGCTATGATATATAGCTATCACAAGGCTATGAGCGTTGGACGCAGCGACTCGCGCTCTTCAGCGATCGTGCTCGACCGCAGCTCCGCTTCCTCGAGTCAGCTCGCCAAACTCGGCCGGGTTGTCCGTCCAGCGCCGGAAGACGCCGCGGCCCGCCACATCCGAGAGATCGGCGACACCCTCGACCCCGTCGTCGAAACGTACGAACAGACGGAACTGCGGCCGCGGTTCGATGGCAACGATTCGGTGGATCATTGGAGGCCCGACTTCAGTGGAGGAATCTTGCTGAGAGGCACGAGCTCCCTGGATTCCACAGAGATCGGGGGCGTCAAAACTGCGTAAGACTGGGTGTATCTGGACATGTGAACACGCCGATCGAGTCCATCGTGCGGCAGCCCGCGCTTACGCCGGAACGTCGACGTACAGCGAGTAGCTGTGCGGCTCCGGAACGTCGTACGATGCGCCGCGCAGGCCGTCCAGGTGAAATCGAATCGCCTCTCGAATGCTGGCCTCTACCTCCGCACGGTTTCGGCCGGTCGAGACACATCCGGGAAGATCCGGAGAATACGCGGAATATCCGCTCGCCGTCTCCTCGATGACGATCAGGTACCGCTTCATCATTTGAGTTCCGCCTGCTTCAGTACGCTGTTGAGGGTTCCCGGCGCCAGCTCGTCGTTCATGTTGCCCGAAACCGTCACGAGCCCTGGTTTCCGAGGATGTTTGTACTGTCGGTGGCTGCCTGAAGTTCGGTCGAGGAACCAGCCATCGTCGCGGAGCATGCGGATCACCTCCCGAACCTTCGAGTCTGCCTCCTCCGATTGGTGGATCCAACCGGGGCGAGGCGATCGTCCTTCTACGCATAGCCCCTCTCCAGCTTCGGCGCGAGGATAGGGCGCGTGGATGGCTCGGTGGGACGGCGCGCGGGCGTGGGTCGGTCCTCATAGCTCCTCGATCCCGCACTCCACCAGGAAGTCGTACGTCGGGTCGTACAGCCGCGGAGCCCTCGTGCGATCGATCGCGCTGCCCGGCGGCACGAAGATGACCATGCCCTGGCGCGCCCGAGTCAGCAGCACCCGATACGCGTTCTCCAGATAGGTGCGTCGCTCGGGATCGCGGATCGCAGACCAACGCGTTCCCGAGAAGCGGTAGTGGCCCCAGGACGGGTCCTCTCGACGGAAGTTCGCGTCCCAACAGACGCCGACCCAGTCGAGCTCGAGCCCCTGCACCTCGAACTCCGAAGCCGCGTCTTCCAGAGCCATGCTGGAGCGCACGTCGGACGAATCGCCCAAGAACCAATTCGTCACGTCCACCCGCGACTTCATGTGCAGTCCGAAGGGTCTCAGGCGGAGGGCGTTGGAGCTCGCCACGAGGCCGAATCGCTCCGTGCCTCGGGCTCGGGATCGCAGCCAGGCACGTGCCCGCTCCACGTCACGCGTGATCACGATGGGATAGGACCTGAGATCCGAACGAAGCGCCGCCGCTTCCTTCGCGTTTCCAGTGATGACGGCGGACACGAAGTCCGAGACCCGCTCGGACCTGAACGAGCGGATCGAAACGCCCAGGTGCAACGCGTCGGTCTTCCTCACGATCACGTGATCGGGTGCGGCGACTTTCGGCGAAGCATAGATGATCCAGTCCTGGAACTGTTCGCCCAGAGCGCGAAACCATTCCTGCATTCCCGCCTCGCCCCGGTTGATCTCCTGTCCCGTCCCGATCAAACAGACGACGACGCACCAATCCGCGTGGCGATCCATCGCGGAAAGCAGGAACGCGGGCTCGGAGTGCTCGAAGTTCTGGATGCCCTTCCGGTCCCGCATGAACCGACTCGTCTCCTTTTGGCTCCAAGCGCGCTGCGCTTCGTCGAAGACCACAACCTTCTCATCCGGAGCGCTCAGATCCTGCAGGCATTCGTCGCGGAAGTGGTGCACGTTCTGGATGAACGAGGACACCTGCCGCCGAGCCTCGTGCATGGACATGCGGCGGCCTGCTTCTCGGGATCGATCGACCTCGTCCCGTGCGAGTGCCTCGCGGAGAACCGCCACCAAGGGACCGTTTCCCGACAAGAAGACCGCGTGTTCGTCCTCGTGTGACTTCGATCGGCGGGTCGCGATGTTCAGCCCGGCGAGCGTCTTGCCCGAGCCCGGGACCCCCGTGATGAAGCAAATCGCCTTCTGCCCCGAACGCTTCGCTTCCTCGATGATCGACTCGATCTGATCGGCCGTTCGCGAGAGGTTGATCGCACCCGCATCGGATCGCGAGATGTCTTTGACGTTGTGCCCCTCGTACAACGCCGTCGCCGCTTCGACGATCGTCGGTGTCGGCTTGTATCGAGATCGCACCCAGGTGTCCGCCGAGACCGCGGCCTCGACCTTGGTGGGGAGACGAGCCAGGACCGTCGGAAGCGTCGTTTCGTTCGTGCACAGCGGATACGCCAGGCCATCCGGATACCACTCAAGCCGGATCTCCGTAGCCTGGGCATTCGTGGCGACCAGGATCGGCACGAGCGGGAGCGCGTGACTCCCTTCGTGGAAGTTCTTCAGGTCGAGTGCGTAGTCCACCACCTGATCCAAGGCGTGCCGAGCGCAATGCTCGGCACCGACCTTGTATTCCAGAACGGCGCCTAAGCCCGGCAGCAACAACACCGCGTCGGCCCGCTTTCCCATCCGCGGGATCGCGAATTCGACGAAGAGATGGCCTGACTCGAGCTCGGCTACGGCGGCCCGGAGGTGCGAAATTTGCTCCGACCAGGCTCGCAGCTGCAGGGCGTCGAGATCTCCGCCGTGCGCTAACGCAAGAGCGCCTACGATCTGCTCGTCGGTGGCGTTCGAGAACTCAGAGAACGAACAGTCGAAGTAGGCGCGGGTCATGGTTCAAAGAGTGACTCAGGCGCCCGATTCCTCGTTTCTCTCCCTCATGGCGGCGATTACTGCATCACGAAAGGCGGGCCAAATGCGTTCCGCGGTTTGAATGGGGTCTCCGTGCCGCCCTCTATGCTCTGGAGCTCGTAAACCACTGTGGCCAAGGCCCGTTCTCCTCTGGTTTCCGTCGCCCGCATGGTAGTCCTCGTCATCCGCGTCCTCCCTTGTGAACGTTTTGGTCTTCCGGCCGCAGTATCCGATCAGGTATCGCGCACGTTCGCTGTTCAGTACCGCGCCCAACGAGTTCTTCGCGATCCCCACCGCGCTAACCCCCGCCACGGATAGGGAGGGGCCTGTGCCTCCCTCCGAGTGGGGATCGGCGCGGGTGCAACGCCCGAATAGATCGGGGGCCCGCCAGCCTACGCACCTGCGCCGCTAGCGAGCCCCCCGTCTACCGATCTGTTGGGGCGAGCGTCCCCCGAGGTGGGAGGCACAGGCCCCGACCCAACCCACTGTTAACGAGCCGTTATTGCACCGCGTTGATCATGTCGAAGATCGGCAGGTACATCGCGACGATCATCCCGCCCACGATCACGCCCAGCACCACGATCATGATCGGCTCCATCGCCGCCAGCAGCGCTTCCACCGCCGCGTCCACTTCCTCGTCGTAGAAGTCGGCGATCTTCGAGAGCATCTCGTCCAGGCCGCCCGTCTGCTCGCCCACGTTGATCATCTGGACCACCATCGGCGGGAACACGCCCGATTCCTTCAGCGGTCCCGCGATCGTCTCACCGCCGGCGATCGAGGCGCGCGATCCCATGACTGCGTCGTGGATGACGCGGTTGCCCGCCGTCTTCGCCGTGATCTCCAGGCCTTCCAGAATCGTCACGCCCGAGGAGACCAGCGTGCCCAGCGTGCGCGTGAACCGTGACACGGCGGCTTTTCTCTGCAGATCACCCAGGATCGGGATGTTGAGCATCAGCCGGTCGATCATCAGGTTACCCGCCGGCGTCTTGTAGTACGCCCGGAGGAGGAAGACGCCGCCGATGATCCCCGCGCCCAGCGCCCACCAGTAGTCCTGCAGGAACTGCGACATCCAGATGACCACGCGCGTCGGCAGCGGCAGCGGGATGCCCGC
>Ga0105107_10003371_pt1 | contig 10602 bp, 7 predicted proteins | sample PPLLaktember2015_6_FD_79335 | JGI IMG/M metagenome (GOLD analysis project Ga0105107, IMG submission 79335) | Freshwater sediment microbial communities from Prairie Pothole Lake near Jamestown, North Dakota, USA - PPLs Lake P8 Core (1) Depth... | ecosystem: Environmental > Aquatic > Freshwater >... | reverse complement strand
TCCTCGGCGTAGCGCAGGCTGCGCGGCCGCCAGGGCTTGAGCCAGGCGAGGGCGCGCACCAGCAGGTAGCCGGGGACGCCGGAGGTCTTCACGTGCAGCCCGACGTTGTAGGCGTCGAGCTTGCCATGGCGTTGCGCCCAGGCCCGCAGGCGCCTCCCCAGCGCCACCGGCAGGAGCGACGCGACTTCCTCCACCCCGGGCTTCAGGTAGTCGATAACTACCACCGGCTCGCCGTCCTTCGCGCCCACTTCCCGGCGCACGCGAGCAAAGCGCGAGCGTCGCGTCTTCAGGTCGGCGACGCGGATGATGTCCTCATAGCTCATCCACAGGGCGAGCTGGCGCCCGGCCTCGCCAACCAGCTTCGGGTCCGCCTCGCCCAGCGAGGCGATGCGTTCCCGGTAGAGCCCGGCATAGGCCTCGCCCTGGTAGTCGCGCAGCCGGGCCGCACCGAGTTCGAGGATCTCCCGCGTTGCGGGGGGCAGGGCACGGGGCGCCGCCCGCGGGGAGGGCGTGGTGCCCGCCGCGATGTCGAAACCGGCGGCGAAGCCGCGCAGGCTCGCCTCGGCGCCCTTGCCCGAACGCCGGATGGCCGCCTCGCAGGCCTCGCGCGGCAGCGGCAGCGCGCCGCAACCGGCGATCGCGCCGAACAGCACGGCATTGATCACCGTGCCGCTGTCCTGGGCCAGTTGGCGCATATCGAACAGCACCGCGGACTTCGAGAGCTGCCGCGCCGCGTCCAGTACGCGCTCCTCCGGGAAGCGGCCGTCCGCCATCTGCATCTTCTCGACGGTCGCGTAGATGCGGTGCGTCGAGGCGATGAGCGTGGTGCGCTCCGGCGACACAAAGCCGTTTTGCAGCGCGCGGCCGGCTTCGAGCAGCTCGGAGGCCACCATCACATCCACGTTGCCGGGGCTGGGCGTGAGCGACATCACCGGCTCGCGCTCGCCGAGCGTTGCGCGCTGCACCGGGTAGATCTCGAGGTAGTAGGTCGTCGCGCCGGTGCGCTGCGCCACGCCGGGGATCGAGGTGGCCTGCGCCGGGTAGCCGCAGGCGGTGGCCGCGTGCATCAGCCAGTCGGCCATCATGCCGCCGCCTTCGCCGCCCAGGGCGGCCACCAGCACCGTGAGCGAGCGCGGCGGCAAGGTCGGGGTCATGCCGGGACCAGCAGCCGGTGCAGGCGCGCGGCCAGGCGGTCGAGGAGCGAAGGGTTCTGGATCACTTCGGCGCGATAGAACGAGGGGCACAGCACCGCGGCATGCGCGTTCTCGCCGCACAGGCCGCAGCCGACGCAGCCCTCGATCACCGTGGCCACCGGCTCGCGGCGCAGGGGATCGGGATTGTCCTTCACGGTCAGCGTGGGGCAGCCCGAGAGCCGGATGCAGGAGTGGTCCCCGGTGCAGGTGTCCTCGTCCACGCCGTACTTCACGCGCACCACGCGCTCGCCGGCGGCGAGCCGCTTCGCGGTCGCCGGACGCACCCGGCGCTGGCGCTCGAGCTGGCATTCGCCGTCGGCGATGATCACCTTGAGGCCCGCGTAGCCGGTCGTCATCGCGTCCTTGAGCGTCTTCATCATGTCGCCGACGTGATAGGTGGTCACGGTGCGCATCCAGCCCACGCCCAGGCCCTGCAGCGCGCGCTCGATCGACATGTCCGCGGACTTGTGCTCGCTATGCGTGGGCGAGGAGGGCAGCTCCTGCGTGCCGGTGGCCGAGCTGTAGCCGTTTTTCATGATGACGAGGATGCCGCCGCCCTTGTTGAACACGGCATTGGCCACGCCCGAGGTGAGTCCGTTGTGCCAGAAGCCGCCGTCGCCCATGATGGTCACGGTGCGCGTGCCGAACATGGGATGCACGGCGGAGTTGGAGGCGAGCCCGAGGCCATAGCCGAGCACGGTGTGGCCGATATTGAAGGGCGGCAGCGTGGAGAAGGTGTGGCAGCCGATGTCGGCGGAGACGTGGTACTTGCCCAGGTCCTTTTCCACCAGCTTCATCGCCGCGAACACCGGCCGCTCGGGGCAGCCGACGCAAAAGCCCGGCGGTCGCGTGGGCAGCAGCGCGCCCAGGAGCTCGGCGGCTTTCTTCTTCGGCGCGGTGATGGCCGCGAGCGCGTCGCCGGCATCGAGGAATTTCGCCAGGCCGGTGACCACCACCTCGCCCGTGTACTCGCCCGCCATCGGCAGGACATCCTTGCCGTGCACCCTGACGCCGTCCACCTCGTGCCGGCGCAGGAGGGCGAGGATCGCTTCCTCGAGGTAGGCCGGCTGGCCTTCCTCCACCACCAGCACCTTGCGCTTGCCCGCGCAGAACTCGACGATCTCCTCGGGCACCAGCGGGTAGGTCACGTTCATGCAGTAGATCGGGATGCGCGAGGCGCCGAAGACGTCGGCGCGGCCCAATTGCTGCAGCGCGCGGACGGTGGCGTTGTACAGGCCGCCCTGGCAAACGATGCCGACGTCGTGGTCCTCGCCCGGGAAGACCTCGTTCAGCTGGTGTTCGCGGATGTAGCGCACGGCGGCGGGCCAACGCACCTCGATCTTGTGTTTCTCCTGCGCATAGGTGGAAGGCGGCAGGCTGATGCGGCCGAAGTCGAAGTCGGGGTGCTCGAGCCGGTTGCGCGTGGAAAAGCGCGCGGCGCGATTCTGCTTGGTCCTGAAGCGGCCCTGCACGTGGCAGGCGCGGATGCGCAACTCGAGCATCACCGGCGAGCTCGAAGCTTCCGAGAGCGCGAAGCCGTGCTCCACCATCTCCACGATCTTCGGCAGGTTGGGGCGCGGGTCGAGCAGCCAGATCTGCGATTTCATGGCGAACGCGTGGCTGCGCTCCTGGATGATGGAGGCGCCCTCGCCGTAGTCCTCGCCCAGCACGATCAGCGCGCCGCCCTTCACGCCGGCGGAGGCGAGGTTGGACAGCGCATCCGAGGCCACGTTGGTGCCGACGGTGGACTTGAAGGTCACCGCGCCGCGCAACGGGTAGTTGATGGAGGCGCCGAGCATCGCCGCCGCGCCCGCTTCGGAGGCGTTGGTCTCGATGTGCACGCCCAGTTCGTCCATGATGTCGCGCGCATCGTTCAGCACGTCCATCATGTGCGACACCGGCGCGCCCTGGTAGCCGCCGACGTAGGACACGCCCGATTGCAGCAGCGCCTTGGTGACCGCGAGGATGCCCTCGCCGTGGAACTCCTCGCCGTCGCCGAGCTTGAGCTTTTCGACCTCTTCCGCGAACGAGCGCTCCATGGCGATAAGATTACCAGATGCATATCGCGGTTCTCGGGGGAGGCAACGGCGCTTTCGCGGCGGCGGCGGATCTCACGGAAAAGGGGCACGAGGTGCGCCACTGGCGGCGCGACGCCACTGCGCTGCGGACGGAAATCAACCTCATGGACGCTACGGGTACTCGGCCGATCCGCATCGCGAACGCTGGCGCCGACATCGGCGAGGCGGTGCGCGGCGCGGAGCTGGTGTTCCTGCCGGATCCGGCCTTCACGCAGGCGGACAACGCACGGCGCCTGGCGTCGCACCTCACTGAGGGCCAGGTGGTGTTCCTCGCGCCCGGCACGTTCGGTGCGTACGTCATGCGCGAAGCGATGGGCACGCGCTGCGCCGTGGCCGAAACCGGGACGCTGCCTTGGCTTACGCGCAAGCACGGACCCGGCACTGCCGCGATCACCGCGCGCGCGACGCGCCTGCCGACGGGCGTGTTCCCGGCGAAGCTGCATGATCATGCATTCGCCGTCTTGCGGCGTGCGTTCCCCGCGGTGGAGCCGGTCGCGGACGCACTGTCCGCGGCGCTCATGAACGCCGGGCCGGTCATCCATCCGCCCCTCATCCTGATGAACGCCGGGCCGCTGGAGCATTTCGAGCGCTGGGACATCCACAAGGAGGGCACGCAGCCGTCGATCCGGCGCGTCACCGACGCGCTGGATGCCGAGCGCATTGCGGCACGCGTGGCGCTAGGCTACTCGGCGCCGCATTTTCCGCTCGCCGACCATTACCGCGAGGACGGCGAGGAGTGGATGTACGGGCGCCGGGTGCACGTGAAGCTCACCGATTCGGGCGACTGGAAGGAGCGCATCGTGCTCGCCGAGCACCGCTACATGCGCGAGGACGTGGAAATGGGGCTCGCGTTCCTCGTCTCGGTGTGCGAGTGGGCGGGCGTGCCGTGCCCGGTCGCGAAAGGGTTGCTCGCGCTTGCCTCGGCCGTGCTGGGCCGCGACCTTCGCAAGGGCGAGCGCACGCTGGAAGCGCTCGGCCTCGCGCGGCTCTCGCGCGACGAGATGCGCCGCCTGCTGCAGGAGGGCTCGTGACCCGTATCGTCGCCCTGGGCGCTGGTCGCATGGGGCGCGGCATCGGCCACGTCTTCGCCTATGCCGGCTACCGCGTCGACGTGCTCGATTTCAAGGCACGCTCGCGGGAGGACGGTGTGCAACTGCGCGACGCGGCGCTCGCCGAGATTGGCGCGAACCTCGGCCTGCTGCGCGAGCTCGGCGTGCTCGACGAGGCGCAGCGCCAGGCGATCCTCGGCCGCATCCGCATCCATGCGCTGGAGGCAGCGCCCGAGGTGCTGGCCGCCGCCGATTTCATCTTCGAGGGCGTCACCGAGACGCTGGAAGCGAAGCGCGACGCTTTCGCGCGCGCTTGCGCGCACGTGCGGGCCGACGCCATCCTCGCGTCCACCACCTCTTCCATGCTGGCCGACGACCTGGCCGCCCGGGTCACCCATCCGGCGCGCTTCATCAACGCGCACTTCCTCAATCCGGCCTACCTGATCCCGCTGGTCGAGGTGAGCCCGGCGAAGGTCACGGCGGAATCGAACTTCGCTTCGATCAAGGCGCTGCTGGAATCCGCCGGCAAGGTCGTCGTGCGCTGCGCGCCTTCGCCCGGCTTCATCGTGCCGCGGCTGCAGGCCGCGGCGATGAACGAGGCGGCGCGGCTGGTGGAAGAGGGCGTGGCGACGCCCGAGGACATCGATCGCGCGGTGCGCTCGGGCTTCGGCCCGCGCTACACGGCGATGGGCATGTGCGAATTCATCGACTACGGCGGCCTGGATATCCTGTACTACGCCTCGAAATCGATGGCGCGCTCGCTCGCGGCCCCGCGCTACGAGCCGCCGGCGATCGTCGAGCGGCTGATGCGCGAGGGCAAGCGCGGCGCGCGCGAGGGCGAGGGCCTCGCCGACTGGCGCGGGCGCGATCTCGCCGCCTACCAGAAGGCGCTCGTCGGGCGTTTCGTCGCGTTGTTCTCCCACCTCAAGCTCTTGCCGCCGCCAGGGGCAGTGGATAGACTCGACGCGCCCAATTCGAGGAGGGGACCATGAAAACCACGCTACTGGCCGCGGCATTGCTCGCCGCGCTCGCGCCGCAGGCGCTCGCCGCGGAAGTGAAACTCAAGGCCGCCGCGTTCCTGCCGGTGAAGGCGGTGTTCGTGACCGGCTTCGCGCGCTGGGTGGGCGAAGTCAACCGCCAGTGCGCGGGCAAGGTGTCGATCAGCATCGTCGGCCCCGAGGCCATCAAGTCGCTCGAGCAGTGGAACGCCCTCAAGACCGGCGTGGTGGACATGCACTACGGCCCGCCCAACTACTACGTCGGCGCGCTGCCCGAGGGCGACGTGATGAGCGTGGCGCGCGCCGAGACCGCGGTGCAGAGGAAGAACGGCGCCTGGGCGATGATCAATGAAGTGCACAACCAGAAGATGAACGCGCAGTACCTGACCTACCTCTTCGGCGGCGTGCGCTTCCACATCTACACCTCGAAGCCGGCCAAGGACGGGCGCTTCGACGGCTTTCGCCTGCGCTCGACGCCGATCTACGACGCGTTCTTCAAGTCGCTCGGCGGCCTGCCGGTGCGCATGGCGCCGCCCGACGTGCACACGGCGCTCGAGCGCGGCACGGTGGACGGCTACGGCTGGCCGCTGTACGGCATCGCCGACTTCGGCTGGCACAAGTACACCAAGTACCGCTACGGGCCGGGCTTCATCAGCGCGGCGGTCGCCATCCTCGTCAACCAGGACAAGTGGAAGTCCCTCGACAACGCGCAGCGCGACTGCCTGACGCGCATGGCCGAGTGGGTCGAAGGCGAGTGGCCCAAGTGGCGCGCCGAAGAAGACGGCAAGCAGCAGGCGGTGCAGGATCAGGCGGGCATCCAGTACGTGGACCTCGGGGCGGGCTTCTCACGGCAGGCCGAGGAGCTGTACTGGGAAGTGCTCGCCAAGGGCAACCCGGAGTTCGTGCGCAAGATCCGGCCGCTGCTGTCGCAGTAAGGCGCTAGCGTGCAGGGCGGCGGCGCGGCGCGACCGCGGTCCTGGTTCGATGTCCTGATCGACGCGCTGGCGATTGTCGCCGGCACGCTCATCGTGCTGCTCACGGCGCTGGTCGTGGTCGATGTCGCCGCGCGCAGCCTGCGCGTCTTCACACTGCCCTGGTCGCTCGAAGCCACGGAGTACATGCTGTACGCCGTGACCTTCCTCGGCGCGCCCTGGGTGCTGCGCGAGAACGGCCACATCGCCATCGAGCTGGTGGTGGAGCGCCTGCCGGCACGGGGCCGGGCCATCGTCGGGCTACTCGCCGAGCTCGCCGGCGCGGCCATCTGCGCGACGCTTTTCCTCTACGCCTGCCGTGTGGTCTGGCAGTCGTACACGAGCGGCATCATGGTGCAAAAGAGCTTCGCGTTCCCCGAGTGGGTCGCCTATGCCGGCATCCCGCCGGTGATGCTGGTCCTGCTGGGCATCTACCTGCGCCGGATCTTCAGCCGGCGCGCGCCCTGATGGCCTGGTACGAAATCCTCGGCCTGCTGATCGGGCTGCTGCTGGTTTTCATGGCGCTCGGCCTGCCGGTGGTGTTCGCCTTCTTCGCCGTGAATCTCGTGGGCGCCTTCGTCTTCATGGGCGGCGACAAGGGCGTGCTGCAGCTGATGCGCAACGCCGCCGACGCGGTGCAAAGCTTCGCACTGCTGCCGATCCCGCTGTTCATCTTCATGGGCGAGGTGATGTTCCACACCGGGGTGGCGGCGCGCGCCATCGACGCCGTGGACCGGCTCATCGCGCGCGTGCCCGGGCGACTGTCGCTGGTGGCGATCACCGGCGGCACCATCTTCGCATCGCTCTCGGGCTCGACCATCGCCAACACGGCGATGCTGTGCTCGACGCTCCTGCCGGACATGACGCGCCGCGGCTACCACCCGTCGATCGCGGTCGGCCCGATCGTGGCCGTCGGCGGCCTCGCGATGCTGATCCCGCCCTCGGCGCTGGCGGTGCTGCTCGGCTCGGTGGCGCGCATCCCGATCGGCGAGTTGCTGGTGGCCTCCATCATCCCGGCGCTGATCCTCGCCGCGCTGTTCTTCGTGTACGTCATCGTGCGCTGCAAGCTCGATCCCTCGCTCGCGCCCGCCTACGACGTGGCGGCGCTCTCATGGCGCGAGCGCCTGCTGCCGTTCGCCAAATACGTGCTGCCCCTGATGGGCATCTTCATCGTGGTGGTGGGCTCGATCATCGGCGGGCTGGCCACGCCCACCGAGTCGGCGGCGCTCGGCGCGCTCGCCGCGCTGGTGGCCGCGGCGGCCTACCGGCGCCTGTCCTGGGAGAACTTCGTCGTCTCGGTGCGCGAGACGCTGCGCCTCACGGTGATGACGCTGTTCATCATCTGCGGCTCGATCACGTTCTCGCAGATCCTCGCCTTCACGCAGGCCTCCGCCGGGTTTTCGGAGCTCGTCACGGGCGCAGGGCTGAGCCCGTTCTGGGTGCTGCTCGGCATGCTCGGCATCCTGCTGGTGCTGGGCTGTTTCATGGACCAGGTCAGCATGATGATGATCACCGCGCCCCTGTTCATGCCGGTGGCCGAGGCGCTGGGCCTGGAGATCGTCTGGTTCGGCGTGCTGATGCTGATGGTGCTGGAGATCAGCCTGGCGACGCCGCCCTTTGGCCTGCTGCTGTTCGTCGCGCGCGGCGCGGCGCCGCAGATCCCGATGGGCGCCATCATGCGCTCGGTGGCGCCGTTCATCGCCATCGCGCTCGGGGTGGTGGGCCTGCTGATCGCGTTCCCCGAGCTGACGCTGCTGCTGCCGCGACTGATGGCCTCCGGCTAGGCCGCGAGCCGCGCGTCGCGCGCCTCGATGCGCTGCACCAGGCGCTTGCCCCAGGCGCCCCCGGGCTTGTGCACCAGGCGCTCGTTCGCGTAGTGGCGCGCGAGTGTGCCCATGCCGGCGCGCGTCGTCGCATCGATCAGCGTGAGCGTCAGCAGGTCGCGTTGCGCATGGCTGCCGCCGGAGGCCGAGGCGACGTCGCGCACCGCGAGGAGGTGTTCCACGGCGGCGTCGAAGCGGCCGTCGCAGTACGCGATCGCCGCCTCGACCACGGGATGCCCGACCTCGCGCGACATGCGCGCGTTGTCGCCCGCGGCGCCCGGCACCGCCTCGCGCAGGCGCGCCAGCGCGTTGCGCCGGCCCGCGGCGGCGAAGGCGAGCGCCATGTGGTAGTCGTTGAAGGCGTAGAAGCCGCGCTCGCCCTCGAGCACCGCGGCCCAGCCGTCGGCCACCGCGGCGAAGCGCGCGGCCACCTCCACGCCCTCGAGCTTGAGGCGCCACAGCAGCGCCGTGGCGTCGACGCGCGTCAGCGCGATCGGGCCGCCGCCCGCGAGGCGCGCATCGAAGATCCCGAGCGCCTTGGCGTGCTCGCCGCGATCCATGTGGAACAGCGCCGTGTGCCAGGCATTGTGGAAGGCGAAGCCGTTGTCCGCGCCGTCCCACACCGGGCGCGTCTCGCCGTACCAGGCGAGGCCCTCGTCGATGCGGCCCTGCATTTCCATCACGTGCCCGACCGCGTGCACCGCCCAGCTGTCGTCGCCGCCCAGCTCGACGGCGCGGCGCCCCGTGCGCTCGGCCTCGGGGTACTGGTTGCATTCCTCGTAGCCGAAGGCGTGCATGCCGAGCACGAAGGCGTAGCCCGGCACCGCGGCGCTCCAGGCGGGCAGCACGCGCGAGATTCGGTTCCTGAGGTTGAGCGCGTCGCCACGGTAGAAGTCCATCAGGTGCGCGGCCTGCAGCGCGACGAGGTCGCGCGGATGTTCCACCAGGATCTGCTCCAGCGTGCGCAGGCCCGCGTGCCACTGTCCCTCGGCGATGCGGCGCGCCGCCGCGGCGAGCGCCTGCTCGCGCGTGGAGGCGAAAGCGAGGACGTCGCGGCCCCGGTCGAGCGTCGCCAGCGCGTCGCGCATCAGGTGGCGCTCGAAGAAGGCGGCGAGGATCAGCGCCTTGGTCGCGTAGGCGGCGGCAAAGCCCGGGTCCAGCGCGAGCGCTTCGTCGAGCGGCGCGATCGGGTCGCCGCGGTAGCTGCGAAACGCGTAGAGCGCGCGCTCGTAGGCGTCGAGCGCCTTGGGGTTGGAAAGCGTGACGGCGTGGCCGCGGGCGTCCTGGTGCATGTCCGTTTCTCCTTGAAGTGAAGCGGCATGCTAGCGGTCGTTGAGCGCCGTTTCAGCGCCTGTCTGGTTGCGTCCTTGTTACCGGGGTGTATCAGCCTGCCGCGGTGATCACCCCGGCGTCGGGGCTCTTTGCGTGCAGCTTCTCGACCAACGCCGCGCGCCGCTCCAGCACGGCGCGCTGGTTGAGGTAGCCCTTGTCGGTGATCTCGTTGGCGTCGATGGACGGCGGCTCGGCGGTGACCAGCGCGCGCGTCGGATGCAGGGAGCTGCCGCCCTCGGCGGCCAGCGCCTTGAGCGCAGCCGCGATCTTCGCGCGCAAGGCTTCGGGCGCAAGATCCTTTGCCGCCGCACTCGGAAACACGAGCGCGCCCACTTCGTCCCGGTCGTGCCCGGTGATCACCGCGTCCTGGATCAGCGGGTTGCCGGCGGCGATCAGCTTCACGCGCACCGCGCCGACGTGCACCCAGGTACCGCTGGAGAGCTTGAAGTCCTCGGCGACGCGGCCGTCGAACACCAGCCCCTTCTCGGGATGGGCGGGGTCCGCGAACTTCATCGCGTCGCCGATGCGGTAGTACCCTTCCTCGTCGAAGGCGGCGCGCGTCAGGTCCTCGCGGCGGAAGTAGCCCGGCGTGACGAGCGGGCCGCGCACGCGCACCTCCAGCTTGCCCGCGGCGGGAACGAGCTTGAGCTCGCAGCCCGGGTTGGGCAGGCCGACGACCCCCGCGCGCTCGATGGGGAAGTGCACCGTGGTCGCGCAAGGGGCCGTCTCGGTAGAGCCCCAGGCCGAGAGCATCGCCAGCTCGCCGGCCTTTTCCTCGAGCGCGAGCTTCTCCAGCCGCTCCCACAGGTTCTGCGGCAGCGCCGCCGCCGCGTAGAACAGCACGTCGAGATCGCGGAAGAAGTTGCGCCGCAGGTCCGCGTCCTGCTCCAGGAACGGCAGCAGCAGGTCGAAGCCGCGCGGCACGTTGAAATACAGCGTCGGCGCGACTTCCTTCAGGTTGCGCGCGGTGGCGTCGATGAGGCCTGGCGCCGGCTTGCCGCCGTCGATGGTGAACTGGCCGCCGTTACGCAGCATCATGTTGAAGCAGAAATTGCCGCCGAAGGTGTGGTTCCACGGCAGCCAGTCGACGAGCGTCTGCACGCGGTCTTCGAGGAACGGCCACACCTGCGCCAGCATCTGCTGGTTGGAGACCAGCAT
>Ga0105107_10003370_pt1 | contig 10606 bp, 6 predicted proteins | sample PPLLaktember2015_6_FD_79335 | JGI IMG/M metagenome (GOLD analysis project Ga0105107, IMG submission 79335) | Freshwater sediment microbial communities from Prairie Pothole Lake near Jamestown, North Dakota, USA - PPLs Lake P8 Core (1) Depth... | ecosystem: Environmental > Aquatic > Freshwater >... | reverse complement strand
TGGGTGCTTCGAGACCTCTGCGAGCGCTTCTCGCCGCCGTTCTGTTTTGCATCGCGGGCGTCGAACCGGCGTCCGCTGCGGCGTCGCCCCGGCGCGAGCAAGCCGCGAGCGTAGCCCTCACGGTCGAGCATCTCGTTGCGGCTGCGATCGCCGGCGACCACGCGCGCCTGCGCGAGATCGCAGCGGAGCTCAAATCGCGGCCGCGTCCGCCCCGGGGCGATCGCAGGCTCGCAAGGGATCTGAACGAGCGCGGCCTCGCCCTGTGGCGCAGGCACCGGTTCAGCGAGGCGGCGGTGTACTTCGGACAGGCGCACCAGGCCGACGCGAGCGATGCCGAAATCGCCGAGAACCTGGGCTACGCGCTGCTCAAATCGGGCCGGCTGAAAGAGGCGGAAGCTGCGCTGCTCGCCGCGCTGACGCTCGCGCCGGAGCGCGCCAGCGCGTGGGGATCGCTCGGGTTGCTGCGCGCCAAGTCGGGCAGTCACCGCGAAGGCGTGGCATGCGTGCTGACGGCGTACCGTTTCGTGCGCGACCGCCAAAGGACCCTCGAGGTCTACACCCACCTCGCCGCGACCGACGAAGATCCGAAAGTCCGCGCGCTGCTCGCGGACGTGGTAAAGCGTCTCTCCGGCGCGCAGCCCGAGTCCAAGAGCAGCTGAGCCGCAACGGCGGCGCGCCGCCTGGGGGTTACGGTGCCGCCGCTTCGTCGAGCGCGGGATGGAGCCCGGGTCTGCTGTGCAGATAACCCTGCATCTCGTCGCAGCCGGCGTTCCGAAGAAACGCGCGCTGCTCCTCGGTCTCGACACCTTCGGCGATCACGGTGAGGCCCAGGCTTTTCCCGAGCACGATGATCGAGCGCACGATGTTGACGTCGTCCTCGTCGAGCGGCACGCCCTGCACGAAGGACTGATCGATTTTCAGGTGGTCGATGGGAAAGCGCTTGAGATAGGCGAGCGACGAGTAGCCGGTGCCGAAATCGTCGATCGCGAGCGTGATGCCGAGACGGCTCAGGCTTTCCAGCGCGCAGCGGCTGCTCTCCGGATCGTGCATGGCCACGGTCTCGGTGATCTCCAGCTCGAGCTGGTTCGCGTCGGCCTCGGTCTCGTCGAGTATCCGGCGGATCGTCTCGACCAGATCCGGCTGCCGAAACTGCCGCGGCGACAGATTGACCGCCACGCGCAGCGCAGCGTGTCCCGACTGCGCCCAGCGCCGCATCTGCACGCACGCGGTGCGCAGCACCCACTCGCCGATCGGAATGATGAGGCCGGTCTCCTCGGCGAGCGGAATGAACTCGGCGGGCATGACGAGCGCGTTGCCGCCGCGGCGCCACCGGATGAGCGCTTCGACGCTAGTCGCGTGGCCGGAGCCCAGCTCCACGCGCGGCTGGTAGTGGAGCTCGAACTCGTCCTGCGCGAGCGCCCGCCGCAGGTCGGACTCCAGGCGCAGGCGTTCCAGGGCATTCGCATTCAGGTCCTCGGTGTAGAAGCAGAGCTGGCGGCCTCCGCTCTGCTTGGCCCGGTACATCGCGGTGTCGGCGTTCTTCAGGAGATTCTCGGCATCCGCTCCGTCGCGCGGATACAGGCAGATCCCGATGCTCGCCGAAGTGCAGAGCTCGTGCGAGTCGACGTTTATCGGCCGCTCGAGATCGCGCAGGATCTTGTGCGCGACGGCGGCGGCGGCGGAAGGATCCTCGACCTCCCTCAGGATCACGACGAACTCGTCGCCGCCGAGGCGCGCCACGGTATCGGACTCGCGCACGCACGCTTTCAGGCGCTCGGCGACGCTTCCGAGGAGCGCGTCACCCTTGGCGTGGCCGAGACTGTCGTTGACGAGCTTGAGACGATCGATGTCGAGGTACAGCACGGCGAGGCAACGCTGCGCGCGCTGGGCCGACGCGACCGCCTGGGTGAGCCTGTCGGCCATCAGGTTCTTGTTCGCGAGCCCCGTCAGGCTGTCGTAGTTGGCGCGGTACTCGAGCTCGACCTGGTACTGCTTGATTTCGGTGAAGTCGCTCTGGACGCCGACGTAATGGGTGATGACGCCGGCGGCGTCCCGCACCGGAGAGATTTCGATGTTGTTCCAGAAGAGCGTTCCGTCCTTGCGGTAGTTGCGCAGCAGAGCCGAAGCCGACGCGCCCTCTTCCATCGCCTTGCGCAGCCGCTCGAGCTCGGGTCCGTCGCCGTCGGGCCCCTGCAGGAAGCGGCAGTCGCGCCCGATCGACTCTTCTGCGCCGTAGCCGGTCATCTTCTCGAACGCGCGGTTCACGTGCACGAGCGGGTGGCCCGGGGCGCGCGCATCGACGATGAAGATCGCGTTCGTCGCAGCGTCGATCGCGAGATCGCGCAGGCGCAGATCGGCCTCCGCCCTGCGCCGATCGCGCTGCTCTTCGGCCTCGCGGATCGCGCGCTTGGCCGCCGCTGCCAGGCGCTGCAGACGCTGCTTGAGCACGTAATCGGTCGCGCCCTCTTTCAGGCACTCGACGGCTTCGTCGTCGGTGAGCGTGCCCGAGATCATGATGACCGGCGTGTCGGGCTGCCTCGATCGCGAGAGCCTCAACGCCGAAAGGCCGTCATAATCGCGCAGGTTGTTATCGCAGAGGACGAGATCGAAGACCTGTCCGGAAAGGGCGGATTCGAAGCCGTAGGAGTCGGACACGTGGACGATGTCGCAGGAAAGCTCCCCCGCCTTGAGCTTGTACGCGACGAGGCGCGCATCGCGCGGATCGTCTTCGAGGTGCAGTACCCGCAACGGCCGTTCCATCGCATGCTCCCGATCCCCGGGGGGCGATACGCCTGAAACCCGGGCCTAGGCCGGCGTTTCCAAGGGCTTGAGCGAGAAGTAAAACGTCGCGCCGCGGTCCGGCTCCGCCTCCGCCCACACCCGGCCGCCGTGCCGGGCGATGATACGCTGCACATTGGCAAGTCCTATACCCGTGCCGTCGAACTGGTCCGACCGGTGCAGTCGCTGAAAAATGCCGAAAAGCCGGTCGGCGAGCTTCATGTCGAACCCCACCCCGTTGTCGCGGACGTAAAACACCCGCCTGCCGGCTTCCAGCCCCGTGTTGCCGACTTCTATCCGCGCGGGGTCGCGCGGGGCGCTGTACTTGATCGCGTTCCCGAGGAGGTTGGCGTAGACCTGCCTCAGCATGGCCGCGTCGCCGAGCACCGGCGGAAGCGGGGCGATGTGCCATTCGATCCTGCGCCCCCGCGCCGCCATCTCGAGATCGGCGAGGACTTCGCGCACCAGGGCGTCGAGATCGACCGGCTTTACGTGCAGCTCCATGCGCCCCATCCGCGAGAACGCGAGCAGATCGTCGATGAGCGCGCTCATGCGCCGGCTCGAATCGGTGACGACCTCCAGCTTGCGCTTCGCCTCGGCGGAAAGCTCGTCCGCGTTTTCGTCCTTCAGCATTTCCACGTAGCCGTCGATGTGTCGCAGCGGCGCGCGCAAGTCGTGCGACACCGAGTACGAGAACGATTCGAGCTCGGCGTTGGCCGCTTCCACTTCGGCCGCGCGCTGCGCGAGCACGTCGTTGAGCGCAACCATCTCCCGGTTCATTTCACGCAGCGCTGCTTCCGACTGCGCACGCGCCGCCATCTCCCGGCTGATGCCGCGAAAGAGCGTGAGAAAGAGGCCCGCCGCGATGGCGAGCGTGAGGAGGAGCGAGCCGAGCGTGAGCTCGCGCGAGCGCGAGAGCGTGCTTTCGCGCTCGAGGAGCAGCGCCTCGCCGCGCTCGTCCATGCGCGCGGCCGCCGCGCGTATCGCCCGCATCCGGCGCGCGCCTTCGTCGGACGCCACGCTCTCGCGCGCGGAAGAAAGCCCGGCCTCGTCGTAGAGGGCGATCACTTCGGCCAACAGCTCGAGCCTCTTCTCGACGTGCGTATCGAGCTCGGCGAGATCCGCGGACTGGGCGGGATCGGCTGCGGCACGCGCCGCAATCGCCTGCCGGTAGCCCCTGACACCCGCGACCAGCCGGTCGTACTCTTCGCGCTGATCGGTACGGCTGGTGAGCAGGTACGCGGTCTGCGCCGATTCCGCGCCCACGAGACCCGACTGAAGGTTCGCGAGCGCCTCTCGCAACTGCTCGCCGCGGGAGACGCCTTCGACCGATCCGGTGAAGTCGATGCTCGCGCGATAAGTGAAGCCCGCGCCGATGAACAGCAGCGCGAGCGCTCCGACGAAAGCCGCGATCACTTTTTTTTCGATGGAAGAGCGTGGGAGGCGAGGACCCGCCCCGTCGGCGGAGCGCGTCGAAGCGACGATCGTCCCGACCCCGAGCAGGACGAAGGCGGCCGTCGCCGCGAGCGGCGAAAGCCACCGGTTCTCCACGAGCGCGTCCGCGTCCGACACGTAACCCGCGATCGGGACGGCGCCGATGAACGCGGTGAGGGCCGCGCTGGTCCACACCAGGGGTCGAAGCGAAGGCGCGTTGAACGTGATGAGGGCGAGCCCGATGCCGATGAGAGCGACCGCGGAGTAGGGCGACATGCGCCCGGGGACGCTGCCCGGCAGCTCGCTCGTGTCGCGGAACAGGAGCTCGTCGATGCGAAGATCGGCGTCGAACACGTGCTGCGCGAGGGTGGCGAGTCCGATGAGCAGCACCGCTGCGGCGAGGAACCTGGCGGACGAAGCCCGCGCGGGCGAACCATGGCTCAGCGTGAACAGCGCGCCGCCCGCGAGCAGCAGAGCAACCGCGGCGTTCGCCTCGATCGGGGCTTCCTGCGGCAGCAGGCTTTTCAGTGCCGCCATCCCAAGCGCCCACCCGGCGAGCGCACACAGGGCGATGGCGATCGTGCAGACGGCGGCGAAGCGGGGAAATAGCGATGCCATTTGCGGCATTGTCGCGCAAGACGACGCGTTTCACCGCTCACTCGCGATCGACACGCTCCGGTTCTCCGGCGCGCCGGACGCGCGAACCGCAGGCAGCGCTTACGCGCCGCTCAACGCCCGCGTGAGCACCCGCACGTCGGGCAGCCGCTCGATGTCGAGCAGCATCTCGCGCACGCGGTGCGCGCGCTCGCTGGAGACCGCCGATGACGCGCTGTCGACGAACTTGTCGAGGATCGCTTCGGCCGCGGCGGGCTCATCGGGCAGTATGCTTTCGCGCCGGCCGAGCTTCTTGCCGTCCCGGGTGGTCACGATCACCTCCCCCGTGCGGAATTTCGGAAACCCCGAATCCGGATCGATCTCGTAATCGACCTTGTGCGCGAGCGCGACGAGCGCCGGATCGGTGTACGAGGCCTCGTCGAGCTCCGCGAGCCCGAATCGGCGCCGGGTGAGGCAGCACGCGACCCCGTACGGCAGGCTGAACTGGGCTGCGTAGCTGCTGTCCGGTTTGCGCTTTGCTGCAAGCGGCTCGCAGATGAGCGGGACGGCGGGCTCTGCGATGCGCACGCGGATCGATTCGATGTCTGCGGGCCGCACCTCGTGCTCGCGCGCGATCGCGAGCGCCGCGTTGAAGAACGCGTGCGACTGGTGGCACGCGGGAAAAAGCTTGATCGACGTTCGAGGAAATTCCCAATGCTCGCCCAGGCGGTTCACCAGGATCCCGACGTCCGCGTCTTTCGCGTGCGGTCCAAGGAAACACGAGAAAAGACCGAAGCGTCCTTCGTAGGCTTCGCTGGGCCCGATGAAACCCTGTTGCGCGAGCGTCGCGGCGGTGATTCCCGAAGCGGCGGCCCAGCCCGGGTGCATGCGCTTGGTCCACGACCCGTCCTGCATCGGCTGCATCGTGCCCGAGGTCGCGCTGAGGGCGATGCCTTGCGCCAGCGTGAGCTGCGCGGCGTCGAGCCGCATGAGTCTTCCGGCTGCGAGCGTGCTGGCGAATGTGCCGACGATGCCCGTCGCATGAAAGCCGGAGCGCAGGAAACCGCCCCGGCCCGCCGCGCCCAGGCGCGCACCCACTTCCAGCCCGAGGGTGCACGCCGTCAGCAGATCTTTCCCGCTCGCGCCGCGCGCCGCGGCCACGCCGAGGGAAGCCGGAACGCTGCTCGCCGTGAGATGCACCGAGCCCGGCAGATACGTGTCGTCGTAATCGAGACCGTGCACGAGTATGCCGTTCATGAGCGCCGCGTCGCGCAACGCCAGCTTTTCGGGCATGCCGATCACGTCGGAGTCGCCGCTCGCCATGAGCTGCAGCGCAGAAAGCGTGCGCCGCGCGAAATCGAAGCGCGTCGAAGCGAACGCAACGCCGACCGCATCGATCAGGAGGAGCTTCGTGCGCTCGCGGACCGCGGGCGGTATGTGCTCCCATTCGAGCCCCGCCGCGAAGCGCGCGAGAACCTGCGATAGCGTGTCTTTTCCGGTCATGGTTCCGTCCGCTTCCCCGCAAACTCCGGCCCCAGCGGATAAAGCCGCACGCCGCTGCGCAGGCGTCGATATGGATATTTGGTCGGGTCCACCACGTGGCCGCCGGGCGCAATCGCGACGAGGACGTCCTGGGCGATCGGCTGAAAATCGGCCCTGAAGTGGACCGTGCTCTTGAGCGCGAGAATTTTCTGTTCCTGCGGTTCGATCCCGAGATGACGAAACGGCGCCTGGTCGTGCGCCTGCATGCGCTTGCTGCTGACCACGACGCTCACACCGTCGATGCGGAGCAACGCCATCGGCCCGAGATCGATGTCTCTGCCGCCGACCGAAGGTCCGGTGGTTCGCATGCGTCCGTCTCCCAGCCGCTCCACGCGAAAGCGGCCGCGATAGGGCTTCACATCTTCCGGTCCGAATTTTCCGCCGAGCGCGATATCGATATCGGCGCCCTCCCCTGCGCTATGGGCGGCCGCCGCGGCTTCGGCGTCGTAGAAAATCCCGAGCACCGCGTCCTCGGCCTTGTTGCGCACGAGCGCGTCGAGGAGCCCGGTCGTGTCACCGGTGCCGCCGGCGCCCGGATTGTCCTGGGTGTCGGCGAGCACCACCGGCCGCTCGGCACCCGCTGCGATATGCATCGCCTGTTGTACCGCTTCGTCGGGTTCGAGCAGCGGCTGCGCGAACTCGGGCTCGCGCCGTTCGACATCGGCGGCAAGCTCATCCGCGATCTGGTCGGCGCGCGCCTGCGTGTAAGCGTGCACGATGACCCCCGGCCCGCACTCGCGGAGATCGGAAGGCGGAAAACCCGCGAGATACGATGCGTTGAGCACGTCGCCGCCTTCGAGCTGCGCCGCTTTCTCGATGATCGCCTTCGAGGGATCGATCATCGTGCATTGCGAATTGAGCGGGATCAGGAACGGGATCCTCCGCAGGGCGCGGCCTGCCGGACGCCCGCGCGAGAGTATCGTCGCAAGCACCCGTGCGGAGCGCTCGCCGGTCTCGACGCGGTCGACGTGCGGATAGGTCTGGTAGCCGATCAACCCGTCGGTGAGCTCCACCATCTGCGCCGTCACGTTGGCGTGGTAATCGAGACTGATGACGATCGGCACGGTCTCACCGACGGCGGCGCGCACGCGCCTCAGAAGCTCGCCTTCGGCATCCTCGAAATCTTCGCTGACCGCGGCGCCGTGCAGGTCGAGGTAGATCGCATCGACCGGCAGCGCGTGCGAAAGACGCCCGACGAGCTCGCCCGCGATGCGCTCGAAAGCGTCGCGCGTCACGTAACCGCCGGCGCCTCCGCTCGTCCAGATGAGCGGCACGTAGTCGTGCGAAGGGCCCATCTCGGACAAAAATCCCGATAACGCGAAGCTCGTATTCGTGAGCCACTTCAGCACCTCCGGCCCGCGCACGAGCGGCGGACGATCGCGGTGCGCCGCGAAATAAGCGAAATCGGTGCGCGTCGGTACGAAACAGTTCGTCTCGTGATGAAAACCCCCAACCGCGATACGTGCCATGCGCGCTTCCTATTCGATCTTGATACCCGCAGTGCGTATGATTTTGTCGATCTGGGCGCCGTCCTTTTTGGCGAGCTGCAGCATCTGTTCGGGCGTGTGCATTCAATCCGCGCGTATGTTCGCGGCCTTCGCCACCTTGTTCCACTTGGCCGCTTCGGCCGCGATGTACTTCGCGGCTTCCGGCTGCGAATTGCCGACCGGCTCCATGCCGAGGCTACCCAGCTTCTCTTTCACATCGGCCGCGCGCAGCGCCTGGCCGATCTGCCTGTTCAGTTGCGCGACGATCGCCTGCGGCGTTCCGGCGGGGACGAGGATCGCGTACCACGCATCCATCTCGTAGCCTTTGATTCCGGCCTCGGCGATCGTGGGCACGTCCCAGCCTGACACGCGCTTCGCGGACGTGACGGCGAGCGCTTTCAACCTTCCCGCCTTGACGTGACCCGCCATGATGAGCGGGCTCGAGAACGAGATTGGTACGCGCCCGGAAAGCAGATCGGGGATGAAATCGTTGGTGCCTTTGTAAGGGATGTGCAGGATGTTCACGCCGGCCGTGTACTTGAAAAGCTCGCCGGCGAGATGCAGCGAGGAGCCGTTGCCGCCCGATGCATACTGAAGCTGGCCCGGCTTTGCCTTGGCCGCGGCAATGAGGTCCTTCACCGAGTCGATGCCGGAGCCCGGCGTCACCACGAGCACGAGCGGGCCTTTCGCGACGATCGTGACGGGTATGAACTGATCGAACGTGTACGGCACTTTCGAGTAGAGCGACGGATTGACCGCGTACGCCATCGCCGGAAGGATCATCGTGTAACCGTCCGGCGCGGCGCGGCCCGCAACGTCGACCGCGAGATTGCCGCCGGCGCCGGCGCGATTGTCGATCACTACCTGCTGTCCCCACATTTCGCCGAGTTTCCCGCCCACCATGCGCGCGAGCACGTCGTTCGGCCCGCCCGCGGGATAAGGCACGATGAGACGAACGGGACGAACCGGATACGTATCCGCTGCGATCGCAGCGGCGGGCGCCGCCGCGACAGCGGCGAGCGCGAGTGCGAAAAGCTTGCTCATGTGCGAGAGGCCTTCGTGCTGAAATCAGGAGCGGGCAAGTATATACAATACGACCGTGATGGGTGACGGGTGACGGGTCCACCAGTTACCTCATCGCCGAAACCAGTCACCACTAAGGTGACTCTGAAATAGTGTCATCGCGAGGAGCGCGGCGACGTGGCGATCCCGGGGATCCCCGGGATTGCTTCGTCACACTGTTCCTCGCAATGACAGAATCCAGCTTGATCAGAGATTCCCTAACGCGTCACCACTCACCAGTCACTCGTCATCAGCCACCAATCACCGATCGAAATGCATTACGACATCCTCATCAGAAACGGTCTCGTCATCGACGGCAGCGGCGCCGCAGGACTGCGCGCGGACGTGGGCATAAACGGCAACCGCATCGCGGCGATCGCACCGGCGCTCGACGGCACGGCGGTGACGAGGATCGATGCGGCGGGGCTCGCGGTCACACCCGGCTTCATCGACATCAAGACGCACTCCGATTTCACGCTGCCGATCAACCCGAAGGCCGAAAGCAAAGTGCGCCAGGGCGTCACCACCGAAATCATCGGGCACTGCGGCTTTTCGGTCGCACCATGCCTTCCGGGCAAAGTCCAGCTCCTCAGGGACTACCTCTCGCCCTCGGCGCCGTGGCTGCCTTTCCGCGAGCGCTCGTTCGGCGAGTATCTCGACACGTTTCCTGCGACCGCGGTCAACGCCGGCATGCTCGTCGGCCACAACACGCTGCGTCTGATGGCGATGGGGATGGAAAACCGCGCGCCGACCGCGGCCGAGATGAAGCACATGTGCGCGCTCCTCGAAGAAGGCCTCGAGGCCGGTGCGCTCGGCATGTCGTCAGGCCTCTTCACCTCGCCGGGCGCGTATGCCGCGCGCGACGAGATGGTCGCCCTCTGCAACGTGCTCAAGCGCCACAACGCGGGCTACTTCACGCACATCCGCGACGAATCGAATAAGGTGCTGGAAGCGGTCGAGGAAGCGATCGACATCGCGGAGACCTGCGGCATCCACGTCGAGATCGTGCATTTCAAATGCTCGGGCATGGACAACTGGGGCAAGGCGGCGACCGCGCTCGAGCGCATCGAGGCGGCGAAAAAGAGGGGGCTCTCGATCGACTGCGACTCGCATCCCTACACCGCCGGCAGCAACCCGCTCAAAAACCTCATGCCGCAATGGGTGCAGGCGGGAGGCGTCGACGCGATGCTCGAGCGCCTGCCGAGGAAGGAGACGCGCGATCGGATACGCGCCGAGATCGAGCGCGACGGCCTCAACAACTGGGGACGCATACCGTCGTGGGAATGCGTGCAGATCTCGATCTCGCCGCACCTGCCGCAATATGCGGGGCGCACCATCGCGCAGCTCGCGGCGGAGCGCGGCCACGACGCCATCGACGTCGTCTGCGACTACCTGGTCGAGGACCAGGGCGCGACTCGCGTGCTCGTCATCTCGATCTCCGAAGAGGACATACGCGAAATCGTGCGCTCGCCTTCAGCGCTCGTCGGCTCCGACGGCAACTGCGTCGCGACATACGGCACGGTGAGCCAGGGCATGCCGCACCCGCGGTTCTACGGCACTTTCCCGCGGGTGATCGGCCGCTACGTGAAAGACGAAAAGCTGCTGTCGCTCGAAGCCGCAGTCCACAAGATGACGGGCGCCACTGCGCGCGCTCTCAGGCTCCTCGACCGCGGGCTGTTGCAGCCCGGCTACCGCGCCGACGTCACGAT
>Ga0105107_10003367_pt1 | contig 10610 bp, 10 predicted proteins | sample PPLLaktember2015_6_FD_79335 | JGI IMG/M metagenome (GOLD analysis project Ga0105107, IMG submission 79335) | Freshwater sediment microbial communities from Prairie Pothole Lake near Jamestown, North Dakota, USA - PPLs Lake P8 Core (1) Depth... | ecosystem: Environmental > Aquatic > Freshwater >... | reverse complement strand
GGGCCGTGAATTCCGGCTTCAGCCCGTCGCTGTGGCCCAGGTAGCTGAGCGTCGCTGAGTACGCCTCACGATCAGCAGCGATCGGCCGGCCCTGCCAGATGACACTGCCCTGCTCCGGGGTAAGCAGTCCCGCGAGCACTCGCAAAAGGGTTGTCTTGCCGGAGCCATTGGGGCCGGCCACGTGGGTCATTTGCCCAGCGGCCGCATCGATCGAAATGCCGCGCAGCACGTGGCGATCGCCGCGCCACACCTGAATTTCTCTTCCGGAAATCCCAGAAAAATTAAAACCTTGCAAACGAAACATCCGCGTGGCCGCAGGAGCGGAAACACTATATCAGACTAGTACTTCCGCTCCAGTATGACCTTTTGATAGAGGCCACCGAATCGCGTTTCCTTGCGGCTGTCGCATGACTGCGGTTGTGACGCAAGTTCGTGCACCTGGCAGGACAGCAGGCCAGCCGCATAGGGCTCGAGCCAGCGAAAGATGGCGGCCATGACCGGCCGGAGCGGATGCCATCGCGCTGGCCGATGATAGTCGACGATGACGATCTTGCCGCCGATGCGGACCGATGCGATCAACGCGTCGACGATCAGGCGCTTGTTCGCGTCCGGGACCTCGTGCAACAGGAAAAAACAGCAGGCGCCGTCGTAGCCGGTTTCGCCCGGATCCGCCGCGTCTGCAACCCGCACTCGAACGTTTAATCGGCCCGCGAGCTTGCGGCGGCAGTGCTCGACCTGCAGCGGGGCCACGTCGACGACGTCCAGGAATCCATGCTCGCCCAACTGCGTCGCAAGCCGGCTCGAGAGGTCCCCGTAAACGCTCGCTGCCTGCAGGACGCGGTCGCCTTTGGCGAACTCGCTGCAGGCAGCCCGCACCAGTCGCCGGTAATTTCCCCAGAGGATGCCGTTGACGACCAGGTGCCGATCAAGAAGCCTCAGACTTCCGGGGCGCAGATAGGCCCAGGTATACGTGTCGACCAGATAATCCGGCAGCTGCGGGATCTCGGGTTGCACGCGATTCGTTTCAGCCGACGCCGTGATGGTCGCTCCCCTCCCGCTTGGCCACGCTGGATGGTGTCGGCGATACCCACATTTGATACATCGAAACGATCCACATGAATGCGAAACACAGGCCCATGGTCGCGCCTGCAGACATCACGACCCAGGCAAACGGATGATAGAGCTTGGTGAAGTACCAGGAACTGACATCCGTCATGACGGCAAGAAATGGCAATGCAATGACGGCGCACTTGAACCACACGGGCCGCACGTAGGCATGGCTGAAGATGAGGCCCATGATGAAGAAGATGAAGCTGATCCCGAACAGGTGAATGTGTGACACGCGAACCAGGGTGAAGATGTCTGCTCCGGTGTCCTGCTCCGTGACCTTCAACAGGTTGTCGTATCCGTTCAGGTTCGAGAGATGCGGGTTGCTGCCATCATGGCAACTCATGCAGCGCTCGTCGAGGACGGCCCTGATCACGGTCTCGTACCCGGGGCGATCCGAGCCTTTCTGCACCCATTCAATGATTGTGGCGAGCTCGTCCGGCGGCAGCATCGTGGACATCGGGCCGCGCAGCGCCGATTCGAGGCGCGAGGCTTCGCCGCTGCCGGTGTAAGCAATCACGAGATCCTCGTAGGACAGCGAGCCCGCTTCCCCGTCGCGCGCAGCGTAAGTATGGAAAAGATAGATCAATGCAAACAGGTAGCCGAGGCTCAGGATGATCAACACCGCCGTATAAAGCGTGCGCAGGCTGTAAGGCAGCTCCGAAAAGTGGCGATAATGCCGATGCAGGGGAATTTCACTCATTGGTGCTATTTCCTGGCGGGCAGCTGCACGTATACGACTGCGCGCGCTTTCTGCTGCGAATAATGTGACGCGATCTTCCCGACATCCGCCTCGGTCAGAATCTTCGACATCGCTGCCATCGCCGGGCTCTTGCGCGCGCCCGTCCGGTACGCATTCAGCGTCCTCTCCAGATAATCGGCGCGCTGGGCTGCCAGGGCCGGCACGCGCGGATCGGTGCTATTGCCGTTGACGCCATGGCAGCGGTCGCAACGCTGCGCCACCTCGGCGGTGCTGGCGGCCTTGGCCAACTTCGGCAGCTGCGGCAGCAGGTTGGCATAGTAAGCGGCAAGGTCCGCCAGCGCCTTGTCCCCAAGGGCGGCTGCGGGACCTTTCATCATGGGGTCCGCGCGCGAGCCGTCCTTGTATGCGCGCATCGCCGCACCAAAGTACTGCGCATCCTGGCCCGCCAGGCTTGGCGTCAAGCCCGAGCTGACACCCGCTTCCCCATGGCAGGCCACACACGCGGCGGCTGCAGCCTTGCCCGCGGCCTGGTTGCCGGCCGCCGGGGTCTGTGCCCTCCCCGGCTTTTGCGTGGCATAGAAAAGGGCGATGTTGCCGATGTCGGCATCGCCAAGTCCTGCGACCAGCGCCTTCATCATGTCGTGCTTTCGCTGGCCGGTCTTGTAGGCTTTCGTGGCCGCCGCCAGGTATTTTGGGTCCATCCCGACCAGGTTCGGCATCCCCGGGGTCTTGCTGATTCCAGTCTCGCCGTGACAGCCGGCACAGCTGGCCGCGGCCGCCTTGCCCGCATTCACTGGATCAGGCCCGCTGCCAGCCGCCCGGGTCGTCGCCGCCGGCGCGGGCTCGGCCGGGTCGAGCGTCGAATACCATGCCGCGACCTTGATGAGGGCATCCTCGCTCAGGAACTTTGCAGCATCGGCCATCATGCTTTTGCCGCGCGCACCGGCTTTGTATGCCTGCAGTTCGAGGTGCAGGTAGACCGCACGTTGGCCAGCGAGGTGCGGCACGCCCTTGGCGGGGCTGATGCCACCCAGGCCGTGACAGCGCGAGCAGGAAGCGTCCGCAAGGCGCTTGCCCTCCGCGATGTCCTGCGACGTTGCGTAGGCGGCCCGAAAATCGTCGGCTGCACCCGGCTTGACCGTCTCCGCCGCAGACAGAACCCCCGGCGGCAAGCTGGCAGCAATGACCCCTGCAGCCACAATCGCCGACCTTCTGAACGCAACCCCAAAGCTTCGTGTCATCGACCTTGACTCGCATGGTCACCCGGACAGCATCGACATACTATCCAAAGCCTTCGCGGGAGGATGGCCAAACTACGAGTGAGTATGCCGCTTTCGGCCACCCCACTGGATGGAGGTCAACACGGATGGATTTCGCCGTGGTAATTTGCGAGTGGGCGGTCAAGGAGAAGGACATGAGAAGGCTAATGATTGCTGTTATCGGGGCGTCTGCCGCGGCGCTCGCGTCAGGATCCGCCGTTGCTGCAGACGGCAAGGCGGTATGGGACAAGAGCTGCGGCGGCTGCCACGCGATGATGGCACCGAAGATCGGTGACAAGGCGGCGTGGGCTCCATTCGTCAAGTTGGGGGCCGAACAGGTGACGGCCAGTGTCATGAAGGGCAAAGGTGCGATGCCTCCGAAGGGGGGCGCGGCGTCGGAGGCCGACGTCAAGGCTTCCGTCGAGTACATCCTCAGCCAGATGAAGTGATTACCCGGCGCGGCTGCCGGATGGGAAGGATCTCCAATGATCAGACGCATCCGTGACAGCGGAGCGATGCTGGCGTGCCTTGTCTTGCTTTGCGCATGCTCGCCGAGGAACGTCAGCTTTAGTGCGGACGTCCAGCCGATAATCGCGAAGTATTGCCTGGAATGCCACGTGCCAGGCGGGACGGGTTACGACGCAAGCGGCTTCGACATGAGCAGCTACGAGGCCTTCATGAAAGGCGGCAAGTTCGGTGGGTTCGTGATACCCGGCGACGCGTTTTCCAGCAACCTGATTGTGCTGGTCGAGGGCCGGGCGCATCCATCGATCCGCATGCCGCACGGTCGCGAGAAGCTCGCTGACAGCGAGATCGAAGTGCTCAAGGTCTGGGTGCAGGAAGGCGCAAAGAACAACTGAAAGCGCGCGCTGGCGACCGGATGAAGCTGCAAGTACGGTCGGAAGGACTGACGGCGTGGATTGCCGTGGGCGCCATCTTTCTTGCCGCGCCATCGGCTCTCGTTACGGCCGAAGCTGCCAGCACCGCCGCAAGCGGGCCAGCTGCTGGCGGCGCTGACAACTCCACGTGCCTCGCCTGCCATGGCAATGAAGGCTTTGCCATGCCCTCCGCCGACGGCGAAATGCGCTCGCTGCACGTGATCAAGGAGAAATTCGAGTCCAGCGCGCATGGCAAGCAGTCGTGCGTCGGGTGTCACCAGGACATCACCGCAATCCCCCACCAGAAAGACGGGCGCATCAAGGTCGGGTGCGTACAGTGCCATGAGAACCTGTGGGCGGAGGCCACGAAGGACAACAGGACGCGCGATTCCGAGAAACTCGGCATGGTGAAGCTGCAGATCGACCGCTACATGAAGTCGATCCATGCGCGGCCGAATCTCGAGGATCAGTCACGCACCAATGCAACCTGTTACGACTGCCACGATGCCCATTACGTCTATCCGCAAGGCAGTGAGGTCCGTGCCGAGTGGCGCCTGGATATCCCGAATGTCTGCGGAAAGTGCCACGCGGGGCAGCTGGAGGCGTATGCGACCTCTGTTCACGGCAAGGAGGTCTTGCAGGCGGCCAACCCAAAGGCTGCGATCTGCTCCGATTGCCACACAACCCATGACGTCGAAAGTCCGGAAATGGACTCGACCCGGCTCGTCATCACCAGGAACTGCGGAAACTGTCATCAGGACAGCCTGAAGTCTTATACGCAGACCTATCACGGCCAGGTCAACACACTCGGCTACGCCTATACGGCCAAGTGTTTCGATTGCCATGGCAGCCACGCGATACAGCGCGTAAACGATTCTTCTTCCACCGTGCACGCCGATAATCGCCTGGAGACCTGCCAGAAGTGCCATGAGGGTGCGACCGCAGGGTTTGTCACCTTCGAACCGCACGCCACGACCGATAACTTCGATCGCTATCCCTACATGTGGATCGCGTCGAAATTCATGGCCACGCTGATCATTGGCGTGTTTCTATTCTTCTGGACGCATTCAGCGCTCTGGTTCTACCGCGAATACAAGGACCGCCAGGCACGGAAGACGAGGCCACACGTCCAGACCAATGAATTGCCGCAGTTCCAGGGCAAGTACTACCGGCGCTTCGGGGTCGGCTGGCGGCTTGTCCACCTGTTTTTCGCGCTGGCATTGATGATCCTTTCCCTGACCGGGATGGCGGCTTTCTACGCCGAGGCCGGCTGGGCGGTGGCCGTCATCAAGGCGCTTGGCGGCCCGAAGACGGCGGCGATCATCCACCGCGTGGCCGCGGTCGTCATACTCGGGCTGTTCGTAGGCCACGCGCTCTATTTCATCGTACGTTTTGCCCCTCGTTGGCGGACATTCAACTGGTTCGGGCATACCTCGCTCGTACCCAGCTTGCAGGATGTAAGGGACATCATCGCCATGTTCAATTGGTTCTTCGGCAAGGCGCCGCGACCCGTCTTTGGCCGCTGGACCTACTGGGAGAGATTCGATTACTGGGCTCCTTTCTGGGGCCTGGCGATCGTCGGTGGGAGTGGTCTCGTGTTGTGGTTCAAGGAATTGACCGCGGCAGTCTGGCCCGGATGGATTTTCAACCTCGCCATGCTGGCTCACGGGGAAGAGGCCTTCCTCGCGATACTTTTCCTCTTCACGGTGCATTTCTTCAACAATCACTTCAGGCCAGACAAGTTGCCGCCTCCCGATATCGTGATGTTCACGGGCGCCGTGTCTCTCGAAGAGTTCAGGCGGGAGCACACCTTGGACTACGACGAGCTGGTCGCGACCGGGCAACTCGACAAGTACCTCGTGGATGTCCCCTCGCGGTCAATGACTTTAGGCTCCAGGATCCTTGGCATTGTTCTGCTCGGTTTCGGGCTGACATTACTGGTTCTGGTGCTGGTCGGATTCGCTGGCAGCATGGCGGCAGGCGGGTGAAGGTGTAGTATTTGATCGAAATGCGGCGCACATTGATCGACCGTCCGAGCCCAGGGTTTCAAATGAAGCATCTTCTGATCGCACTTGCCGTTTCGCTTTCGCTGATCGGCTGCTCGGACAAGGACAGGTCGTCCACTGTGCCGGCGCCCGATACGCTGCCGGCAGCCGATTTCGCAGCGGGCAAGACCCTGGCAGAGCGGGAATGCAAGGGATGTCATGGATTGGACGGCAGAGGCGCCGCGCCCGGCATCCCGCATCTCGCAGCGCAAAGCGAACGCTATCTGCTCGCATCCATGAAGGCTTATCAGGAAGGCAAGCGCACCCACGCTGCGCTCCGCGACATGGCCACAGGGATGAGCGAGGCGGACCTGCGCAATGTCGTCGGGTATTACGCCGGACTGCCAGCAATCAGTTCCGCCGCTGGCGAAGGCGCTCCCCGCTTCCTCCCCTATGAAAACGGCAAGGCGCTCGCCTCGGCCTGTGCGAAATGCCATGGTGAAGACGGCAACACGGCAACACCCGGCATGCCGAGCGTAGCCGGCCAGCAGCCCCACTACCTGGTCGTTGCCGTGCACGAATACCTGAACGGGGTGCGCACGACGGATCCGATGCATTCGCTGTTGCGTCGCCTGAGCAAGCTGGACGTGGAGAGCGTGGCGCTCTATTTCGCGTCGCAGACACCCGCGCAACGCAGCGCGCCGGCATTCGGGAATCCCGCCGCAGGCGAACCACTGACCGCCGTTTGCGGGGGCTGCCATGGCTCGCACGGCGTGAGCAGCGATGCGGCGACACCGAACCTGGCCGGCCAGGATCCGCAATACCTGGTGAATGCCATCAAGTCGTACCGGAAAACGCGCCGGCATGAGGGCATGGAAGCCTATGTCGGCGACCTGAGCCAGCAGGACATCGAGAACATCGCCGCTTTCTATGCGGTGCAGAAATCCAGGCCAGCCGAAAAAGGACAAACGCTCGTTCAGGAACTGATCGGGAAGTGCGATCGTTGTCACGCCGCCAACGTTGAGAACGCAACGATGGCAGTGCCGAAGATCAGGGGGCAGGACAAGGATTACCTGATCATGGCCTTACGGGCCTATCGCGATGACCGGCGCGAAAGTTCGATGATGCACAACATGAGCCTGCCCTACAGCGATGCCATCATCGAAAGCGTCTCGTCTTTCTATGCAAGCCAGCCAAGCCAGTAAGCGCTGATCTTCGGCGACCGAAATCGAAGCGCGAATCGTGTCCGCGCCTTGTCCGCCGGTCACATTGTCAAAATAGTCCGATCAGCACGAGCACCAGCAGCAGCAAGCCGAAAGCGATCAGGGTGAAGCCGAGAACCTTCGACCCCATGGTCATCGGTCGCGAGGGAGCATCGACCAGGTATTTCTCGAGTTCGCCGGATGCGACCAGACGATTGTATTCAACCCTGTGCTCGCGCTTGAAATCTTCGAGGCGCATCGAACCCGTGAACATCACGATATCCAACGGGAACTTGTCCGGCCTGAAGTGATTGTTGAAGAAATGCACAGTGACCAGCAACAACAATGCCAGCAGCGCCAACTCACCGTGGAAAATCGTGGCCACGTTGAGCACCCACCCCGGCAGGAATGCAGCGGTCACGTTCGGAGCCCATAACATCACGCCGCAGGTGGCGATGATGACCACGGCTGAGAATGGCGCCCAGTAGTCGAACTTCTGCCAATAAGTCCAGCGATCGAACACCGGCCTGGGCCCAAGCCCGAAGAACCACTTGAACATCGACTGAATATCCCGCAGATCCTGCCTGCGCGGAGCCAGGGAGTCCGGACCGAACCACTCAAAGGTCCCTCTGTCATGGACCATGCGCACAAAGAAGTAAATCAGTTGCGCAAGAAATACGACTCCGAACAGCACGGCGAAAGTGCGGTGAACCACAGCTGCAACCTTCGGACCTCCGAGCCACCGCATCACGACCGGAGCCCACGCGGTGTCTGCGTACAACACAGCCATGCCGGTAAGGGCCAATATCATCAGGCTGAGGGCAAAAATCAGGTGGGCGATACGCCAGGCCACCGGGAAGCGCTGGTAACGCTTGCCTTTGAATTTGCCTTCGCGCAATTCATCTATTTTCACGTGCGGGCGCGACATGCGTGCCTTGCGCTCCTTGTACTCGCGGAAAAGCCACAGGGCGGTATGCGACCAGAAGAATATGAGTGTGCCGGCGATCAGCAGGAGCAGGAACTTCGACGCGATCCAGATAATGGGAAAGCGGGCGAAATTGTGGGCGGTTCCGTGGGGTTCGAACGAGACAAAGCCCCTCGTCGCACCCTCATGACATTTCTGGCAGGTCCTGAGGCGATTGTCCGGATGCACGGCGGATTTCGGATCATCGACACGCTGGATCGCATGACTTCCGTGGCAGTCAAAGCACTTTGCCGTGTAGGCGTAGCCCAGAGTGTTTACTTGTCCATGGTAGGTTTCGGTGTAGGTCTCCAGGTTTTCTGCGTGACAGCCGCCACAATTCTTTGTGATAACGAGTTTGGCGGAGTCCTTCGCGGGGTCTGCAACATCGTGGGTGGTATGGCAATCGGAGCAGATCGCCGCGTCGGGATTCTTATCGTTCAGAACTGCACTGCCGTGCACCGAAGTTGCGTACTGTTCACGTTCGCTCGTATGACAGCTGCCGCAAACGTCCGGGAGACTTAGCCGCCACTCTGCGCGTTCATTGCTGTCTTTCGCGTAGATGTAGTGTGGTGCGTGGCAGTCGTAGCAGGTTGCGTTGACGCGAGACTGGTCCTCCCTGTTGGTGCGCGCATGCACCGACTTGAGGTAGTGATCAATTTGCTCTACTACCACCCCAAGCCTCGCGTTCTCCCGAGTCTTGTCCTCGGCCTTGGCCGTTTTCCACAGAGAGTCATGGCAGGTGACGCAATTGACAGTGTGCGTCACGCCTTTCTTGTGCGGGATTTCAGTGATATCCGCGTGACACTCAACGCAACTCCGTTTTCCATGGACACTGCTTCCGAACTTTTCCTTCATCACATGGAGCGGCCGCGTTTTTCCGCCTTCGCCTGGGGCTGCAAAACCCTGGCTTCCGTGGCAGCCCAGGCAGGCATCATTGGCAAGGTTGTCGGCCTCCGATTCCGCGGCCGTTACGTTGTTCGTGGGGTTTGCGGCATGGGCCTGCTCTTGCCAGACGATTGACGCTGCAGCCAGAGACATGGCGCCGATCATCAACCACCTTGCGAGTACAGAAGTGCGCATCACGTTCGTTCCAAACGGCTGGCAATTGGCAGGCTAGGCTCTCAATGCCTTGGCACCCAGCTTGCCCCATGCCTCAAAGCTGGCCCAGAGGATCAATCCAATCCCGAGTATCGGGCCGACGACAGCGTAAACGACTCCGCTTATGACCACGGCAAGCATCATTGCAATGGTCTTTAGGACGCCCGGTCCAGCCGACGCCGCTGGATGTAGTGGTTCGGCCTCTTCAGTTACTGGCTCCTTCGCCTTGAAGGCGAGCCATGCAAGTGTGCCCAGCCCGACGATGGGAAAGGCAAAAAGGTAGGCGAGACCGATGAAAGGCGCGAGAAGGAACAAGACGACATCTCTCAGGCGCAGTGCAAACCCGATCATTGCCTGCGGCGGCCTTGCTTCGGCCGCCGCTGTCTGAGGCCGCAAGGCTGAAACGGATTGTGCTGCTTGCAGCACACGCTCAGCGGTCTCCGCGAGCTGGCCGGACGATACGGGCTGTGGCAGGAATGTGGTCACGCCGACGGCGGCAGCGCGTGACTGTGCGTCGTCAGAGCCGTAACTGGTGATGATCACCACCGGCAGCCAGGGCTGGCTAGCATGAATCTCCTCTGCCACCTCCAGGCCACTCATGCCCCGCAGCGTCATATTGGTGAATACTGCATCGCACTTGCCAATGCTCAGTTGCCACAGGGCCTCTTCGCCGCTCGATGCCGTAACGACGGCGTACCCCTTGCCGGCGAGTACTTTCTCGAAACTCGCCCTTTCGACGGGATCATCGCCTACGAGGAGAATCTTGCTTACGCTGCTCACGATGACTTTCCTTCGCGGCTGGGCTCGCGGATTCGGCGCAGGACCCGACTCTCTTGAGTCGCGCTGGAGTGCATCCTTTTCACGGCATTACTCGCACGTATAAGCGAACACGTGGGCGTCCTGCCCGGCCCTCTTTGAGGACAGCATACTCAAGTACTTAGCCTGATGGCGACACGCGTGAGAATTATATGCATTCGCGGAACCAAGCCGGCCGAAGTCCCCTTCCCTACACGTTATTCGAATAGCGCGGATCGTACATCTGAGCCTTGAGGCGCGCGAGCATGTCATGGGGCGCAGCCTGCCGGCGAGCCCGGACGCGTACGCCGACTCGGCGACCGCGGCCTCGGCGGCGCGGTGTGCAGGCGTTTACGCCGCCGCCATGAACATGTCATCGGTCGCCTGACTCGGGTCAACCGCTCTGGCGCGGCGAGGGTTATGATGAGCGTTAAGGGAGCGGGAGCGGCGCCAATGCGGAAAAGTAGCGCTGCGTCAGGAGTGAACCTCTACAAGGGCTTTCTCGTCCCTGCCATTGTCACGTTTCTGTGGGCCTTTGCCGCGTTCACGGACGCGATCGCTGCGGACAGTGCAGCTTCCGCTGCCGACACCGCATGTCTCGGCTGCCACTCGATCGAGG
>Ga0105107_10003366_pt1 | contig 10611 bp, 6 predicted proteins | sample PPLLaktember2015_6_FD_79335 | JGI IMG/M metagenome (GOLD analysis project Ga0105107, IMG submission 79335) | Freshwater sediment microbial communities from Prairie Pothole Lake near Jamestown, North Dakota, USA - PPLs Lake P8 Core (1) Depth... | ecosystem: Environmental > Aquatic > Freshwater >... | reverse complement strand
CACCGCGGCAACTGGAAGCTGCGCAACGACCGCGGCACGATCTTCGGTCTGGGCGGCGGCGGCCCCTTCTACCTGCAGATCATCGTCGGCCCGACGCCGACCTCCGGCCCGACCGTCTACAAGACGGCGCAGTTCTACGTCCGGCAGACGTTCCACGCTGATCTCGATAGCGGCGCCGAGACCAACACAGGGGCAGACTTCTGGTTCGAGGCGGTCTCGGCCGCGGAAAGGTACTTCTCCCCCCAGAATGGCGCCCAGCTGCTTAAGATGGGCAGCGTGCCAGACTACGCGACCTGCAAGGCGGCAGCCTTGAGCTCCAACAAGATCAACCTGAACACTTTCCCTGCTGGCAGCTGGATGTGCTATAAGACCAACGACGGTCGCTACGGCCGCTTTGTGCTCGATAGCATGGGTGACGTCGGGGGATTCCCCACGATGAACCTCGACATTCGCACGTGGAATAATCCGTAGCCCGACGTCGCACCATCACGCGCAGAACTGACTCCCCGGCCCGCCGCCCACACGGCCGCGGGCCGGGGAGTTTGCCTCCGGGCGATCACCCGCACATGCGCTTCTGGATGAACTCCTTGGGTCGAAGCTTCCTTCGCAGCTCGCTCGTCGCGCTCGTGCTGATTGTCCTGGCCGCCTGCAATTACCCGGGTTGGCGGGACGCCCGCCGACCCGCGCCCGTCGAGAGCCCCACGTCCCCCTCCCTCGCTACGCTGCCCACACCCCAGGCATCGGACTGCCTTGAGGAGTTGACCGTGTTGAGCGAGTCGGGCTACGCGGACGCTTCGCCCGCAAGCGCCGGCGTGATCGTGGAGCGGATCTGGCGCGTGCGCAACTCCGGCACTTGCGCATGGACGACCGCGTACACGCTGGTCCCCGTCGAGGGGGTCTCGTTCGGCCTGGACCCGATCGCCCTGGCCGCTCCGGTCGCACCGGGGGAGGAGACCGACCTGCGCCTGGCAATCACCGCCCCGGCCGACCCTGGCCTGCACGCCGGAGGCTGGGCGTTGCGGTCGCCCGGGGGGGCGCTGCTCGGCGCCGGAAGTCGCCCGTTGCGCGTGCGCATCAACATCGGACCCGTCCCGCCCGAGCCGAGCACGGAGGTCTACAACTTCGCCGAGCACATGTGCCGCGCACGCTGGGTGGCGGCTTCTCCTTCGCGCCCGGGGCGGATGCTTCCATGCCCCGGGTATGATCGCGATCCGGGCGGATCGGTCATTCGCCTCGATGCGCCCCGCTTCTCCAACGGCGCGCTGGACGACGAACCGGCGCTGATCCTGCACCCTCCCTTCGAAGATGGTGGTCTGATCAGCGGGACCTTCCCGGCCACCCGCGTGCAGGCCGGCGATCAATTCCGTGCCATCCTGGGCTGCAGCGCGGAAGCGGCCGGGTGTTCCGCCCGGTTCCAGTTGAACATTCGTGAGGGCGAGTTGCTTTCGCCGGTGGCCGAATGGATCGTCAACGAGCATGAGGCGCCGCGCATCCTGGTTGTCGATCTCTCGTTCCTGGCCGGGCGGACGGTCGAGTTCGTACTCGGCGTCGACGCCGACGGGGCGGGCGCGGCCGACGCCGCGCTGTGGCTCCAGCCGCGACTCGTACGCTGAGCGGCACGCGCCGGCCCTGATCCCATCGCCTGATCGCGAGGGCGCCGATGGCATCTTCCTTCTTCGAGGGCCTGATGGCCGGCTACGGGATCGCCATCCCGGTCGGCGCCGTGGCGATCCTGATCGTCAACACGGCGCTCGCCCGCGGCTTTGCTGCCGGCTTCATGGCCGGCGCCGGGGCGGCCACCGCCGATCTGCTGTACGCGGGCCTGGCGGCATTCGCCGGCGTGGCGCTCTCGACCACCCTCGCCCCGCTTGCCGCAGCGACGCGCCTGATCGGAGGGGCGGCGCTGGTCGCGCTGGGGGTGTGGGGCATGTGGAGGAGCCTCCACGCACCGCCGGTGAAGGACGCGCGGGTCGACGTCACCCCCCTTCTCCGGACGTACTTCAACTTCGTCGGCATCACCCTGCTTAACCCGATGACCATCGTCTACTTCACGGCCTTCATCCTGGGACGAGGCGCGGCCACGAGCAGCACGCCGGCCGCCAGCGCGGCGTTCGTGTTCGGTGCCGGGTTGGCCTCCGTCTCGTGGCAGACGCTGCTGGCCGGCCTGGGCGGGCTGGCGCGCAGGCGCGTCACGCCGCGCTTCCGCACCCTGGCCGTCCTCGCCGGCAACACGCTCGTGAGCGCCCTCGGCCTGCGCCTGCTGATCCTGGCGCTCGTGCCCTCGTTCTCTTAAGGTCCCCGCCGTCGCGGCCGATTCGATCGCCGCACGCGATCTTCCACCTGGCGCATGGCCCACGCGCGAGTCACCCGGCGTGTTTCAGTCGGCGGCTCGCCCGCCGCGTGCCTCCGGTGCGAGCGCCCGTTCGGTGATCTGTGCTAGAGTCGACCTCGTGGCTCTCCCGGTGCTGGTCGTCGACCCCGATCCCGAGCTGGCGGCGCTGATCCGGCAGTCGCTGGAGAAGGACTACGCGTGCCGCGTCAGCCTGGCAGCCACATCCAGCGAGGCACTCGCCGCCGCTCGCGCCGAGGAGTATCGGCTGGCCATCGTCGACCTCGACCTGCCGGACCTGCGCGAGGCTGATCTCATCCGCAGGCTGCGCAGCCTGCAGCCTGGCATGCTGCTCCTGGCGCTCTCGGCCGATCCTGCGGCGCTGACTGCAGAGCCGCTCGGCATCCACGCTTCGCTGCCCAAACCCTTCTATCTACCCGACCTGATGGCGAAGATCCAGCAGATGCTCATCACGCTTCGGCTGTCTGCCGATGAGGCGGGCGTGCGCCCCCCCGCCCCCAGACACCGGCTGGGCATTGCCGCCGAGGCCGCACGGCTGGTGGCGCGGGGGGCGCGCGATTCGGGCGCCTATCTCGTCCTGTTGACGCACGACGGGCGGCGCTGGGTTCACGCCGGCCCGATGCCGCAGGCTGCCGTCGAGCAGGTGGTAGCCAAGATCCAGGCGTACGGCATTCGGCCCGACACCCCGGGAGCTGTGGCTCGTTTCCTTCGATTTCCGGGCGCCGTCGACGCCTTCCTTCTTTACTGCCTGGCGCTGGCGGACGATTACTTGCTCGCCATCCTGTACCCGGCGCGTGTTCCCTTCGGATCGGTACGTCGGCAAGCGGAGCGCCTGGCCGAGATGCTCTCCCAGCCACCAACCCCGGCGACGCCGGCGGGTGCGCGGGCGGCACAGGCGTCCAAGGGCATCGACGAGGTCGTCCGCCTACCTCACGACTGGATTCCCCAGCCGTCTGCGCGCTACAACCTGGCGTTCCTGGAGCCACGCGCGGAGCCTGTCCCGGCTCCCATGCCTGCATCGGCTCCAGCGACGCTGCCGGGGGATTGGCTTCCGGAAGGCGGCCCGCTGCCGGTCGTCCATTCGATCCTCGATTCCGAGCCGGCCGAGGCACGGGATATCCCGATCCCGTTGCCCGCGCCTCGTCCCCCTCCGGCCATCGAGCGGAAACGAGTCTCGCTGGTCTACGTCCCACGCGATCCGGAGCTCGCCCTGCAGGCGTCCCTGGCGGCGACGCTGGTCAACTGGACGAAGGAGATCTGCCGGGCGGTGGACTTCCGGCCGGTGGACATTCATGTCCGGCCGGATGCGCTGTGCCTGACGATTGAGCTCCCGCCGGGGACGTCGCCGCCGACGGCAGCCCATCGCATGCGCCAGGAGCTCAGCCGGCGCATCGCCGAAACGTATCCCAGCCAGGCAGCCGCGGCCGCCTCCGGTCGCTTCTGGACTTCGCGCTACCTGCTGATGTCCGGTGAGCCGCCCTCCTCGCAGCGCATTACCGAGTTCGTACGCGAGACGCGCGGCCCCAGCCGCGCCCAACGCGCAGCGCCGTAGATCCTCCGCCAGGTCGGATGCTACAATCGCCGTGGTGCGGGAGGAGGTTCCGATGCCGGATGCCCCGCGACTGTTTCTGATCGACGGCCACGCGCTTGCCTACCGCGCCTACTTCGCCCTGACGCGCGCCGGCGACGGGAGCCGCTGGATCACCAAGGCGGGGGAGTCGACCGCCGGGACCTACGGCTTCGTCTCCGTCCTGTTGCGACTTCTCGAAAGCCAGGCGCCGGAGTACCTGGCCGTCTCCTTCGACACCGGCCGCACCTTCCGCGATGATTTGTATCCCGAGTACAAGGCGACGCGCGACAAGATGCCGGATGATCTGCGCCTGCAGCTCGATCGCATCCGCCAGGTGGTGCTGGCGTTCGGGATCCCGATCCTGGAGGCGGAGGGATTCGAGGCCGATGACGTCCTGGGGACCATTGCGCGCCGCGCCGTCGAACAGGGCGTGCGCGTCGTGATCCTGAGCGGCGACCGGGACCTGCTGCAGCTGGTGGACGACTCGATCCACGTCGAGTTGGCCGGGCAGAAGCTCTCGGAGGCGATCGATTACGGGCCGCAGGCCGTCTTCGACAAGTTCGGCGTGTCGCCCGGCCAGCTGGTCGACTACAAGGCCCTGGTCGGCGACACCAGCGACAACATCCCCGGCGTCAAGGGCATCGGCGAGAAGACCGCCGTCGGGCTGATCCAGCAATACGGCTCGCTCGAGGCGATCTACCAGAATCTAGGCGATGTGCCGGAGCGCTTCCGCACCAAACTCGAGCAAGGCCGCGAGCAGGCGTACTTGAGCCGCCGGCTGGTGACGATCGAGCTCGAGGTCCCAATCGAGTTCGACCTGGAGGCCTGCCGGGCGCATGACTTCGATCGGGCGCGCGTCGTCGAGTTGTTCCGCGAGCTCGAATTCCGTTCGCTGCTGACGCGCATCGCTCCGGAAGCGGACGGCCCCTCGCGCCAGATGAGCCTTTTCGCCGCTCCGGCCGCCCCCACCCAGCCCATGGGCACGTTTCACATCATCGACAACCTGGCGGCGCTCGAGTCACTGTCCGCACGCCTGCGGGATGCGGAGGAGATCGCCGTCGATGTCGAGACCACGGGCACCGACGCCACGCGAGCCGACCTGGTGGGCATCTCGTTGGCGGTCGAACCCGGCGAGGGCTACTACCTTCCTGTCGGCCACCTCCCCCACCTTGCCGGCGGCCCGCAACTGCCCCTCGATGCGGTACTGGATGCGCTGCGCGGGCCGCTCACCGACGCCTCGAAACCGAAGGTGGGACACAACCTCAAGTACGACCTGATGGTGATGGCCCGCCACGGGCTCGCCTTCTCCCCCCTCGGCTTCGACACCTTGTTGGCCGAATGGCTGTGCGATCCGTCGTCGCACAACCTGGGGCTGAAGGATCTGGCCTTCGTGCGCCTGGGCCTGGAGATGACGCACATCCAGCAGTTGATCGGCAGCGGCCGCGAACAGCGCTCGATGGCCGAGGTCCCGATCGCCGACGTGGCCCCGTACGCCTCGGCCGATGCCGAGATCTGCCTGCGCCTCAAACCGCAGCTCGAGCTCGAGCTGGAGAACAAGCAGCACGGCTCGCTGTTCCGCGATCTGGAGATGCCCCTGGTCTCCATCCTGGCGGCGATGGAGACCGCCGGCATCGCCCTCGACCTGACGTTCCTGCATGAGTTGTCGCTCACGCTGGGCACGCGCATCCAGGAGCTGGAGGCCGAGATCACGCGCCAGGTGGGGCATCCCTTCAACCTCAACTCCACCCAGCAGCTGGCGGCTGTGCTCTTCAGCGAACTTGGGCTGGCGCCCCCCGACCGGACGCGCAAGACCAGCAGCGGGCACTTCTCCACCGCCGCCTCGGTGCTGGAGGAACTGCGTCACGCGCACCCGGTGGTCGATAAGATCCTCGAACACCGGGAATTCTCGAAGCTGCGTTCGACCTACACCGACGCGCTCCCGGCGCAGGTCAATCCGCAGACCGGCCGCGTGCACACCTCGTTCTCGCAGACCGGCGCCGTGACCGGTCGCCTGGCGTCGTCGGATCCGAATCTGCAGAACATCCCCATCCGCACCGAGCTGGGCCGGCAGATCCGGCGCGCCTTCATCGCCGCGCCCGGCCACCTGCTGCTCAGCGTCGACTACTCGCAGATTGAGCTGCGCATCGTCGCCCATGTATCGGAGGACCAGGCGATGATGCGCGCCTTCCACGAGGATCAGGACATACATGCCGCCACAGCCGCCGCCGTCTTCGGGGTGCCGCAGGCGTCGGTCTCTGCGGAGATGCGGCGGCATGCCAAGGCGGTCAACTTCGGGTTGATCTACGGCATGAGCGCCTTTGGCCTTTCGCGGTCCACCGACCTGACGCTGGCGGAGGCGGAGACGTTCGTGCGCGTCTATTTCGAGCGTTTTCCGGGCGTGCGGCGCTATCTGGACGAGACGCGACGCCTGGCCGGCGAGCGCGGCTACGTCGAAACGCTGCTCGGCCGCCGGCGCTACTTCCCTCAGTTGATGCAGGGCGCTCAGGCGGTGCCGGATGCGGCCCGTAATCGCGCGGAACGCGAGGCGATCAACGCCCCGATCCAGGGAACGGCGGCCGACATTATCAAGCTGGCCATGATCCGCCTGCCGGAGGCGTTGGGCGCGGCGGGGCTGCGCGCCCGCATGCTGCTCCAGGTGCACGATGAACTGGTGTTCGACGTCCCCGAGGAACAGCTCGGCCCGTCCGTTCAGCTCGTGCAGCACGTGATGCAGTCACCGATGAGTCTGCGTGTGCCGCTCAAGACCGACGCCAAAGTCGGAGTCAACTGGGCAGAGATGCAGCCGGTGGGTCGCTGAACGGCGCTTCGGACAGGCCGGACATCGAATCATGCTATACTCGCCGCATCCTCCCGCGGTGAACCGCGCGCCATGACCGGACGCCAGGACCTGTTCGATGAATCGATGCGCCTCGGCCATTCGGCGGCCTGGGATTTACAGTGGGTGCGGGCCATTGAGTTCTACCGCAAGGCGCTGGCCGAGTTCCCCGATCATCCCACCGCCCTCACCAGCCTGGCCCTGGCGCTCCTGGAAACCGGCGAACTGAAGGAATCGTTCGCCACGTACCGGCGCGCCTCGCAGGTGTCCCCCGAAGACGCCATTCCGGTCGAGAAAATGGCCGACGTGCAGGAACGCCTCGGCCAGCTGAAAGAGGCGCTCGAGCTTCGCGAGAAGGCCTCCGACCTGTACATCCGGGAGCGCAACGTCGAGAAGGCTCTCGACAACTGGAACCACATCGCCCGACTGCAGCCGGAGAACCTCGCCACGCGTTCGCGATTGGCGCTGACCTACGAGCGGCTGGGCCGGCCCAAGGAAGCGGTGCGCGAGTATCTGGCCGTCGCCTCCGTCCTGCAGAAGCTCGGGCGGAATGAGCGCGCCATCGAATCGGCCCAACGGGCGCTGACGCTGATCCCCGGCGAGCCGGAGGCTACGGCGGCACTGCGCGTCCTGCGCGAGGGCAAGCCTCTTCCCCCGCCGATCCAGCCGCGTGGCGCCACCGCCCCCCTGCGGATGGCCCAGGTCAAGGAGTTCATCCACGCCGAAGAGCCCGCCTCGCCTTCCGAGACCGACCTGGAGGCCGGCAACGCCGTCGACCCCGAGGTTGCCGCCCAGCGCCAGGCACTGACGATCCTGGCCGGCATGCTCTTCGACGAGCCGCAGGACGCCGTCACCGGCAAACTGGGGACGCCGGGCATGAACGCGCTGACCAAGGGCGAGAAGGGCGCCGACGACAAGGGATCGGGCCGACCCCAGGCCTACCGATACCTCGGCCAGGCGATCGACCTGCAGACCCACGGACACACGATGCAGGCGGCGAAGGACCTCGCTCGGGCGATCGACTCCGGCCTGGATCACCCGGCCGCTCATTACAACCTCGGCCTGCTCTACCGCGAGCTGGGTGATGAGGAGGGGGCGCGCAAGCATCTGATGGGCGCCCTGGGCCACCCCGAACTCTCGCTGGGCGCCAACCTGGCACTCGGGCGGATGGCACGCGCCAAGGGCGATCTGCCCGAGGCATCGCGCTTCCTGCTTCAGGCGTTGCGTAAGGCGGACGGCCTGTCCGTCGAGGAGAGCCAGTCGGCCCAGCTCAGCCAGTTGTACGACACGATCCAGGCGTCGCAGAACGTCGGCGACACCCAGGCGCTGTCGCAGATTGTTGAGAACACGCTGAGTTTCCTCAGCGGCCCGGAGTGGCTCAAGCGGCTGCGCCAGGCGCGTCAGCAGCTGACCGGACAGCGCCACGGCACGGGGGTGGTCCCGATCGCCGAGATGCTGGCCGTCGGCGGCACCGACCGCGTCATCCAGGCCATGGCCCGCATCGACGAACTGACCGACCGCGGCCTGCTGGGCTCCGCGGCGGAGGAAGCGATGCTCGCCCTGCAGTCGGCGCCCACGTACCTGGCGCTGCATCAGCGCCTGGCCGACATCATGCTCAAGGCCGGCCGCACGGAGCAGGCGATCGAGAAGCTGCGCGTGATCGCCGAAACCTATATCATCCGCGGCGACGGCGCTCAGTCGATCGAGATCTTCACCACCATCCTGACCCATTCACCGGTCGATATCCCCATCCGCCTGCGGCTGATCGATCTGCTCAGCCAGCAGGACCGGCTCGACGAGGCGCTACACGAGTACCTCGAGCTGTCGGAGCTGTACAAGCAGATGGCTGAGATCGACGAGGCGCGAAAGACGCTGGCCGAGGCCCTGCGCCTTGCCCAGCGCTCGGGCGTCGACCGCGGCCGTTCGGTGGAGATCCTGCACCAGATGGGCGACATCGACCTGTCGCGCCTCGACTGGCGCCGCGCGCTGCGCGTCTACGAGCAGGTGCGGACGATCGACCCGGCCGACGACAAGGCGCGCCACAACGTCATCGACTTGAACCTGCGCCTCGGCCAGGAGGATCAGGCGGCCAAGGAGCTCGACAACTACCTGCAGCTTCTGGTCGAGTCCGGTCGCAATCAGCCGGCGCTCGACCTGCTAGAGGAGATGGCCCGCGAGCATCCGGGCAAGCAGACGCTGCACACCCGGCTGGCCGACGCCTACCGCGCCGCCGGCCGCAAGGCCGATGCCATCGCCCAGTACGATGCCCTGGGCGAGATCCAGTTGGACGCCGGCCAGGCCGAAGCCGCCGCCCGCACGATCCAGACCATCCTTTCGCTGGACCCTCCGGACTCCGAGGGCTACCGCGAGCTGCTGCGCAACCTGGAAGCCGGTCAGTGACGGCCGGGGCGCGCCAGGGCAAGCCGTGTCCGACCTGCTTCAGGAACTGATCTTCTCCTTCCAGCGCCTCGACTGGCTCAGCCTGGTCGACCTGCTGCTGGTAACGGCGATCTTCTTCCTGCTGCTGCGCTGGCTGCGGGGAACGCAGGCCGTCGTCCTGTTGCGCGGCATGGTCGTCCTGGTGTTGGCCATTGCCCTGCTCACCAGCCTGCTGCCTTTGCCGGCCTTCTCGTATCTGTTCCGCACGGCGATTCCCGCCCTGCTGATCGCCGTGCCGGTCATCTTCGCCCCGGAGATCCGCCGCGCCCTCGAACGCCTGGGCCGCGCCGGCGACGTCTTCATCTCCGCCTCCGAGCCGGCCCAGGTCGAACGCATCGTCGGCTCCCTGTGCAGCGCCACGCAGCGGCTGGCCGACGCCCGGCGCGGCGCACTGATCGTCATCGAGCGCGACGTCAAGCTTGATGAATATCTCGAGACCGGCGTGCCCCTGGACGCTCGCCTTTCGGCCGAGCTGCTGCTCCAGATCTTCTACATCAATACCCCGCTGCATGACGGCGCCGCCATGCTGCGTGGTGATCGCGTCGCCGCCGCCGCCTGCGTCATGCCGCTCTCGGCCAGCGGCACGCTTTCCCGCTCGCCCGAACGCCAGATGGGCCTACGCCACCGCGCCGCCCTGGGCATCAGCGAGGTCAGCGACGCCGTCGTCATCGTCGTCTCCGAAGAGACCGGCAGCATCTCCGTCGCCCATAACGGCCGGATGATCCGCCGCCTTGACCAGAGCCGTCTGCGCAACATCCTGATGGCTTTCTATCGGCCGCGCGCCCCACACTGGATCCCGGTGTGGTTCGAGCGCCTGAGCGCCCGGGCGCGCCCGCCCCGGCGCCCGCGCTGAGAGGCAGCCATGCTACGCTGGCTGTGGGACCATCTGAGCACGCTGGCGCTGGCCTTCGTCCTGGCCTTCGTCGTCTGGGTGGCGGCGGTCAATGCCGCCGACCCGGCGGCCGTGCGCGCCTTCCCCACCAGCCTGCCGATTGACTACGTCGGCCTGCAAGACGGGTTGCTCATCGTCGACGGCGCCCCGGACACGGCCCGCGTGACGATCCGCGCCCCAGGCTCGGTGTGGGATCTGGTGACGGCCCGCGATCTGCACGTCGAGGCCCGGCTGCACGGCCTGGGCATCGGGACGCACGCGGTGTCGCTGATCGGGACCGTCGATCGACAGCCGGCGCGCATCACCCAGATCGAGCCGTCCCGGCTCGAGCTGACGCTCGAGCAGGCCTCCAGCCGCAACCTCCCGATTCGGGCCACGATCAGCGGTCAACCGGCTTTGGGCTATCGGATGGACGACCCGGTCGCCATCCCTGAGTCGGTCCGCGTCTCCGGCCCGGCATCGCTCGTCGAGCAGGTGGCGACGGTCGCCGCGCAGGCGGATGTCACCGGCCGCCGCGAGGATAT
>Ga0105107_10003365_pt1 | contig 10611 bp, 10 predicted proteins | sample PPLLaktember2015_6_FD_79335 | JGI IMG/M metagenome (GOLD analysis project Ga0105107, IMG submission 79335) | Freshwater sediment microbial communities from Prairie Pothole Lake near Jamestown, North Dakota, USA - PPLs Lake P8 Core (1) Depth... | ecosystem: Environmental > Aquatic > Freshwater >... | reverse complement strand
TACATGGCGGAACCCCGGACCGCGGATTTTGTCGTTGTTCACTCGTACGTGCCTCCGGACATGGTGTTGACCCATGTCGAAGACGTTACTGAACATAAGCGCGCGGAAGCCAAGATCCGTGAATCACGTGAACAACTGCGCGCACTCGCCGCCCGGCTGGAATCGGTCCGGGAAGAGGAGAGAACCCAGTTGTCCCGGGAGATTCACGATGAACTGGGCCAGTTGATGACCGGGCTGAAGATGGACCTTGCCTGGCTTCGTAAACACGTGCAAAAGGTGGACAGGAGCGTTGCGAACGGCATGGTGGGTCGCATCCAGCAGATGAACGAAATGCTGGATGATTCCATCCAGACGGTAAGGAAGATTGCCGGCCAGTTGCGGCCTGCCCTGCTGGATCAACTCGGCCTGATGGCGGCGATGGAATGGCAAGCTAAGGAATGGGAGTCGCGCACGGGGATTATATGCTGCATCGACAAACAGTCCGGGGAGCCGCACTTTTCGCACGAACAGGCAACTCAACTCTTTCGTATCTTCCAGGAGCTTCTCACCAATGTGGCCAGACACGCCCAGGCTACAACGGTTGCAGTTGTTCTCCGCCGGGTCGGAGACGAATTCTCTTTGGACGTCATGGATAACGGCCGGGGAATCCGTGAAGAAGAAATTCGTCATCCCCTGTCACTCGGCATTGTCGGCATGAAAGAACGTGCGACGCGCATAGGAGGGAACATTCACTTCGCCGGACAACCCGGCGGCGGCACGACGGTTCGTGTAACCTTTCCCATCGAACAGGTTGTCGAATGATCCGAATCCTGATAGCGGACGATCATCCCGTCGTGCGACGGGGTGTACGGCAAACCCTGGCTGAAGAATTCGCCGGCTGTGAGGTCGCCGAGGCAGAAACCGCCGGCGAGCTGATCTCGCTTGTCCGTTCGGGTGTCTGGAGCGTTGTGATTCTGGACCTCTCCCTTCCCGACAGGAACGGACTCGATGTGCTGAAAGAATTGCAGGTTGATTATCCGGACTTGCCGGTGGTGATCCTGAGCATGCACCCTGAGGACCAGTTTGCCGTCCGGATGTTGCGCGCAGGCGCCTCGGCATACATTACAAAAGAAAGCGCCTCCGAGGAACTGGCACAGGCGGTCCGCCTCGCCATCGCCCACAGAAAGTACATCAGCCCGGAGCTCAGCGAGCGGTTGGCCCTGGAAGCAGTACTGGAAGACGGCGGCAAGTCTCAGATGCTCTCTGATCGGGAAATGCAGGTACTTTGCTTGGTCGCGGAGGGAAAAACCCTCACGGAAATCTCCGAAATCCTGATCCTGAGCGTCAAGACTGTAAGTACATATAGGGCAAGGCTCCTGGAGAAGCTGGACGCAAAGACAAATGCAGACCTCGTGCATTATGCGATTTCTCACGGCTATGCGAGGATTTAGCCTTCTGTAAGAACATTCCTACAGCCCCTTCCGATTTTCCTACGTGTGCCTTCCTGTTTTCCTACAAGAGAATCAGTGTTTCAGGAATTGACCTCCTCCCCCCCCTGATGTAGATTGCTCGTACTGGAGTGTAGGTGGGTGTTCGAGAAGACCGCCGGGATCCATCGGGGGGGAGTATGGGTGATATTGCAGGTTTGACCGTTGCCCGTTTCGGAATCCGGGAGACATTGACGGGCCCCGGGTCGTCAAGAATCGCCTCCAATACTGCGTGGTGGCTCCTTGGCTAGGGAACTGACAGTGGCAATTGGTCACGGGCATGCGCATGTGCGTGCCGGAATCAGGCAGATACTTCTCGACGAAGGGGTTGCCGGAACAATCGTGGAAGCGGGTTCCGGCAAGGAAATGGAGGCATTGCTCCGGCTGTGTCACCCGCAGGTGGTTGTGCTGGGCGACTCTTTTCCAGGGCAATCGATCCAGGAACAGTTGGCGATTTTCCGGAGAATTGACCCTTCTGTGCGATTCATAGTGCTAAGCGGCTATCCTCATGACAGCGTCACGGATCACCTCGAGGATGCCGGAGCAGATGCAGTCGTCATGGAAGAGAGAATAATCGACGATCTTGTTACCGCCACACAATGTGTGCGTCGGGGGGAGCATTTTTCCTGTCGGGGCCTCGTGGAAGACAGTTTGCGGTGGACGGCTGGAATCGGGGACGAACCGCCCGTGTCCGCACTGTCTTCCAAGGACCTTACCCGAACAAAGCCTGCCGCAGGTTCCCCGAGCCATTCCTCTTCGATCTGACTCTCTAATAGTCCCCACCTCCTTCTTGTTTTTACCTCCTTTGCTCCGTGCAATTGATGTATTCTGATTTAGTCCATCAGTCTCATTGCGGCTGTCACTTCTCGGTCGTATCTTTGGGAGTCCACGATGATCTTACTATGACCGATCCGCACCGTCAACTCGCCGTATTCCATGCCATGCTGAACCGCCTGCAGGTGGAAATCGGCAAACGGGAACAGGCTCACCGTGCCTCCCTTGAGGCCGTCGACCCCTCATTGCGCGGGAGCGCGCGCAATTTTCTGGCGTTTTTGGCACTGCGTGACAATTCGACGCCGGCGCTGCGGGAGTCGTTTGAGGCCCTTGGAATGCAATTTCCCGCCGCACAGCCTGCACACATCAACACAGGGATGCAGAGGGCGCGCTGGTTGCTGGAAGCTTATGCGGGTGTCGCACGGACGCGCCCCCTGCTACATGGTGCACAGGACCTCGGGCTTGAACGACGTTCGGACGATTTGCTTGGCCGCAAGCGCAAGGGTTTCTCCTCGCACATCCTGGTGACTCTTCCCGACTCAGCGGTCACCGACCGGAAGGTGGTGAAGGATCTCATCGATGCGGGAATGACTGTCGCACGTATCAACTGTGCGCAGAAAGAAAGGCGACAGTGGAAGGAGATGATCCGCAATGTCCGCCATGCCAGCCGTGAGGCCGGGGTGCCGTGCCGGATCTTGATGGACCTCTCTGGGCCGAAACTCCGGACGGGGCAAATGGTTCCCGGACCCCGGGTCGCGCATTTGCGGCCGCGCCGTGACCTATTGGGTCGTAGTGCGGCACCGGCGGTCGTCTGGCTCGGCCCACCTTCCTCATGTCCCCAGGAAAGTTGTCGCACGATCATACCCGTGCCGCGGCGCTGGCTTGCCGGAATTCGCAGAGGCGACCGGATAGCATTCGTCGATGCGCGGGGAAAGAAACGCACGATGATCGCCGGGAGGGGCCAGTCCGCCGGGCGGCCGGCTGAGATTCACGAGACGGCATACGTACAGACCGGGATGCGGCTCGATCACGTGGACCGGAACGGTCGTCACCGCTTTGCGCGCATAGGTACACTCCCGCGTGTGGAAATGAAGATTACTCTGCGTCCAGGTGACATCCTGGTCGTACACAATGACCCCCGACGCGGTGAACCCGCGAGACGCAGCTCAAGCGGCAAGGTGCTCCGTCCGGCTCACATCTCATGTACTCTGCCCGAGGTGTTCGGGTGCGTCAAATCAGGAGATCCCGTGATGTTCGACAACGGGATCATCCAGGGAGTTGTCCGGAAGAAATCCACCAAGGAATTCCAGGTGCGAATCGTCCGGACGGCGGGGGAAGAAAGGACATTGCGTGCCGACAAGGGAATCAATCTTCCCCATACAATAGTGCGCGCTCCGGCATTGACTGCAAAAGATCGCCGGGATCTCGGGTTCGCGGCGGCCCATGCGGATCTTGTAAGTCTGTCATTCGTGAGAACTGCAAGGGACGTGGAGGAACTGCAGGACAGTGTCGAACGGGTGAGGGGGAAAAAGCCCGGGATTGTGATCAAGATCGAGACAAGCGAAGCGGTGCGGCAGCTTCCGGCTATAGTCCTGGCGACCATGCGCCAACCGCGGAGCGGCATCATGATGGCCCGCGGGGACCTGGCGGTGGAGTATGGCTGGGAGCGGCTTGCAGACCTCGAAGCCACCCTCCTGGCCATGTGCCGTGCCGCGCAGCTTCCGTTCTTTGTCGCCACGGAGATTCTGGAGACGATGACCAGGCGGGGTGTTCCCTCGAGGGCGGAAATAATCGATGCCGCTACTGCCTCGCGTGCTCAGGGGGTACTACTCAACAAAGGTCCACATCTTGTTGCAGCGACCCGCATGCTGGGCAGAATCCTCCGCACGACACCCGGACATCCACGCGACTACTTCTTCTTCAGCTGATCAGCCACCGCCTTTGCCGCGGCTTCGATGGCTGCCGTATCACCGAGGTAGTAGTGCCTGATGGGCTTCAACGAGTCGTCCAGCTCGTAGACAAGCGGGATCCCCGTGGGGATGTTCAACTCCACGATTTCCGCTTCGGGGATCTCGTCCAGGGACTACACCAGTGCGCGGAGACTGTTGCCGTGTGCTGCGATGAGGACGCGCTTGCCGCTCTTAACCGTGGGGGCAATGGTGTCGTGCCACAGGGGGAGGAATCGCGCGACGGTGTCCTTGAGGGATTCCGTCAGCGGAAGGTCCGCCTCACCCAGTGACGCGTAGCGTGGATCGCGGCCGGGATAGCGGGGATCAGTCTGCGTCAATGCAGGCGGCGGCACGTCATAGCTGCGCCGCCAGATTTTCACCTGATCCATACCGTGCTTCTCGGCGGTTTCCGCCTTGTTCAACCCCTGGAGTGCTCCATAATGGCGTTCGTTGAGCCGCCAGTGATTGTACACCGGGATGTACATGTGATCCAATTCCTCCAGGGCGACCCAGAGTGTCTTGATGGCGCGTGAGAGAACTGACGTGTAGGCAAGGTCGAAAAGATAACCTTCCTTCTTGAGCGTCTTGCCGGCATCATGTGCTTCCTTGAGTCCTTTGTCGCTGAGCCCTACATCAGTCCAACCCGTGAACCGATTTTCCTTGTTCCAGGTGCTTTCGCCATGTCGCAACAGTACGATTTTCTTCATTGTCTCCGCTTCCTCATGATCGATGTGAACAACCATAGGCGAGTATCATTCCTAAAATACGGGATTTTTTCCGGTTCTGCAAAACACACGGGAGGAGAAAGGATTTGCATATTCGAAGAATCCGCCTATCTTGCATCCACTGAGGGAGCAATGCTTCCATCCCCCCATCGTAAGGAATTCCGAGTATGCGAAGTCTCGAAAGGTACACCATGGCGATGTTCCTCAGCCTTAGCGCGGTCTTCGGGTCGGGTTGCGGCCCCGGGGATACGAAGATCTCCCGGCAGCCCTTCGGCGCGACACAGGACGGCAAGAGTGTGGAGCTCTTCACTCTGCGCAACAAGAACGGCATAGAGGCGAAGATCACAAACTACGGCGGCATTGTCGTCTCGCTTCTTGTCCCTGATCGCAACGGCAACATGGGTGATGTCGTGTTGGGCTATGACAGACTCGACAACTACATCGCCGATAACCCGTATTTCGGTGCGCTGATCGGCCGCTTCGGCAATCGCATCAGCAAGGGTCGGTTCACGCTGGACGGGGTGGACTATCGCCTGGCCGTCAATGACGGCGAGAACCATCTCCACGGCGGCCTGAAGGGGTTCGACAAGGTGGTGTGGGATGCAGCAGAAGCCGAATCCAGGGAAGGTCCTGCACTGCACCTTAAGTACGTGAGTCCGGACGGAGAAGAAGGATACCCCGGAACGCTTCTCGTCGATGTGATCTATACGCTCACGGACTCCAACGAGCTCAAGATCGAATACAGCGCCGTCAGTGACAAGCCGACCGTGGCAAACCTGACGCATCACTCCTATTTCAATCTGGCCGGGGAAGGAAACGGTACGATACTGGATCATGTGTTGACCATTAATGCGGACCTCTTCACGCCTGTAGGGACAGGGTTGATTCCCACGGGAGAACTGAGGTCCGTGGAGGGGTCTCCGCTGGATTTTCGGAAGCCAACCCGTATCGGAGAGAGGATCGACGCCGACGATGAACAGATGAAGCTCGGCGGCGGGTACGACCACAACTGGGTTCTGAACAAATCCACGAATGCGCTCATGCAGGCTGCACGTGTGGAGGACCGGTCGACCGGGCGCGTGATGGAGGTGTTGACGACGGAACCCGCCCTCCAATTCTATTCTGGGAACTTCCTTACCGGGAAGAACATCGGCAAGAAAGGTCATCCGTATGTATACCGGTCAGGCTTCTGCCTGGAGACGCAGCATTACCCCGACTCGCCGAACAGGCGGGAGTTCCCGTCAACATTACTGGATGCCGGGAAGAAGTACACTTCCACGACCGTGTACAGATTTTTCCACGAGTGAAATCCGCAGATCATATTTTGGAGGCAGGGCGATGAAAATGCATTTTGGTGTGTGGCTTCTGATTCTGGCATTGCTGGTCGGGGCCGCGGATGTGACGGCGCAGACGAAGAAAAGCGACAAAGAGAAGAAAGCAAAGACGACAGCGACGAAGGTGAAGGAAACAAAAAAGAAGACCGACTCCGCGAAAGATTCAAAGAAAGATTCGAAGAAAGACTCAAAGAAAGATCCAAAGAAGGATTCAAAAAAGGAAGCGAAGAAAGACTCAAAAAAAGATTCGAAGAAAGTCGTAAAAAAGGATACGAGGATAAATGTAAAAAAGGCGAAAGCGAAAACTAAGAGCGACGTTGACGCAGAAAAAAAGGCTGTGGAGAAGCGGGAAGCACCCGCACCTGAACCGAAGAACGACGAACAGGACGAGATCGTGGGCAAGACGGCCGACGGGAGGAGCGTGTATGCAGGGTCCCGGGGTGGTCACTACTACATGGGGGAGAGTGGCAACAAGACGTACGTAAAGGAGTTTGTGGGGGCGAAGATTGTCGGGAAGACCAAGGACGGCAGCCCCATTTACGAAGGACCGCGGGGTGGCCATTATTACTACAACTCGAACGGCAACAAAACATACGTGCCCAGAGACAGGTAGACAACCAGCCTCCCCCCGTTGGATTTCAACCTGGGAACGTAGTGCAGGTACGGATGCTGAGCGACGCAGACCGGGAATGGTGACCGGTCTGCGTCGCTCATGTTTTGAGGAGGCTACTTGTGGGACAGTAAGTAGACCGTCAACAGCCACGGGAGGATACTTGAATACCAGGCCATCTGTGCCCGCTGTATCCAGCGGAACTTCCGTGACGCAATTGTCGCGGTGCGATAGCACTGTTCAACGAGATCATCCAGATACTCCGCGTCACTGATCGTCCTGACGCGATCTGCGAAGACATTACCTGTAACGGCAGAGATAGCACCGAAGAAGACAATGGATCGGGCGGGACGTGAAGTGCGCGGGAAGGAGCTGAGCGAGAGAAAGAGGAGGCTGAGCAGCAAGCCGAGCGCTGCAAGCGTGATAAGACCCACCATCCACGCCTGCACGACCTCTTGGCGCGTGACAAGAGCAGCCAGCACTGCAAGCATCGTGGTGTTCATTCCGATAAGCGTGGCGACTTTGGTGTCCGCCGCGTTGTTTGTAATGATGAGACGGAACAGTGACAATTCCATGAATCTGTTGCGTTCAGGTGTATCCATGATTACTCCACGAGATGAATTACGGTGTCATCGTACTTGCCCGGTGGGAGTGTGGATCTCCCCCATAATTCTTTTATATTAAGAAGCAGTTCAGAGAGAAGCAATCCGGCATTTCGCGATGCGCTGAAAAGCAAGCAGTCTGCGCATCGAGTCGCCCTTTGAGGTTCCCGAAGATGCCGATATTGGCAATTGCAGGGGTCCATGCTTCTTCTTTCGGCTGTTGATATTCAATGATTTTGAATATATTTCCGATGGCAGCAGAGTTCGCGACACGCCACCACGCCCGGGACCGGCAGTATGCCGGGACCAGGCCTATTGCGTAACCTGTGCACGTTCAGGACAAAAAACCATGCAGACCTCGTTTGCCTCCCGCATGAGCATCGTCCGGGCTTCTGATATCCGCGAGATCCTCAAAGTCACGCAAAACCCCGACATGATATCCTTCGCAGGGGGATTGCCGGCACCGGAGCTGTTCCCGAACCTGGCGATCGCGCAGATTGCCGAAGAGATCCTCCGCACGCGGGCGCGTGTGGCGCTGCAGTACTCTCCCACGGAAGGGTTTCAGCCTCTGCGCGAACAGATCGCGGACCGCATGAACACCCTCTGGTCGACGCACCTCGGTGCCGAGGAAATACTTGTGACGACCGGTTCACAGCAGGGACTGGACCTTATTGCGAAACTCTGGATCGACGAGGGTGATGCGGTGATCTGTGAAAGCCCGACGTATCTCGGGGCTGTGATGGCGTTCAATGTTTTCAAGCCGCGATGGATCGAAGTGGCGACCGATGAAGACGGGATGGACCTCGCTGCACTTGAACATGAGCTGCAGACCGGACAACGGGCAAAGATGATCTATGTCGTGCCGAACCACCAGAATCCTACGGGACGTACATGGTCATTTGAACGCCGCCGGGGTTTGCTGGCCCTGGCACAACGATTCGGCGTGCCGATCATCGAAGACAACCCCTACGGCGAATTGACGTTCGAAGGGGAGCCCCCCCGAGCGATCCAGGCCATGGACGATGAAAGAATTGTCGTATCCCTCGGAACATTCTCCAAGATCTTCTGTCCGGGACTACGCGTCGGGTGGATCGCCGCCCGCAGGGACGTCCTGGACAAGCTTGTGGTGCTGAAGCAGGCAGCCGATTTGCATTCTTCCACACTCGATCAAATGATCGTGTCCGTGTACATGCAGACACACGACATCGAAAAAGATCTCGTCCGGAAGCGGGAAGTGTACCGCCAGCGGAGGGATGCGATGCTGGCAGCCCTGGAGACCGAGATGCCTCCCGGGGTCACTGTCACGCACCCACGGGGCGGACTCTTTCTCTGGCTTGAATTGCCGGAGGAGGTGGATGCGCGGCGGCTCCTGCGCATCTCTCTCGACCGCGGAGTGGCCTTCGTTCCCGGCGGCTCATTTTTTCCGAATACGCAGCGCAAGTACACCATGCGCCTGAATTTCTCCAACATGCCCGAACAGAGAATTATGGAAGGGATTCGCCGCCTTGGCGCTGCAATGAAAGAAATGCTGCTGCAGGCCGCTGTCGCCGAATGACCGACTTTTTTCCCGGACTCGCCTGCCCCCGTCGTTCCGGGAGGGCAGGCAGGTTCACGCACGCGCCGCGCCCCGCCGTTCCTTCCACATGTCGAAGCCCAGTACCACGAGGACGGGTATGTATTCGCCTGCCAGCGCAAGCGGATGCTGTTCCCATACGCCCCCGAGACGGTACTCCATGGCCGTCAAGACCGTGAGACTCACCGTTGCTGCGAAAATAACGCCCGACCACTGACGCACAAGCGGCAGGAAGAGCACCAACCAGCACACATACCAGGGATGGACGACGGGCGAGAACAGCAGGAGTGCCAGCGTGGCGAGGTACATTCTCATGATCCGGTTTCCCGGCATCCACAGGAGCACCAAGAGGGAGACTGCGAGACATCCAGCACAGAGAAGTCGCGAGTTGAGGTTGTCGGCGAAGAACAAATTTGCCGCCTCAAAAAAAATGCCGTTGAAGGTCCAGTGCCGGCTGAACGTGAGCAGTCCTTCGAACGGATCTGATGACGGGAGATACGGGAGAAACTGCAGCACAAAAGGCACAAACGGCAGTGTGAGGACCCACACTCTTGTCGAAGTGTTCTTCGTGCCGAGGGCAAAGAAGGGCAGGAGCAACAGTCCGACGGGTTTAATCGCGAGGCTCGCACCGAGCAGGACCGCGGCCCGGGCTTGTTTCTGCGAAAGGTAATAGAGCAGTGCGAATGCGAGGAGGGGGATGCCCAGTCCATCAAGGTGCGCATCAAATGCGAACTGAATGATTGGGAGCGGGCAGAGGGCATAAAGCAACGTGTGTGTGCGCGGCATGTCCAGGAGCTTCGTAAGGCGCCACAACGCCGTGAAGGTAAGGGCCTCAGCGATAAGCAGGAAGAGCTTGAAGCCCCACATGGCTTCGCCGGCAATCCGGTAACTCACGTAGAATACCCACTGGCTGAGCGGAAAATAGACCGATTTCATCTCCGGATGATTCACAGCAACAGGGAGAAGGTCTGACCTGAGGCCTGCCAGCTCGTGCGCATTGGGGGCAAAGAGGTAGGGGTTGATTCCGGCGGCCTGCACCTTTCCATCCCAGAGGTAGCGAAAGACATCGTCTGAGCCCATCGGCATGGTAAAGAGGAACGTCGCGCGGAGCAGGAGAGCGATGCTCAGGAGACTGAACACGACCCTTTCCGGGAGCTCTGCGTGCCGCACTTCGATCGCCAGCCAGACGTAAACGGCGGAAGAAAACAGAAAAATAGCCGCGTAACAACCGATGCCGTAGGAGGCGCCTGCATGAAGCGCAATCAGGGTTCCCACGATGATGCCTGCGGGAAGGAGCACTCTGGTATGTGATACTGGGGGCATTTCGTGGGTGGCCGGACGGGTCCACGCACAAAATACCTCCGCCTGCGGACAAAAGCAAAGCATCGGGGCTCTGCTCGGCGAGGGGTGGCCGGCGTTCCTCTGACGCTCGCGGTGCTTGCAAGGAAGAGCTACTCTTACTATCATCATGCAGGCAACCCATTCATGAATCTCAGGAGCCGTACCTATGACAAACACACCGTTGAACAAGGAAGAAGACTTCTTTCTCAAGAAGGAATTGGAGCTCCTGCGCAAGCG
>Ga0105107_10003364_pt1 | contig 10613 bp, 7 predicted proteins | sample PPLLaktember2015_6_FD_79335 | JGI IMG/M metagenome (GOLD analysis project Ga0105107, IMG submission 79335) | Freshwater sediment microbial communities from Prairie Pothole Lake near Jamestown, North Dakota, USA - PPLs Lake P8 Core (1) Depth... | ecosystem: Environmental > Aquatic > Freshwater >... | reverse complement strand
CTTGCCTTTATGTTTGGCGAAAACGCCGGATTTGTAGGAGAATGGATTCTCCTGCCAATTGGCCTGGATAAAAATGCAATAAGGAGCACTCATACACCTTATCAGTTAGTTGAAGACACACAGGTTATGCCTCTTTTAAAGAAAAGACAGAAGTATGATCATAAAGGGAAGTATGGCCATGGTCTACTCATTGCAGGGTCGTACGGGAAAATCGGATCTGCAGTTTTAAGCGCCAGGGCCGCCCTCAGGACCGGGATCGGACTTCTTACCTGTCAGGTTCCGCGTTGCGGTTATGAGATTCTTCAAGCCTCGGTTCCTGAAGCAATGGCCATAATTGATAAAAATGAAACACTCATTTCAGAGACTGATACTTTTGATCCTTTCGAAGCAGCAGGCATCGGTCCAGGCATCGGAACTGACCCTGTAACACAGGAAGCTCTGCACAATTTATTACTCAAATGTGGCAAACCGCTTGTTATTGACGCGGATGGTATAAATATTCTGGGTTTAAATAAAAACTGGCTATCCGAATTGCCTGTCGGAACAATACTTACTCCCCATGTTAAAGAATTTGAACGAATTGCGGGAAAAACTGAAAATAGCTATCAGAGGCTTGAAAGGCAGGTGAAATTTGCAGCTGAATATAAATGCATAGTTATTCTGAAGGGGGCTCATACAGCTGTCGCGACTCCTGAAGGGAATGTTTATTTCAACAGTACAGGCAATCCTGGTATGGCAACTGCCGGAAGCGGTGATGTTCTGACAGGGATGGTCCTTTCGCTGCTGGCTCAGGGTTACTCCCCTGAAGATGCATCGGTTACCGGGGTTTATCTTCATGGCCTTGCAGGTGACATAGCTTCACTGAAATCGGGGTGTGAATCTGTTATTGCCTCCGACATAATTGACAATATAGGGAATGCGTATCTTAAGTTAAGGAAATATGAATGATCGAAGATCACTACTTGCCTTGTAATTATATAACCTAAGTTGCTAGTTGCCTGGTGCTTGTTGCTAGTTGTTTGAAAATGAACATTATAAATTTCTGAGTATTAATTGAAAGATTATTGATAAATATTATATATTTACCTATTAATCAAAAAATTAACCAGCAACCAGAAACAAGTATCCAGCACCTTGAGTTAGTATACAAGAACATTATTTGAATATGATCTGATAAAAAACCTGTTTATGAAATACAATGTTAACCTTATTTATTTAATAGTTTTTATTCTGATTGCCGGATCATGCGGTTCGAACAAGTACATGTCGGATTCAAATATTACTGTAATACCTCTTTCAGACAATGCCGGGGTTTCAGCCGGAAGCCTTGTTTACGGGCTTCCTCTCACTGTTGTGGATATTGAGATTGAAGCAGAGAGGATTATTGAAAAACCTGGCCCTTATTCCAGATATGCCGAAAATTTGCTTGGATTAACAGATATTATTAAAACAGAAAGCGAATCGTGGAGTATCAGAACAATCAGAATAAATACTCACCAGGAGCTGGATCCCGGTGAATTTTATGTCATCGAAGCAAGCTCACTGTTTCAAACCAATGTTCTCGCTTTGAAAAAAAACGGGTTAATCCTGGATATTAATCCGGAGATATATAATTCGCATAGTGATATTTATAAGGATACTGGAACCGATTTGAGATCCCTACGGATATTTGATCTTGGAGCCGATGAATACTTTCAGGATCAAAGGGATACTGTTTACAAGACAGTTAATGTCGATACAGCATTTATAAAGGTACCTTATCTTGTTACGAAAAAGCAAAAGCTTACTATAGATCAGCTTGCAGAAAAAGCTGCTGTAAGGCTTATGGAAATGAGAGACGGGAAACACCTTATTCTGACTGGTGAAACCAATATTTTCCCACAGGATGGCGCGGCAATTAATGAAATGAATCGCCTGGAAAAGGAGTATACTGAACTCTTTACCGGTAAGACGCTCAAGGACAAACACACCTTAAATTACCAGATTATTCCTGGAAAGGATATGGCAGGGAAGCAGATAACTGTTTGTACTTTCTCGGAATTAACAGGGCCCGGAACCTCTGCTCAAAAGTCAGGAACTCCCGTTACAATCGAATTTATCCCGGAAATGAAAACTGAAAGCCTGAAGGTAATTTCCTCTCAAACTAAAGAATCTTCTTCGCAGAAATATGGCAAACTCTATTACAGGGTCCCTGATGTTGTTTCAGTGAAAACTGTATTCGGGAATGAAGTTATCAATACATCAAGGAAGTTAATATATCAGTTTGGAGAAGTTATACGCCTGCCTGAAAACTATATAATTGGGAGGTAATTACAGGCTACAGGCTAAGGGCTACAGGCTACAGGTCAAACTGATTCGACTTTCCTTTTCCTGTCGCCTGCCGCCTTATTTATTCTATTTTCCCTTTAAAAGTCTTCTGGAAATCTTCCCACTCCTGGGTTTCATATGCTTTGGTTGCGAAAAAACTCAGCAGAACCTCCATTTCCCTGGGTTGTCTGAATCCTGGTACCGGTGACGCTGAAAACTTATTGTCCTGCTTTGTCAGAAATACAACAGTCGGATATGAAAGCTGGCCCTGGAGAAGTGCCACGGCAAGCTGGTGTGCTTTGCCGTATTTGCCGTCATTAACGTAGGTTTGTTCAAGAAATTTGACGCTTTCATTACCTTCTGCATCAAACTTAACAGGGTAGAAGCTGTTGTTAAGAATTTCAGCAATGACGGGGTTTGTAAATGTCTCCTGGTCCATCTTTTTACACCATCCGCACCAGTCAGTGTAAGTGTCGATAAAAATTGGGCGCGATGATTGCTTGCTCAGTTTCTCAGCCTCCTGTATCGTATACCATTTTACGGCTTTGACTTCCTGGGAATATGATGAAATTGTGAGAGTTAAGATTAAAATAAACAATAATGCCTTTTTCATAAATTCAATTTGATAGTTGTTACAACAAATTCCGTGCAAATTAAGTAATTCTTTTCAGCCCTTATAAAATGGCCGGTAATTTCACGTATATAACGTGGAAACATTGTTTTAGGTTCAATTTAACCTTCTTTTTTCAGGATTATCATTAAAATATTTTTCTACATTTACCGGACTTAAAACAAACCCTATCAATTTGTATGGAAACAATAACTAATACTTTGCGCGATTCAAAAGTTGCACGCTGGTCAGCCCTGGCCGTGGTATCATTTACAATGCTTTGCGGGTATTACCTGACTGATGTTATGGCTCCTCTTAAAGGATTGCTTGAAGGTCAGCTAAACTGGAACAGCTCTGAATTCGGATTTTTTACGAGTGCATATGGCTGGTTCAATGTTTTCCTTTTGATGCTTATTGTCGGGGGTATAATCCTCGATAAAATGGGAGTTCGTTTCACCGGACTTATGGCTGCCTCAATAATGGTTGCAGGGACATTCCTTAAATACTTTGCAGTTTCAACGCATACTCTGGATGGTCAGATGTGGCATATCCTGTGGTTTGATGTGAAAGCACAGGTTTTTCTTGCCGCCCTGGGTTTTGCAATATTTGGTGTTGGCGTAGAAATTGCAGGAATTACGGTTTCCAAAATTATTGTAAAATGGTTCAAGGGGAAAGAAATGGCCCTGGCAATGGGCCTAGAGATGGCAACTGCAAGAATGGGTACTGCGCTTGCCCTTTCAACCTCTGTTCCCATTGCCAAAGGTTTTAATAGTGTTTCAGCACCTATCCTTGTTTGTCTGATCATGCTATGCATTGGCCTGATATCTTTCTTTATCTATACTTTTATGGATAAGAAGCTGGATGCCTCCCAGGCTGCTTTTGATAAGGCAACAAATGTTGTGGATACTGAAGAAGCTTTTCGCATCAGAGATATCCTTAAAATAATTACAAATAAAGGTTGGTGGTATATTGCTATTCTTTGCGTTTTGTTTTATTCAGCTGTATTTCCGTTCCTTAAATATGCTACCGACCTGATGGTTCAGAAATTCCATATTAATGAAGACTGGGCCGGAATAATTCCCGCCATGCTTCCTTTCGGGACTATTCTGCTCACTCCTCTGTTTGGTAATATGTATGACAGGAAAGGTAAAGGTGCATCTATTATGATACTGGGTGCAATACTTCTGATTATCGTCCATATAATATTTACAATACCATTCCTTAATCACTGGGTGATTGCAATTATGTTAATTCTGGTGCTGGGAATCGGATTTTCCCTGGTACCCTCTGCAATGTGGCCTTCTGTTCCTAAGATCATTCCTGAAAAACAACTGGGAACTGCTTATTCCCTTGTCTTCTGGGTTCAGAACTGGGGTCTTATGGGTGTACCTGCTTTAATTGGCTGGGTCCTGAATAAATATTGTTTTATCGGTTATTTTGCTGTTGCCGGAACAGGTTTTGTTACTACCCAGGGAGCCCATATTTCGCAGGTCGTTACGGATAATCAGAAAAGCTACACAATAAATGAAGTAGGATTGATAAGCAGAAAAAACGTTGATCAGAAAATAGTCCAGTTCATCAAATCAGATGATGGCAAAATAAGTGCAGTTATCACGGCTGAAAACGACACTATTAGTTCTGGTTTTATTTCAAAGAAATCCCTTAAAAAGGCAGAAAAGAAGCAGGAATTAAAGGTCACTCAGTATTTTTATAATGAAAAGGAGCAGATTGAGAATTTCGTAGACACTGAAGGCAGGAGTGTATCAAAGTTCAATAATGTGTTTTCATTTTATAATTATACCCGCCCGATGATGATATTTACCGGACTTGGTTTGCTGGCTCTGCTCTTTGCATTTCTTCTCAAAGCTGAAGATAAGAAAAAAGGGTACGGACTTGAGTTGCCTAATATCAAAAAACAGGAATAATATTCACGGACAGGTTAATCCTGTTTTATTTTTTTATGCATGCAATCTCTCTGCTTTTTTGTTAAAACTGAACCATAATACCATTAACTTTGTTTTATTGTTAAATAATTAACAATAAGTCTATGGGATCCAATGAATTCGAAAAAGGGAAAGCTTTCAGTTTCAATGATTCAGTTGATTACTCTGAAGGAGGTATTGTAAGTAAAACAGTCCTGAAGAAGGAGACAGGCAACATCTCCCTGTTTTCGTTTGATAAAGGTGAAGCTCTGAGCGAACATACGGCACCTTTTGATGCTATTATACATGTAGTCGACGGCAAAGGGGAAATTATAATAGGAGGTAAATCAAATATTCTGGAAGCTGGACAGACGATTATAATGCCTGCCAATATTCCTCATGCAGTAAAAGCTGTCGAGAAGTTCAAGATGGTACTGACGATGATTAAAAGCAATTAAACGGCTTACGGCATGCGGTTTGCGGCTTGCGGAAATCAAAAACTGCATGCCTCGCACCGCAGACCGCACACCGTTTATTATGCCATCTTGATAAGTATTGATTTAATTACATCTGTAATATCCTCTTCCTCGTCGACACACCTCTCAAGTATCTCAAGAATTTTGTTGTTTTTTACCAATTCAGCTGCATCTTTCTCTTTTTCAAATAGTTCGCCTACTGCAAAGAAATAGTATTCGTCAGCTTTATGTTCAATATCCGTTACTTTGTTGCAGGCCCTGGTAATTTCAACTTTGTTTGCAGCTGCATCATTCAGGCAGTGTATGCAAGTCTCAACCTCCTTAGCGGCTTCGAAGATCATTTCAGCCATTTCTTTATAAACCGGCATAAGGTGCTTGGGTTTATATAGACAAATCCGTCTTCCGACACCATTAATGGAATCAACAACATCATCAATATGACCGGTAAGCTCATGAATATCTTCTCTGTCAAATGGAGTTATAAACGATTTGTTCAGCTGTTCATAAGTCTTATCCGTGATCTGATCACCTATATGTTCCACATTCTTGATCTCCTTGTAAATTCTTTCGTGCTCTTCAATTTCGGTGCTCGATAACAGCTGCCTGAGTAGTTCGGCGGCTTTAACGAGGTTCTTTGCATCCTCTTCAAAAAGAGGGTAAAACGAATGATCTTTGGGTACAAAGAATTTAAGGAACTTGTCAATATTCATATTCCTGGTATTTAGTTTAAACTGAATTTATATTGAGGAGATTGAAAATAAAATACATTACAGCCCCGAATATTCCTGAAATAGGGATTGTCAATATCCATGCCCAGAATATTTTTGTAGTTACACCCCATTTTACGGCAGAGAGACCTTTGCGGGAACCAACGCCGATGATAGCTCCGGTGATTGTATGGGTTGTGCTTACGGGTATTCCAAAGTGCGTTGCTCCAAAAAGAGTCAGAGCACCTGCAGTTTCGGCACAGAATCCTTCAAAGGGTTTAAGCTTTGTTATCTTCTGCCCCATGGTTTTCACTATACGCCATCCTCCGAACATTGTACCCAGGGCAATGGCTGCCTGACATGATAAAATAACCCAGAGAGGAGGTCTTGCAGCATCTTTTGATGTAATGCCATAAATTATTAATGCTATCCATATTATTCCCATTGATTTCTGGGCATCATTACCCCCATGGCCCAGACTGAAAGCCGCCGCAGAAAGCAGCTGGAGCCTCCTGAAGTGCTTATCAACTCCAAAAGGACTATGATTTCGTGCAAAATACTGAACGATGGTGGATATGATAAATCCAAATAGCATTCCAAGCAATGGTGATATTACAATAAATGCCACAATTTTAATAACCCCGCCTGTAATTATTGACCCGGGACCGGAGCTAACCAGGGCTGCCCCCACCAGTCCACCCACAAGGGTATGCGAAGAACTGGAAGGCAATCCCCACCACCAGGTTATCAGATTCCATGTTATTGCAGCAATAAGGGCGGCTCCGATTACTGTAAGTGTTAATCCGTCAGGGTCAACAACGCCTTTTCCGATGGTGGTTGCAACATGAAGGGGAAAAACGGTGAATGCTATAAAATTAAAAAAGGCAGCCATCGAAACTGCTGCTAATGGTGAGAGTACTTTTGTTGAAACTACAGTTGCGATTGAATTGGCCGAATCGTGAAATCCGTTAATAAAATCAAATATAAGCACCAATGCAACAATAATATACAGAAACGTCATTGAACCTTAATATTGAAGAGATTAGATTTTGTTTAGGGGTTACTAAATTAAATAGCTGTTTTTCAAATAATTACGATTAGGCTTTTTAATGATACAATTATAAATATTATAAATATAAAAACAATGGGAACACTCGACTATTTTAAGAAAGTGGAAATCTGTAGGTTGTGTAATGACATCTGGCGGTCGGTTGAAGCTGATTTTAACCTATTGATTATTTTTATCGGTTAATAAAAAATCACGGTGAGCTTTAACCATATTGATCGCATATAGCACCAGGTTTTTGCTTTCTGCAAGCAAATTCAGGTAGAGCAGGGTATTTCTTGTTCCAACCAGCTCTGCTTTTATAAATTTGACCTGTTTTTTTTTCATTCTGACAATCAGATCAAGAATTGAATGCTGGTGAACAACTAGTTTTTCAATATCTCCGAAAGACCTTTTTTTAATAATATTTTGAATCTCATCATAAAATGCAGAAATTGATTCATTCAGTTCATGCAGGTCTTTAACCTGTTCGGGTATAAGGGGAGCGTGATTATTATCGAGATGGTCATAAATTGGATCAGCGATATAATTCAGGCAGTGGGCAATTTCTCTTATATAGTCGAGTATCTGAACATAGTAAGGACCTGTATCCACCAAGTCTTCCTCAAGTTTTTTCAGGATCGGATAAATATTGTATTTTAATTCTTTTGAATACTGGTTGAGATCCTCGATCTTTTTCATGACACTTTTCATCTTCCTCCGGTCTTCTTTTATCAGGTTCAATATCGTTGAGAAGTAGAGCTTAGCTACCGAACCAACAACGCTAATGATAGAGGAATTACACTTCAGAACAATATTTTCCCCGTTGAGTGTCTCTTTTTCAGCAAATTCATCTTTTTTCCCCAGCTTATCATTCCGTTTCTTATGTACAACATTAGACCTGACAACAAAGAATACAGCAATTCCGATTGCAATGAAAGTACCGGCAAAACCACTCCAGTTCAAAAACATGGCTATTAAAAAGGATGCAGTAAAGGCTGTAAATGCAGTAAAAAACCATCCGCCGATAACGGTTATCACGCCGGTGATACGGTAGACAGCGCTCTCTCTTCCCCATGCACGGTCAGAGAGCGAGGTGCCCATAGCTACCATGAAGGTCACATATGTAGTTGAAAGAGGAAGTTTTAAAGAAGTAGCTGAAGCAATGAGGATACTTGCTACGAACATGTTCACCGATGCCCTTAGCATATCAAATGATGATCCCACCTGCTTATTTTTGGATTTTTTACTGAATGCATCCGGATCAAACCGCCTTTCAATTAATATTATTATTTTGTCAGGTACTACCATGTTGACTAATCTGGTAAAACCGACTGTCCCTCTGACAAGGGTTCGTGAAAACTTTGATGAAGAGAATCTTTCAACGCCTTCTCCCTGTCGTGCGAGACTTATTTCTGTCTGCGATACGGTCCTGGCTTTTCTGGATAAAAAAAGCGTTGCCACCATGACAAAACCCGCTATAAGCAGAAAAATTGTTGGTGTCTTTACGGGTTGGAGAAGTGAATCCATAAGAAGAGTGTCAGCACTTAATGCCGGATCGCTTGTTAATTCCCTGAATGAATCAAGGCCTGCCAGCGGGACACCAATGAAATTGACCAGGTCATTTCCTGCAAATGCCATTGCAAGAGAAAATGTACCGACAAGAATGATGATTTTCAGGATATTTACCTTAAAAACGCTGATCAGAAATTGAAAAATTATTACGATACCCAGGAATGTAAATAAAAGAAGCTGCCATGTATGGTTCTGCAACCACGAAATAGCTTCCTCTGTCATGAATGAGGCTCCCCTTGCTCCTTTTACCAGTATGAAATAAACAATTGCAGTTATGGCAATACCGCCCCAGGCCGCCCCGAAATACTTCATATAGCGTTCATAACTGAAGGAAAAAACGAGCCTGGTAAAGAATTGAACGATTATTCCGCAGGTGAATGCAATTATCACTGACAGAAGTATTCCGGAAATTATTGCAAGCGCTTTTGCAGTATTTATATACGTTGTAAGATCGGCAATAGTACCGGCGGAATTAAGGATCTTTATCAGGGAAACTGCTACGGCAGCCCCCAGCAATTCGAAAACAATTGAAACAGTGGTTGAAGTCGGAAAACCGAAAGTATTAAAAGTATCAAGCAGCACAACATCAGTGATCATTACTGCAAGAAAAATTATCATGATCTCTGAAAAGTAGAACTGATCGGGATGAAAGATTCCTGAACGGGCAACCTCCATCATTCCGCTCGAAAAAGTTGCACCGATAACCACTCCTAGCCCTGCAATCGCCAGAATAACTTTAAGGGGAGCCACTTTTGATCCTATCGCTGAGTTCAGGAAATTAGCCGCATCATTTGTAATACCTACAATGAGGTCGGATACAGCCAGCAATAAGAGCACTATAACAAATATGAGATATATATTCACCAAAAGGAGGTTAGTTATTCAGGTTTCGTGCCTGTCCTGATTCTCTTTAAACGTTTTTGATTTAAAACAGGCGTGAAATTAGAACAAATCATAATAACTTCAAAGAATAACAAATGTTAAGTTTTTATTACAATTTAAAGAGAAAGCATGATTAGGACAACTTTTAGAATAGTTATCATTTTTTATTTGAGGGGAATTGATTAACTTTATTAATTATTTACTTAATAACAAGTTATATGAGCGATATACGCAAACTTGAACCGAAACCTTTATGGAATTATTTCCATGAAATAACCCAGATCCCTCACCCTTCCAGGAAAGAAAAGAAGATAATTGAATTTATGAAGGAATTTGGGAAAAAGAATAACCTTGAGACAGTTGTTGACAAGGTTGGAAATGTAATCATTCGCAAGCCGGCAACCAAAGGTATGGAGAAGAGGAAATGTGTTATTTTTCAGACACACCTTGACATGGTACCTCAAAAAAACAGCGATAAAAAGCATGATTTTGAGAAAGATCCTATTGAAACTATTATTGACGGTGATTGGGTGAAGGCTAACGGAACGACTCTCGGATCAGATAATGGAATAGGGGTTGCTGCTACAATGGCTGTTCTTGCTTCAAAGGATATCCCTCACGGCCCGCTGGAGGCTCTCTTTACAATTGACGAAGAGACAGGCATGACAGGGGTTTTCGGATTAAAAAAAGGACTACTTAAGGGCGACATACTTTTAAACCTCGATTCGGAGGATGAGGGAGAGCTTTATGTTGGCTGTGCTGGTGGCATCGATGTTAGCATCAGGAAAAGTTATGGCCAGGAAAAATCACCACAGGGCATGTCAGCATTTAAAGTAGTGGCAAAAGGACTTAAGGGAGGGCATTCAGGTGTGGATATTGCACTTGGGAGAGCAAACTCAAACAAGATAATGTTTCGGTTTCTTATGCAGGCCGAATCAGATTTTGGTATCAGGGTTGCCGAAGCTGCAGGAGGGGACCTGCGGAATGCAATCCCGCGCGAATCATATTCTGTTGTTTTGGTACCCGAAATAAAAACGACCGAATTCAAAAAATTTGTAAAGGGTTATGAAAAGATGTACAGGGCAGAAT
>Ga0105107_10003363_pt1 | contig 10613 bp, 7 predicted proteins | sample PPLLaktember2015_6_FD_79335 | JGI IMG/M metagenome (GOLD analysis project Ga0105107, IMG submission 79335) | Freshwater sediment microbial communities from Prairie Pothole Lake near Jamestown, North Dakota, USA - PPLs Lake P8 Core (1) Depth... | ecosystem: Environmental > Aquatic > Freshwater >... | reverse complement strand
TTTGCGTGCTCGATCACTTCAGGGTACCGGTCGAGCACCTCTTTCATGTTTCGATACGATTCGTGCCGTTCCACCTCGACCGACGCGGTTGGGAACGGACGTACGACCTCTTCGGCCAGGTCGGTGAGCATCCGCGCTTTCTCGTCGAGCCCCCTGGTCGCGAAATCGCGCAGCAGCATCTTGACGACCGATCGCTCCACTCCACCCTCGATCGTGTGCGGGTGTACGTAACCTTCGTAGCCCTGCGTTGTTTCGGGCGACAGTCCATGGCGTGGCAACCGGTGCACGAACTCGGAGGCCAGCTTCACTGCGCTCACCATTCGGCCCTTGGCGTACCCCGGGTGGGCGTTGAACCCCTTGAAGGTCACCGTCATCGCGTCGGCCGAGAAGTTCTCGATCTCGAGCTCGCCGCACTGTGGTCCGTCGAGCGTATACGCGAATCGGGCGCCGAAGCGGGTCACGTCGAAATACTGCGTACCGCGGCCCACTTCTTCGTCCGGCGTGAACCCGATCTTGATCGGACCGTGCGGGATGTCCGGGTGCGTGGCCAGATACTCGGCCGCCGCCATGATTTCGGCCACGCCCGACTTGTCGTCCGAGCCGAGCAGCGTCAGGCCCGAGGCCGTGATGATGTCGTGGCCGTGCTGACCTTTCAACTCCGGGTTGTCGGCTTCACGAAGCACCAGCGACGGATCGTCAGGCAGCACGAGGTCGCGTCCGTCGTAGTTCTTGTGCACGATCGGGCGCACGTTCGCACCGCTGACCTCCGGCGAGGTATCGACATGGGCGATGAACCCGATGGCGGGCACCTGCTCCTTGCCGGGGGTTGCGGGAAGTGCGGCCATGACATAGCCGTACTGATCGATCGATGCGTCGGCGACGCCGAGCTCCTTGAGCTCGTCGACGAGGCGGTTCAGCAGCACGAGCTGCCCCGGGGTGCTGGGATAGGACTGCGAGCGCTCGTCGGACTGCGTGTCGAAGGTGACATATCGGAGAAACCGACTTGCGGCGGACGATGTAAAAGGGTGCGTCATGCCCCAGAGCGTACTGCATTACAATGCGATTTTCCGCAAGGAGATCGCCGATGCGTGCCATCCTCTCGGTGCTGATCGCGCTCGTGACGGTCGGGGTCGGCGGCGGCACGCGCCCGCTGCTGGCTCAGCCGGGTCAGGCGCCCGTTTTCCGTTCGGGCGTCGAAGTCATGGAAGTCGACGTCACCGTCGTCGACGGCAGAGGGGTGCCCGTGCGCGATCTCCGCGCGCCGGAATTCACCGTCACGGTCGACGGGCAGCCGAGGCGGGTGGTCAGCGCCGAGTTCATCGGCGAAACCGAGACGCCGGGGCAACCCGCGCCGGAACGCGACCCTTACGTCTCCAACAACACCGATCGGCGGCCGGGCCGTCTGATCATGCTCGTCATCGATCGCAACAACATCGACACGCATTCGCTCCGCGGCGCGACGGCGGCGCTCAAGAGCTTCGTCAGCAGCATCAGCCCCGACGATCGGCTCTCACTGGTCACGATTCCGCCGCCGGGTCCATTCGTCGAATTCACCACCAATCGCGCGCAGATCCTCGACGCCATCACGCGCATCGTCGGCACGGAGGATCGCCTGCCGTCGTCGTTCAACGTCAGCAATTACGAGGCGCTGACGTTCGAGAACCACTCGGATCCCAATGCGACACAACGGCTGCTGTTTCGCGCGTGCGGCGATACCGATCCGAATACCATGTCGCCGTGCGACCGCGACGTCGAACAGGAGGCGCTGGCGCTCGCCACGCACATCCGGCAAATCACCTCGCACTCGGTCTCTTCGCTGGGCTCGCTGCTGAAAGGCCTTCGCGACGTCGAAGGCGCGAAGTCGATGATCATTCTGTCGCAGGGCTTGATGCTCGAAGGAGGGCAGGCCGAAGCTACCGCCCTGGCCACGCTTGCGGCCGATGCGCGCGTCAACGTGAACGTGATGATGTTCGCGCAGGCGTTTGGTTCTGCTTCCGAGGCGCGTATGTCGGAGACCCTCTCGCAGGATCGCGATCTCCGGGAGGGCGGCCTGGAAACGTTTGCGGCCAGATCGCGCGGATCCATGTTTCGCGTCGCGGCGAACCCGCAGTACGTCTTCGACCGCCTGCGGCACGAGATTTCGTCTCACTACATGCTGGCCGTGGAGCCGGCCGAGCGCGACCGCGACGGCCGGCCCCACCAGATTCGCGTGCAGGTGGGTCGCAAGGGCGTCGAGGTGCGGGCCAGACGCCAGGTGCAGTACACCGTGCGCACGCCCAACACCTGGTCGCGCGACGTGGTGATGTCGCGTGTGCTCGGCTCGCCGGCGGCCAACACCGAGCTTCCGATGCGGCTGTCCAGCTACACCTTCCGCGATCAGACTCCCGGCAAGGTGAAGGTGATTCTGGCGGCGGAAATCGATCCGGAATCGATGGAAAAGGAGCTGGACCTCGCGGTCGGGTTCGCGGTCTTCGACAACGGGGGGAAGGCGGTGCTGAGCGGCCAGGAGCGAAAGATCTACTCGGCCAACACGACGCTGCCCATCCGGTACGAGCTCGCGGTTGCCGTCGATCCCGGCAACTATCGTGTCAGGCTCGCGGCCGTCGACCTGGCCGGCAAGACCGGCAGCGTCGAACGGGAGGTGACGGCGTTCGGGATGAGCAATCACGAGCTCGCGCTCGGCGATCTGATCCTCAGCTCCGTACGCGAGGGAACCGGCAACGATCTCCGGGCACCCGTCATCGTGCAGGTTACCGATGGCCAGCTGGCCACCTACACCGAGGTCTACACCAATACACCGGGAGCGCTGGACGATACCAAAGTCGTCTTCGAGATTGCCGACACAGCCGATGGGCCGACGTTGCAGAGCCACGCTGCGGAGATTCGCGAGCGCACCGACAAGACGATGAGACAGGCGCTGGCTGTGGTGCCGGTCGGCGCGTTGCCGCCCGGGCGATACATCGCGCGAGCGATGATCTCGCGGGGCGGCACCGCCGTCGGCAAACTGGCGCGGCCATTTGCCGTCATGCCCGGGTCGAAAACAGCCACCGTGCCGGCAGGCGGATCAGGCTCGCCAGGCGCAGGCACCGCGCCGGCGCCCGCCCGTGCCGCCATGACGGGAATCACCGTTGGCGCGCGTCCGGCGGAGTTCAGGAAGGAAGACGTCCTGACGCCGGAGATGCTGCGTGCCGTGTTCGAGGTGATCGACAAGAACCATCCCGGCGTCAAGGCGGCAACCGCGCGGGCGCGAACCGGCAAGCTCGATGGCACGGCGATGATGGCGCTCGACGCCGGCGATCAGAACGCCGGATCGATTCTGCGGGGGCTCGAGCTGCTCATGAAGGGTCAGCTGAATCCGGCCGCGAACCAGTTCGGCGTCGCGCTGCGGAACCCGGCTGACGCGCCAATTGCCTCGTTCTATCTCGGCGTCTGCTATGCCGCGGCGGGTCGCGACAAGGAGGCGGTGGCCGCGTGGGAGCGGGCTCGCGCGGCCAAGCTCCAGCTGCCGGCAATGCAGTTGGTGCTCGCCGACGCATGGCTTCGCCTCGGGCAGCCGGCGGACGCGCTCGAGCCGCTCCGCGAGGCGCTCGCCCGTGAGCCTGAGAACGACAACATCCGGCGCAACCTCGCGATCGCGCAGTCGCATCTCGGGCTGCACGAACAGGCGTATCCGACGATCGTGGCTTTTCTCGAGAAGAATCCGACCGACGCGGAGGGGCTCCTGGTAGCGCTGCACGCGCTCTATCAGGTGCACGTCGAAGGAAAGACGATAAGGTCGCTCGACCAGGACAAAGCGCAGGCGGCGACCTTCGCGCGGGCCTATGCGGCCGCCAAGGGCCCGCATGCGGCGCTCGTCGAGAAATGGGCCGAGTTCTTAGCGGGACGCTAAGACTTTTTCCAGCCGTCTGACGATTTCCTGCTTCGGCTGGACGCCGACGAGGCGATCGACTTCCGTTCCGCCTTTCAGCACCAGAAGGGTGGGGATACTCTGCACGCGAAACCGGTTCGCCGTGGCCGGGTTCTCGTCGATGTTCAGCTTGGCCACTTTCACGCGGCCGGCCATCTCCGTCGAGAGTTGCTCGATGGTAGGCGCCAGCATGTGGCAGGGGCCGCACCACTCGGCCCACAGGTCCAGCAGTACCGGGGCCGCGCTCTGTTCAATCTCCGACGAGAACGTCTGGTCGGTCACCTGCACGGGCCCGCGCGGCTCGAGGAGCGGCGCCTTGCATTTGCCGCAAATGGCTTTGCGTCCAGGTGTGGGTGGAGGGAGACGGTTGGTGGTGCCGCACGACGGACATTTGATGAGCGGTTCGGGCATCGCGTTCACCGTGGAAACCTGACATCGACACAACCGCGCAGAGCCGGCCGGCGAGTATCACCTGGATAATACACGCGTTCGAGGAACAGGCCTGAGGCCGGCGCGGTCAATTTCGCCGGAAGCGGGGACTCCTCGTGCAGAAATCTCTCGGCCTGCTCGAGCGTCGTGCCGGCCGCGCCGACGTCGACCATGACGCCGACCATCCGCCGTACCATTTTCCACAGAAAATGAGAGCCTTCGACGCGTATCAACACGAGGTCGCCGTCCTCGGCGAGCTCGATCCGTTCGACCGCAACCACCGTTGACTTTTCGTCGGGGCTGTCGTCGGTAAACGAACGGAAGTCTTTCATACCGGCAAACCGCCGGGCGGCGGCGCGCATCTTCGTCAGGTCGAGATCGTCCCGCACCCACCACACGAAGTTCTTGCCGAATGCGGTGCGCCGGCGGGAGATCTGGTAGAGATAGCTGCGAGCCACGGCATCGTGCCGCGCGTGGAACTTCCGCTGTGCCAGCGCCAACGCCAGGACATGAATGTCGCTCGGCAGCGCATCGTTCACGCGGCGCCTCAGCGTCTCGGGAGGAAGCGACGTGATGATGTCGAGGTGCGCGACTTGTTCCAGCGCGTGCACGCCGGCATCGGTGCGGCCGGACCCGTACAGCTCGAACCGGGGCTGACCCGAAGCCATTTCAATGACCCGCGTCAGCTCGCCCTGGACCGTGCGGGCGTTTTTCTGGATCTGCCAGCCGCTGTACTTCGTTCCGGCGTACTCGATGACCAGCTTGAACCGCGCCATGGCGGTTCAGTGTACTTTGGCGCCCGGTCCGGTGTCGTGCAGCAGGGAAGGCGCGTTGTGCAGCCAGACGCGCTCCAGCGCGTCGAAGAGCTCGGCCGGCTGCACCGGCTTGCCGATGTGATCGTTGAAGCCCGCCTTCAGCGCGCGCTGGCGGTCCTCGCGGCGCGCATACGCCGACACGGCCACGGCACGCACCTGCGTCCCTTCGCCGTCGGGCAGGCGGCGCAGGGTGCGCATCATCGCGTACCCATCCTGGGTTGGCATCGCCACATCGGCCAGCACCATGTCCGGACGGTCCTCGGCGAAGATGCGAAGCGCCTCGGCGGCCGAGGTGGCTTCGCTGATGCGCGCGCCCGTCTCGGCGAGCATCGTCCGTAGCAGGTCGCGCGCATCTGTCTCATCGTCCACGATGAGAATGTGCGTTCCTTCGAGATCGAGCGTGCGGCCGTGAGAGCGCCGCTCCGGTGGCACCGACACCTCGGGTTGCTCGTCCGGCCGGCGGACGCGCAGGTACACGGTGAACGTCGCTCCGAACCCGAGTCCGGCGCTCTCGACTTTCATATGTCCGCCATGCAGCTCGACGAGATGCCGGACGATGGACAGCCCGAGGCCGAGCCCGCCGTGTTCGCGCGTGGAGCTGCCGTCGCCCTGCCGGAAGCGCTCGAACACGTGCGGGAGGAAACCCGGAGCGATGCCGGCGCCCGTGTCCGAGACGCTGACGCCCACCTCCGGACCCTCGACCTGCATGGTCACATCCACGCGGCCGCCGCTGGGGGTGAACTTCACCGCGTTCGCCAGAAGGTTCCAGAAGACCTGCTGCAGCCGATCGTGATCGGCCCAGACGACAACCGGCGCGGGCTCGAACGCGGTGGTGATGCCGACGCCCTTGGCGTCCGCCGTCGGCGTAATCGATTCGACGGCAAGCGTGACCAGCGGGCCCAGCGGGATGTGCCTCGGTGCGAGCTGCAGTTGGCCGCGCACGATCCGCGAGACGTCGAGCAGGTCGTTGACAATCTGCACCTGCACCGTGGCGTTCCGATGAATCGTGTCGAGCGCGCGCATGAGGTGGCGCGGCTGCACGTTGCCGTCGCGCAGCATCGTCGTCCAGCCGAGAATGGCGTTCAGCGGCGTGCGCAGCTCATGAGAGAGCGTGGCCAGGAACTCGTCCTTCAGCCGGTTCGCCGTTTCCGCTTCCTCGCTCGCGTCGGCCAGCGCCTTCAGCAGGTCTCGGAGCTCGTACTGCCGCTCGCGCCCTCGCATCGCGCTGCGAATCAGGCTGAGCGCCGCGCCCAGACGTATCGGACGCTCGAGAAGGACGACGTTCCGGAGACCTTCGAGGAGACGAAGCGTGCGCAGATAGATTTCCGAGCGCTCGGCATCCGCGAAGAGGAGGATGGGAATGTCCGACCAGGCCGGCTGCGAGCGGAGGCATTCCATCAGCTCGCCGATTCCCGGGTCTTCGAGCGCTTCCTCGGTGAGCATGATCACCGACGCGCCGCGCAGAAATTCCACGCAGAGATCGTGGGCCGTCCGGCACACGCCGCCGAGGAGGTCGGTTCGTTGCAGGACGTCGAGGGTGAGCGGCGCATCTTTGCCGACCGGTGCAAAGATGAGAATCCGATCGTCGAGCCGATTGTCCGGCGGCTGGACGGTCATGCCTTTTTTCTCGCGCGCGCGCGCTCGCCGAGAGTGGCGCCCGTGTATTCCGGCACGCCCGTCAGGACACCTCTGAAGTCCGTGAGCGGCTCGCCGACGGTGAGCGCATTGCGCTCGACGCCGACCTCGCGAATGGTCGTCTCGTGCTGCCCCGTGCGTTTCTTGATGACCGACAACGCCTTGCGCACGCGTCCTTGAGCCTCGAAGAACCGCATCAGGAACATCGTGTCGGCGATGTAGCTCACATCGATTGGCGACGACACGTTGTGCCCCAGCATGCCTTGCTGCGCCACCGTGAGGAACGTCGCCACGCCGCAGCTCGCCAGATACGACGTCAACTCGTGGAGGCGTATCACGGCCGCTTCTGCCTCGGGAATCGCGGTGAGATATCCCGTCAGGCTGTCGACGAGCACGACACGCACCTTGTCGTCTTCCACGGCCTTGCGCACGCAGTGGCTGAACTCGCCCGGCGACATCAGTCCGGGCTCGATCTTGGCCACCTTCAGCATGTTGTTCTTCACGAACCTGGACAGACCCATGCCGAGCGCATCGCCGCGATCGAGGAAGGTCACCCGCTGCTCGTCGAAGAGGAAAGCCGCACAGTGGAGGCCCTTCTCAGCGGCCGAACACACGTACTGGGCGCCGAGCGTCGACTTGCCGACCCCGGAAGGGCCGAGTATCAGCGTGGACGTTCCCATCGGCACACCATCGTCCAGGAGCGCGTCGATCTGGGCCAGACCGCTCTTCAGCGTGTCCTTCGGCAGCGCCCGGTGCCGACGCCGGTTCTCGAGCCGCGGAAACACACGAATGCCTCCGGTCTCGATCTGGAAGTCGTGGAACCCCTCGACATACGAGACGCCCCGCAGCTTGGAAATTTCGAGGCGCCTGCGCACGAGGCCGAAGTCGTGAATGGAGTGCTCCAGTTGAATCACCCCGTGCGACAGGCTCTTGATATGCGGGTCGGTGTCGCCGCTGCCGTTCTCGTTGAGGAGCAGCAGCGTGCAACCCCGGCCGACGAAGAACTGTTTCAATCCTAGAATCTGTCTGCGATATCGCAGCGAATCCCGCGCGAGCAGCCGCATGTCCGATACAGAGTCGAGGACCGCACGTGCCGGCTTTCTGTGTTCGACCGCGTCGAACACATTGCGGGACAGATCGCCAAGCTCGATTTCCGACGGGTGAAAGAGCGTGTACTGCTCCTCGGGAAGCAGGTTCTCGGCGGGCTGCAGTTCCTGAATGTGAATGCCCGACAAGTCCCATCCGTGCGACGCCGCGTTGGCGCGAAGCTCGTCAGCCGTCTCCGACAGCGTGATGTACATGCACGATTCGCCGTGCTTCAATCCCTCCAGTAAGAACTGCAGGCCGAACGTCGTTTTGCCCGATCCAGGATGGCCTTCGACGAGGTGGATTCGATGCGACGGAAGCCCGCCGCGAAGAAGGTAATCCAGCCCGGTCACCCCCGTCGGGGCTTTCTCTGTCCACACCGGTCTCGTCTCGCTCGTCACAGCTGTCGGTTCCTCCGCGTGCACACGTCTATTCATGTGGCGTTTCGCCATGTCGAGTCCGTTCAGGTGTCACGTTTTAGTGCAAGCACAATGCCGGAATTTTGGGCGTACGGAGGCGGTGAAATGTCTGGCGTGAAGACACTTCAGAGGGGACGCGCTGATTTATTTCACAACATCGCGGGTCCTGAGGAGGCGAACCCAGTCTGCCAACGCGGCTGTCGCCTCGGGGCCGAAGTGACGGAGCACGCGCACGCGATCGACATCGGGCAGGGTGAGCTCGCACCGTCTGCGCTCGAACGGTTCGGTCACGAGCACCGCCCCCGCTCGATGGTGCTCCAGTCCGTGCTGCAGTGCCGCCAGCAACTGCTCGCAGGTCGAGACCTCGTACTCGCTGAATGCCACCGATACCCGCCGCTTGGTGAGCTCGATGGCCAGCGGCGCCGCAACCGGCAGCCGATCTTCGGGGACGTACACGAGAAAGAGGTCGCGCGGCTCGACAGCCGGCGTGCGCGCAGACACGCGCGAAAGAATTGTCGCTGCGATGGCGTTTGCCGCGTCGCGATCGAAGTCGTGTGGCATCTGCTTCACGATGTGGGCGTACTCGGCGAGGAGCCAGTCGGCCGATTCCGGCGCCGCGCGCATGTCGTCGGCGAGCGCGGCGAGGTCGTGCGCAAGGGCGGCGAGCGCGTCACCCACCGAGTCGCGCGAGGCGTCTCGGGGAACGGCCCTGGCGCCCCTGGTCAGAAGCAGCATCGCCGCATGCCTGAGGGCCTGAGGCGGGATGAACATCAGCCGGCGAGAATCTCGAACACGGCGGCCGTGTCGCGCCGGGCGCCGCCGCGTTCCTGAAGCGTCGCGAGCACGCGCGCCGCAGCCGAGCTGGCCGGCAGCTCGATGCCGAGCGCGCGCGCCATGTCGAGCACGATGTGAATGTCTTTGTAGTGAAGGCGCGACTCCACCTTGCCCTCGAAGTTGCGCGCGATCATCTTGGGCGCCTGCAGATCGAGCATGCGGCTCGCGCCGAATCCCGTCATCACGACGTCTTTCACTTTCGTCGGATCGACGCCCGCGCGCTCGGCCATCAGCATGGCTTCTGCCGCGCCAAGCGTGTTGACGATCGTGCAAATCTGATTGCAGGCCTTCGCGACCTGTCCGGATCCGCTCGGGCCGATGTGCACGATCGTCTGTCCGTAACAGGCCAGGACCGGACGAACGCGCTCGAGCGTGGCTTCATCGCCGCCCACCATGATCGACAGCGTGCCGGCTTCGGCCACGGCGACGCCGCCCGAGACCGGCGCATCGAGCATGTGGATGCCGCGCGCTTCGAGCGTGGCGGCAACCTTGCGCGCTCCTTCGGGCTCGATGGTGCTGTGATCGATCACGACCGATCCGCCCTTTGCGCCCTCGATGATGCCGCGCGATCCGAGCACGACCTCCTCGACCGATCGGGTGTCCATCACCATGGTGATGGTGACGTCGCTCCGCGACGCCGCTTCGGCGGGCGACGACGCCGGTTCGGCGCCCGCGGCGATGAGCGGCGCCATCGCGTCGGCGCGTCTTGCATACACCGTCACCGCATGGCCGCCCTTCAACAGGTTGCGCGCCATCGGCGCACCCATCGCTCCCAACCCAATCACTGCAACGTGTGCCATCGGCTGTTCCTGACCTCCCAAGTACTTAGTCTGGATCAATTCAAAACCGACACCGTTGTGTTTTGCGAGCCGGGCGCGGTTCTCGACAGAAGAACGGAAGAATAGAAGGACAGGACGAGCCTTCAAACGCCGGCAGCTGCTGTTTGTGCGCATCGACTTCGTGGGCCGCGGTGCGGCCCACGCGCGGAGGAGAAGACAGCCGAATATCAAGAGCCCCGGATCGTGCCGCTCTTGTATTCGGCTGTCTTCTCCTCCGCGCGCGCCACCGGCGCGAAGTCGATGCGTCTGGATTGCCGCCGACGCTATCAAACTTGACGCCGGGTTTTGAAACCGCTTCTTTTCTTCCGATCTTCCGTTCTTCTGTGGATGTGACCATCAACGAAACGGTAGGCCGTGTCGATCCGGTGATGCTCCTGAGACAGCGATAGCGCCGGTGACACCCATGGTACGATCGCGGGCGGCCACTTCTTCAGCCGCCCTCAAACCCGTTTCGACGGCGCCGTTCATGTACCCCTGCCATTTCATGCTCGTGTGCTCGCCGGCGAAGAAAATCCGTCCCCAGGGGCGCGCGAGCGCGTAGCGCAGAGACGGCCGGAACTGGGGGGCGAAGTACGCATAACCGCCCCGGGACCAGCGCTCGAGCTCCCAGCTCAGCGTCGTCCATCCCGTCAACTCGGTGTTCTTCAGA
>Ga0105107_10003362_pt1 | contig 10617 bp, 10 predicted proteins | sample PPLLaktember2015_6_FD_79335 | JGI IMG/M metagenome (GOLD analysis project Ga0105107, IMG submission 79335) | Freshwater sediment microbial communities from Prairie Pothole Lake near Jamestown, North Dakota, USA - PPLs Lake P8 Core (1) Depth... | ecosystem: Environmental > Aquatic > Freshwater >... | reverse complement strand
TAAAAAGTCCATCTGCGGCGTTGCGCTTCAACTTCGTCGTTGCGGCGTACCTGCAAGTACGCCTCAATCCTCAGTTTTTGCGCGCCTTGCAGCTGGAGCTTTTTACAAAGCCACCCATCCAGTGACTTCTTTCGAAATTAATCCTGAATGCTTTGGTACCTTGCTTTCCATACCGGGCCCGATGCGAAAAAATCTACGCCGGAGGCTCCTCTTTCCCCCGCAGGGGGTAATCCTTCCGCAGAGGATGTCCTTCCCATTCGGGCGTAAGGAGAATTCTCCTCAGATCCGGGTGGTCTTCAAAGGTGATCCCGAACAGGTCGAAAGCTTCCCGCTCCATCCAGTCCGCGGCTTTCCATACCGAAAAGACCGAGGAGATCCGCGGCGAAGAACCCGGAACGGAAACTTTCAACCGCAGGAGGTCCTTGGTTTTCAGAGACCGGAGATGGTAGACCACTTCGAACCGCGGTTCCCGCGGCAGATGATCCACCCCGCAAAGATCGACCAAGTAGTCAAAGGCGCAATCCGGTTCGTCGCGCAGAAAACGGCAGACGGGCAGGATGTCTTCCAGACGAATCTGCAGGGTGTTTTCATCCCGGAAGCGGGCGGTTCCCACAACCGCTTCCGGCAGTTTCTTCTTGATTTTGTTTACCAAGCCTTCCGGGTCCATGGACGGTCACCTTTCCGCGAGCTTCTCTTTGCTGATTTTCTCATGGAGTTTGAGGATCCCATATATCAAGGCTTCCGGACGGGGCGGACATCCCGGGATGTAGACGTCCACCGGGATATGCCGGTCAATTCCCTGAACGGTGGCATAGGTGTCGAAAATCCCGCCGCTGGAAGCGCAGGCCCCCATGGCGATGACCCATTTGGGCTCGGGCATCTGCTCGTAAATCCGGATCACGGCGGGAAGCATTTTTCGTGTGACGGTTCCGGCAACGATCATCAGGTCGGCCTGCCGCGGCGAGGGCCGGAACACCTCCATTCCGAAACGGGCCAGATCATAACGGGCCGCCGCCGTCACAATCATCTCCAAGGCGCAGCAGGCCAGGCCGAATCCGGCGGGCCAGAGGGAAGAGCGGCGCGCCCAGTTGACCAGCCACTCCAGGGAGGAAGTGAGAACATTGTTCCCCAGATGCGACTCTATTCCCATTCCAAGGCTCCTTTTTTCCAGACGTAGACGAAGCCGACGAGGAGGATGGCGATGAACACCCCCATCTCAACAAGGCCGAAAACCTTCAACTCCCGGAAGATGACGGCCCAGGGGTACAAAAAAACGGCTTCAATATCAAAGACGATGAAAAGCATGGCCACGATGTAAAACCGGACGGAGAAACGCTTGCGGGCTTCCCCGATCGGGTCCATGCCGCATTCGTAGGGAATCATTTTTTGCGGGGTGATCTTTCGCTTGCCGAAAATGGCGGAGAGAAAAAGCGTCACCAAGGCAAAGCCCACGGCCACGACGAAAAAAATGAAAATGGGAAGGTATTCCATTAACATGAGATGATCACCCTCCTTGAGGGTTCATGTTCCAGGAGAAGCGCGGGGCTTTCTCCCCTTTTGAATGGAAAGGGTCCTCCCGAAAGAGATTTTCAGGAGGGAGATCCGAAATAGAGAATGGCACCGATACAATAACCAATAAATGGATTATCAAGAACAGAACACCCTTGTCAAGTTTTTTTTTGCGATTTTTTTTGATTCAGGATTGCGGAACCGGATCCGGGGCCTTTGCAAGACCCATTGACGATCCCTTCTTTTCCATGTTATATATCACCCCAAAAGGAGATGAAAAACCCCTTGCCCGAGACTTTGTCGCCTGAAGATAAAAAAATCATTCGGATGATTCAGGGAGACCTTCCGGTTTCACCCGCTCCGTTTGCTTCCCTGGCGAAGAAGTCCGGGATCGAAGAAATGCAGTTCCTAAAAAAGGTTCGCCGGTTCATCCGCCGGGGGGTGATCCGCCGTTTTGGAGCGATTCTCAGACACCAGATTGCCGGATATCGGGGGAATGCCATGGCCGTCTGGAGCGTGCCGGAAGAGGAAATCGGCCGAATCAGTCGGGCGATGACCTCGTTCCCTGCGGTAAGCCACTGCTATCTCCGGGCCGAGCATCCCCGTTGGCCCTATAATCTCTATACCATGATCCACGGAAAAAGCCCCGAGGACTGCCGGAAGACGGCAAAGAGGATGGCCCGGGAGACCGGGATAAAGAAGTACCGCCTTCTTTTTTCCAAAAGGGAGCACAAAAAATCAAGCATGAATTATTTCGGGTAACCCTTCGTTCTTTGAAGAAAGGGGTGCCACCCCAAGGGCTTCCAGGGCCCGGGGGCCAGACCGGCCCGCTTGGAATCATGAGGCGCTGATTTCTCCGTGGAGGAAACGAACTTTTATCCTTGATGGTTTCGTAAAAAGTCCAGCTGCGGCGTTGCGCTTCAACTTCGTCGTTGCAGCGTGCCTGTAAGGGCGGTTCGCGAACCGCCCCTACTCTTTTGATGATTAGGCGCGCCTGGCATCTGGAGCTTTTTACGAAACCATCGTTTTAATGAATTTTTACGAGATCATCTAATCCTGAAACTATTTCGGAAAGAAGAAGTAGATCGCCCGAAGCGTTTGCGCTTACGACGACAATAAAAGGAGAGGGGAATTCCTATGAAACCAAATAAATCTCAAAAGCTTTTCCAGGAGGCTCAAAAGGTCATTCCGGGAGGCGTGAACAGTCCGGTGCGGGCCTTTCGGGCGGTGGGTCTGGAACCGCTCTTTGTCTCCCGCGCTCAAGGGGCGAAGGTCTACGATGCGGACGGCCGCGCCTACCTTGATTTTATGGGATCGTGGGGACCGATGATTCTGGGCCACGCCCATCCCAAGGTGCGAAAGGCCATGGCCCAGGCTCTAAGAAAAGGGTGGAGCTACGGCGCCGCCACGGAGCTGGAAGTCCGTCTGGCTCAAAAAATCTCCAAGGCCATTCCTTCCATGGAAATGCTCCGCATGGTCAGCTCGGGAACGGAGGCGGCCATGAGCGCGCTGCGGGTGGCGCGCGGTTTCACGGGCCGGGACAAAGTCATAAAATTCGAGGGCTGTTACCATGGCCACGCCGACAGCTTCTTGGTCAAGGCGGGATCAGGCGCCATAACTTTTGGCATCCCCGACAGCGCCGGGGTTCCTTCCTCTCTGGCCGAGCATACCTTAGTGGCGCCTTATAACGACCTCCCGGCGGTCCAATCCCTTTTCGAGCAGCATCCCTCCCGGATCGCCGGCGTCGTAGTTGAGCCCATCGCCGGGAATATGGGGGTCGTTTTGCCCATAGAGGGATTCCTCAAAGGTCTGGAGGCGCTCTGCCGCAAAAATAACGCCCTCCTGGTTTTCGATGAGGTCATAACCGGGTTTCGCTTAGCCTATGGGGGGGTGCAGAAAATTTACGGGGTGAAGCCGGATCTCACCTGTCTCGGGAAAATCATCGGCGGAGGGATGCCGGTGGGCGTTTACGGCGGCCGCCGCGAAATTATGGAAAAAATCGCCCCTCTGGGCCCTGTCTATCAGGCCGGAACCCTGTCGGGAAACCCCCTGGCCATGACCTGCGGCCTGGCTACCCTCGAGGTTCTCCAGGGGAAAGGAATCCATAAAAAAATCGAGCGGCTCACGGTTCAGCTTTGCCGGGGGCTGGAGCAAATTTGCCGAAAAAAGGGTATTCCCGCCCGAATCAACCGGGCGGGGTCCATGTTCACGCTCTTTTTTACGGGGGATGAGGTTTTCGACTACGCGACGGCAAAGAAGGCCGACACCGCGAGATACGCCAGATATTTTGCCGGCATGGTGCAAAATGGAGTCTGGCTCCCGCCTTCCCAGTTCGAGGCCTGCTTCTTGTCTCTGGCTCACACGGAAAAGGATATCGAGAAGGCGTTGAAGGCGGCGGAAATCGCCCTTGAAAAAGCATGAGGGTTTGGGTGGGTGAAAAAATTTTTATCAATTTGGGGTGTTGAAAAGGAACATTGAATTTCATTGAAAATTGCAAAATGCAAAATGCAAATTTTTGGGAAAAACCTTATTCATTTTTCAATTTTCGATTTGGTATTTGCAATTTGCAATGATCTTTGGCCGATTCTTCAAACGGCGGAGCTGTTACGAAAATTCTAATTTTTACTGACACTCACACGGATACGGGTGTTCCACCCTGCTGCAAGAGAAGGGCAAAAAAGACTTGACATTTTTTTCATGGGCATGCTAATAAAAGTTTCCTTGAATGAATATTCATTCAGCATAACCGACGGTGGCGGGTAACCCATTAAAAAAAGATGAATAAAATCCAGGGAAAGGCTGCGGCCCTTCCGCTCCATGGAGAATAAAAATCCGTACAAACAGCTTCTGAGGTTCAGCAGCATCGGCCTGGAAATGGGCCTTTCCGTGGCCATCGGCGTAGGGATCGGATATCTCCTGGATAGCTATCTCGATACGAAGCCGTGGTTCTTGCTGATTTTTTTCTTCGTGGGAGTCGCTGCCGCCTTCCGCAGCCTTTTTTCGCTGATGAAAAAAATTGACCAGGATAAACACTGAGAAAAAACTCCCGGCGGCGCCCTCCGGATGGGAAACTGGGAAGGTCCGGGCGATCGAAGCGAGAACCATCCAGGTTCTCCTTCTCGTCGTGGCTGCAAGTCTGTTTTGGGGAAATTGGCTTTTTTCCGCCGGCCTTCTTCTGGGGGGAGCCGTAGTCCTTCTAAATTTCTACTGGCTCTCCTTGATCATGGGGAAGATTTTCCTGGAAAGAAAACCCTGGCATGGGGTTCAGGCGCCGATTAAATTCTTCGCCGTGGTCCTGGCCGTTTTTTTGATTCTGACGCGCACCGGGGTGCCTGCCGTCGCTTTTCTCCTGGGCACTTCTTGCCTGGTTTTAGGTATTTTGTTCGAAGCGATCCGGCAAGGTTTCCGGACCTAAAACATGGGAATCCCGCCAAGGCGGGAGGCTTTTTACGAATTATTAGGGAAGATGTTTTGGTAATTAGTGTCCATCCGGAAAGCCTATTTTCCCCTCCCCTTCGATGGGGGAGGGTTAGGGTGGGGGTGATAAAGGCCCATGATTTCAGTTCTTTTCATCTCTATACCCCTCACCCCCGCCCTCTCCCGCAAGGGGAGAGGGGGTTTCCGGATGGAGACTGATTAAGTTACGGAAATGAAGGTTTCGTAAAAAGCTCCAGATGCCAGGCGCGCCAAAACTGAGGAGTGAAGCGTACGAACAGGTACGCTGCAACGACGAAGTTGAAGCGCAACGCCGCAGATGGACTTTTTACGAAACCTTCAAGGAAAGGATTGGAGATTCATGGGACACGCGCCATTCACTTGGTTTTCGTACCTTCCCGTGATCGGGGATCTTCCTCACCAGGTATTGTTCGCCCTTTTTGTCCTCCTCCTGGTAACCCTCCTGGCCTACGCGGGTTTTTACAAGATCGCCAAACGTTCCTCGGAAGAAGCGCTGGTCCCCTCCAATCGTCTCAACCTGCGCACGGTGATCGAGCTTATAACCGAGTTTTTTCTGAAATTCATCGATGACATCATGGGTCATCACGGAAGGCAGTTTTTGCCTCTGATCGGGACCCTGGGATTCTTTATTCTCTTTTCGAATCTGCTGGGCCTTGTCCCTGGCTTCCTTCCGCCGACCGACAACCTGAATACCACGGTGGCCTGCGCCCTGATCGTCTTTTTCACCACCCACTATGTCGGGATCAAAGCCCACGGCATAAAATATCTCAAGCATTTCATGGGACCTTTGATCTGGCTTGCTCCCCTCATGTTTCCCATTGAACTCGTAAGCCATTTAGCCCGGGTTCTCTCCCTCTCCATGCGGCTCTTCGGAAACATCATGGCGGACCACATGCTCTTGTCCATGACCTTAATGGCCCCTTCGTTTTTGGTCCTTCTCCTTCCCCCCCTGTCTATGTTCCTGGGCATTTTTGTGGCCTTTGTTCAAACCTTTATTTTCTGTGTGCTCTCCATGGTGTATATTTCCTCAGCCCTTGAGGAAGCAGAACATTAAATGATCGGGAGGTATTGATAATGACAAGAAAGACGGTTGGAATCCTGGTGCTGCTCTTTGCCCTGAGCTGGGTTTTTGTCTCGTTTGCCTTTGCCGCGGACGATGCTGCGGCCAGCGAAATGAAGAAATATATCGCCCTGGCCGCGGGTCTGGCAATCGGCATCGCAGCTCTGGGCGGAGGAATCGGACAAGGAATCGCCATCAACGGAGGCCTCCAGGGAATTTCCCGGAACCCGGAAGCCCAGCCCAAGATCTTCGTGGCCATGATCGTGGGTCTGGCTTTGATCGAATCCTTGGTGATTTACGCCTTGGTTATTTCTATTCTCCTCTACGCCAAACTGTGATGGTTTCGTAAAAAGTCCATCTGCGGCGTTGCGCTTCCACTTCGTCGTTGCGGAAGGTAGGGGCGGCTCGCCGAGCCGCCCGATATCGGGCAACCCGGCGGGTTGCCCCTACCATCGGATTTGCGCTTGCATCTGGAGCTTTTTACGAAACCATCTTTTGGGCGACTTAATGCGAGTTCATCAAAAGATGATGGCTTTGTAAGAAGTCTCCCGTCCGAAGTGCAATCCCTCGTCGGACGGGATTGCGCTTCACCCCTGTCGCTTGCGGCCGAGATGAGCGGGTTGCCCCCGGATGTCTGCTTGCCCCCCGGCGCGGATCCGTGAAAAGACTCGCAACTGCGGCCGCGAGGCCGCCCGATTTCTGTCCAGCGGTCCGGTCCCAGCGCTTTTTCGATAGAGGAAACCATCTTCCCGGCGGATTCCCCGAAGGCCGGGAGGGCCGCCCGGAGGACGGAAAGGAAGGGTTGAAATGGATCCCAGTGTTCTTTACAATGTTTTGCCCCAGGAAGCCTTTGGAACCCTGATCGCCGTTTATTTTTACCTGACCGGTTTGAGCGCCGGCTCCTTCGTTCTTTCCACCCTGGCCTTCGTCTTCGGGATGGAAAAATACAAACCCATCGGCAAGATCGGCGTCGTCCTGGCAGCCCTCTTTCTCGTTATGGCTCCCTTAGCCCTTCTGATCCATGTGGGGCAGCCCTTCAAGGCCTGGCATTTATTCGTCCACCTGAATGTGACCTCGCCGATCACCTGGGGGTCCTTCCTTCTTACTCTGTACCCGATCAACTGCCTGATCTACGGCTGGTTCATGTTCAAAGGGAACCAGCCGCTCACCAAGCTTTTTGGGACCATCGGCATCCCCCTGGCCGTTTTCGTCCACGGGTATACCGGCTTCATCTTGGCCTTGGGGAAGGCCCGGGCGCTGTGGAACACGGCCCTGATGCCCTTCCTTTTCTTAGTTTCGGCGATGGTTTCGGGCATCGCCCTCATGATTCTGATCGCCATCGTCAAGGACCGGTATTTTTCCAAGGGAAAAACCATCAACAAGGAACTCGTTTTCGGCCTCGGGAATTTCCTCGCGGCCATGATCCTCATCGATCTTTTCCTGGTTCTAAGCGATGTGCTGGTTCTTTTGGTATCCCATGCCGAAGCCCAGGAAGTGGCGCATCTTCTGCTTAGGGGAAAATTCAGCCTGTACTTCATCGGGGTGGAAAACGTGATGGGGAAAATTCTTCCCGCCGTGCTCCTCCTGATTCCCCGCCTCCGGAACTTGACAACGGTGACCATTGCCTCCATCCTGGTGGTTGTGGGGATTTTCTTTATGCGCTATGTGGTCGTTCTGGGCGGCGAGTTTTTGCCCCTGGTTTGAGGGACGAGGAGTGATGGTCTCGTAAAAAGTCCATCTGCGGCGTTGCGCGTTTAGTCCCGCCTGTGGCGGGAGAGCTTTTTACGAAACCATCGTTCTGCTGACTTTTTACGAGGCCATCAGGAGTTATCCATGGGTAAAATGACGCGACGGGATTTTTTGAAGATTGGGTTCACCGGCGCCGCCCTAAGCGGGCTGGGGGGGTCGTTGACGAGCTGTTTCAGCCCCGCCCCGGAAGTTCCGCGCAAGATGGCCCGCACCGCGGGGAAGACGATAACCCTGGCGAGCACCTGCCGCCTCTGTCCGGCGGGATGCGGAATCCTGGGAGAGGTCATAGACGGTCGGGTTGCCAAAATCAGGGGCAACCCCCAGCACCCGAACAACCGGGGGAAATTATGCTCGCGTGGCCACGCCGGGCTGAATGTCCTTTATGACCCGGACCGGCTTCTTTCCCCCTTGAAACGGTCCGGGGCAAGAGGGGAGGGGCGCTGGACAAGAATCACCTGGGAGCAGGCTTTGGAAGAAGTCTCCAAAAGATTAGCGCCGCTCCGCCAGCAGGGGAAAACCGACGCCCTGTGGGTGGAACAGGGAATCGGGGGGGAGCACGATCTTTTGTTCCTCCACTTCCTCAAGGCATACGGCGGCCCCGCCGTTTTCAGCGACAGCAGTTTTCCGAATGAGAGCCGGGCCTTGGGGCAGAGCCTTACCTGGGGGGCGGAGCCGCTGGTAAACGACGCCGCAAAAGCGCGTTTCATCTTGAATTTCGGGGCCAATCCCTACGAGAACCACGAGCAGTATATCCCCCTCTCCCAGCGGATCATCGAAGGGCGGCTGAACAACGGGGCCAAATTGGTGACGTTCGATGTGCGCCTCTCCAACACCGCGGGAAAGAGCCAGGAGTGGATCCCGGTGAATCCGGGAACGGACGGCATCATTGCCTTGGCCATGGCGCACCATATCCTCCGGGAGGGTCTTCAGGATGCGGAATTTCTGAATAAATGGACGAATGTTCCGGCGGCGAAGCTGATCGAACATCTGGCCCCTTATACGCCGGAGCAGGCCGAAAAAGCGAGCGGGGTGAAAACCTCGGAAATCCGGCGCCTCGCCGTGGAGCTCGCCCAGGCCAAACCGGCCACCATCCTTACCGGCCGCGGCGTGGGGGGGCACCAGAACGGGGTGCTGACCGAGCGGTGCGTCTCCCTGCTTTGCGCCGTCATCGGCAATATCGACATTCCCGGCGGGAACTGCCTGCCGCGGGTCCTGGACCTCGGTGAACCCGCCCTGAAAACGTCTTTTTCTTCTTCTCCCCAGGCGTTTTCCGTCCTGAAGGAAGGAAAGAAAAAAGCGGAAGTTTTCCTGGCGTATATGGCCAACCCGGCTTACGCGAATCCGGGCGCGGCCGAGGTCGTTCAAATCCTGAAGGACGAAAAAAAAGTCCCCTTCTTAGTCGTGGCCGATACGCACCTGACGGAGACCGGCGCCCTGGCCGATATCCTTTTGCCCATGGCCACCTATCTTGAGAGCTGGAACCTGGAAACCCGCCCGGCCATGGATTTGGCGCCCTTCGTGAGCATCCGCCAGCCGATTACCGCGCCCCTGGGAAAATCCCTCGCCATGGGGGAGGTGGTCCTGGATCTGGGAAGGCGTCTGGGCGGAGACCTTGCGAAAGCCATGGCGTACACGAAAAGCGAGGAATTTATCGATCAGGTTTCGGCCCGCATCGAGGGAATTGCGGCAGGGGGCGGGGTTCAGGGACTCAAGAAAGAAGGGGTTTGGATTCAGACGGGCGCCAAGCCCTCGTACCGATCTTTCGAGAAAAAGGGGTTTCCCACCCCCTCGGGAAAGGGGGAAATCTTTTCCAAACGCCTTCAGGAACGGGGCCTTCCGGCCATGCCGGTTTATGAGCCGATCCCGGCCCACCAGGACTTAAAAGAGGGAGATTTGATCCTTACGATTCACCGGGTGAATGTCATGAGCCCAGGCCTGGGGAACGCCAAGTGGCTGGCGGAGATTTTCCACGCCAATTTCCTGTGGCTGAACCCCCGGACCGCGGAGGCGAGAGGAATCCGGGAAGGGGACTCGGTCAAAATCACCTCCAAGGCCGGGACGCTTACCACGAAGGTGCGGTTGTCACAGGGAGTCCACCCTCGGGTTGCGACCCTGGCCGAAGGCCTCGGGCATTCGGAGCTTGGAAAAATCGCCAAGGCCAAGGCGGCGAAGACGGCCGATCTGGATACCAGTCTGGTGTGGTGGGAGAAGGAAGGAAACGGGGTTAACCCGCAGGCGGTCATCCCCATGGAACTGGATCCCATCGCCGGCGGAGCGGTGTGGAATGACACCAAGGTAACGGTGACCAAAGCGTGATGGTTTCGTAAAAAGTCGCAATTCCATAGAATTCGTCATTCCTGCGGAAGCCGGAATCCAGGGTTCCCGGTGAAAATCGGGATCCAGTCTTAGAGATGGTTCCCGACTTTCGTCGGGACGACGTCTGGACCCCGGCTTTCGCCTGGGTGACGCTCGAAGAGACTTTTTACCAGATCATCAAAGCCTAGATTCGACAGAAATCCGGGAGGTTGAGGGGGCTGCATATGAAAATTCCGGCGATTCCCAATTTGCCGAAGAAGACCTGGGCGCTTATCGTGGCGATCCTCCTGGTGCTCGCGGCCATCCCGGGGCTTGGGCTGGTGCGGTTTACGACCACCCATCCTCTTTTCTGCCTGAGCTGCCATCAAAATCAGGAGCCTACGCAGCTGTGGCTTCCTTCCCGCATCCATCCCGCTTCCGTATCCTGCACGGATTGCCACTCGAGCCCCGGCGAGCTCATCCCGCGAAAGTTTTCCGCCGGCGACGAGTTGATGAACCAAAACTGCCTGCGGTGCCACCCGGCGATC
>Ga0105107_10003361_pt1 | contig 10617 bp, 6 predicted proteins | sample PPLLaktember2015_6_FD_79335 | JGI IMG/M metagenome (GOLD analysis project Ga0105107, IMG submission 79335) | Freshwater sediment microbial communities from Prairie Pothole Lake near Jamestown, North Dakota, USA - PPLs Lake P8 Core (1) Depth... | ecosystem: Environmental > Aquatic > Freshwater >... | reverse complement strand
TCCCCGACGCCGCGCGCGATCCGTATGTCTCCGGCTTCATGATCACCCTGTCGCTGATCGCGGTGGTCTACATCGGCCTGGTGGCGCTCGTGCAGGCAGACATGAAGAAGCTGATCGCCTACTCGTCGATCTCGCACATGGGCTTCGTGACGCTCGGCTTCTTCATCTTCAACGCCTACGGCGTCGAAGGCGCGCTCGTCCAGATGATCTCGCACGGTTTCGTGTCGGCGGCCATGTTCCTTTGCGTCGGCGTCATGTACGACCGGATGCACAGCCGCATGATCGCGGACTACGGCGGGGTGGTGAACACGATGCCCAAGTTCGCGGCGCTGATGATGCTGTTCGCGATGGCGAACTGCGGTCTCCCGGCGACGAGCGGGTTCGTCGGCGAGTTCATGGTGATCCTGGGCGCGATGAAGTTCAATTTCTGGGTCGCCTTCCTCGCCGCGACCACGCTCATCTTCGGCGCGGCGTACACGCTGTGGATGTACAAGCGGGTGATCTTCGGCGCGATCGCGAACGACCACGTCGCGGCGCTCGAGGATATCAACGGCCGCGAGACCCTGGTGCTCGGGCTGCTGGCGGCGGCGGTGCTCGCGTTCGGCCTCTATCCCGCCCCCCTCACCGAAGTGATGCACGTCTCGGTGACCGATCTGTTGAAGCACGTGGCTGCAGGTAAGCTATGACTGATCTCCCGATCCTGCTGCCCGCCTACGCCGAGGTGCTGCTCCTCGTCATGGGTTCGGCAATCCTGCTCGTCGATCTGTTCCTGCCGGAGCGGTTGCGCGGCCTCACCTACTGGCTCTCGCTCGCGACGCTGGCCGCCTGCTTCGTCGTCACCGTCGAGGTGGTGCGCACGACCGGCGGGCAGGCGGCCTACACGTTCGGCGGGATGTTCGTCGCGGACCTGATGGCCAACGTCCTGAAGCTCCTCACGTACGCGGCGGTAGCCGTTTCGCTCGTGTACTCCCGGCGGTACCTCGCCCAGCGCGGCATGCTGCGCGGCGAGTTCTTCGTGCTGGCACTGTTCGCCACGCTCGGCATGGCGGTCATGATCTCGGCCAACCACATGCTCGTGCTGTACCTCGGGCTGGAGCTGATGTCGCTGTGCCTCTACTCGATGGTGGCGCTCAACCGCGACTCGGCGAAATCGACCGAGGCGGCGATGAAGTACTTCGTGCTTGGCGCGCTCGCCTCGGGCCTGCTGCTCTACGGCATGTCGATGCTCTACGGCGCGACGGCGACGCTCGACATCACGCAGATGGCGCAGGTGATCGCGACCGGGCGCGCGAACGGCGTGGTGCTCGTGTTCGGGTTGGTGTTCGCGGTGGCGGGCCTCGCCTTCAAGCTGGGGGTGGTGCCGTTTCACATGTGGATTCCCGACGTCTATCACGGCGCGCCCAACGCGATGACCCTCTTCATCGGCGCGGCGCCTAAGCTCGCGGCGTTCGCGATGGCGGTGCGGATGCTGGTCAACGGCCTGATCGACCTCGCGTTCGACTGGCAGCAGATGCTCGTGATCATGGCGGTGCTCTCGATGGGGGTCGGCAACCTGGCCGCGATCGCGCAGACCAACATCAAGCGCATGCTCGCCTATTCGACCATCTCGCACATGGGCTTCATGCTGCTCGGCCTGCTGGCCGGCGTGGTGGGCGGGAACCGGTTCTCCGCCCCGGATGCGTACAGCGCAGCGATGTTCTATTCGATCGTCTATGTCCTGATGAGCCTCGGGGCGTTCGGCATGGTGCTCGCGCTGTCGCGCGCGGGCTTCGAGGCCGAGGACCTCGAGGACTACAAGGGGCTGAACCAGCGCGATCCCTGGTACGCGTTCCTGATGCTGCTCCTGATGTTCTCGCTCGCCGGCGTTCCCCCGACGGTCGGCTTCTACGCGAAGCTGTCGGTGCTCGACGCAGTGGTGAAGGCGGACCAGATCTGGCTCGCGGTGGTGGCGGTGATCTTCTCGCTGATCGGCGCGTTCTACTACCTGCGGATCGTGAAGCTGATGTACTTCGACGAGCCGAAAGACACGGCGCCGATCGAGTCCGGCGCCGACGTGCGGTGGCTGCTCTCGGCGAACGGCCTCGCGGTGCTGATCCTCGGCGTGATGCCGGGCGGGCTGATGGCGCTCTGCTTGGCGGCGATGCAGAATCTGTATCCCCTCGCGCGCTGACCCGGCCGGGCACGCTTCGCACTCCCTTCCCGCATTGAAGACCGGCGACCACAACAAGGACCTCACCGAGACCCGCGTGAGCGGGGAGGCCGTATTCGACGGCAAGCTGCTCCACGTCCGGCGCGACGTCGTGCGCCTGCCGGACGGTGCGCACGCGACGCGCGAATACATCGTGCATCCGGGCGCCGTCACCATCATCCCGGTCCTCGACTCCGGCGAGCTGGTGATGGAGCGCCAGTATCGCTACCCGCTCGGCCGCGAGCTGGTGGAGCTGCCGGCGGGAAAGATCGACCTGGGCGAGTCGACGCTGGAGACGGCGCGACGCGAGCTGCTGGAGGAGACCGGGTACACCGCCGCCTCGTGGGCTTACGTGACGACCATCCACCCGCTCTGCGGGTATACGGACGAGCGCATCGAGCTCTGGCTCGCGCGCGGGCTGCGCCATGAAGGCCGGCGTCTGGACGACGGCGAGTTCCTCGAGACTTTTCCGCTGGCCCTCGCGGAGGCGGTCGAGTGGGTGCGGACCGGCCGAATCACCGACGTAAAGACGATCGTCGGGATCCTCTGGGCCGAGAAAATCGTCTCGGGCGCCTGGCCCGAGCCGGGCGGCGAGCCGCCCGCCGCGGCGGGGTCTCAATCGCAAGTCAGCGGATAGCGCGCGCGAGCGTTACCGCCAGTTGCAACGACCCGGTCTGCCGGGAACACCAGGGAGTCGGGCCGCACATGGCGCTTTACGCCGCCACCATCTCCGTCAGCGCATTCCTGCTGTTCCTCGTCCAGCCGGTCATCGCGAAGCAGATCCTGCCGTGGTTCGGCGGGTCGTCGGCGGTCTGGACGACCTGCGTGTTCTTCTTCCAGTTCCTGCTGCTCGCGGGCTACGCCTACGCACATGCGCTGGTGCGCTACCTGCCGGCGCGGCCGCAGCTGATCGTGCACCTGGCGCTGCTCGCGCTGAGCCTCGCCGTGCTGCCGATCGTCGCCGACTTCGCCTGGAAGCCCGCCGGCAATGAGGACCCGAGCTTCCGCATCCTCGGCCTGCTCGCCGCGACGGTGGGCCTGCCGTACTTCCTGCTCTCGACCACGAGCCCGCTCGTGCAGGCCTGGTACGCGCGCCGGGTGGAATCCCCGTACCGCCTGTTCGCGCTGTCGAACCTGGCGTCCCTCGCGGCATTGCTGTCGTATCCGGTCGTGTTCGAGCCGCTGATCACGACGAGGATCCAGGCGCTCTTCTGGTCCGGCGGCTACGCGGTCTTCGTGGGGCTGTGCGCCGCCGCCGCGATCTACAGTCTGCGGGGCGTCGTCGGCACCGGTGCGGCGGCGGTGCGGCTCGACCCCGGGCCCGCGCCGCGCGTCGCGACGCGCTTGCAGTGGGTCGTGCTGCCCGGCGTCGCGTCGTTCCTGCTCGTCGCCGTCAGCAACCACCTCACGCAGAACGTGGCCTCGATCCCGTTCCTGTGGATCCTGCCGCTCACGCTGTACCTGCTGACCTTCATTCTCTGCTTCGACGGCCGGGACTGGTATCGCCGCGGGCTGTTCATGCCGCTCACCGCGGTCGCGGTGGTGGCGATGGCATGGGTGCAGCGCGACTTCACGCTCACTCACAACCTGAGGCTCGCGGTGCCGATTCATGCGGCGGGCCTGTTCGTGCTCTGCATGCTCTGCCACGGCGAGCTGGTCCTGCTGAAGCCGCGGCCCGCGCGCCTCACCGAGTTCTACCTCCTGATCGCGCTCGGAGGCGCGCTCGGCTCGCTCCTGGTTTCGGTCATCGCGCCGCGCGTGCTGCCGGGCGACTTCGAGTTCGCGATCGGGCTGGTGTTGGCCGGGATCGTCCTCGCCGCGCGGGTCGCGCCGGCCGGCCGGCTCGCGGCGCTCGGCGCCGCCGCGGTGGCCGCGTTCGTCGCATGGGCGGCCTACGATTACACGCACACGATCGTCGAAGACACCCGGGTGCTCAAGCGCAACTTCTACTCCAGCCTGCGCACCCGCGACGAGGTGCGCAACGAGGGCACGGTGCGCAAGATGATCCACGGCACGATCAACCACGGCGAGCAGTTCGTGGACGCCGACAAGCGCTGCCAGCCGATCGCCTACTTCGGGCCGAAGGCAGGCATCGTGCTCGCGCTCGAGGCGCTTCGGCGTCCGGACATGAAGGTGGGTATCCTGGGCCTTGGCGCCGGGACCATGGCCGGCTGGGCGCATCCCGGGGATCGGTACAAGTTCTACGAGATCAACCCGCAGGTGATCGAGCTCGCCGAGACCGAGTTCACCTACCTGAAGGACTGCCACGCAAGGTTCGAGCTGGTGCTCGGCGACGGCCGCCTCGCGCTCGAACGCGAGCCGCCGCAGGGCTTCGATCTTCTCGCCGCCGATGCGTTCTCCAGCGACTCGGTGCCGATGCATCTCATGACGCGGGAGGCGCTGCAGGAATACATGCGCCACGTGCGCCCCGGCGGGGTAGTGGTGTTCAACGTCACCAACCGCTATCTCGATCTCGCGCCGGTGGTGCGCCGGCTGGCCGATGCGCTCGGGCTGCACGCGCGCATCGTGAGCCACCAGCCGACCGACGAGGAGCACAGCCTCTACTCCTCCACCGACTTCGTGCTCGTCACGGCCGATGCGAAGCTCTTCGACCGGCCGCCGCTTGCCGGCGTCGCGGAGGTGATCGAGATCCCGCGCAAGGTGTCGGTCTGGACCGACGACTTCAACAACCTGCTGGAGGCGCTGCGCTAGCGCCTACCGGAGGACGCAGAGATCACAGGGGCGCAGAGCGGTCGCGGGGAGAAGCGTCGGTCGGACACCTTTCGGTCTTTCTCGATGCGCTCCGGGCCGCTCTGCGTTTCCTGTGACCGCTTCAGGTTCCTTCCCGCAGAAATGCAGTCAACGCGTCGAGCACGTCGTCCGGCTTCTCAGCCATCGAGTTGTGGCCGCTGGCGCCGATCTCCACGACGCGCGCGCCTTTGACCGCCTTCGCCAGCTCGCGGCCGGAGCGCGCGGGCGTCATCGCGTCGCGCCGCCCCAGGATGAACAGCGCCGGGCAGGCGACCTGCGCCGCACGCTCCGCCCCCGCTGCGTAGTCGTTGCAGGCCCTGAAGTCGACGTGCATCACGCCGGGCTTCTGGCGCTGCATCAGGCGCAGGTTCTCGCCGAGCACCCAGAAGCCGGGGCCGGGATTGCTGGGGTAGTGCGCGTATGCGGAGTGCGACCAGATGTTGACCATGTCCTGCGCGAGCGGCTCGTCGTCGCGCGTCGCGCTCAGCAGCTCGTCCGAGACGCGCATCGGAAACGCGGCCCCGATAAGTGCGATCCGGTTGACGCGGGCGGGATGGCGCGCGGCGCAGTCGAGCGCGACGAGCGATCCCATGCTGTGGCCGACGAGCGCCGCCTGCTTCACGCCGGCTGCGTCGAGCAGGGCGACGATCCAGTCGGCGATCGCCTCGACGCTCGCGAGCGGAGGCCCCTCCGACCGGCCGTGCGCGGGCAGGTCGACCGCGAGGACGCCGTGCCCGTGGTGGGCGAGATACCGGCTCTGCAGCACCCAGACGGAGTGATCGTGCTCGGCGCCGTGGACGAAGACGACGCAGGGGAGGCGGAGGTCGATCGCTTTCCCGCCGGTGTACGCATAGGCCTTGCGGCCCTGAACTGTGAGGTCCATGGGCTCAACCCTTCTGCGACGCGCGGAGCGCCCGCGTCAGGTCGTCGATCAGGTCCTGCGGGTCCTCGAGCCCGATCGAGAGCCGGATCGTGCCCGGCCCGATCCCGGCGGCTGCGAGCGCGGCGTCGTCCATGCGGAAGTGGGTCGTCGTCGCGGGATGGATCACGAGGGACTTCGCGTCGCCGACGTTGGCGAGATGCGAGAAGACGCTCAGGGTCTCGATGAATCTCCGGCCCGCGGGGCGCCCACCCTTGATCGAGAAGCTGAAGACTGCGCCGCAGCCGCGCGGGAGGAGCTGTTTGGCGAGCGCGTGGTCTGGGTGCTCGGGCAGCTCGGGGTAGCCGATCGACTCGACCGCGGGATTGCTCCTCAGGAACTCGACCACCGTGCGCGTGTTCGCGACGTGCCGCTCCATGCGCAGCGGCAGCGTCTCGATGCCCTGTAGGATCTGGAACGCGGTCGGCGGGCTCATGCAGGCGCCGAAGTCGCGCAGCCCCTCGCGGCGCGCGCGCAAGCTGAACGCCGCGACCGTCGACTCTTCCTGGAAGTCCATGCCGTGGAAGCCAGCATAGGGCTCGGTCAGCTCCGGAAACTTCCCCGACGCCTCCCAGTCGAAGGTGCCGCCGTCGACCAGGATGCCGCCGATCGCGACCCCGTGTCCGCCGAGGAACTTCGTCGCCGAGTGGAAGAGGAGGTCGGCGCCGAGGTCGAACGGTCGCATGAGGTACGGCGTCGTGAAAGTCGCGTCGACGAAGAGCGGGATGCGGTGCTCGTGCGCGATCTCGGCGAGCGCGGGGATGTTCAGCACGTCGAGTCCCGGGTTGCCGAGCGTCTCGCCGAAGAGGCACTTGGTGTTCGGCCGGATGGCCTTGCGCCACGCGTCGAGATCGCGGGGGTTCACGAAGGTGGTCTCGACGCCGAAGCGCGGCAACGTGTATGCGAGGAGGTTGTGCGAGCCGCCGTAGAGCGCGCGGCTCGAGACGATATGCGAGCCCGCGCCGGCCAGCGTCGCGAGTCCCAGGTGCATGGCCGCCTGCCCGCTCGCAACCGCGAGCCCGGCGACGCCGCCCTCGAGGGCGGCCATGCGCTCCTCGAGCACCGCGTTGGTCGGGTTGGAGATGCGCGAGTACACGTGCCCCGCGCGCTCCATGTTGAACAGCGCCGCCGCATGGTCGGCGTCGCGGAAGACGAACGAGGTCGTCTGGTAGATCGGCGTCGCGCGCGCGCCGGTGTGCGGGTCGGGCGCCTGGCCGGCGTGCAGGCTGAGGGTGTCGAACCGGAGATAGCTGGGCTGGGACATCGGGCCTCCGCGGGGGAGGGCCGATTCTAGCTGGCGCGCGTACTCCCCTATTCCCCGAGTTTGGGGAAGAGGGGATGGGGGAGATGGGGACAGCGCGCCGATCGGGTGCTGGGTTCGCAGGGCGCCGCGCCAATATGGAATGCGGAGCCCGGTCGATGGGCAGGCGCGCGGTCTCACAAAAAAAAAGCGCCCGCGCATTGCCGCGCGGGCGCGAGTGACCCAGTCGGAAGGGGGAGGAGTGACTGAGTCAGAGGAGCTTCGAGCGCCCGTTCCCCCGGCGCTCACCTTCATTAGTCCACGGCTGGGAGAATTGGTTCCACGGCGCAATATGCAGTCTTTAGGCCGCCCGCGCCGGGTCCCCTCGCCGCCCGAAGTCGAGCCCACCGGACTGCTTGGCTGGCGCGGCGAGCCTATGATGCAGCCATGAGCAAGGCGTTCACCAAAGAGACCGACGACGCGCCGGAGGACGAGCTCGAGCCCGATGCGGCGCAGGGCTTGCCCGCGGGCGCGAAGAACTACATCACGCCGGCGGGGTACCGCCGGCTCCGGGAAGAGTTCACCCGGCTGTGGGAGGTGGAGCGGCCCAAGCTCGTCGAGACGATCGCCTGGGCGGCGTCGAACGGCGATCGCTCCGAGAACGCCGATTACATCTACGGCAAGCGCCGGCTGCGCGAGGTCGACCGGCGCCTCCGGTTCCTTTCGAAGCGGCTGGAGATGGCCGAGGTCGTGGACAACGCCGCGCAGGACCACGACCGGGTGTTCTTCGGCGCGACGGTGACCTACCTCGATCGCGCCGGCGCGGAGCGGACGATCAGCATCGTCGGCATGGACGAGGTCGATCCGGCGCACGGGCGGGTCTCGTGGATCGCGCCGGTCGCGAAGGCGCTGCTCAAGGCGCGCGAGGGCGAGACCGTGACCGTCCGTACCCCGGCTGGCGCGGAGGAGATCGAGGTCGTCGCGATTCGCTACGACCCGATCGCGTGAGCCGACTCAGTTGGATTTCGCTTCGGGGGCCCGCGCGGTGACCTTGTTGAAGTCGCCGGCCTTCACCGTCGAGAGGTCCTCGAGCTTGAGGTGGCGGCGCAGGGCGTCGCGCACCTCCTCCGGCGTGAGCGAGGCGATGCGGGCTTCTAGCGCCTTGTCCCACGCGAAGGTCCGGCCCACGACCGAGTAGGAGAGCAGGCGGCTCGCGAGCCCGGAGTCGGAGTTGCGCGCGACCTTGCGCGCCTCCAGCAGACCCTTGCGCGCGTTCTCGAACTCGCTCTTCGTGAACCCGTCGGCCAGCGCGCGCGCGACCTCCTCGCGCACCGCCTGCTCGAGCCGCGCGCGGTTCTGCGGCGCGTAGATGGCGTAGACGCCGAACTCGCCCGACTCGTCGAGTGCGCTAGCGCTCAGCCACGACCCGACGCTGTAGGAGAGCCCTTCCTTTTCGCGGATGCGCCGCGGCAGGCGCGCGTCGGAGGTCCCGCCGAGAAGGTAGTTGCCGAGGACCAGCGCGGGGAAATCCGAGTGATCGTCGCGCAGCTTGAGATTCAACCCGGCCCGGTAGACCGCATTCGCCTTGTCCGGGGTCTCGAGGGTGCGATCCACCGCGGGCACCTGGAAGTGGCGATTCGGAATGCGCTTGTAGGGCGCCGGGCTCTTCCAGTCGCCGAACAGCTTCTCGGCGAGCCGGGTGACCTCGTCCGGGTCGAAGTCGCCGACGACGACGAGCTCGCTGTGCGAGGCGCCAACGAGATCGGCGTGGCAGCGCCGGGCCTCGTCGATCGTGGCGGCACGAATGCGCGCGGTGCGCTCCTCGAGGGTCGGGGTGTACAGCCAGTGCTCGGGCGGGTAGGGGTTCAGGTGCCGTCCGATCGTGAGGCTCGCGAGCGACTGCGGGTCGGTGCGCTGGGTGTCGATGGCAGTGAGCGTCTGGCGCTTCACCTGGTCGAACTCCTTCTCGGGGAAGGAGGGCTGCCGCAGCATCTCGGCCGCGATCGCCAGCGCCCCCGGCAGGTTCGCGCGGATGGTGTCGATCGACGCGCCTTCGCTCGACACGCTCACGTTCGCCCGGATCTTGTCGAGGTCGTCGCGCAGCTGCTCGCGCGTGCGCTTCGCCGTTCCGCGCGAGAGCATCGAGCCCGCGAGCGAGCACGCCGTCCCGCGGTTCGCCTTCGACTGCTCGTCGCCCCAGCGCAGGCCGACCTGTGCGAACACGGTGCCGCCGCGCGTCTTCTTGGGCAGCATCACGAGCTGCATCCCCGACGGCAGGGTGCGCCGGATCACGCGCGCTTCGATCTTCTCGGGCGTCGGATCGAACACCTCGCCCGCGACGATGTCGGTGCCGCCATTGAAGTCCTTGAGCATCGCGGCGACGTCCGGCGCACGCGGCACCGCCACGCGCTCGGGCTGCGCGGTCGGGTGGAACAGTCCGAGCGTGCGGTTCGCCGGGCGCAGGTAAGTCGTCGCCACGCGCTGCACTTCCTCGCGTGTGGCGTTCTGGAGGCGGTCGCGATACCAGAACAGCAGCCGCCAGTCGCCCATCGCCACGAACTCCGACAGCGTGAGCGCCAGACTGCGGGAGTTGTTGAGGAGCTGCTCGATGTCGTTCTTGATCTTGGTGCGTGCGCGCTCCAGCTCCTCGTCGGTGACCGGGCGCGCGCCGAACCCCTCCACGGTCGCGAGCAGCGTCTCGCGCGCGGCGTCGAGCGGCAGGGACTTCGCGACGCTGGCGCCGAAGTAGACCGAGCCCGCCTCGCGCGTCTGGCGTTCCGCGCCGAAGGCGACGGTCGCCTTGCCGCTCTCGACAAGTGCCTTGTGAAGCCGGCCGGACGGCTGCGCGATGAGGATCTGCGTGACGAGATCCACCGGGACGAATTCCAGGTGCGAACCGGGCGGGACGTGGTACATCGCGGCGACGATCTGGACGTCGCCGACGCGCCGCAGGACGACCGTGCGCTCCCCGTCCTGGGGCGGCTCCTCCGTGTAGGTCGCGCGCAGGGCGCGCTTCGGACGCGGCAGCTGACCGAACGTCCGCGCCACCGCCTCGAGCGCGCGCGCCTCGTCGAACTTGCCCGCGATGAGGACCACCGCGTTGTCCGGCTGGTAGTAGTGGCGGTAGAACGCCTGCAGGCGCTCGATCGGCACGTTCTCGATGTCCGACAGGGTGCCAATCACCGAGCGGCCGTAGTTGTGCCAGAGGTAGGCGGTGCCGTTCATCCGGTCGCGCAGCAGTCCGATCGGGCTGTTCTCGCCCGACTCGAACTCGTTGCGCACGACCGTCATCTCGCTGTCGAGGTCGGCCTTCGAGATGCGCGAGTTGACCATCCGGTCGGCCTCGAGGTCGAGGATCAGCTCGAGGAGCTCCGGCCGGGCGGGAAACGTGCCGAAGTAGTTTGTGCGATCGAAGGACGTCGTGCCGTTATAGCGGACGCCGTGCTTTACGAACTCGCTCTTCGGGTTGGGGTACTTCGGCGTGCCCTTGAACACCAGGTGCTCGAGCAGGTGCGCCAT
>Ga0105107_10003360_pt1 | contig 10620 bp, 10 predicted proteins | sample PPLLaktember2015_6_FD_79335 | JGI IMG/M metagenome (GOLD analysis project Ga0105107, IMG submission 79335) | Freshwater sediment microbial communities from Prairie Pothole Lake near Jamestown, North Dakota, USA - PPLs Lake P8 Core (1) Depth... | ecosystem: Environmental > Aquatic > Freshwater >... | reverse complement strand
TACCCTAATTGAATTGGTTGTCGTGTTTGTGATTATTGCTATTTTGGCGGTTCTGATGGTTCCTAATATCGGGGCATGGCTGCCGAGCTACCGTTTGAGGAGTGCGACAAGAGAGGTCGTTTCGACCCTTCGAACTGCCCAAATGAAGGCTGTCTCAATTAATACTCAGTACAGGGTTAATTTCAATGCGGGTGAAGTTGGCACGGCGAACAGTTATGTTGTCCAACGCGACAGCGGCGGAGGAGCCTTTGTCAACGATGGACCGGTCCAAACACTTCCTTCCGGGATTACAATAAATATCGGCCTCCTGCCCGCCGGCAGAGCCGTATTTAATCCCGATTCTACATCTTCGGGTGGAAGTGTCACATTAGGGAATTCAAAGGGGTCCACGCGAACGATCACCCTCACCACTTCCACCGGGAGGACAAGTATAATTTGATTAATGCTTTTCGAACGAAAGGCTTCACATTAACGGAAGTCCTCATTGGTCTTGTTATTTTAGCCGTCGGCATCCTTGCTCTCGCCGCGATGCAAATCACCTCAACAAAAGGCAGCTCCTTCAGTAATCATCTCACCCAGGCCACTGTTTTTGCTCAAGACAAACTGGAACATTTGAAGAATCTTTCCTACGGCGATCCTCATTTAAGCAGCGGACAACACGACGAAGGCATCCTTTCCGGTACGATCTTCTCAAGGCAGTATCATATTGTGGAGGATGCAGGAAATTCAATGAAGACGATTACCGTCACTGTTCAATGGACAGACCGAGCGAATCATCGCATCTTATTTTCCACAATCAGGTCAAAATAATGGGTCGGACTGTTTTCAGGAAGAAGAATGGGGTAACGCTGATAGAGTTACTCATTGCTTTGGTGTTGAGTAGTATTCTGACTGCCGCCTTGTATCGAGCATTTATAAGTCAACAAAAAACTTATACGGTTCAGGATCAAGTGGCAGAGATGCAGCAAAATATTAGGGTTGCTCTGGGTCAAATGACAAAAGAGATCAGAATGGCTGGGTACGGGGGCGATATGTTGTCTATCTTCGGCCATATCAACGGATTTACGGACATCATCACCCCGGGGAGCAATACAATCACAATCATCCTCGCGGATCAGGTTGGACTTTTAAAACAAGATGCAGCCAAAGGCACTCAACAATTGAAAGTGACCAATTCAAGGATATTTAATACTGATAAAAAGAGATATTTGTGCCTGAATGGACTGAACAATTACTCGGTTCAAAGCATTGTGGACGACAGTGTTATGTTGACCGCTCCTTTGGCGGAAGGTCATTCAATCCATCAACCTGTATATCTCGTGAAAGCGATCAGTTATTATCTTGGGGTAAGCGGCGTCAAAACCGTGCTTCGAAGAAATGAGAATACGGGAGGCGGTGGACAACCCGTGGCTGATAATATCGAGGGTCTTGAGTTCACCTATTTTAATTCCAACGGAAATGTAACTTCGAATTCACCGGATATTCGAATGGTCAAAGTGGGGTTGACTGCAAAAACAAACATGCCAGACCCTGAACTCAAGGGGGGAGATGGCTACCGGAGAAGGAGATTATCCTCTAACATTAAAATTCGAAACTTGGGATTATAGATAGGCCGTCAATGGGTTAGGTGAATTGAAGGTGAATCATTTGAGAAAAGAAAGGGGAATGGTCTTAGTATTAGGGATGCTCTTGCTTTTGGTAGTGACCCTCATTGGGATTAGCAGTTTAAGCACGAGCACGTATGATATCCTCATCTCCGGCAACGAAAGGGCATCTGTCCAGGCCTTTTATGTTGCGGAAGCGGGGATAAACGAGTTTATGGGCAGGTTTAGGGCGGGTGCAACGAATCCTATCTCTGACAGCGATCCATCAAACCCTGCTTGGAAGCTTCTCTTTGCCAAAGACTCAGGAAAGGGAGCTACCCGAATAGGTTATGTTTCTGGTGATCCGAATTCTATCCCGAGTCTACAGAATCAGTTGGATTTTGCGGTGGAGATAAAGCACAAAACGGATGAGATGAACCAAGTGATGACCTATGGCGGTATCCCTGTCTATCTATTAAAAAGCTACGGCTTTACAGTAGAGGGAGGACATAAAGTGTTAGAAGTCGAGTTGATTAAAAGCCCGAGTTATGATCCTCCTGCGGCTCTTTATTCAGAGAAGCCTGTTCATATTCGTGGGAGTTCAGTCTACGTAAACGGAAATGACCCTTGTGGGTCAGTGAACAAACCTGGCATTCAAACGACAACGGTGACAACCCCACCCATTACCGAATCGGGTAATCCTTCCATAAATGGTTCGCCCCCCAGGGTCACTCAAGCAAGCGGCCCAACCTCCACAAGCCTGCCACTAAAAGAGATGTTAGATTACCTAAAAGGCGATGCCAATCCCACGTATGCTTATAATGAGAATCAGACATTGGCTGGATATTCTGATAGCTGGGGAACACCGACCAGTAGTGATTCGACTGCTCCAATAACGTACACAGGACCAATGAATATTGTTTATTTCAATCTGAGGGGAACTCAGACGTTGAAATTAGCAGGAGACTCACATGGGGCAGGCATTCTTCTGGTTGAAGGGAATCTTGAGGTTAATGGAGGATTTACCTGGTACGGGGTCATTTTGGTGACGGGAGCAGTGGGCTATACCGGGGGCGGGCAAAAGAATGTGACCGGAGGGATCATGGCAGGGGGAAATGCCGCGATTGGGATAGATATTGATGGAAACACAAGTATTATCTACTGCAGTGGTGTATCAAATAAATTAAAAGAGATTGTCCCTCCTTTGAAAATAACCCGATGGAGAGAAATATACTAACTGGAAGAAGGTTTTATGGGGCCTCGTTCAAAACCTCTCACCCCAAGCCAAATGGCCTCGTAGCCGTAGCCTTTCATACTGTTGACCGGCATCAATGCCAGTCTCCACAACGACAAACGTCAATTCCCTTAAAGGGAAAGCAATTTTCAGAGATCTTATTTTCGGAGTGGCTGGAGTTTACCGATCTTTTCTTTGGCCTCGGAGAAGGAATGATCCAATTTTAAAACGAGGTTGAACGTATCGATCGCCGCTGAAACCATCCCGCTTGCTTCATAGGCCAGACCCAAATTGAAGTGGAGCCGGGCCAATTTTTCTTTAGACAATCCTGGTATCTCAGAGCAGATTCTATAGTATTCGATCGATTTATTATAATCCCCTTTCTCCATATAGCAATTTCCCAGCATGATATAACAATCGAATTTCATCGAGGGGGCTGAGGAGGCTAATTCAAATTCGGAGACGGCGTAATCGAAGAGTTCCATCTCCTTATAAGCAATCCCCAGATGATAATGCGTCTCTGAATCCTTATCCAGGGCGGAGGCCCCGGGTTCAGAGGACAACATCGAAGGGTCCATGGCAGAAGAAGAGGCAAGACCAGCAGCTTCCGGAACAGGCTCCTTCTTCGGAGGGTGAGGATATTGTGAAGGGAAGGATTGTGCCGGGGTCACGGAGTGGATCGCCCTTTCCTTTGGCGGTTGAGGGCTCTCAATATTCCTAAGAGCCTTTAATGCCTCTGAGTCGCGAGGATTCATCTGAAGGATACTCTGGTAATAGTTTTTTGCGTTCCCTGCGAGTCCTTCCTTTAAATACAATATCGCTATCTTATGGAATGCTTCTGTGAATTTTGGATTAATTGAAAGAATCTTTTTATAGATGGAGATGGCTCGAAAATTCAAATCCTCTTCTCCGTAAAGAGTCGCCACCTTCAGATAGGCTTGTATGGCTTTATCCTCTTCTCCGTTTTTCAAGTAGAGGTCCCCTAATTTTAGGTGCAATCTTTTATCTTTAGGATCAGCCTCAACCAGCTTCAAATACTCATGGATCGCCTTCTTGAGTTGCCCCTTAAGGACAAACTTTTGTGCAGTGTCCAGTATGTTTTCTTTATCGATAGCCAAATCTTACCTCAGAAAAAAAATTCAATTAAAAATTAGCCAATTAACTTAAAAAAGTCAAGTTTTTAAAAAGATTGAATAAGGATGGGCTGCCTCCTAAAAAAGAAATGTCAGGCTTCACATATCCGTTAGGCAATGACGACGGAAGGCCGGCTTGACTGAAGGTAGTATTTCAGGGACTGCCTAAGATTCAACTTATTGAATCCAACTTGTTTCTCTTTCCTCGTTCACGTCCCGGGTCTCCTGTAATTACTCAAGGAAGAAATTGATAGGAATTGTTTTACCAATGGATAAATATTGACCATTGCCTTAATTTCTGTTATGATGTCAAAAACTTTATGATTATTGTAACATGTTGAAATAACTTATCATTATATTAATATATTATTTAACAAAAATTGGTATTCATTTTGCTTATATTATCCAAAAGTCCCCAAAAATAGTGGCCAAAAGTGTAATCAAGAGATTTTAACAATATGGTGAAAGATTCAAAGAGAGTTTTAATCGTGGATGATGAAGAGACTTTGACATGGAGCATGGCAAGGAGCCTTTCCAAAGACAAGGATAGCTATGAAGTGATGATTGCGAATAATGGGAGAGAGGCTCTGCATTTGCTTAAAAAGAATAAGATTGACCTGGTCATCTCCGACATCAGAATGCCAGATATCAACGGATTGGATCTTCTGGTAACGATTAAGAAGGAATACCCTCAAACGAAAGTCATTATTATGACTGCTTACGGCTCCACCGACGTTCAGAAAGAAGCCAATTTAAGAGGTTCCCTCTATTATGTTGAAAAGCCTTTTGAAATCTCCGATTTAAGAAGAATTATTATCGACTTGATTGGCAATAGAAAAGGATTTCGAGGGAAGGTTTTCGGTCTCCAACTTACAGATATTATTCAAATGAATTGTCTGAGTCGGTTGACTACGGCGCTGGTGATCACACGAGACGGGGAAAAAGGAGTTATCTATTTGAACGAAGGTGAGATCATCCACGCCGAATGTGGCGAACAGAAAGGAACGGACGCCTTTTACAAAATCCTGAGCTGGCAGGAGGGAGAATTTGTCTCCGATAACAATTCGAGTCCTCCCATTCAGACAATCTATCAAAATTGGGAGCATCTCTTGGTTGAGGCGATGCGGCGAAACGATGATAAATCCTAACCGACCCGATCGAGCGGATGGACTTATAGAAGATCAATCTCTATGAACATCGTCATTACAGAAAAGGATATAAAAAAAATAACTTATTGTCTAAATAAGATGGTGTCCTCATCGATGGCCCATTCTGTCCTGCTCATCGATCGATCGGGTCAACTGATCGCCCATGAAGGGAATACGCCAGAGATCGACATCATATCCCTTTCTGCTTTGACAGCAGCCAATTTTGGAGCCACTGCGGAAATCGCTCGAATGTTGGGAGAAGAAGAATTTACCCTCTTATTTCATAAAGGCAGATGTGAGAATGTTTATTTTTCAGCCGTGGGTGAGCATGTCATCATGGTTACCCTCTTTGATGACAAGACTTCTCTCGGTTTGATTCGGTTACAAATTAATAAAATTATTGACGAGCTCTCAAAAATTCTTTCATCCATCTTTCAAAAAGAAAGATCGAAACCCAGTGAACCACTTCGGTCTCCTTAAAGAGGGGAAGAAACTTTAATGCCTTTCATTAATTTTAGTAAAGATGAGATTCAATGCAAAATTGTCTATTATGGCGCAGGGTTTTGTGGAAAGACGACTAACCTACAATACATTTATGGTCAAACCATCGAAGATATCAAAGGCAAGATGGTGTCGATCGATACCAAAGGAGATCGGACACTCTTCTTTGATTTCTTGTCTTTGAGTTTAGGGAAAATCAGAGGATTTGATATTCGGGTTCAGCTTTATACGGTCCCCGGGCAAGTCCATTATGACGCGACGAGAAAATTGGTTTTGAAGGGGGTGGACGGAGTCGTCTTTGTCGCCGATTCGTTAAAAGTACAAAGAAAAAAGAACATCGAAAGTCTCATTAACTTAGCTAAAAACTTGGCGGAGAAAGGAGTTAGTATTAGGAGTGTCCCGCTTGTTATTCAATATAACAAGCGCGATTTAGACGGGACAGATTCCGAGATCCTCCCCGTTGATATTCTGGAGAAAGATCTCAATTCGATGTTGAAAGTGCCATCCTTTTCAGCCAGTGCTTTGAAAGGAACTGGCGTATTCGAAACTCTGAGAGAAATTAGTAAATTAGTGGTCAAAGACGTCAGTAGAAAAGTCATGTTGCTCGATAAACAATCAAGGTGATGGAAAAGGGAAATAGAAAATGGACAAGGTAGCGGAAGAAGAGGATTTTAAAGGTCTGGATGAGGAGATTGATGATGCCGTGGATCGCCTCTTCATAGACAATACAAGGGGCTCTGGAAGAAGTCTTTCTATGGAATCTCCGGCCTTAAAAGCTCCTTTGAAGTCCATCATCGAAGAGACTTCCATAAAACCCTCCACTTCAAAATCCTCCATGGGACCTCTCCCCATGGAGTCTTCCATGGAATCTCCCATTTCAGAACCCCTCATTCAACCTTCTAGCGCGGAACCGTCCATGAAACCTTCCTTTTTGGAGCCTTCTTTTGAGTTTGAATTAGAGAAAAACCTTCCATTGGAGAAAAACCTTGACTCAGAGACGACTCCCCATCCTCCCTCTGTTCTCCTTCAATTCTCAAAATCCATTGACAATATGGAGGCCCAGCTTCTCTCGTTGGAATGGGAGATTTCGGAGGAAAAACTCAAGAAGGCACGGGAGGAGATTCTTGCTTTGCGTGAATTGCTGAAACAAAAACCTGATCTTGCCTCGATCTTAAGTGACATGGAAAAAGTTTTAGGCCATATGCTTGAAAATGAAGAAAATATCCGGCCGTCATGGATTAAAATCTTGCTGGATTCAAAGGAAACCATAAAACTCCTTGCGAGAAATGAAACAGATGGGGAAATCAACACCTATAAGCAGTTGGCTTATCTCGGGATCGAGGCGAGATTCTCCTCCTTGGAAGGGTTAAAGGAACCCAAGAGTGTCCAACCCTCTCTTGCCAAAGGGGGAGCGATTGAAAAGGCCGATCCTCCTCTCCTCGGAGAAAAGAAGATCGATGACATGTCGAATAAAATGAATTTGTTTATGGGGAATGTAGAAGAAATGTTTAGAACGATGAAACAACAAATATCCAGGCTCGAGGACACGACTCGAAAACCTGCTGCACCTCCCGTGGAGGTCAAACCCAAAGCCGTGAACATAACGATTTTTAGAATAGATAAGAAATTATTCGGCGTGGAGAGCGAAAAGGTTTTTAAATTATTTAAACTTCCAAGCACCCTTCAAAAGAGATATTCAAACCAAGACAAAATTCAGTTTAAAGATTTTGAACTCAAGATGATCAATTTAAACAAAACTCTTGCCATCCCAGGGGGCACGTCAAAAGGGGAGATACGGATACTCGCGGTCAAGGACAACGGTGGGTATAAGGGGTTCATGGTGGATCAAGTAGTGAAAAAGGTATCGGCTCCCTCTGAAAAGGAGGGAAAGGTGGGCGAGTATTTCTCAGGGATCATTCATTCTACATACCAAGAGCGATCCGTGGAGATTCCTATTCTTGATTTACGAAAGTTTTAAGGTTTGGAATATATGATAGACCGAGATGTTTCAACCACCGAAATGGAAGAAAAGATTGCTCAAAAAGAAGAAGTCATCCGACAGCTGACGCGGAGACTGGAGGATGTAAAAAACTTTACGGAGAGCATCATTCAAAGCATTGGGAGCGGAATTATTATCACTGAAATGAACGATGCAATTACTTATATCAATAAGGCGGGGGAAAGGATCTTGGGGTACGGCAAAGAAGAGTTGATGGGTAGGCCCTTCGGAATTTTCAGCCTGAAGGAGAAACAAAGTGCGATTCCTTCGTTTCTTAACAATCCGGATGACATGGATACCCGGAAAGAAGGTTGGATGAGAAGAAAGGATCATACCGAATTTCCAGTGGGGTTTACGATCAATAACCATTTAAGCAACCGGGGGGAAAAAATAGGAAAGATTGTCGTCTTTCGAGATCTGACGAATGTCTACAAAATTCAGGAAGAAATACTGAGAATGGATCGACTCGTGTCACTTGGAAAACTCGCTTCGGGCATTGCCCATGAATTGCGAAACCCGCTCGCCGGGATTAAGACAACCGCTCAAGCCCTTGGCGAGGAGATGTCCGAAGACGATTCAAGAAGAGAATACTTGCATCGAATCACCAAAGAAATTGATCGTCTCAATGATCTCCTCAAGACATTTTTTTCTTTTGCCAAACCACAAAACCTGAATCTCGCTCATTGCCATATCAAGGATATTATCAATGAGATCATTCCATTTCTTATTAAGGAGATCGCTGATAAAGGAATTCGTTTTGTTGAGGCTTATCATCCCCAACTGCCTAACATCAAAGTGGACAAGACTCAAATTCATCAAGTTTTTCTCAATTTGTTTCTAAACGCGATTCAGGCCATGCCCAATGGAGGCGAGCTCAAAATCGAGGCCAGCCCGACGATCTCAGATCCCTTGAAGGGATTTAATCAAAATTATGTCAGGATCGTCATCTCGGATACCGGTAGAGGCATTCCTTCTCAAATTGTTCATAAAATTTTTGATCCTTTTTTTACAACAAAACCTAAGGGAATAGGATTGGGCCTCTCTATTACTTACCAGATCATTAAGAAACATGGAGGAACCATTAAGGTGGAAAGCGAATGGGAAAAGGGCACTTCTTTTGTCATTAATTTACCAGAAACGCTGGAAAACTCATGAAGCCATCGATTCTTATTGTTGACGATGATGGGGTAATGCAAGAGACTCTCTCGGATGTCCTGAAGAAGAGAGGACACGAAATTTTTTCAGTCGGTTCGGGGAATGAGGCTCTTTCAATGATCAAGAAGAATATCATTGATCTCATTCTCTTGGATATGAAACTTCCCGACATAGACGGTTTAGAGGTCTTAAAAAGGATTAAGGAATTTGATACAGAAATCTTGGTCATTATGATGACGGCCTTTTCCGATGTTCAAACAGCGGTTTCTGCCATGAAATCTGGAGCTTACGATTACATCAACAAGCCCTTTGAATTAGACGAGCTGAAGTTGCTCATTGAGAAAGGATTGGAGACAAAGAGTTTAATCAACGAGGTGAGAAGACTCCATCGACAACAAAAAGAGAAATATCAAAACAATCATATCTATGGGGTCAGTCCTCAAATTCATTATGTTAAAGAGCTGATCGGAATGATTAGCAAAACCCATAAAACGTCTGTATTGATTCAGGGCGAAAGCGGCACAGGGAAAGAATTGGCCGCGAACGCCGTCCACTATAATAGCCATCGGAGTGACAAACCTCTCATGAAGATCAATTGCAGCGCGATACCGGACTCTTTGCTGGAATCGGAGCTTTTTGGATATGAGAAGGGCGCTTTTACTGATGCCAAGAACACAAAGAAAGGCCTTTTTGAATTGGCTGACGGCGGGACGGTGTTTTTGGATGAAATCGGAGATATGAACCCCTTCTTGCAATCCAAGATCCTGAGAGTCCTTGAGAACCAAACCTTTATGAGGGTAGGCGGAGAGAGAGAGATTAAGGTTGAGATTCGCATCATCGCGGCAACCAATAAAGACTTGGAAACCATGGTCAAAGAAGGTCTTTTCCGGAAGGATTTATATTACCGATTGAAGGTGATGGTCGTGGAAATGCCCCCTCTTCGCGACAGGTTGGAAGATATTCTGCTGCTTTCAAACCTGTTTGTTGAAGAGAACAATAAAGAATATAAAAAGAATATTAGGGGCTTTTCTGAGGAAGCGAAGAAACTGATGACACAGTATCCTTGGCCAGGGAACGTAAGAGAATTGAAAAATGTCATTGAACGGGCAATGATTTTAACGGACCAAGATGTGATTACCCCAAAACATCTCCCATTTGAATTGAAACAAACGGAAAAAAATCCTGGAGATGCGGAGCATGAGATATCAGAAACCACTCCCGATATGTCATTGGAAGATATGGAAAAAATACATCTCTCCAAGGTGCTGAAAAGACTGGAATGGAATAAATCAAAGGCATCAAAAACCTTAGGAATTTCTCGGGCCACCCTGAGAGCAAAGATAAAGAAGTACAATCTACAGGATAATTGATGTGTGTTATTAGTAAGTTAATGCATTTTTATAAAATAGTTTATTAGGTTTTACATGGTACTCATAAGAATTTTATAAAATAGTATAATATTTTGCTTGACTTTTTTGAGAATTTGTTAATAATCTATCTCGTTCGATCGTATTTAAAAGCAAGGGGGAAAAATAATGTGGGGTAAAAAGAAAGACGTCATTGGCCTTGATATTGGATGCAGTTCAATCAAACTGGTGGAATTAAAAGAGGACAAGAATGGGTACAAGTTGCAGAATCTGGCAATATCTCCTCTGCCGCCAGAGGCGATCGTTGACGGAGCGTTAATGGACTCGGTGACGATTATCGATACCATACGTGAGGCGATCGCCGCTTCCAAGACGAAGACGAAAGATGCCATAGCTTCGGTCTCTGGACATTCTGTCATTGTTAAGAAAATTTCGTTGCCCTTCATGACAGAAGCCGAGTTGGAAGAGTCTATCCAGTGGGAAGCTGAAAGATACATTCC
>Ga0105107_10003358_pt1 | contig 10621 bp, 6 predicted proteins | sample PPLLaktember2015_6_FD_79335 | JGI IMG/M metagenome (GOLD analysis project Ga0105107, IMG submission 79335) | Freshwater sediment microbial communities from Prairie Pothole Lake near Jamestown, North Dakota, USA - PPLs Lake P8 Core (1) Depth... | ecosystem: Environmental > Aquatic > Freshwater >... | reverse complement strand
CGCGCGCTGTCCGTAACGCTCGCGCGACGATTCCCAGTTCACGCCGTTGAAGTCGGGATCGAAGAAGTTGTCGCGAAGCAGCGTCCACGCCTGCTGGAACACCCGCATCTTCTCCGCCTCGAAGTCCACCGTGAACTCGGCGGTCACGGTGAGCGGTCGCGCGTCGCGTCGCTCGATGTTGGCGACCTGGATGCGCCCGGCGTCGAGGAAGTAGACCTCGCGGCTGTCGGGCGTGAAGTGCGGGTCGGCCTTCGCGCCGGTCGAGGTCGAGAGCTGGCGCGCCACGGGGCGGTCGGCCGCCATCTCGTCGAGCGAGTACGAGTACAGGTTGGTCTGCCCCGCGGCGGCGGCAATCAGCACGGCGGTCTTTCCGTCCGGGCTGATCGTGACGTCGCTCACATCGAGACCGACCGGCAGGAGCGACAGCCGCTGGCGGATGTCGGCAAACACCGGCTGCACGGGTTTGACCGTCCCGGGGGGCGTGCTCGCGGGCGGCGTGGGTGTGGAGGGCGCGGGCGGTGCGGCCGGCGCGGGCGGCGGCGTGGGCGTGCCCGGGCGCGCGGGTTCGGTGAACAGATCCCGGAACAGATCCTCGCGGAAGCGTGGCGTCCGCGGCGTCAGGTCCACGCGGGCGAGCTGGCCGTCCTCGGTCCGCTGCCGCGTGTCGAAGAGCAGGTACGTGCCGTCGCGGCTCCACGCGATCGAGTTCGCGAACACGTTGGCGAGAAAGCTCACGGGCCGCAGCGGGCCACCATCGATCGACGCCAACTCGACGTTCGTGAAGGCCTTGGTCCCGATGGCAAAGAGCGCGAGCCATTTGCCGTCGGGCGACCAGACCGGCTTCGGGCTGTCGATCGTGTCGGCGAACATGCCCGTCGCGATCACACGCTCCGCTCGCGTGGCGAGATCCATCACGACGAGCGATCGGCGATTGCGAACGAAAGCGAGCTGACGGCCGTCGGGCGAGAACACGGGCGAGAGATCCACCGCCCCGGTCGTGAGCGTGGTCTCGGTGTTCGCCTGGAAGTCGTGGAGCATGATCTGCTGACCGCCGCCGCGTGTCGACACGTAGGCGAGCCGCCGGCTGTCCGGCGCCCACACGGGCTGCGACTCGAGGCCAGCCGACGTCGTCACACGCGTGGCGTCGCCGCCTTCGCGCGCCGCCGCGGCGAACACGTCGCCGCGCGCGATGAACGCGACTTTGCGGCCGTCGGGCGAGAGCGCGAGCTCGGAGAACTGGGTCGTTTGCCGCACGCGCTCCGGCGCCGGCGTGGTGGGCGCACCGCGCCGCACGATGTCCACGGCCTTCGCCTGGCCGCTGGCGGTGTCCAGCGTCCAGATCCCGAAGTCGCGCTCGAACGCGATCGTGCGCCCATCGCTCGTGGCCGACGGCCACAGCACACGGCCCGACCGGAAGGTCGTCAGCGCGCGATCACGGCCGGTCGACGCGGCCGGCCGCGTCCAGAGGTTCTCGGCGCCGCCGCGGTCGGACACGTAGAAGAGCGACCGGCCGTCGCCGCTCCACATGGGCCACATCTGCCGGCCCACCCGATCGGTCACCTGCTCGTACGCGGGCGCTCCGTCCAGCGACATCAGCCACAGCTCGGACTGATCGATATGGCTGCTGCCGTTGCGCCACCACTGGTTGGAAGCAATCCCGCGCGCGACGAACGCGAGCCGCCGCCCATCGGGCGACGGCGCGGCGCCGAACTCATTGACGTATCGATCCTCGGTCACGAGCATCGGCGTGCCGCCCGCGGCCGCCACGCGGTGGATGTCGTTCATGCCGGCGATGTCGCGGCTCGTGGAGCTGAAGTAGATCCACCGGCCGTCCTTCGACCACCCATCGAGCTGCTCCAGGCCGTCGTCCCACGTCAGCCGCCGGACGACGCCGGTCGAGAGGGAGAGCACGTAGATGTCGCCACCGCCGGTCCGCGACGAAATGAAAGCGAGCGACGAGCCGTCGGGCGAGAACAGCGGCCGCCGATCGGTCGCGCTGTCGGCGACGAGCAGCCGCGCTTCTCCACCAGTTGTCGGCACGGACCAGATGTCGCCACCCGAGCTGAACGCGATCTCGCGGCCGTCGGGGGAAATCCCGGGCTCGGCGTAGGCGAAGAGTGGTGTGGCCGGCACTGCCTGAGAGCGGGCCGCGGCGGTGGCGACGGAGAGGAGACCGAAAGCAGTGAAAATCACAGCAGAAGCGTGCATGGCAGAGGATAACTGACAACCCGCCGAGTACTGGATCCGTCTAAGCCCGAGAACTCACACGCGGAGGGCGGATGCAGCGGATCGGCCGAGCGGCAATCGTGGCGGTTCTCTCGAGCAGTTCTCTATTGGGGGCGAGTCCCTCAGCCGGGCTTCCCGATTCGCCTGGAGCGGGCCGGACCGCGAGGCCCATCCCATCGATCGCCGCCGTCGCCATTCGCTCGGGCGCGGAGGGCATCCGCGTCGACGGCCATCAGACGGAGCCGATCTGGGCGCGCGCCACACCTGTCAGCGATTTCGTCCAGCGCGATCCCCACGAGGGCGCCAGCGCCACGCATCCGACGGAAGTCCGGGTGGTGTACGACGACGCGGCTTTGTACGTCTCGGTGCGCGCGGCCGAGCCCGAGGCGCAGGAAGTGGTCGGCATGCTCACGCGGCGCGACGACTCCTCGCCGTCCGATTGGCTGCGCGTCGTCATCGATTCGTACCGCGATCGGCGGACCGCGTACGAGTTCGCCGTGAACGCCGCGGGCGTGAAGCAGGACAGCTACTGGTTCGCCGATACGAACAACGATCCGAGCTGGGACGCCGTGTGGGACGTGGCTGTGGGCCGCACGCCGGACGGCTGGGCGGCGGAGTTCCGGATTCCCTTCTCGCAGCTTCGCTTCAACCCGAGCGCGACCAAGGCGTTCGGGTTCGCGGTCGTGCGCACGGTCGCACACGTCAACGAGACGTCGAGTTGGCCGCTCCTCGCGCGCAGCGCGAGCGGGTACGTGTCGTCGTTCGGCGAGCTCACGGGGCTTGCGGTCGGCTCCACGCCAAAGAAGCTCGAGATCATGCCGTACGTGCTGGGCCAGGTCGCGACCTCGCCCATCGCCGTCGGCAACCCGCTCGCGTCGTCGCCAGATCCTGGCGCGACGATGGGCGTGGATCTGAAGTACCACGTCGCGCCCGGACTCACGCTCACCGGCACGGTGAACCCGGATTTCGGACAGGTGGAGGCCGATCCGGCGGTCGTGAACCTCGGAGCGTTCGAGACGTTCTTCGCCGAACGCCGGCCGTTCTTCGTGGAGGGTTCCGGCAATTTCTCGTTCGACATCAGCTGCGAGGACGAACAGTGCACGGGATTGTTCTACTCGCGCCGCATCGGCCGATCGCCGCAGCGATTCGCGGCCGCACCCGGCGGCGGGTTCGCCGCGCAGCCGGACAGCACGACGATTCTGGGCGCGGCGAAGCTCACGGGGCGGCTCGGCGGTTTCACGATCGGCGCGCTCAACGCCATCACTGGCCGCGAGGACGCCAGGCTGACGGCCGGACCGGGTCTGCCGAACACGACCTCACCCGTCGAGCCGGCCACGGGCTACTCGGTCGCACGGCTCAGCCGTGAGTTCGCCGACAGCTCGCGGCTGTCCTTCATGATCACCAGCACGAACCGCCGCCTGAGCGACGAACTGCGGTTCCTCCCGGGCTCGGCGACGACCGGCGGCGTGGATGCAGACTGGCGGCTGGGCGGACGGTACAGCGTGACCGGGTACTGGGCCGGAAGCCTCGTGCGCGGCAGCGGCGCGGCCATCGATCGCCTGCAGCGCAGCAACGTGCACAGCTTCCAGCGGCCCGACGCGGACCACGTGGAGTTCCTGCCTGGCCAAACGTCGCTCGGAGGCCACGCGGGATCGGTCACGCTGCGGAAAATCGCGGGCCAGCGTTCGCGATTCAGTGCGAACGTGAGCTACAAGTCGCCCGGGTTCGAGATCAACGACCTCGGGTTCCTCTCGCGCGCCGACGACATTTCTCAGACCAACTGGTTCCAGCTTCGCGACGACACGCCCGGCAAGTACGTCCGCACCCTGAGGCTCAACCTCAACCAATGGGCCGGCTGGAACTTCGGCGGCGAGCGCCGGTACACCGGCATGAACGTGAACTCGCATTGGACGTTCGTGAACAACTGGAGCGCCGGCGGTGGGATGACGGTCAACACTCCGGGCTTCTCGGATCGGCTCACGCGGGGCGGACCTGGCGGCTACGTCCCCGGCAACGTGAACTTCTGGAGCTACGTCAACACGGACAACCGCAAGACCATCTCGGCCGCGCTGAACGTGTCGGGTTTCGACGACCGGCACGGATCGCGAAACTGGAGCATCGGCCCGAATCTCACCTGGCGCCCGCGCCGCGCCATCGCGGTGACGGCGGGCGTCAGCCTCGGCCGCAACACCAGCGACTCGCAATGGGTTGGCAACCTCCTGGGCGCGGATCGCACGCACTACGCCTTCGCCCGCATCCACCAGACGACGGTGAGCATGTCGGCGCGCGTGAACTACACGCTGACGCCGAATCTCTCGCTGCAGCTCTACGCGCGGCCCTTCGTCTCGGCGGGGGCCTACAGCAAGTACAAGGAACTGGTCGACGGCCGCGCCAGCCGCTACGAGGATCGTTATGCCCCGTACGACTACACGGGCACTCCGGATTTCAACGTCCGGTCCTTCCGCACGACGAACGTCCTCCGATGGGAATACCGCCCGGGTTCAACCCTCTTCGTCGTGTGGCAGCAGGGGCGCGAGGACGTCGCCGACCGTGGCGATTTCCAGCTCGGGCGCGACCTCGGCGGCGCCTTCGACGCGCCGGCGACGAACGTGTTCCTGATCAAAGTGAGCCGGTGGATCAACTGACGACAATCTGGTGATCGGTGTAGCGAGCTATCGATATATCGACAATCCGATTATCGGGATTCGGTGGCTTAAACTCTTCACGTGCCCAGAATCGCCCTGGCCCTCGCCGCGGCGGCGGTGCTGCTTGGACGTCCCGTCCACGCGCAGAACCCGTGGCTGCTCGAGTGGCTGGCCGACTACGCCGCTGGCCGGCACGCCGAGGTGGCGGGGCGGATGGCGTCGCTCGCGAGCGCCAGGGTTCTCGAGTTCGATCTCGAGCGCCAGGCGCCGGCGTGGCTGCAGCAGAAGGGTGCGGATCCGGTAGCACAGCGCCGAGTGCTCGCCGCCTTCGCGCTCGAGGCGGCCATCGCCCGTCTCGACCAGGGCACCGACGCCACGAAGCTGCTCGAATGGGGTTGCCGGCAGGTTCGGCGCATCCCCCAGCCCGGTCCGATCGAGCAGCACTGGCACCGGGCCGCCTTCGCGGTGTTCGCGGGCGCGGCGGACTCCGACGGCCTCGAGGCGCACATCGGCCACGTGAAGCTGCAGTTTCCGACCGAGCCCCGGTTGACCTTTCAGCGTGCCGTCGCCGCCGAGTTGCGCACCGTGCCTGCCCTTGCCGGCCTGCGCACCGCCAGTGAGATGGAGAAGCGACGGCAGGAAGCCGCCCGCCGGTTCCGCGAGGTGACCGACACGGACGCCTCGACGCGCGCCGAGGCAGACCTGCGCCTCGCTCACGTGCAGATCGCGCTCGCCGCGCCAGATGCGGCGCTGGAGGCCCTCGCCCGCCTCGACGAGCCGACCATCGATCCGTACCTGGTCTATCTCGCCCGGCTGTTTCGCGGTCTCGCGCTCGAGCAGCTCGGCCGGTTGGACGAGGCGCGCGCCGCCTACGAAGCCGCGCTCGCTGCCGCGCCGGGCACGCCGTCGGCCGCGATGCGTCTGGCGGCCCTCGAGTTTCGCCAGGGCCAGCGCGACGTCTCCGACCGCATCGTCGCCGAGCTGATCGATCGCCGGGCGCCTGTGGCGGACCCGTGGTGGTCGTACTGGTCCGCCGACTTCCGGCATCTGACGAGACTCCTCGCCGCCCTGCGCGGGAGCGTGCGATGACGACGCTCTGGATCATCTCGCTTGCCTGGCTCGCGTTGCAGGATCAGCAGCCCGTGTTCCGGGCCCGCGTGGAAGGCGTCAGCGTGAACGTCTCGGTGCGTCAGGGGAACGTGGCGGTGCCTGGACTCTCGGCCACGGACTTCGAGCTGCTCGACAACGGGGTGCCCCAGACCATCGCGGCCGTCTCGGTGGAGCGGCTGCCGATGGACGTCACGTTGCTGCTCGATCTGAGCCGGAGTGTCGCGGGACCCAGGCTCGAGCGGCTGAAGCAGGCGGTCGTGCAGACCGCCGCCCTGCTCGGTCCGGAGGACCGACTGAGGCTGATTGCCGTGCAACACGAGCTGCGGCAGGTATTCGGTTTCCAGCCTGGTGGGGTTCGACCGCCCGTCGAACGCCTCACCGCGGGCGGAGGCACCGCGCTCTTCGATGGGATCGCCGCAGCGATGATGCGCGCGGCCGAGGCCGACCGTCGTCAGCTCATCGTGGCCTACACGGACGGCGTGGACACGTCCAGCGTGCTGGACCTCGACGTCGCACGTGAGGTTGCCGGGTTCGCGGATGCGGTGGTGCACGTCATCGTGCCGGTCACGAATGCTGGGAGGCGCGCTGGGCCGTCATCGGTGGCCGGCGCCGCGCCGCTGCACGAGCTGGCCAGCCGCACGGGCGGGCAATTGTTCACCGTGGAGAGCGCCGCGCCGATCACGAACGCCTTCACGCGCGCCCTGGAGGAGTTCAGGACGAGCTACGTGCTCCGCTACCTGCCGGCCGGTGTGTCGCGCGATGGCTGGCACGAGCTCGAGGTGCGCGTGAAGGGCGGGCCGTACGACGTCCGGGCACGAAAAGGCTACGCGGCGTCACTTCTCCCGAAGCGTGAATGAGAACGTCGCCGACATCGGTTCGGGCGAGCACGCCCCGGCAATCGTGGCCTGCCCGGAGATCAGCTTCCGATTGGCAGGCACCTTGGCGGAGCCGCTGACGGTGCCCGTGCACCCCTGGTCCGGGATCTCGTACGGATACTCGAACGTCCACACGCCGTCCTTGACCACGCCCGCGAGTGTGGCCGTCACGGTCGCCGGGACGTCGATCTTCATCGTTCCGGTCACAACGCCCTTCGCGTCCGTCGCGAACGTCGTCGAGCCCGTGTACTGGGGATTGTCGCCCGGCAGCACGAACAGCACGTCGTACGTGGGCACGGGCTTCGCGCCGCCCTGCCAGAGTCCCATCGAAAGAATCGCTGCGAGAATCGTCAACCGCATAGCGCTCGCTCTCCTCAGACCAGGAAGTGGTTCAGATAAGTATGAGACGGAAATGGGGCTACCCGAGTTGCCGCGAGATTGCCGGGGTCAACCTCGGAGCGCCCCCACCGGATCGACGCGCGCCGCCCGCCGCGCGGGAATCCAGGCGGCCGCCAGCGCGAGCATCAGCAGGATCAGCGCGGTGAGCGCCGCCACGACGGGGTGGAATGCCGGGAGGCCGGCCAGCCAGGTCTCGAGTCCACGCCCGAGGTAAGCCGCCCCGACCGCGCCAGCGGTAGCCCCGAGGGCGACGACCGTCGCCACCTCGCGCGCGATCCCTCGCACCACCACACCGGGCCTGGCGCCGAGCGCCATGCGCAACCCGATCTCGCGGGTGCGCTGCGCCACCGACATCGACACCACCCCGTACAGCCCAATCCCAGTGAGCAGGAGTGCGAGCGCGCCGAACATCCCGGCGGCGACGAGCAGCATGCGAGCGGGAAACAGTGGCACGCCGCGCAGAGCGTCGAAGGTCATCACGTCGAACGGCGCGAAGCGCGGATCGAGTGCCGGCAGGCCGCGCTCGAGGCGCGCCAGAATCGTGGCGGGGTCTCCGGTCGTCCGCACGAGGACAGCAAACGACCCCGGCGGCTCGGCCTCGGCAGGCAGATAGATGATTGGGAACGGCGTCTCTCCGACGGCGCGGTAGGCGCTATCGCGCACGATGCCTGAGACGCGCGCCATGCCGCGCCCGACGATCTCGACAGGCTGCCCGACTGCCTGGCCATCCTTCCAGTACCGCCGCGCCATCGCCTCATTGATCACAACGGGCGGCGCATCCGGCGCCAGCGCCCCCGGATCCCAGGCCCGGCCCGCCACGAAGGGCGTGCCGAGCGTCGCGAAGTATCGCGAGCCGACCACGTTGAACTCGATCGACAAGTTGCCGGTTCCGTCGGGCGTGACGAACCCGGGCACGCGAAACCGCATTCGATCGGACCCCAGTCCGAGCGGCACGCTCATGGCCAGTTCGGCGCTCACCACACCCGGCTCGGTCCGGATTCTCTCGAGGAGGCGACTCGTGGCCTCCGGGCGCGCGGCCGCTGGAATCGACTGACGCTGCAGGCTGAACGACATCAGTCCCACCGACGACGTCGGATAACCGGGATCGAGGCGCTGCGCGCGCGCCAGTCCCGCCGCGAGCAGCCCGGCCGTGGCGACGAGCGCGACCGACACCGCCACCTGCACGAACACCGCCGCGCGGCGCAGCCGTAATCCCCGCCGCCCGCCGGACACCGTGCTCCCTTCGTCCTTGAGAACTTCGAGCGGCGCCGTTCGGCCTGCTCTGAACGCCGGGGACAGACCGAATAACACGCTCGCGACGATGGCCGTGCCGAGGGCATAGGTCCACACACGCCAGTCCAGGCTCGTGTCGAACGTCGCGTCTCCCAGCAGCTGCGTCGGGAGGCTGACCTGCGCGATGAGCGTGGCCATCACCCTCGAGAGAAGGACGCCGGCCATCGCGCCAGCCAGCGAGAGGACGAACGCCTCGGTCAGCCAGGCCACCGCCAGTCGGCCGCGGCTCGCGCCGAGCGACTGCCGGATGGCCAGCTCGCGCGTGCGCGAAAGCAGGCGCGCCTGCATCACCCCCGCGAGGTTGGCGCACGTGACGACGAAGAGGAGTACGGTGAAACCGAAGACGAGCGCGAGGAACGGCCTGACTGATTCGCGATCGGCGTCGGCCAGCGCCGACGCCGGAACAGCCGCGAATCCGAGCGGCGGCGGCGACGAGGGAAACCTGCGATTGATGTCGGCGGCAGCTTCCGCCAGTTCGGCGTGCGCCTGATTCAACGTGGCGTTGCCCTGGAGCCGGCCGATCATGCGCAGCCATCCCCAATTGCGATTTTGCCGTGTCTGGCCTCGCGGTCGGACCTGTTGCTGCATGGAGAGAGGCGCCCACACGTCGACCGCGTGGCCGCTGAACGTGCCGCGGAAGCCATCCGGAGCGATGCCCACAATCTGAAAGGGGGTCCCGTTGATCTCGAGGCTGCGGCCCAGGGCCGCCGGATCTCCGCCGAACCGCGTCCGCCAGAACTGCCGGCTCACCACCACCACTGCGTGCGCGCCCTCGGAGACGTCGTCGCGGTCCTCGAGGAGCCGGCCGGCCGACGGCGACAGGCCAAGCACGCGGAAGTAGTTGCCGGTCACGAGCTCGACTGCGCGGGTCTCGGCCGTGTCGCCGGCCCCCACGCGGGCGATCGCCTGCACGTGCGCCGCCAGGTCGACGCTGCGTGTCCGCGCCTCGGCGTCGAGGTAGTTGGGGTACGACACCGTGTCGGTGAGGTTGTCGCCCGAGGTTCCGTGGACCCGCACGAGCCGGTCCGGATCCGGCGCGGAAATAGGCGCAAGCAGAAGGCTGTTCACGAAGCTGAACACGGTCAGGTTGACGCCGATGCCGAGCGCCAGGACGAGAATGGCAGCCAGCGAGAACCACGGTTGGCGGATGAGGACGCGAACGGCCTCGCGGATGTCGCGGAGCCAAATCATGAGGTTCCCCTGTTGGCGGCCGGTCTCCTGATGCACGCGACGGCCGGATGTGGCCGCAAGACGACGGCATTCGAGCGCGGTCGTCAGGATGCGTAGGAGAAGGCTTGCGCGGCCGGCCAGACGCCGCGCGCGGCTTCGTGAGCTCGTCCGGGACGCCTCGTCGGCCGAGAGGTCGGCGATGGCCGGATCGAAAGCCGTGGCCCGCAGGGCGGATGGTGCGAGTCGCCGGCAGAGCGCGATCCAGCGATCAGGCATTTGAGGCACGCTTCACGAGTCCGGAGACGATCAGCCGTTCCTGATAGAAGGTGCGGGTCTCGGCCAGCGCGCGAGTGCCCGCCTTCGTGATGCGGTACCGGCGCTCCTTCACGTTCTGGCCGCCGACGAGCCTCTGGTCGTACCAGCCCTCGACCCAGCCGGCTTCTTCGAGGCGCGACATCATCTGGTAGAAGGCGGGGGCCGTGTTGCGGACGCCGTAGGAGGTCAGCATCGCGCGCAGGTCCCGCCCGGCGTGCTCGTGCGCGGTCAGCGCCTCGAGGACCAGGAACTGGAGGTGCGTGATGGCCGGGAGACGCTTGGACATAATGCTGAGTTATATCATAGGACGTTTGGTTCGAGTCTCGGGTTCCCGGCTGATCCTGCCGCCAGAGCCTGGCGCGGCGCGAAGCCCGGCGCCTGATCGTTTACTCTGTCACCGAGCGAGAGTGGCGGAACTGGCAGACGCGCCGGACTTAGGATCCGGTGGCCGAAAGGCCGTGGGGGTTCGACTCCCCCCTTTCGCACTTCGACGATCAGAGTTCCGAGGTTCGGGGGTTCCGGGGTTCTGGATCGGAGGTTCCGAGGTTCCGGGGTTCCGGGGTTCTGGTTCCGGGGTTCCGGGGTTCT
>Ga0105107_10003357_pt1 | contig 10623 bp, 8 predicted proteins | sample PPLLaktember2015_6_FD_79335 | JGI IMG/M metagenome (GOLD analysis project Ga0105107, IMG submission 79335) | Freshwater sediment microbial communities from Prairie Pothole Lake near Jamestown, North Dakota, USA - PPLs Lake P8 Core (1) Depth... | ecosystem: Environmental > Aquatic > Freshwater >... | reverse complement strand
TGCCCGTCCTTGTTTTTACGGACGGCGACCCGTGGTCGTACCGCATCTATGCATCGGTTGCGTACGGTGCGATCAAGAGTGCCCACATGTCCGAGATCCTCGCGACGCCAAAGTCCCAGTTCCTCGGCCTGCAGCCCCGTGACATACGGGACTATAACCTCCCCTCCGACAAGCTCACGGAAAAGGATGTCGAGGCGCTCAAATCAGAACTCACGGACCCCCGGTTTGCCACCGATTACTGGAAAAAGGAGATCAACCTGCAGCTCGAGATGAACCTGAAGTCAGAACAGCAGGCGTTTGCCGCACGGGGCCTTGACTTTGTCACAAAGAAGTATTTACCTGCGCGGCTGAGCGAGATGGGGATCATTTAGGTATCCTTTGTGCATGTATAGGGGCATCGCTTCGGATTAAACACCGGATTTACAGCCTGTCGCTGGATACCAAAGCAGGAATGAATTTCTAATTATAGATCTTGAAGATCCTGAAATACGACCAGAGTTGATATTTTGAATGCAGTAATCCCGGGTTTCTGATCAGGATTTTAGCATATTTCAAACACGGAATAGTCCTTACCAGATCCCTGAATTGCTTCCAGTCTTTTTTATTCAGCGAATTCCATGCCCGGATTATCTGATCACCCATTCGTGAAATTTCATAGCTGTTGATTGAATGTACTGGAATCCTCCCTGTCACTGTTGCATACTCCAGATGATAGTCCATCACCTTAAAGAAATCAGATTCGCAGGTTCTTAATTTATTAATCCCGAAAGAACCCTGGGTTTTACTCACGCGGTAGTTGATCAGCTTTTCATTCAGGATTACGACGGGTGCACGTGCTGCCGCCCTCAGCCACATATCAAAATCTGATGCAGAGCCAAACTGATCGTACCTGAAGGGAGATAATTCTGTATAGAGATCCCGCCGGAGCATCGCGGTCGGACAGGGAAAAAAATCCGCATATTCAAGGGCAGAACCGAGTATCTCCACATACGAATGCAGTTCTGAGTCTCTCATTTCCGGAGGGAGTTTGAATTCTCCGATAATCTCATCGTTTTCATCGATGATATTTCCCTGGGTAAAAATGCATCCAACGTCGGGATATTTCCTGAACGTCTCCACCTGTCGCGAGACCATCCGGGGCAGGTAGATATCATCAGCATGGAAAATTGCCATAAATTCTCCCGTTGCATGCTGAAAACACCTGTTCCAGTTATATTCCGCGCAGGGGAGGTGCGTATCGTTGAGAATCAGGTGTATTCTGGCATCCGTGAATTCCCGTACGATCTTAACGGTGGAGTCTGCAGAGCAGTTGTCCACGACAAAAATTTCAATATTTCTATAGGTCTGATTCAGTATCGAATCAATTGTTTTCGCAATGGTTTTCTCACCATTGAATACCGGGATACAAATACTCACCAGCGGTTCCTGATGCTGAGAATTCTGCATGATAGACTCTGTAAATTCTGTTATCAATCTTCTAAATAGGTTATTACCTTACCCTCCGGTACGATGAGCATTCCACTGCCTGAATATTTTCTCACTTACTTTCATGATGGCTTTGTAGAAACTCTGAGTTTTCAACAAATTGTAACGCACCTGTTTACGGAGGGGACGGTGCCTGTCCCCCCGGGCCGCCCCTTCGCTTTGCGATTGTGTCGTATTACCTTCTCTGAGTTATCGTTCCAGGGGGGGTGCCGCAGCGGCGGGGGCGGAGGCATTACATGCCGTAACCCCCAAAAAGCGTTAAGAAAAATATTTTTGAGGATTTCCTATGAAAACGGACCTGATGCCGGGGGCCACAAGCATACAGAATGAAAATTGAATACCCTCGCGGGGAGAGACGTTAAATCACCTATTTTCATATTAAATTGCACAATTCCAGTAATTTCGGGAAGAGCCAATCCCACGATTGCGATGACCTGCGCCGCACCAAAAAGGGACGCCCCCACGGCGCTTCAATTACCTGAAAACTCTGCCCCCGGCTTCTCAAGGTCCTGTTACGGATGCCTCAATTTTTCATGGTTGGGTGAGACCCATTCCAGTTCATGCCCGTTTCTCCTAAGCCTTCATGATATCTTTTGATATTCTTCCTGAGTGATTGAACGAGCCCGGACCCGTACTATCCTCACAGGTACCGTGAAAAAAATGCATCAAATGTTGCAACCATGTACGCACACATTTCAGGTTTCAGTCCCGGGTAAACCCCGATCCAGAACAGATCATTCATGACAAGATCGGTGTTGACCAGTGGTCCCAAAGACCGGGAGATCATACCCGAATATGCAGGTTGTTTCGTCAGGTTCCCCCCGAATAACATCCGGGTTGCGATCTTGTGTGCCTCAAGAAAATGAACGATATCATGCCGGGAAAACCGGGCCTCATCCCTGACAAGGAGGGGAAAACCAAACCAGCTTGGATCTGAATGCGGTGTCGGACGGGGGAGGACAAAATGGTCCTTATATTTTTTTAATCCCTGATATAAAACGTTGAAATTCTCTTTTCTTCTTTGTATAAATTCCGGTAATTTTTTTAACTGCCCGGTCCCGATCGCCGCCTGCATATCGGTCACCTTTAGGTTGTAACCGATATGGGAGTAGATGTACTTGTGATCGTATCCCCGGGGGAGATCCCCCAGTTTCCAGTCGAACCTCTTTTTGCAGGAATTATCGCACCCCGGTTCGCACCAGCAGTCCCGCCCCCAGTCTCGAAAGGAAGCGATGATCTTTTTGAGGAGTGGATCGCTCGTCAGGACTGCACCCCCCTCACCCATGGTGATGTGGTGGGCAGGATAAAAACTGCATGTTGAAATATGCCCGAATGCGCCGGTATGTTTTTTCCTGTATATCGATCCAAGTGCATCGCAATTGTCTTCGATAAACCAGAGATCATACTTTTTGACAATCTTTGAAATGACGTCCAGATCTGCGGGGTTCCCGAGCGTATGCGGGACGATAATCGCTTTTGTTGTATCAGAAATTGCGTCCTCGATGAGATCCGCCTGGATATTCCAGGTTTCCTTTTCTACGTCGACAAAGACCGGGACCAGGTTATTCTGGAGGATCGGGTTGAGTGTCGTGGGAAAACCGCAGGCCGTGGTAAGTACTTCATCGCCGGCACGCAGTCGTTTCTCCCCGAGTTTTGGGGACGTGAGGGCAGAAACAGCAAGGAGATTGGCTGAAGACCCTGAATTGGTCAGAAGGCAGTATTTTACCCCGATGTATGCTGCCAGTTCTTTTTCAAACCGATCTGCATAGCGCCCGGAAGTGAGCCAGAAATCAAGGGAGGCGTCCACGAGACTGATCATCTCCTTCTCATCGTAGACACGGCCGGCGTAGGGAACAGGAGTAGTGCCGGGTATGAAAGCCCGCTCTGATTGTTTTCGCAGTGTATGAAGTTCTGCTATTCTCGCAAATATTTCCTGGCGGATTTCTTCTTCTCTGGTCATGAATCATCACACTCCGGAAGGATGTCGATGATCATGGCCGATCGTAATTCTTCCCGCGATAACTCCGGTTCCTGATCCTCCACGGGTTTATGTACCGATAGTTTTGGGACCACCCTGAATTTTTCGTGAATAATTACCTCAAGGAACCCGGGATTTGAATCGGAAAAAAGCGATCCGAGTGCAGGTGCAATCCCGGCCATCGAACATATTCTCCTGGCCGAAATATTATATGCACTGACCACCTTCTGAAAATCCGGGTTACTATACCCGATTACTGATGACTGCAACCGCCCACCGAAATACTGCTCCTGGAACTGGCGGATCATGCCATACCCGCTGTTGTTGAGCAGGATAATTTTTACCGGAAGGTTGTGATGGTACACCGTCTGCAGTTCCTGAATATTTAATTGAAAACCCCCGTCCCCGGTAATTACTACTATCATACGGCCGGGTTGTGCGAAGGAGGCACCGATCGCCATAGGCAATGCTGACCCGATCGAAGCCATTCCCCCCTGGGTTAAAAACCTCTGGTCCCTTTTAACCTCAATTATTTGGGCCGCCCACATCTGGTTCTGACCCACATCGGCACAGATGATTGCATTTTCAGGGAGGGCTTTTGATACTTCCCGTAAAAAAAGGTATGGCGGGATAGCGTCCTTTTCTCCGGTGAAGTCTTCACAATATTTCGTCTTGTTATGGTTTATCCAAGCAAGCCAGGGAGAGTAATTTTTTTTACTGAAATTTTGGGGATTCAGGTTTAATGACTTCAGGAATGTCCTGATATCCATCTGCAACGGAAGGTGAGCTTTGATCTTGTTATTCAGTTCGTGAGCATCGATATCGACATGAATAATCTTTGCTGCCCGGGCAAACGTTTCCGGGCTGGTACCGGTCTGGCGCGTATCGAACCGTGTTCCCAGGGCGATGATGAGATCTGCATTTGCAACGGCTAAATTTGCATACCGGTTCCCATAGGTTCCGATCATCCCGACATAGAGCTGATCATCGTGGGGAAACGAATCAAGCCCCATCAGGGACACGACAACCGGAATACCCGTGGCATGAGCAAAATCAAGGAGATCCTGTGAGGCTTTTGAAGATCGTACTCCTCCACCGGCAAGGAGTAACGGGCGTGATGAGGATTTGATCAGGGATTTGATCTTATTCACGAGGTTCTCGTCAGGCAGTAAAGAATCATGTGAAAGCTCTGCACCCATCAGGTGCGGTAACGGTTCTATATCGGACCGCTGGATGTTAAGCGGGAGGTCGATGAGAACGGGGCCGGGCCTTCCTGTTTTTGCCATGGATAGTGATTTCTCCAGTATTTTCTGCGTGTCCTGAGGATCGCTGATGAGAACTGCACACTTGACAATCGGTTTAACGATGCTTACGATATCCGTTTCCTGAAAACCGATCTGCCTCACCGGTTTGCCGAATTTGTATTCGTACGTGTTTACCTGACCGGTGATGAAAAGACAGGGGATAGAATCAAAATAACAGCTCCCGATACCTGTTATCAGGTTGGTTGCACCCGGGCCGCTCGTGGCCATTGCAACCCCGATATTTTCGCCGGCACGGGCATACCCTTCCGCGGCAATCGCAGCAGCCATCTCGTGGTGCATGGAGACCGTCCGGATATCCCTCCTCCCGTAGAGGGAATCGAGGAGGTGACCCAGTGCTCCGCCGCACACCTCGAAGACATGAGTAACTCCTTCAGCGGCGAGGGTATCGATGATATAGTCCGATATTTTCATGCGAGCTCCTGTTATACTCCGTATAATCCTTTATGCACCTTAAACCAGTCAACGGTCGCGGCAAGGCCGCGTTCCAGTGAATATTCAGGTTTCCAGCCCAGTTCTGACTTTGCTTTGTGTATATCTGCCTGCCAGACCGCAGGCTCGTTCTTCCACGCCTGGGGGGTGCCGGTTTCGTACGCCACTTCATTCCCCAGGATCCTGATGATCCCATCGACAACCTCACCGACAGAATGTTGCTGGCCGGACCCGATGTTGAAGATTTTCCCGGATGGGTTCCTGAGACTGATTGCTGATTCATATGCATCGAGTACGTCATCGATGTAGACGAAATCCCTCACAAACCCGGGTGAACTGATCTTCGGATTGATCCGTTGCAGCGCGGCAAGGATGACGGACGGGACCAGCCGTGATTTTTGTTCGTACCGCCCATAGGGGGAAAAAAGGCGGAGGGTGACTATCGGCAGGTTGTATGCAGCCGCGAATGACTGGCAGAATAATGTCGCGGCTGCTTTTGACACTCCGTATTCAGTAACAGGTTCCAGGAGAGCAGATTCATTCATCGCCGAATTTTTAATTCCGTATTCTGAAGAAGACCCCGTATTTACTATCAGGCTGACACCGACATCCCGGCAACTCCGTACCAGGTTCACTGTCCCGTTAATGTTTGTTTCAATAATTTTTTCTGTAATCTTCTGATCGGCACTTCCCCCGTACACCGCCGTATGGAAGATAACATCGGGATGGATTTTTCTGAGTGCATCTCGTAACTTTTGATATTCAGAAATATCCGCAGGAACCACATTGACTTCCGGCAGAATGTCCCGGATTCTCCACGTGTCTGAAGTCTTTCTTGTGTTGATAAAAACTTCGCCGCCCCGTTCAAGACATCTCCGGGCAAGGTTGGAACCGATGAATCCCGTTGCGCCGGTAATAAAGACTTTCTCTCCGCCTGACAGACTCATGACTACACTCACGATGGGGAATATTTCATCCAAGGGCACCGGTCTGGTCCCGGTATTCATGAAGCGAAGACCAGACTGTTCCTATCATGTATTACCGTTCACACCGATAAGGATTTTTTTCATATACCAAAAGAAATTGTTTGAAATCTCGTACCCATTGTCTTATTCCCGGTGCGTGACATCCTGCATATACGTCTCTACCTGCCCCAGGGAAAACTCGTACATATCCATGTTTCCCGAATAATAGTTCCTGTACCAGCCGATTGTTTTCCGGATGGCTTCATCAATGGCGTACGCCGGTTTCCAGCCCAGCATGCCCATGGATTTTGCACTGTCAAGCTTGAGATACCCAGCTTCGTGGGGGGCATTTTCATTCTCAGCCGGTAGCTTCCATGTTCCCTCCCCCCATTCCCGGATAATTTTTTCAGTAAGGGTCCGGACATCAACAGGATTCGAACAATCCGGACCAAAATTCCATGCATCCGCATACGTCTCCGGGTCCTCTCTCATCTTCAGGGCGAGCCACAGGTATCCGAACAGTGGATCCAGCACGAATTGCCACGGGCGGACTGCATCGGGATTCCGGACCCCAACCGGATCCCCTTTTACCAGGGCCCGGACACAGTCCGGCACGATCCGGTCTTGTGCCCAGTCTCCGCCACCGATGATGTTACCTGCCCGTGCCGACGATAAAGAAATCCGGGGACCCGCACCTGGACAAAAAAAACTTTTCCGGTAGGAAGCAATGACCAGTTCAGCCGCTGCCTTGCTTGCACTATACGGGTCATGTCCGCCGAGCGGATCCTGTTCCTTGTACGCATAGTCGCACTCCCGGTTTGCATAACATTTGTCACTCGTTATACAGACGCAGGTGGCAGAATAATGAGACAGCCGGATGGCTTCAAGGATGTTTGCAGTTCCCATGACATTTACATCGAAAGTGTAACGAGGGTGATTATAGGAGAAGCGGACAAGCGGCTGGGCGGCAAGATGAAAGATATACTCCGGACGGTATTTCTTAATGGTCTCGGAAATGGTAACCCTGTCCAGGATGTCTCCCCGTATATCGACTACACGGTCTGAGATTCCGGTTGCCTGGAAGAATGACGGGTCGGTCGGGGGGTCCAGGCTGTACCCGATTACCTGAGCGCCGAGCGATTCAAGCCACAGGGCAAGCCAGCTTCCCTTGAAACCGGTGTGGCCGGTAATAAGGACCTTCCTGCCTTTATACGAACCGGCCAGTTTTTTCTGAACGGTCATTACTTCCACAGCTTCCAGGGTGCTTTTCCGCTCGACCATTCCTCTTCGAGATAATTCTTATCCCGCAGGGTATCCATCGCATACCAGAACCCTTCATGTTTAAAAGCGTTCAGCTGCCCTTTATTTGCGAGTGATTCCAGGGGTACTCTCTCAAGAATTGTCGTATCATCTTTGAGGTAATCAAATACCTCCGGTTCGAATACAAAGAAACCGCCATTGATGTGTCCCCCGTTTCCCGGAGGTTTTTCGAGGAATGAGGTGACGGTTTGATCATCCTGTATCTGCAGCACGCCAAATCTGCCGGGAGGCCTGATGGCAGTCAGGGTACCGGTTTTTTTCTTCCGGACATGGAATTTTATTAATTCAGGAATGTTGACATCGGATACCCCGTCCCCATAGGTGAGCATGAACCGTTCATCCCCGATATAGGGCTGGATTCTTTTCACCCTTCCACCGGTCATGGTGGTATCCCCGGTATCGATTAATGAAATTTTCCAGGGTTCGGAAAAATTGTGATGGGTTTCCATGGTATTGTTTTTTATATCGATGGTGACGTCTGACATGTGCAGGTTGTAGTTTGCAAAATATTCCTTGATCATGTATCCTTTGTACCCGAGACATATGATGAAATCATTAAAACCGAAATGGGAATACATCTTCATGATATGCCATAAGATGGGCTTTCCCCCGATTTCCACCATGGGTTTGGGCCTTACAATGGTTTCTTCGCTCAGACGAGTGCCCAGTCCCCCTGCAAGAATCACAACTTTCGTTTCAACCACCCGGACTATGGTACAATAAATTATTTTTATACTATTTATGAGCGGATGCAAAAAATGTATCTCCGCCGGAATCATTGTTCCTGATCACGTGGGATCTCTCTCACAAAGTGTCCGCAGAGGCAGGTATTTAGAACTCTATGAAGAATATCTATGAAACCCGATGAGCATGACGAACCTTGGTTTTTACAATTTTTATCCTGTCTACAATAATAACCGGATGTTTAACCCGGAAATTCAGGCCCCTATCGGAGACGATTTATTGTATCCCTTTCACCATCTTGCACGGGTTGCCAGAGAAAAGGACATATCCCTGTCGACAATCGATACCAGACCCCTTGACACCTATGATGCGGTTTTTTTTGTTGATTATCCCGGGAACAATAACCGGTATTTTAAAAAATTAATTGACATGAATTACCGTAATCTGTACCTCTTTGTATTTGAAAATGAAATTATCAAACCCGATAACTGGAAACCAGAAAATTACCGTCATTTCAAAAAGGTCTTTACCTGGCGCGATGATATCGTCGATAATAAAAAAATATTCAAGTTTTTTTTACCGAACAGAATTCCGGACCCGATTGCATTTAATGTTCGCGAAAAAGAGAAATTCTGCTGCCTGATAGCAGGAAATAAAACCAATCATCACCCGCTTGAACTCTATTCCGAGAGAATACGGGCTATCCGCTGGTTCGAAAAAAACCAGCCGGCACAATTCGATCTCTTCGGGAAAGGATGGGATCTTTCCCTGCCCGGGTATCTTGCGCCTTTCCAGCCTGTTCTCCGCCCTGTCTACCGGTTACTTTTCCCGCAGTATCCCTCGTACCAGGGCAAAATTACCTCCAAGCGTGAGATCCTGAAACGCTACAAATTCTCGATCTGTTACGAGAACGCCCGCGATATTCCTGGCTATATTACGGAGAAACTCTTTGACTGTTTTTTTGCGGGATGCGTGCCGGTATACCTTGGGGCTCCGAATGTAACGGATTATATTCCGGAGGACTGTTTTGTCGATAAAAGAAAATTCTCCGGGTATTCCGGACTATTTGATTACCTGAACCAGATGCCGGAAGATGATTACCTGGAGCATGTGCACGCGATTGAAGAATTCATGAAAAGTGAAAAAATCGTGCCCTTCAGTGCAGAGTATTTTGCGGATACGGTCCTGGGTGAACTGGATTCACCATAACCTGCCGTGATAAACCATCTCGATCACAATATCCCCACTCCCGGACGCCTATTGATGTACCAATCCGGTGTAGACTTTTTTTGTCAGGGCCGCTGTCTTTTCCCATGAAAAAAATTTCAGGCGCTCAGACCCTTCCTGGATCAGGTCCTGGCGGTATTGCTCATTCATCAGGACGCGTTCAACGGCAGACCGGATTGATTCCCTGTCGTCCGGATTAAAGTACGCTGCACCATCCCCACCGATTTCGGGCAACGAACTTGCATTGCTCATTATTACGGGACACCTGCAGGAAAATGCCTCCAGTACCGGGAGACCAAAACCTTCGTAAAGTGAAGGAAAAACAAAAGCCCGGGCGTTCCGGTACAAATTTTTCAGAACCCTGTCATTAATTTTTACGTGATGAACTTTAGGTGAAATCTTCAGTTCCTCAAAGACTTTTTTCTCCCGTGAACTGAACGGTAACCATCCTGCACAGACAACGTGTAATCCCTCATCATCACGCAGCATTCCTGCAACAGATTCGATAAAAAGATCGAAATTCTTGTACGCAGGACGCCCGCCAACAAATAACAGGTAGGGTTTTTCAAAGACCGGCGAATCCGTACTGGGCCCGATGGGTGCTGAATCATGTTCGAATGGATTGCCGAGATAAATAACATGAATATGGTCCGGATCTGCATCCGTGAATTTTACGATATCCTGCCGGGTATTTTCAGAGATTGCAATAACGGCGCCGGCGTTTTCGATGAGGCGTTTTTTCCATACTTTTGTCTGGTCGCCGGATTTGAAATACTGAGGAAACAGTTCATGTATCATATCGTATACGGTTACAACGCAGGGTTTTTTCCCCAGGTATGGTAAGAAATACGGCTCATAGTATGTCGGGTGGAAGATATCAAAATCCTGTTCCTGTAACAACCGGATCGATTCTCTCCGGTTATTGATAAGAACGTTTAATCCAAAATTAACCGCGTTAAACCGGATTTTTTTCTGGATCATCGAGACAACCGGGCTGTTGTAAAGAAAAGAATATCTTTTTGACCAGAATTTATCCAGCTGAGGGAAATGCTCCAGATTGTCATTCTGGACATACCGGAGCGACAGCGTAAAACGTATATCCGGATCTGTCGAGAACCGGTTCATCAGCTCGCAGAAATACCGGCTGACCCCCCCGTAATTCTGGCGGTAGAAGATCTGGTGGTCGTAGAGGATTTTCATGATGCTTTTT
>Ga0105107_10003355_pt1 | contig 10625 bp, 8 predicted proteins | sample PPLLaktember2015_6_FD_79335 | JGI IMG/M metagenome (GOLD analysis project Ga0105107, IMG submission 79335) | Freshwater sediment microbial communities from Prairie Pothole Lake near Jamestown, North Dakota, USA - PPLs Lake P8 Core (1) Depth... | ecosystem: Environmental > Aquatic > Freshwater >... | reverse complement strand
CTATACGCCCTCGGGCAGCGTGAAGAACTTCGTCTGCATCTTCCACCAGTGGGCGTTCAACGTCCGCGGCGACTGCGTGGACATCCCGCGCGAGAAGGCGGGCTACCAGGAACGGGTGTGCAAGGCTGACCTCGCGCTGAAGGAGGTGCGCACCGAGGTCGGCTTCGGCGGCTTCGTCTGGGTCAACCTCGACGACAACGCTCCGGCGCTCAAGAGCGAGATCGGCGCGGCGCTCGACTACATGCTGCCGGAGCTCGAGGCGGAGCCGCTGCAGACCTTCTGGTATTACCAGGCGCGGCTGAAGACCAACTTCAAGCTGATCCACGACACGAACAGCGAGTTCTACCACGACTACCTGCACGTCTATAACCGCATCACGGGGATGCTCAAGCCCGACAGCGGCTACTTCCAGCGCAAGTACACGCCATTCGCGAACGGACACGCGTCGGTCGGCTCGATGGTCGTGAACTACGACGCGTACAAGTCCACTGGGCGCTCCGAGCTCGGCTGGCCGCAGCTGCCGCCGAAGGGCTGGAAGCTGGTCGACCTCTTTCCTTGCATCACGTTCAACCTGCGCACCTCGGTGCTGCGGATCGACACCTACATTCCGCTCGGGCCGAACGACGTGCTCCTCGAGTTCCGCGCGCTCGGCCTGAAGAGCGACACGCCGGAGATCCGGCGCCAGCGCGAGAAGGACTCGGCGGTGATCTGGAGCCCGTTCGGGCGGAACCTCCACGAGGACCTGCTCGCCTCCAGCGGCCAGGGCATCGCGATGGCGAAGGGCAGCCAGGCGATGTACGTGCTGCAGGCGCGCGAGGAGGACGCGACCATCCACGACGAGGTCGGGATGCGCCACTACCTCGTCGAGTGGAGCCGACGCATGGGCCGCAGCTCCGCCGACCCGTACGCGACCGAGCGCGTTGGCGCCCGCGCCGCCTGAGAACCGGAGGACCCAATGACCGTCAACCGCACCGAAGTGGAAGAGTTCGTCTACGAGACTTGCCTCCGGCTGGACGAGAAGGACTGGAAGGGCTTTCTCGACCTCTGCGACCCGCGCTTCAACTACAAGGTCACCGCGTACGCGCCGGAGATCCGCTCCGACATGACCTGGCTCGACCGGGACCGCGCCGAAGTCGAGGAGTTCATCGGCATGCTGCCGAAGCACAACACCGACCCGAACCCGCTGACTCGTCACGCGCATGTCTGGAAGGTGAAGGTGGACGGCGACCGCGCCGACGTCGTGTCGAGCCTGCAGATCTACCGGACCGCCTTGAACGGCGGCGCGACGGAGCTCTTTGCGGTCGGCAAGTACTACGACACCGTCGCGCTGGACCGCGGGCGGCCGCGCCTTCTCGCGCGCCACCTCAAGCTCGACACGCGCGACCTCGGCTGGGGGACCCACCTGCCGCTGTAAGCGGTACGCGCGCGCGGGCGGCGAAAGGGGAGCGGGACGAGGGCCCGGGACCGGTCGGGCCGCGTCGTCAATGCCCGCCGAGCCGCCGATACGCCGCCATGTGGCGGATCGCGCCCCGCTGGTTCCCGGACGCCTCGAGCAGCAGCGCGAGGTTGTAGTGGCAGTCCGCGAAGCGCGAATCCTCCCGCAGCGCGGCCTGGTACGCCTCGATCGCATCGCTCGGGCGGCCGGCGTCCTGGAGCAGCACGCCCAGGTTGTAAAGGAGGGTCGGATGTTGCCCGGAGATCCGCAAGCCGTCGCGGTAGACGCGCTCGGCCGACTCGAGCTCGGCCATCTCGTGCAGCAGCCGGCCGAGGTTCAGGCGCGCCTCGACCAGCGCCGGGTCGAGCGAGAGTGCGCGCTCGTACGCCGCACGCGCACGCTCCGGGCTTTCACGCTCGGCCGCCAGGCCCCGGCGGAACCAGTCCGCGGCACCCGGCGTCCGCGACGCCTCGTCTCGGGCGAGGACTTTCAGCTCGCCGTCGTCGACGCTAACCTCCAGCTCCAGAAGGTACTGCCCCGACTCGGCTTGCCACTGGGCACGGCCGTCGGCGACGACGACCCGATCGCCCACCGCAGAGATGCGCAGCCCCGACAGCGGGACGCTCTCCGGGAGGTGGCGGCGCAGGTCGCGGAGCGACCGCGTGATGCGGCGCGCGGGCACCTTGGCCGCGCGCAGCGCGCGGGCGGTGCGGAGCACGATCAGATCCTGGAACGAAAAGCGGTACTCGCGCCGCGGGCCGCGCGCCGGCGATACGAAGCCGGCGCGGACCAGCCCGAGGATCGCGCTGCGCGGCATGCGCAGCATACGTTCGACGTCGCGGACGCCGAAGTTCGACACGGGCGGGGAAGCGCGTGCGCTACTTCTTCGCCGCCCGCTTCGCCGGCGCGGCGGCCTGCGCGGCGCGCTTCGGCTCTTTGCGTGCCTTCGCTTCCGCCGGCGGCGCGGCCGCGGGCGCGCGCTTCTGCAGGCTCGCGCGGAGCGCCTCCATGAGATCGATCACCTGCGCGCCGCCGGCAGGGGCTTCCTCGGCGAGGGCGATCTCCTGCCCTTCGACCTTCTTCTGCACCGCCGCCTCGATCCGCGCCTTGACCTCGTCGGTGTACCCGGCCGGGTCGAACGTGTCCGTCGCCTGCTGGTCGATCAGCTGCCGCGCGAGCTTCAACTCCGCTTCGCGCACCTCGGTCTTCGGGATCTCGAGCTCGCCGATCGGACGGACCTCGGCGGCATAAAGCAGCTGCTGCATCACGAGTCCGTTCTCGACCGGTCGCAGCATCACGATGTACTGCTTGCCGCGCGCCGCCCACCTGCCGAGCGCGCAGCGCCCGGCCTCCTCCAGCGCCTTCGTGAGCAGCGCATAGGGCTTGGCGCCGCCCTTGTCGGGCGCAAGGTAGTACGCCTTGTCGAAGTACACCGGGTCGACACTCTCGATCGGGACGAACTCGGTGATCTCGACCATGTGGGTGCCCGCCTCCTCCAGCGCCTTCAACTCCTCGGGCGTGAAGACGACGTACTGGTCCTTGGCGAACTCGTAGCCCTTGACCGTGTCCTCGCGCGGCACGACGACGCCTTCCTTGGCGCAGACGTACTGCTGCTTGAGGCGCGAGCCGCACGGCGGCTTGTGCAGCATGTTGAAGGAGATCGCCCCGGAGGCCTGGGTCGCGGAATAAAGCTTCACCGGGATCGACACGAGGCCGAAGGTGACGGTCAGCGATGCGATGGATCGGGCAGCCATGATTCACCTTCCTGTTGTTCCGGCCGGGGCCGGTCAAGCCGGGGACCGCTCGAGGGCCTGCTCCAGGCTCTGCTTGTCCCGGAGGGCATTCTGCCAGCGATCCCCCGTCTTTTCCAAGCGCGCCGGGGCATTTGTCAGCCGAAAATCAAGAGGATGCGCCTTTTGCAGCTCGTCCCAGCCCAGGGGCATTGAGACTGGGGCCCCGGCCACCCCCCGGGGGGAGTAGGCGACGTTCAGAGTCTTGCCGCGCACGTTCATGTTGTAGTCGATGAAAATCTTCCCCGTCCGCTTGTTCACGCTCCAGTCCATCGTAATGTCCTTGGGGTGCTGGCGCAGGAGGTGCCGCCCCACCATCTCGCAGACTTTTCGCGCTGCATCAAAGTCCAACGTCCGCTCGATCGGCACGAAGACGTGCAGGCCCGTCTTGCCGGAGGTCTTCACACAGGCCTCGAGCCTCATGCTCTTCAGGAGCTCGCGGAGCCAAAGCGCGACCTCCTTGCCCTTCTCGAATGCTTTCGTATTGAGCTCGGGTTCGGCCCCCTTGGGCTCCTTGCCCGAGTAAATGTACGGGTCGATGTCGAAGACCAGGTAGTCGGGGTGGTTCAGCACCGAGCGCTCCATCGCCTCCAGCGAAGCTGCAAAATCGGTACCCGCGCCCTTCGCATCCGGGCCGGGCCGGAGCCGCGAGTGCCAGACGTGGAACTCGAGCGTCCCGGCCTGTCCGAGCCACAGGAGGGTCGGCAGATCGTTGCAGACCAGGTAGTCCTGCTTCTCGTCTTTGCTCTCCGAGAACACCCGTACCGTCTGCACGAACTCCGGCCGCGCCTGGTCCCAGTGCTTCTGGAAGAACCGCTCGCCTTCGATCCCTTCCGGCATGCGGATCATCGTCAGCGGCCGGTCGGCGAGATGGGGGAGCATGAAGCGCGACACGCGCGCGAGGTAGCGGAGCAGATCCCGCTTGGTCAGGGCCGGCTGGTCGAATGCGGGATCGGCAGGCCAGTAGACCCGATCGAGGTGCGTGAGCTTGACGCCCGCCCCACCCACGGCCAGCTGGAAGGTCGTCCGCTTGTCCTCGAGCTGCTGCAGAACCCGGTCGACCTCGGCGTCGCCGGCAGGGGCCGGCGCCGCGGTGGCGCGCGGATTTGCGCCGCGCCTGACCGTCTTGGGGTCGACGTCGTCGCGCAAGCGCAGGAAGATCGGCGCGCGGAGGCTGCCGGCCTCCGTCCAGCCCGCGAACTGCACCTCGGCGACCAGCCGGGGCTCGAGCCAGGTCGCCGGACCGTTCGACGGCGGCCGCTCGGTGAAGGGGCACTTCTTGGTCTTCAGGCGCTCGGCGCGCCGCTTGATCGCCGCAAGCGTCGCCTCGTCGAAGCCCGAACCGACGTGGCCCACGTACCGAAGCCTGTCCTTCGCCTCCCAGACCCCGAGCAGGAGCGCGCCCAGTGGCGCGCGGGCGCCCTTCCCCTTGGTGTACCCGCCGGCGACGAACTCCGCGCTTTGCGTCGATTTGATCTTGAGCCAGTGGCCCGAGCGCTTCCCCGGCAGATAGGGGCTGTCGCGCCGCTTCGCCATGATCCCCTCGAACCCGCTGGCGAGTGCCGCCCTGTACAGCGCTTGGGCGTCGTCGTCGGCATGCACGAACTGTACGCGCGCCGACGGAAGCAGGCACTGCGCGAGATAGCGGCTGCGCGCGTCGTACAGCGCCGCGCGGAGGTTGACGCCGGCGAAGTGGAGGAGATCGAAGCAGACATAGGCCGTCGGCGTCACCTGCTCCGCCGCCGCGATCTCGCGCGCCGTCTTCATCTGTGCCCGGTTCTGCAGCGCGTCGAATGACGGCCTGCCGTCCGGCCCGAACGCGACGATCTCGCCGTCGAGGACCATCGTGCTGACGAGTTGCCGGCCGAGCTCGGCCGCGACCTCGGGAAAGAGGCCGGAGTAGTCGAGGCCGCGCCGCGAGCGGAGCACGACCCGCTCCCGGTCGATGAACGCGAGCACGCGGTAGCCGTCGAGCTTGGGCTCGTACCGCCAGGCCGGATCGGTGGACGGCGCATCGCGGCTCTCGGCGAGCATCGGCGGGAGCTTCGCCGGCAGTGCCTCGGGCGATCCGGTCGGCGCGAGCGCCGCGGCGGCGATCCGCGCGCGCGCCGGCCGCCGTTTCAGCGCCTCGACGGTCACGCCCGACAGGACGGATTGGTCGCGCGCCGTGATGTCCCCGGTGTCGACGAAACGGTCCTTGTGCTTGATCAGGAGCCAGCTCTTGCGGTCCGAGGTGCGCACCAGCGCGAACGAGCCCTTCAGCTTCACGCCGCGGAGGAAGATGCTGAGCTTGCCCTTCTCCAGCCCGGCGAGCACGCGGCGCTCGGCCTCCGCGCAATCGTGGAAAAAATATTCCTGATTCTCGTCGGGCGAATAGGCGCCGCAGTCCCAGACGATCACCTCGCCGGCGCCGTACTGCTTCTCCGGGATCACGCCCTCGAAGGACGCGTACTCGAAGGGATGGTCCTCGGTCGGCACCGCGAGCCGCTTGTCGGCCGGATTCAGCGACGGCCCCTTCGGGACCGCCCACGACTTGAGCACCCCATCGGCCTCGAGCCGGAAGTCGAAGTGCAGGCGGCGCGCGGCGTGCTGCTGGACGACGAAGAGCAGGGGCCCGGAGCGGTCCGGGGCGGCCGCAGGCGCCGGCTCCGGCGTGGCCCCGAACGCGCGCTTGGCCGAGTACTCGTGCAGCGCGCCGGGAAGTTCGCGCGCCTTCTTCGGCTGCGCCTTGCGGTGCCGGGCATCGTCGCGCGTCATGGCGACGCTTTCTTGCCCGTTCCCCGGGCCGCTTCCCAGAGCGTGGCGAAGCGCGCCGCGAACTTCGGGCCGAGCCCCTCATCCTCGTGCTTGAAGTAGACGTACGCCCGCTCCCACGGCTGCGCAGCGATCCGTTCCATCCAGTCCTTCAGGTCGCGATCGCTGTACCCCGCCCGGCGCATCCGCAGGTAGCCAAACCTGGCGGTGGCAACCAGCGGCGGGGATTGCCCCTCGTCCGTGTCGGCGGCGCAGAGCATCGCGTCGTGGGTACGCAGCGCCTCGTACACTTCCTCGTCGTGCCACGTCGGATGACGAAATTCGAAAGCAATCTGGCGGCCCGGGGGCAGCCCGTCCAGGAAATCGCGGAGCACCGCGAGATCCTTCTTCTGCGACGGCGGCAGCTGGAAGAGGAGCGGTCCGAGCTTCGACCCGAGCCGCGCCGCGCGACGCAGCAGCTCGCCAACTTCCGCCCCCGTGTCCTTGAGGCGCTTGTCGTGGGTGATCCGCCGCGGCGCCTTGAGCGTGAAGGCGAAATCGGCGGGCACCTCGTCCGCCCAGCGCGACAGCATCCCCTCGCCCGGCATGCGGTAGAAGGTGCTGTTGATCTCGACGGTGGGGAAACGCTCCGCGTAGTAGCGCAGCATGCCGTCGGCGGGGAGCTTCTCCGGATAGAAGCGGCCCTTCCACTCCTTGTACGAGTAGCCGCTCGTGCCGGCCAGCAACTCCATCGCTCGCACCCCGCGCGCCGCGGCTAGCCGTCGAATCCGTAGAGCCGCGCCGGATTGCCGGCGAGGATGGCGCGCCTGGTTGCGGCGTCGGGAACCGCTTCGGTCAGCACGTCGAGCAGTTCCCCCGCATCGAGCTCGCGGTGCGCCAGCACCGCGTCGCCCTGCACGTGCTGACCCGAGTGGAAGCCGATGTGCGGCCAGTCCGAGCCCCACACCAGGCGCTCCCGCGCAACGGCGGCGAGCGCTTGAATGAAAGGAATTGCATCGCGCAGACGACCGCTCGTCCGCGTGATGCGATCGGCGCCGGCGAGTTTGACCCAGACGTGCTTGCGGGCCAGCAACCGCAGCACGGCCTGGAATCCCGGTTGGCCGATTCCGGCGGCAGAATCGGGCAGGCCCATGTGGTCGATCACGACGTTGAGCCCGCAGCGCCCGAGCACCGGCGCCAGCGCCAGGAGTGTCACGGGGTCGGCGAAGACTTGCAGGTGCCAGCCGAACGGCGCCAGCATGCGCTCGTATTCGCCGACCAGCTGCGCGCGATCACCGGAATGGCGGGAGGCCAGCGTGACCAGGTTCAGGCGCACGCCGCGCACGCCGGCGCGATGCATGGTCTCGAGCTCGCTGGCCGGCGTCCGCGGCTCGAGGACGGCGACCGCTCGGCCCCGCGCGCCCAGACGCGCCAGCGCTTCGAGCATGGCGCGATTGTCGTAGCCGTATCCGCTCGCCTGGACGAGGACGGTTCGCTCCAGGCCCACCTGGCGCTTCATGCGCTCGTGCGCCTCCAGCGGCGCCTCAGGAACGTTGTAGGCCCGCTCGGCCGCCAGCGGATAGCGGTCGAACGGACCGAGAACGTGCATGTGGCAGTCCGCGGAATGGTCCGGTGGCGCCTCCGGAGGCGCGCGGTGCGTTCGATCGAGCGGCGGCATCGCCGCTATCATAGCCAACCCCTATGCAGATACCGGTCCTCTCGGGCGATGGCATTGGCCCCGAAATCACCGCGGCCACCGTGCAGGTGCTCGAGCGGCTCGACCGGATCTTCGCGCTCGACCTCGGCTTTGACGTTCATGAAGTCGGCCTGGCGAGCCTGAAGCGCACCGGGAGCACGCTGCCCGAACCGGTGGTCGCCGCATGCCGCGACGCCGAAGGCTTCATCCTCGGGCCGGTGTCGCATCTCGACTACCCGCCGCGCGCGCAGGGCGGCTTCAATCCCTCGGGCGATCTGCGCATCGCGCTCGACCTTTACGCCAACGTGCGCCCCAGCCGGAGCTACGAGGGGCTCGCCCACTGGGGCCGCACGCCGATGAACCTCGTGATCGTGCGCGAGAACACCGAAGGCTTCTACGCGGATCGCAACATGCACCAGGGGAGCGGCGAATTCATGCCGACGCCGGATCTCGCGCTGTCGCTGCGCAAGGTGAGCGCCCACGCGTCGCGCCGCATCGCGCAGACCGCGTTCCGCTTGGCGCGTCGGCGCCGGCGCAAGGTCACCGCGGTACACAAGGCCAACGTGCTGAAAACGACCGAGGGACTGTTCCTGCGGGAAGTCCGGAGGGTCGCACAGGCCTACCCGGACGTCGCGTACGACGAGCAGCTGGTGGACTCGATGGCGGCGCTGCTCGTGCGCGACGCGGCGCGGTTCGACGTCGTCGTGACCACCAACATGTACGGCGACATTCTCTCCGACGAGGCCGCGGAGCTCGCGGGCGGCCTCGGTCTGGCGGGTTCGATCAATGCGGGCGACGCGCACTGCATGGCGCAGGCGCAGCACGGCTCCGCGCCCGACCTCGCCGGCAAGGACCTCGCGAACCCGTCGTCGCTCCTGCTCTCCGCCGGAATGCTGCTCGGCTGGCTGGGCGAGAAGCACGGCGCCGACCGGTTCGTTCGCGCGCAGGCGGCGCTCGATTCGGCGCTCGCTTCGCTGCTGCGCGCGCCGGCGACGCGCACCCGCGATCTCGGCGGGACGCTGGGCACCAAGGCATTCGGCGCGGCGCTGCTCGAGCGGCTCGCCGCGTGATCTTCGCAAGGGAGGAAGAACGATGACGACGATTCTGCGTGTTCTGTGCGCGTGCCTCGCGCTGGCCGTGGCCCATCCGACGGCGGCGCAGAACTACCCCACTCAGCCGATCAGGATGATCTCGCCCTTCCCGCCGGGCGGCAGCGTGGACATCACGGCGCGGTTCATCGCCGAGCCGCTCGGCAGCCAGCTCGGCACGCGGATCGTCATCGAAAACCGCAGCGGAGCGTCCGGCAACATCGGGATGGAGATGGCGGCACGCGCGGCGCCGGACGGGTACACCGTCGTGCTGAACACGATCCCGCTCGTCACCAACCAGAGCCTGTTCGAGAGGGTCACCTGGGATCCGGTCAAGGACTTCGCGCCGATCGGCATGGTCGCAACCTCTCCGCACGTCCTAGTGGTTCACCCCAAGGTGCCGGCGAACAGCGTTGCCGATCTGCTGCGCCTCGCGCGTGCCAGCCCCGGCAAGCTGAGCTACGCGTCGGCAGGCGTGGGCACTACCTTCCATCTGTGCGGAGAAATGTTCAAGGACTCGACGCAGACTTTCATCCTCCACGTGCCCTACCGCGGAGGCGGACCGGCGCTCACGGACACGCTGGCCGGGCAGGTCGACATGAGCTTCCCCACGCTGGCGGCCGCGCTGCCGCACGTGAAGGCCGGCACCCTGCGCGCGCTGGCGGTGACCGACTCGAAGCGCTCGCCGCTGCTGCCGGACGTCCCGACCCTGCAGGAGGCCGGCGTCCAGAACGCCCAGTTCACCCAGTGGCTCGTGCTGCTCGCCCCGGCCGGCACGCCGCCTGCGGTGGTGACTCGGCTGAACTCGGCGCTCAAGGATGCGCTGAACTCGAAAGAGGTCCGGGACAAGTTTCAGGCGAGCGCCATGGAGGCCTTCATCACGACGCCGCAAGAGGCCGGCACCTTTATCGCCAGCGAGACGACGCGTTTCGCGAAGCTGATCAAGTCGCGCCGGATCACGGCGGAATAGGGACCCGAATCGATGAGCGGTCCAGCGGCCACGCAGTTCCTGACCCTTCACGAGATCGTGGTCGCAGCGCGCGCGAATCTCGCGCCCGGCCCCTGGGGCTATCTGATCGGAGGCACCGAGACCGAGACCACGGTGCGGCGCAATCGCCTCGCGCTCGACTCGATCGCCTTCCGGCCGCGCGTGCTGCGCGATGTCAGCGCAGTGAACTCGACCGCGACGTTCCTCGGCCGCCCGGTGCGCCTGCCGGTGATGCTCGCCCCGGTGGGCGGCATGGAATCGTTCGTCGCGGAGGGCGCGGCGGCGGCCGCGCGCGCGGCCGCGCAGTTCGGCATCCCGCAGATGCTCTCCTCCGTGTGTCACCCGGGACTCGAAGCCACCGCGGCGGCCGCGGATGCCTTGCGCGTGTTCCAGCTCTACGTGCGCGGCGACGAGGCCTGGGTGGACGACTGGGCACGGCGGGCCCGCGCGCACGGCTTCAAGGCATTCTGCTTCACCGTGGACAGCGCGTTCTACAGCCGGCGCGAGCGCGACCTCATCGGTCGCTATGTCAAGCCGTGGCGCGCGGACGCGGCGGCCGGCGTGAAGTACCAGGCCGCGCTTTCGTGGGACCAGGTGAAGCGCTTCAAGGACCGCCACGACCTGCCGGTGATCCTCAAGGGCATCGCCACCGCCGAGGACGCGGAGATCGCAGTGCGCCACGGCGTGGAGGTGATCTACGTCTCCAACCACGGCGGGCGTCAGCTCGATCACGGGCTCGGCAGCGCCGCGGTGCTGCCGGAGGTGGTCGCCGCCGTCGGCGGACGCGCCGAGGTCTGGGTGGACGGCGGCTTCATGCGCGGGTCGGACGCGGTCAAAGCGATCGCGCTCGGCGCGCGCTGCGTCGGGCTGGGGCGGCTTGCCTGCCTCGGCCTCG
>Ga0105107_10003354_pt1 | contig 10625 bp, 11 predicted proteins | sample PPLLaktember2015_6_FD_79335 | JGI IMG/M metagenome (GOLD analysis project Ga0105107, IMG submission 79335) | Freshwater sediment microbial communities from Prairie Pothole Lake near Jamestown, North Dakota, USA - PPLs Lake P8 Core (1) Depth... | ecosystem: Environmental > Aquatic > Freshwater >... | reverse complement strand
GTTCCTGACGCTTGCGCTGCTCGAGATCGTTCTCGGCATCGACAACATCATCTTCCTGTCGATTCTGGTGTCGCGCCTGCCGCGCGAACTGCAGCAGCGCGGGCGTATTCTCGGTCTCGCTTTTGCGATGATCACGCGTATCGGCCTCCTGTTCTCGATCACGTGGCTCATCAGCCTGAAGGCGCCGCTCGTCACGGTCTTCACCGAAGAGATTTCGGGCCGCGACCTGATCCTGTTCTTCGGTGGCCTGTTCCTGCTGGTCAAGAGCGTCAGCGAAATTCACACGGCGCTCGAGGGCGCCGAGGAATCGGTAGCCCGCAAGGTAAATCTCAAGACGCGGATCTTTGCCGTAGTGATCCAGATCGGCCTGATCGACATCATCTTTTCGCTCGACTCCGTGTTCACCGCCGTGGGGCTCGCGAAGCACGTCGAGATCATGGTCGCTGCCATCGTGGTCGCAGTGTTCGTCATGATGTTCATGGCACGGCCGATCAACGAGTTCATCGATCGCCACCCGACAATCAAGATTCTGGCGCTTGCATTCCTGATCCTGATCGGCGTCGCGCTGATTGGTGAGTCCTTCGACTTCGAGATTCCGAAGGGCTACCTGTACTTCGCGATGGCGTTCTCGGTCGGCGTGGAGATGATCAATATCCGGATTCGCAGGCGCGGCCAGCCGGTCGACCTGCGTGGTCCGACCATGCCGGCGGAGAAACCGCACAAGCACTGAAGAAATCGCGCTTCGGCCGCGACGGGCGGGCTGGCTCGCTCGCGCCGCCTCGATCGGCGCCCGCACGCTTTGCGCGCGGACAAGGGACGGACGGGGTCCCGAGCGAGCGAATGTCCGTTCTCCTGAGCGAGCGAGGGAGCCCCGCCCGGCCCGTCGGCCGCGCCGGACTACGTGTTGGGTGCTCGAGCCTGAAACGAGGCTAAGTGTTCAGCTTGCTGTGACGGCGGCTGTAGCCGAAGTAGATCGCGAATCCGATTGCGATCCAGCCCGTCATCCAGTGCCAGTTGGCCATGAATGCCGGGAAGAACAGGTAGAGGCAGGCCGCCGCGCCGAGGATGCACACGACGGGCGCCGCCGGGACACGGAATGCGCGCGGCAGGTCGGGCCGCGTGCGGCGGAGGATCAGCACGCCAATGCAGACCGTCGCGAATGCGAGCAGCGTGCCCATTGAGACCAGGTCGCCCAGCACCCCGATCGGCAGCAGGCCCGCGAGGATCAGGGCGGTGGTGCCGACGATCACGGTGCCGACATGCGGCGTGCGGTACTCGGGATGGATGCGCCCGAAGATCGGCGGAATCAGGCCATCGCGCGCCATCGAATAGAAGATTCGCGGCTGTCCCAGCATCATGACGAGAATCACCGAGGTCAGTCCCGCGATCGCGCCGATCTCGACGATGGACTTGAGCCACAGCAGGCTCGGATAGAATTCGAGGGCGGTGGCGACCGGCCGCGGCGTGCCGAGCAGGTTGAACGGCATGATGCCGGTCATCACGGCCGACATCGCGATGTAGATGATCGTGCAGATGAAGAGCGACCCCAGGATTCCGATCGGCATGTCGCGCTGCGGGTTTTTTGCCTCCTGGGCTGCCGTCGAGACCGCGTCGAAACCGATGTACGCGAAGAACACGACGCTCGCGCCGCGCACCACGCCGTCGAAGCCGAAGCGACCGGGGCCTTCCGGCTCCGGGATGAAGGGAATCCAGTTGTCGGGATTGACGTACTGCAGCGTGAAGGCCATGAACAGCAGGATGACGCCGACCTTGATCAGCACGATGACGGCGTTGACCGTCGCCGATTGCGTGATGCCGCGATAGCAGAGCGCGGCAACGGCGATGACGATTGCGACCGCCGGCAGGTTGATGAGCGCTCCGGTCGGGACGAGCCGGCCCTGGACGACGTTGAGGGGCGCGTTCGTGAGCGCCGCGGGCAGGCTCAGCGACATTCCGAGCGCGTTGCCGATTGAATCAAGCAATCCGGTGAAGTATCCGGACCAGCCGACGGCCACCGTCGCCGCGGCGAACGTGTATTCGAGCACCAGGTTCCAGCCGATGAACCAGGCGACCACTTCGCCGAGCGTGGCGTAGGCGTAGGAATAGGCGCTTCCGGAGACCGGCAGCATCGCTGCGAATTCGGCGTAGCAGAGGCCGGCGAAGGCGCAGGCGATGCCTGCCATCACGAAACTGAGGATGATCGCGGGCCCGGCGTAGTTGGCCGCGGCATTGCCGGTCATCACGAAGATACCCGCGCCGATCACCGCGCCGATGCCGAGCAGAACGAGGTGTCGTGCGGTCAGCGCGCGCTTCAGCGTGACCTCGCCGGGCGTCGCGGCATCGGCACTTACGATCGCCGCGACCGGCTGGGTGCGAAACAGGCTCATGCGCGATTCCCCCTGCGAAACCGTGTCGGACTCTAACCCAGGCGCCTGTTGATTGCGAGAGTGGCCATCGCACTCATTTGCGAAGGTCCTCATCGAGGAATGGCGCGAACAGATCGATGAGAGCTGCATAAACTTTCGGGGAACCTGCGACCAGATTGCCGCCGTCCCGGTATTCACCGCCCGCGAGAGTTCCGACGCGTCCGCCGGCTTCGCTGATGAGCAGGTTCCCGGCAGCCGTGTCCCAGGGCGACAGGCCGACTTCCCAGAATCCGTCGAGCCGTCCCGCGGCGACGTAGGCGAGGTCGAGCGAGGCCGCGCCGGGCCGCCGCACGCCGGCGGTCGTGTCCATGACGCGCTCGAGCATTCCGAGATAGGGCTTGAGCCAGCGCCGGTTCTCGCGAAAGGGAAAACCCGTGCCGACCAGCGCGCCGTCGAGGCCCGGGCGCTGCGAAACTCGCAGCCGGCGCCCGTCGAGCTGCGCCCCTTCGCCTCGCGCGGCCGTGAAGAGTTCGCCGCGCAATGGGTCGAGCACGACGCCGATTTCCGGGCGGCCGCGGTGGCGGCAGGCGATCGACACGGCGAACTGCGGAAAGGCATGCAGGAAATTCGTCGTGCCGTCGAGCGGATCAATGACCCAGGTGTAGTCGTCGCCGCGCTGCTCGCCGCTTTCCTCGGCGAGGAAGCCATGCGATGGATAGGCCTTACGGATCGCCGCGATCAGCACCTGCTCGGCCGCGCGATCGACCTCGCTCACGAAGTCATTGCGGCTCTTCTCGCTGACCGTGACGCCGCCAACTCGGTCGAGATTCCGGACGATCGTCTCGCCGGCGCGCCGCGCGGCACCGACTGCGATGTTGACCAGGGGGTGCATGACTTAGAATACCAGCAACCATCCCGGAATCGCGATGTCCTCCGCCATCCGAATCGTGCTCGTCGACACCAGCCACCCGGGCAACATCGGTGCGAGCGCGCGCGCGATGAAGAACATGGGACTCGATACCCTGTTGCTCGTCCGCCCACAGTCGCATCCGGATCCGGAGGCGGTCGCGCGCGCTTCGGGCGCGCGCGAACTGCTGGTGCAGGCGCGCGTCGTCACGACGGTCGACGAGGCGATCCATGATTGCGGTCTGGTACTCGGCACGACCGCGCGTGCGCGGAGCGCGCACTGGCGCGTGATTGACGCACGCAGCGGCGGCGCCGAGCTCGTCGCCGGGACGGCATTGCGTCCCGCCGCCGTGCTGTTCGGTGGCGAGCGGAATGGCCTCGCCAACGACGAGATCGCGCGCTGCCATGGATTGATACGCATCCCGGCCGCGCCGGAATACGAGTCGCTGAATCTCGCACAGGCGGTGCAGATCGTGTGCTACGAAATCCTGATGGCGAGGCGGTTTGCGGGCGCGCAGCCAGCCGGCGCGCGCACGGCGGAGCTTGCGACGGCCGACGAGATGCAGGCACTCCACGCCCACCTGGGCCGCGTGCTCCGGTCAGCCGGGTTCATGCACGACGGCAATGCCGCCCAGCTCAGTGCACGTATTGAGCGCCTGTTCGCACGCGCCCTGCCGGACGACGGCGAGGTGCGGATCCTGCGCGGGATGCTGGCCGCGATCGAGCGCGGGCTGCGGCCTCCGGAATGAGCCCGGTGACCGCAACGGAGTCTATCTACCTGGACCATGCGGCGACGGCACCGCTCGACCCGTACGTCGCGGCGGTCATGTGCGAGTGCCTTGCCGACCCGGCGCTGCAGGCAAACCCGGCGTCTGCACATGCGCCGGGCCGTGCCGCTGCACTTCGCATCGAGGCGGCGCGATTGCAGGTCGCCCGGCTGATCAACGCGCCGCCAGAATCGATCGTGTTCACGTCGGGCGCAACCGAGAGCGTCAATCTGGCGATCCTGGGCACCGCGCGCGCGGCCGGCCAGGGCCGGCGTCATGTCGTCACCTCGCGCATCGAGCATCGCGCCGGCCAGGATGCCTGCCGCCAGCTCGAGCGTGAGGGCTTCGACGTGAGCTGGCTGAAACCCGACTGCGAAGGGCGAATCGATCCCGCGGACGTCGCAGCTGCAATCCGGCCGGACACGGCGCTGGTGTCCCTGATGCACGCGAACAACGAGACCGGCGTGCTGACGGACATCGGGGCCGTGGCCGCCGGATGCCTCGAACGCGGGGTCATGCTCCACACGGACGCGGCGCAGAGCGCGGGAAAGGTCCCGATGGACGTCGCCGCCATGGGTGTCGCGCTCCTCAGCTTCTGCGCGCACAAGCTGGGTGGTCCGAAAGGCATCGGCGCACTCTACGTGCGCCGGCGGCCGCGGCCGGCAATCCAGCCCCTCGTCTTTGGCGGCGGCCACGAGCGGGGACTTCGTTCGGGCACGCTGGCGACACACCAGATCATCGGTTTCGGCTCTGCCTGCGTGCTCGCGGCTGCCGCGCTTGATGAGGAATCCGGGCGAATCCGGGCATTGCGCGAACGCCTTTGGCTCGGCCTGCAACCGGCAGCGCCGCTCTGGCGAAACGGCGCGCCTGAACCGTCGGTGCCAGGGATCCTCAGCGTCGGTTTCGCCGGCATCGAGGGCGAAAGCCTGTTGCTCGAGCTCGACGGCAGGGTCGCGGTGTCGAGCGGCGCCGCCTGCAGTTCGGCGACGGCCGAACCGTCCTACGTCCTGCGCGCGCTCGGGCGAACGGATGCCGCAATCCAGGCATCGTTGCGCCTGAGCCTGGGTCGTGGAACGAGCAGCGGGGACGTCGATCGCGCAGCACGGCATATCGTCGACGGTGTCCGGCGTCTGCGGGCTGCATTGCCCGCGGGCGCGCTGGATCGCATCGCATGAATCACGAGTTGCCCCGCTACTCGCCCCGCGTGCTTGAACTGTTCGCGCAATTGCCCGGCGCGGAGCCACTGCCGCCCGGGCCCGGCGTTCCGGTGGCCGGCGAGGCGATCGTGATCGAGCGCGGGGCCTGGGTCCGCTTCGATGCGCGCGTCGAGGCGAAGCGCATCGTGGAATGCGTATTTCGCGCCTGGGGCTGTCCGCATACGCTCGCGGCAGCAGCCTGGGTCGCCTCGGAAGTGCGGGCACGCGCGGTTGCTGACGGCGCTTCGATCGACGCATCGCGCCTTGCACGGGAACTCGATGCGCCGGCGGAGAAAATGGGGCGGATGCTGGTCGTCGAGGACGCGCTCAGGGCGCTGCTCGAACGCGCGCGTGCGGTACAATAGATAGGCAGATGGCCATCATCCTGACACCCGCCGCCGCAGATCGCGTCCGCCACTTCATCGCCGAGCGCGGGCACGGCGTCGGATTACGACTCGGCGTCCGGAAGACCGGTTGCTCGGGCTTCGCCTACGTCGTCAACTACGCGGATGACGTGGAACCCGGCGATCGCGTGTTCGAAAGCCAGGGCGTCCGCGTGCTCGTCGATGCCAGGAGCCTCGAGCTGATCGACGGCACGGAAGTCGACTTCGTGCGCCACGGCCTCAACGAGGCCTTCCGTTTCCGTAATCCTAACGTGCGCGGTGAATGCGGCTGCGGCGAGAGCTTCAGCGTCTGATTTTTCCTTTCAATCCGGGCACTTCCGTGCTCGTTGCGATTGCCGCGGGACCATGGCAGGGGCTAGAATGCGCGGCTGATTTCTTCGCTCCGCAAGGCTGAGGATTGCATGGCTCTCGAACGCACCCTGTCCATCGTCAAGCCCGACGGCGTGGCCCGCAACCTGATCGGCGACGTCTATCGCCGCTTCGAGAAGGCGGGACTTCGCATCATCGGCGCGCAAATGCTCCACCTGACGCAGTCCCAGGCCGAGGGATTCTATGCCGTACACCGCGAACGGCCGTTCTTCCGCGACCTGTGCGCGTACATGTCCTCCGGTCCCGTCATGGTGCAGGTGCTGGAAGGAGAGTCGGCCGTCGCCATGAACCGCGAGATCATGGGCGCGACCGACCCGAAGAAAGCCGCCGCCGGCACGATCCGGGCGGACCTCGCGACGAGCGTCGAGGAAAACGTCGTGCACGGGTCCGACAGCGCGGAGAATGCTACGCGCGAAATCGCCTACTTCTTCGCCGAAACCGCGCTGTGCGCGCGCACGCGCTGAGAACCGCGACGCGATGAATCCCGCCCCCCAGGAACGCACGAACCTGCTCGGTTTGGCGCGTGCCGAGCTCGAGGCATTCGTCGGCCTGCACAGCGCCAAGCCGTTCCGCGCCCGCCAGCTGCTGAAATGGATCTATCGCCGCGGCGAATCGCGATTCGAGTGCATGACCGACCTCGCCAAGGATTTTCGTGCGACGCTCGAGCGCGTCGCCTGTGTCAGCGTTCCGGAGATCGTGAGCGCCCGTGTGGCCGCGGACGGCACGCGCAAGTGGCTGCTTCGAATGCCCGGAGTCAACGCCGCGGAACAGGTGATCGAGACCGTCTTCATTCCGGAGCCCGGCCGGGGCACGCTCTGCATCTCGAGCCAGATCGGCTGCGCGCTCGACTGTTCCTTCTGCGCGACGGGCCAGCAGGGATTCAATCGCAACCTGACGGCAGCGGAGATCATCGGCCAGGTCTGGCTCGCCAACCGGGAGCTCGGATACGACCCGGCCGGCGAGCGCATCGTCACGAATGTCGTGTTGATGGGCATGGGCGAGCCGCTCGCGAATTACCGGAACGTGCTGCCGGCGATGCAACTCATGATGGATGACCTCGGGTACGACCTCTCGCGCCGCCGCGTGACGCTCTCCACCTCGGGTCTCGTCCCCCAAATCTACCGGCTCGCCGAAGACTGCAATGTCGCGCTCGCGGTTTCGCTGCATGCGCCGAACGATCGGCTGCGGAACGAACTGGTGCCGATCAACCGCAAACACCCGATTGCCGGGCTGCTCGAGGCCTGCTGGCATTACCTCGAGCGCCAGAACGGTCGCAGCGTGACTTTCGAGTATACGATGCTCGACGGCGTCAACGACCGGCCGGAACACGCGCGGGAACTTGTCGCGCTGCTGCGCGGTCATGATGCAAAGGTCAATCTCATACCTTTCAACACTTTTCCGGGCACGAAGTATCGTCGCTCGCCGGCGGAAACCATCCGCCGGTTCCGCGACCAGCTGGTGCAGGGAGGCCTCATGGCGACGATTCGGCGAACGCGTGGCGACGACATCGATGCAGCCTGCGGCCAGCTGCGCGGGCAGGTGCTCGACCGGACCCAGGTCAGGCTCGGGAGCAAGCGGTTCAGCCTTGCGGTGCGCGCATGATTTCCCGGGTCGCCGCATTGGCTCTCGCCATCGTCGTGGCGGTGACAGCCCAGGCGCAGACACAGGCGCCAGCGCCCGATCCGATCCTGGAGGCGGGCAAGATAAATGCGCGGCTGGCGATGGAATACCTGAAGCGCGAGCAGCTGCAGGTCGCACAGGAAAAAATTGAGAAAGCGCTTACGCAGAATCCCAAGGACGTCAACGTCCAGCTGGCTGCCGGCCTCGTCTATGAACGCCTGCGCGACATGAAGCGCGCGGAGAAGCATTTCCGCCAGGCGGTTCGGACCGACGCCAACAGTCCCGAAGCCCAGAATGCGCTCGGGGCTTTCCTGTGCCGCAACAAGGAACATGACAAGGGCGAAGAGATGTTCCTCAAGGCCGCCCAGAACCAGATCTACCGGACGCCCTACGTCGCGTACACGAATGCAGGCGTCTGCGCGCGCAGCGCCGGCAACCTCGAGCGCGCGGAACAGTACCTGCGCAAGGCGCTTACGTCGCAGGTGGATTACCCCGAGACCTATGCGCAACTCGCGGGTGTGCTGCATGAGCGCGGCAACGACCTGCAGGCGCGCGCATTCGTCGAGCGTTTCCTGGCCATCGCGCCGGCGACTCCCGACATGCTCCTTCTGGGCCACAATATCGAGCAGGGGCTCAAGGATGCGGTCGCCGCAGAAATGTTCAGCACGCGGCTCCGCAAGGAATTCCCGAATTCGGAGCAGGCGCGCGCGCTCGCAGAACTGGAACGCCGGAATCGCGGATGAACGCGCGGCCCGCCGGCAGCTCGCCGGGTGCGCGGCTGCGTGCCGCTCGCGAAGCGCGCGGACTTTCGATCGAGGAGGTCGCGGACCGGCTCCGGCTCAACGCGGCGCTCGTTCTCGCAATGGAACAGGACCGGCTTGCGCTCCTCGGCGCGCCGGTTTTCGCGCGCGGGCACCTTCGCAATTACGCGGCACTGGTCGGCGCTTCCGAAAAGGAAGTCATGGCTGCCTGTGATCCGGCTGAAGTACCCGAGCCAACCTTCCTTCCGGCACTGGAGCGGCGCCCGGCGCCGCCGGCCCGCGGCCGCTGGTTCTGGCCGGTCGCGGCCGCGGCGCTCGCAATCGGAATCGCTGCTGCCGTCTGGTGGTGGATGTCCCGGGCCTGAAGCATGACCAGGAAACTCCAGTCCGTCCGCGGAATGAACGACCTGCTCGCGGACCAGCTGCCCTATTGGCAACGCATCGAGCGCGCGGCGCGGGAGCTGTTCGCCGACTACGGCTATCGCGAAATGCGGGTGCCGCTCGTCGAGCATGCGGAGCTCTTCCAGCGCTCGATCGGCGAGCATACGGACATCGTCGAGAAGGAGATGTACAGCTTCGACGACCGCGGCGGCGACCGGCTGAGCCTGCGCCCGGAGGCAACTGCGGGGCTCGTGCGGGCCGCGATCGAGCACGGGCTGTTGCACAACCAGAAGCAGCGCCTGTGGACCGTCGGCCCGATGTTCCGGCACGAGCGCCCGCAGCAGGGGCGCTACCGGCAGTTCCACCAGATCGACTGTGAAGCTCTCGGCTATCCCGGACCGGATATCGACGTCGAAGTGATCCTCTTGTCGGCGCGCCTCTGGCGCAAGCTCGGGATCTCCGACGTTCGGCTCTCCGTGAATTCGCTCGGCACGCCGGAGTCACGCAGGAACTACCGCGCGCGCCTCGTCGAGTACCTCGGGGGCCGCCGCGCGGACCTCGACGCGGACAGCCTGCGTCGCCTCGAGACCAATCCGCTCAGGATCCTCGATTCGAAGAACCCGGCGATGGGCGAGGTGATCGCCGGCGCACCGCGGCTCGTCGACCACCTCGATCCCGAATCGCGGCTGCATTTCGACCGGTTGCTGGAACTGCTCGCCGGCTGTGGAATTGGCTTTGAACTGGACCCGAGGCTGGTGCGCGGCCTCGACTATTACTCACGCACCGTTTTCGAGTGGCGCACGGGCGCGCTCGGTTCACAGGATGCCGTCTGTTCGGGCGGCCGCTATGATGGTCTGGTCGAACTGCTGGGCGGAGAGCCGACGCCGGCGATCGGCTGGGCCCTCGGCATCGAGCGGATCGTGAGCCTGATGCAGGCCTCCGGCCTGCAGGCGCCGGACGATTTTCCGGCCGTTTACATGGTCCTGTCCGGCGAGGCCGCGGAACGCGCCGGCCTCTCGCTCGCCGAGCGCCTGCGCGATGCAATGCCGGGCGCCGGCGTGATGGTCAACATGGAAGGCGGCAGCTTCAAGGCGCAGCTGAAGCGCGCCGACAGGAGCGGCGCGGTGCTTGCGCTCATCATCGGTGACGACGAAGCGGCGAAGAGTGTCGCGGCGGTCAAGTGGCTGCGCAAGGAAGCCGCGCAGGTTGAATGGGCGTTCAGCGAATTGCCGGGGCGGCTGGTCGGCGAACTGCGTCCGGGAGCGAAGATGGGGAGCGACGATGGTCGATGAATTTCTTTCCGAACGCGAACAGGCCGAACAGCTGCGGAACTGGCTGCGCGAGAACTGGATCTGGCTGGTTGCCGGCGTCGCATTGACGCTGGGCGGTTACTACGGTTATCGCTGGTGGGAATCGCGCCAGGCCTCGCGTTCACTCGAGGCGGGGCAGCGCTTCGCGGCGATGCTGGATGCGATTGGAAGCAACAAGCGCGATGAGGGGCTGCGCATCGCGGGCGAAGTCACCGGCGAATATGCGGACACGCCATATGCCGACCAGGCGACGCTCGTACTCGCCCGGCTCGACGTGGATTCCGGCAATTTCGCGGGCGCCGAGACGCGCCTCGCGACGATCGCGGGGAATTCGAGGGATCCGGAGCTGCGCCTCGTCGCACGGCTGCGGCTTGCGCGCGTCCAGCTTGCCCAGGGCCGCTATGACGACGCACTCGCGACGCTCGATGCGATCGAGCAACCTTCTGCCGAGCCGCGTGTCCTGGAACTCGAGGGCGACGTGCAGCTGGCGAAGGGGGACAAGACGGCTGCGCTCGACGCCTGGCGCAAGGCACAGGTTGCCGCGG
>Ga0105107_10003352_pt1 | contig 10627 bp, 3 predicted proteins | sample PPLLaktember2015_6_FD_79335 | JGI IMG/M metagenome (GOLD analysis project Ga0105107, IMG submission 79335) | Freshwater sediment microbial communities from Prairie Pothole Lake near Jamestown, North Dakota, USA - PPLs Lake P8 Core (1) Depth... | ecosystem: Environmental > Aquatic > Freshwater >... | reverse complement strand
GTTTACGTATGATTGCGCGTTCCGAACGGGACAGTGTATCATAATCAGATTGGAAGAAGGCTGATAACTGGTCGTCCACAACCCGGTCGCGATCTGTCAGGTTTCTAAGCCTCCCCTCCGAGGTGAACAGTCGATTGCATAACCTTTGAATCAAGTAGGGGTGATTACCAGTGATCTCCATGATCCGCACCAGCAAAGCCTCGTTTACCTGGACCATACCCTCCGGATTATTGCGCTGCAGGATCAGTTGTTTTGCCTCTTCATCGTTAAACAAGGGGACATAACGAATATCGAAACCAGATAAGAAAGGCGAGGTTTTCCAGGATCGGCAGAGATCATGTAATTTGCTCAAACCTTTTGTAGCAGCCAGAACCACACGTAAACGATTCGGTTTTTGGAGTACGCTTCGCAGCCCTTGTAAATGGTTCTTATCCAGGTCAACAAGTTTCTCGGCTTCATCCCAAAGCATCAGGATGGAGATGTTCCTTTCTTCTGTTATATCAGCCAATTTTTCGATGATTGTAATAATGCTGCTCTCTGGATCGAAGGATAATTCCCGTAGGAACTCGATTTTTTTTGCTTTACGCCCGATCTCCGCGGTTAATTCAACGCCCATCTTAACCGGGTCGGCCTCTGTCGATTGGAGACTGAGATACAGGGGAATGTGACTGGTTTCCTCCTCAAGGAGGTGCAGGATAGAGGTTTTCCCGGTCCGCCGATTGCCAACCAGGTAAATAAATTGATTGCGCTCATTCGACAGATCTTCAATCAAAGCTCTCCGGCCATAAAAGTGCGGTTGGTAAACCACGGGACCAACGATATATGGATTCCTCATGGTTGGTTTCCTTCCAGCCATTTAATGAACATCTTCGTCAAGCGAGGCTTTGAATCTTCTTTGCAGGTGATATTGTATAACTCTTCGCGCGAGAAGAGAGGACTCCCATCGGCGCGCATCTCGTTCGCGTCTACTCGCCCATGTTGATCTTTAGCCCTATGAAGGGCTTGGCGTTGAGTGGCATCGAGCCTGGACCAAAAATCTGAAAATTCGCTGTTTTTTCCTATTAATACAAGGTCCATAGCTATTTGAACGTCCCCGAAATTGATATGGGCTTCTATTTGCGCCAGATCTTTACCTTTCTCGGATATCTCGGAGTAGATCCGGTTTAACATGACTTCTACACTTAGATGGGCAAGGTGTTGAATTTCAATGGGCTTTAGATCGCTGAAATCGATCAGGGCTTTCAAGGCATCCGGATCATAGATATAGTATCCCAGAACGGGCTCGACGACGAGTTGTCGAGCCGTGTTTTCGCCGAGCGGGGAAAGCTCGATCTCCTCGAACAAGTTATACCAGGGACTCGTCTGTGCGCCTGAGATGCGTTGGATCGCTACGCCCGCCATGATCATCTTCAGGTATTTCCCGGGGCGTGTTGTGTACAGGCTTCGAAAACGATCATGCGTTATGGATTTATAACCGACGAATTGATCCATTTCATCCAGGAGCAATACGATGCGGATCTCTTTTCCAGGCTCTCGTTCCTGAAGGACAGCAACCACTGCCTCCAGGTCTTGTTCAAAGTGGATATGATCGTAGTCGCCCGCTGGAGAGTCAATCAGTAACCTGTCTTGGGGAACCACCGCAGCGCGCGCAATTTGCCCGACGAGAAAGCTGAAGAATTGGTCCTCTGCTATCCCCTGAAGGGTAGAGAACACGGGCAAAAAGAAATATTTCTGGTCTTGTTCAGATAATTTCCGCAAGTAGTCGCTGATCCTGATCAACAGCGAGGTCTTCCCGATGCGCCGCTCGCCGTAAATAATGAAATTGTTATTATGGATACCGTTGATGATGTACTGGATCAGACGCGCCCGTCCGAAGAACATTTGAGGATCGTAAATGGGTTGGCCAAAAATGTACGGGTTGAATTTGCGCGTGATGGCATCCAGACGTTGGCGGCGGAGATTCTCTTGACGGACAAAAATGCCAGCCTGCACTGCCAGTATTTCGAGGAAACGCAAGTCGGCGTCGTCAAATGGGCTGCCGCCGTCCCGGTCAGCAGACATTACCCCAATCACTTTACCTTCCATCCAGATGGGGGCAAGCACCATGGGACGTGACACCCCTGGATCACTCAACGCGTCGGGTATAAAACGGGCATCCTGAGAGGCATCGGGTAGATACAGGGAGAGGCCCTCTTGGGCAACCCAGCCAGCAAGGCCTTCCCCTAAATGGAATCTATAGTCGTCCACAATTTCGAGTGGAACACCCTCAACGGATTGCGGGACGAGCAGGTCATCTTCCGTTTCGAGCGTGAAAAGCGTGCATCGTACTGCATCCAGGGTGGAATTCGCTTCTTTGACCACTGTATCGAATATTTCTTGGCGGTCCGGCAGCTCACTGAGCCGGCTGACTACTCTATTTAATGCGTCCATATATCGCACTCGCCGTTGTAGGTCTTCGTAAATACGGTCCTTTTCAAAAGCGATCGTAATGACATTGGCGATATCCTGGCACAGGTTGGCATCATGTTGGCTGAAAGCATCCTTTAATGTGCTTTCCAAATTGAGTACGCCGATAACGCGACCGGTTCCAGCCCTTAATGGAACTGCCAGCACAGAAGCTGTACCCTTGCGCTGTGGTTTGAAGCGGGGGTTATTTTCAACATTGCTGGTGCGATATAAGGCACTTTGGCGCACTACGTTTCCAGCAATGCTTTCTTTCCATTTCTGAGAGCGCAGATGGATTGGGGTGCCTTCTTCTAACATTTCTTTACCATCTAGAATTACATGGTACAGGTACTGCCGGGCATCGCGATTAATGGTTGCGATGGAGCCAAAATCGGCAAGGGGGAATAACTTAACCGTCTCATCCAGAATGACCGGTAAAGGAGATTTCCCCACGCCGATCGCCCCGACGATCTCCACCAGTTTTCGGATCGCATCGGTATCCTTTATACTTTGTTGGTATAAACGGGCGTTTTCGATGGCGATAGCCGCCTGCAATGCCAGCGTAGCGCTCAGTCTCTTCTCAGCTTCGTTGAATTGACGCGGCGATCGGTCATTCAAGTAAAGAACGCCGATCACCTTTTCCCCAACTTTGAGCGGCTGGCCAATATAGGATTTGATATTGAGCTCAGCTACCTGGTCGCTGACTCTATCTTCTTTGGATGTATCCGGAACGAAAACTGGTTGACCGGTCCGGTAAATCTGGTAGGTGCTGCCTTTCTCCGATAATTCAAAACGTGATGGCTGGAATTCTTTAGAAGTGCTATATGATCTAACGATTCTCGTGCCATCCTCGCTCAGCAAGTAGATGATCCCGATCTCCGTTTCTGTCAGGCGTTCAGCGCCTCTCACGATCAGGTCTAATAACTTATCCAAATCAAGGGTCAATAATTTTGTATTGATATCATGCAGTAACGACAGTTCCTCGGATTGCTGTTTCACGGATTGGTACAGTTGAGCATTTTCGTATGCCACTGCAGCCTGACTGGCTATCGTTTCCAATAGCCGTTCATCGTTTTTTGTAAAGCCACCGATAATATCTTTATCGGCTGAAATGACACCAATAACGCGCCCCTGTGACAGCATGGGAGCCAGCAATATGGAATGCGGCTCCCCAGGAAGAATGGTCACACTGATGGGTAAAGCCCGGGTGTCTTTGTCCACATCTCGGATATTGAGGGATTTACCGTTTTGAGCGACCCAGCCAACCAGCCCTTCTCCATACAAGAAATGTAGAGACCTGACATCTCTCTTTGTGCGCCCCTTTCGGGCTGAGCCGACCAGATTACCCGATGGGTCCACGGTAAAAAGAGTTGAATACTGGCAATCCAGGGTTTTATTAACTGTGTTCAGGAGGGTGTCGATCAGCCGTTCGATCTCTAGCTGACCGCTGATTAATCGACCTGCCTTGTTTAGTATCTCCAAATCCTGTATTCTTCGGGCACTTCGTACGGCCTGTCCCACGTGAACTGCCAAAGTCTCTAGCAGCCTTTGATCTTCATCATCGAATGCTTTAAGTTTCTGGTGTTCGACGGAGATTACACCATAAACCTTCTGATCGATGGTGATGGGAACAGCCACAAGTGAACGCGGATGCGGGTCAGACCAGGTTGGATCGAAGCGCGCGTCGCTATCCGTGTCCCCCACCCGGGCCGGCTTTCCGTTCACCGCCACCCAGCCTGCCAGGCCTTGGCCCAGGGGAAATGCCCGACCCGGTCTCAGAACGTGCTCGAAATCTCCATGCGCAGCCCAGACAACCAGTTTGTCTTTCTCGACAACAAAGACCGAACAATGGGTGCAATCTAAAGTGCGTGCAGCAGAACGAGCTACTGCTCTTAAGATGGTAGGTTCTTTTTGCATGCCCGTAAAATTTGCCCCCAACTGGTTGAGCACGCGATGCCGGTCAACTTGTCGTTTCAGGTCGTCGAGTAATTGTGCTTTGTGCAGGCCAATCGCTGCCTGATTTGTAATTGTGGCGAGAAATGATTTTTCTGTTTCAGAAAAGTCATGCGGGTGTTCGTCGTTCAAATAAAGGACGCCAATAACCTCTTTTTCAAGTTTAAGCGGTACGGCGATCATCGAGTGAATCTTGCCGCGTAGAACGGGATTAACTCGATTGTCTTTGTTAATATCGAAAAAGGTTAAAACTTCCCCGGTAGCGATGACCTGGCGGGTTAAGCTGCCCTCCAGATGCATGCGTGGCGGGGGGTGATGGGAGCCTGGTGGATACTTAAAACTCCTGCTGATTGAATCTTTGTCTTTGCTGAGTAGATAGATTACCCCCGAGGAAGTATGGGTAAGCTCGATCGCGCCTGAAACGATAGACTGCAGGATCTCTTCGACCTGTTGGGCGCTATTGATCCGTTTGCCAATATCCTGGAGCAGTTCCAGACCGCGGTTGCGTTGGATGGCGATACCGGCTTGCCGGGCCAGGGCCTCGACCAGACCACAGTCATTTGTGTTGAACCAATTATATTTATCCTGATCTGCGCTAATAACGCCAACAGTCTGGTCGCCGACTTTGATGGGTACAACCAGCATAGAGCGGGGTAAAGTGGAACGTTCACGAGCCGGCATGAAGCGCGGGTGCTCTCTGGCGTCGGGAAGCACAATGGGGTTACCGCTCTCGAAAACCCACCCTGCCAGGCCCTCCCCGGACGCAAAGCGCCGGCTGGCGATCTGCTCCGATCGTTCACCACGAATAACTTGAGGCACCAACCAGGTTATACCGCCTTCGATTTCGGGAAAAAAGATGGAACAATGCGTGCACTTGAGCTTCGCTACAATTTGCGATGCAATGAACGACAGAAGGTCTCGAGTGTTAAGCTTACCGCTCATCTTTTGAGCGACTTCATTGAGGACCTGCAAGTCTTGAATACGGCGGACAGCGTCATCCAGCAGGTGGGCATTCTGAATGGCTATAGCAGCCTGAATAGCAAATAAATTGATCGCTTTTTTCTCCTCGCGGCTAAAACTGTGTGGAGACCGGTAATTGAGGAAGAGCACGCCAACAATTTTAGCTCCAGAGGTCAGGGGAACAGCCGCTGAGGAAACAATCTTCTCGCGATAGATAAAGTTCTCAGCCTCAGGCCCCGGCTCGATTTTGAGGAAATCCCCCCAGTCGCGAACGGCATCTGGAGCGTAGAAGGGTCGATTGCGCTTCAGCATTTTAAAAACCGCCGATTCTCGGTGAGGTACCTGGTAGCTACGGCTCTTTAATGCCTCGGGTCGTTGGAACTCGCCGAAGGTTACCGGAGGGATGCGAATGTCGTCCGTATCCTCCCGGTATTCGTATAAGACCGTTGCATCGGCTTCCAGAATGGACGCAGCCGATTCACTGATCTTGAGCAATAACGAGTCAAGGTCGCGAACAGACGTCAGAGATTGCCCCACTGAAAGGATTTTCTCCAATACCATCAAGCTGGTAAAACCTTTAGGTCTATTTCCTTTTCTAGGCATAGTTTCTCCCATCGTAAAGGTAAATAGAGTTTATACTAAAACATAACAGAAAGCAATTTCTGATCGCGCTATACCCTATCTGCTTTAGAAAGAGGGCGATCTTGGGGTGTTTTCAGCAGGATAAAAGGAATACGATTATGCCAGCTACCCTCCACAGCACCCCGCGCACAGACGGATTCCGCATGCCCGGCGAGTTCGAGCCCCACGCCGGAAGCTGGATGCTGTGGCCCGAGCGCCCCGATAACTGGCGCCTGGACGCGGCCCCCGCCCAGCGCGCTTTTGCCGCCGTGGCCGCGGCCATCGCCCAGTTCGAGCCGGTCTCGGTGGGGGTCTCTGCCCGCCAGTTCGAAAACGCTCGCCGCACGCTGCCTGCCGGTGTGCGCGTGGTGGAGCTCTCCAGCAACGACGCCTGGATGCGCGACTGCGGGCCGACTTTCGTGGTTAACACCGGGCGCGTGGTGCGCGGCGTCGATTGGGAGTTCAACGCCTGGGGCGGGCTGCACGGCGGGCTGTATGCCCCCTGGGACCTGGACGAGCAGGTCGCCGCCAAGGTGCTGGAGATCGAGCGGCTGGAGCGATACCAGGCGCCGCTGGTGATGGAGGGCGGCGCGGCCCATGTGGACGGGCAGGGCACCCTGCTCACCACGGCGGAATGCCTGCTCAACCCCAACCGCAACCCGCAGCTCACCCAGGCGCAGATTGAAGGATACCTGAAGGAATACCTCAACGCCAGCAAGGTCGTCTGGCTGCCGCGCGGCGTCTACCGGGATGAGACCGGCGGGCACGTGGATAACCTGTGCTGCTTTGTCCGCCCGGGCGTGGTGGCGCTGACCTGGACCGAAGACACAGCCGACCCGCAGTACGAAATCTCACAGGAAGCCTACGAGCGCCTGATGACCAGTACGGATGCGCTGGGCCGCCGCCTTGAGGTGCACAAAATCCTGCAGCCGGCGCCTATCCACATCACAAAAGAGGAGAGCGAGGGGGTGGAAGCCGCGGCAGGCACCTTGCCGCGCACAGCCGGCGACCGTCTGGCGGCCTCCTACATCAACTTTTACATCGCCAATGGGGGGATCGTGATGCCCGCCTTCGGCGACCCGCACGACGCGCCTGCCCGCGCCCAGCTGCAGGCGCTCTTCCCGGAGCGGGAGGTGGTGCAGGCGCCGGCGCGCGAGATTTCATTGGGGGGAGGCAATATCCACTGCATCACCCAGCAGGTGCCGAGGGGAAAATAGCCGAATCTCCACTCACTGCCACCCATCTGGCATATAATCAGCGGTGCGCCCACCAAACTGACAGGAAGTACAGAGCCGACAGGGTGCTGGATGCGCCGCGCTCTTGCTTCCTCTCCGCGCCGATGGCTTCTATCGGGAGGCAGGATTCGATCAGGACGGTGGATGGTGCGTAATAGCATTCTCCTGATACTTGTTATGCTGGTTCCATTACGGCAGGAATTGGAATATATCTGGAGAGAGTAATCCCTTCACCACATCACCAATCAGTCCGGGCGCCTGGTTTGAGACCAGTGCAGCAATCGCTGCGATGATTGCAGCTCCAAGCGATGATATTGAAATGCTTATTTCAGGCAGGCCATGTACGTCAAACAGCATACGCCAATCGTTATAGCCTTGGCGTAATGTGTAGTAATCGAAAGCAATCAGCCCTAAGAGAATGCAGTGGATAAAGACTTGTAAGGCCCAAAAGAGAGTTGCCTGCCAGGCTTCTGCTGTCGCATTATAAATTAGTCCAGTCATGAGAGATGGCAAAATAACAGCACCGGCCATCCATAAACTTTTTTGCAAACCGTTGTTTCCTCGGATGTATGGGTAATAGTATCCCAGAAGGAATCCCATAGCCAGCCAAGGACCAACAACAGAAATCAAGTTCTCCAAGAAGTCCAGCAATGGATAGGGAATGACACCGATACGCCCGCCCAGGAACCTGGTCATAAAAATGATCAGCCAGGGTAGTGAAAAGACGGCCGCCCACTTAACACCGTGTTTTCCATTCATCCAGGCGGACTTAAATGGACCAAAAGCTAAGGCCAATTCCTTACCCGAACGCCCTTTAATCTTCAGCGTCTCTTGGTAGTTTTCTAAATGTAACTGACGTTCATCCAAAGCTCGAGCATACGCCGCAATACTAATTTCCCCTTTAGAAAGCTTGTCTTTCTGCTCTTTGCGATACGAACGGTAGGCGCTCGTAGCCGCGTTAAAATTTACAATCTTTTCCAAAAGATCGAGCCGATTGATGACAACCGGCATGAAATAGGCCTTAATTTTTTTCCAATAATCTATCTTGCGCACAATGACGTTCAGGAGCAGCCAGCCGGCCAAAAAACGCAACGGAATGTACCGCCACACCTGCCCCGGGTTGAATACTATTACTGCAAGTGCTAGTAGACCTAAGGAACGAGTTAAGGCGGTCAATTCTAAGGCCGGTTGATTGCGCGAACGCGTAGCATCTTCATCTGCCCCTTTTTGAGCGAGATACCAAAAGATTCCAATCATTAACGCATGGATGATCAAATTGTCGATTTCGAAGGCCAATGATAGCAGGCTAGTTTGGTAGGCCAGTTTCATAGTCGCATCCGGTATTTTATATATAGGCGCTGCCAACAGAAAAGGCACAAAAAATGCGAGCGTTCTTACCCAACCTGGACTCCGGTTGGCAAAGTCGAGCGCAGGGAAATTGGTCCGTATCACATAAAATATGCTGTGTAAAAATATTCCCCCAAAGACAATAGTAACCAGGAAGAATAAAGTATATTCACTATCTCGACCAAGCCACGGCTGCAGGTACTGATTCTGGATAGCCCAGGTGAAATCAATGAATATCAGCAAGTACACTGCCAGTGTTGTCAGCAGTGGGATATCTGGACGTATAACCGGTTTTCCCCTTCCCCACAAGTAACTATATAACGCCCGGAAACCGAGCGCCATGAGTAGAGCCGTTACACATAAGCTCAACATCAACACTGACCAGAGGGGCAGTGTGGCTCTGTCTGTAGGTTTTAGGAGGTCCCTGATGCTTACTATTGTTGCCAGGATTATGACAAGTATAACGAATACTATGAACCAATTTATCAACCGCGCATTCCGCAATTGTTCTCGCGGTAATCGATTTCGTGAATGAAGAAAAAATAAGGATGGTAGTAAGACCCCCGCAACTGCAACGTTAAGCACTTGAGGACTATCCCCAAATAAAGGGGTTCGCGTAGAGGATCCAAGGTAACGCAGCAGTGCATTTCCACTGGCGGATACCTTGTTTATCCAATCCAACTTCGCCAAATATAAATCAAGGCTATACAAAGTGTAAATTGTAAAGTGAAAAAGGATAAGGATCCATAAAATATTCTTGAGTTGCTGGGATTGTGAGAAAAGGCTATCTTTCGTGCGCCAAAAATATAATACCAGGAATACCGGTATAAATTCTACGATCCCGAACATCAAAGCATTAATCCAGTCGGTGTTGAAACGACCACCAAGCGCTCTTAAGAAGCCCTGTCTGGTGACGGTTACATTAGGACGCTCGACTTCTCTTTGCAAGGATATCCATACACTTCCCAAAGAATCAGGGTACAAATTTGTTATGGATACAATATCCGAATTGGCAAGATCTGGCACTACGGAAATACTTCGCAATACGGTATTTTCTAAGTGAATCGTGAGAGAATCCCGATTGACAACCAAATCATTTTCTTCAGGAAGCGGAGGCTGTAAGGATATAAATGGAAAAGAGTCCGTTTGAATCGAGGTTGTTAAACTAGCAGTGATTAAATCCTGGTTTTCCTGGATATCCCAACTAACCTCTCTGTAGAGTGGTCCAAGCGGCTCATCGTCAATGGTGATAGTTCCAAAGGCTGTTTCCACGAATGTTGTTAAATCGATTTCAATTCCATCTCTGACGATTTCTTGTGCTAAGCGTGTAGATTTATCAACGGAAAGCTGGAGTGTAACGAACATTTCTTCTGGTTGTAAATCGATAATTCTCGATCGGCCCAGGATTGGCTCGCTCTCTTTCAGTATCCCTGACCAGAATTGAGAACTACTGTCTTCCTGTGGCCGAGGGGCATATTCTGCTAATTCGTTTATTGGACGTGACAGATCATGAATTGACAAGGTGGGGAGAGCAAGAAAGGTTGCCAGTTCGATAAGAGATAATAATAATAATATAACCAGAGAGAGGCCCAGTATCTTAACAACCAACTGTCCAATCGAGCGCTTACTCATCGGATAATCCTCCCAGATTAAAGAAAATAAATTGTGGAAATAGCTACTTGATGTGCTGCTCTATCTCCTGTTCTTTGGCACAATTACCTCAGACTCTAGCCAGGATTCGATCAAAATGGGGGGATATGACATGGTGGCATCCTTGGAACAATTCAGGAGCTCGGTGATGAGCAGCTAACTTTCATTTTATCTCAAAGGTTGGCTCAACACCAGTTTATTCTTTTCGCCTGCGGTTCATCGCAACACTGGAGTAGGTATTTCTGGATGAGTTCATCTAGCGCCTCAAATTGTTCACGCCACTAGGAATCAATTTGTTGGCGTATTTCGCTTACTCGGTTCTGCCACCAATTCAATAAGCGTTGTTGAGGATCCGCAAGGAATTGCTGCCACAAATCTTCAAGTTCGTCAGGCACATCGGTTATTTCTTCAACAGG
>Ga0105107_10003351_pt1 | contig 10629 bp, 5 predicted proteins | sample PPLLaktember2015_6_FD_79335 | JGI IMG/M metagenome (GOLD analysis project Ga0105107, IMG submission 79335) | Freshwater sediment microbial communities from Prairie Pothole Lake near Jamestown, North Dakota, USA - PPLs Lake P8 Core (1) Depth... | ecosystem: Environmental > Aquatic > Freshwater >... | reverse complement strand
AGCAATAGCTGCTGCCAGTAAGGCCGGTGTAAAGCTTATGGTAGGATTTAACCGGCGCTTTGACCCGAATTTTTTAAAGATCAGACAGATGGTCGCCGATGGTAAAATAGGTGAGCCGCACATTCTGAAAATCACTTCACGTGATCCGGCTCCGCCTCCTGCAGAATACAGTGCCGTGTCAGGTGGCATGTTCATGGATATGACAATTCACGATTTTGATATGGCCAGGTATATTACCGGAAGCGAGGTGACAGAGGTTTATGCAAAGACAGCTGTACTTGTCGATCCGGAAATAGGCAGAGCAGGCGATATCGATACTGCAATTATTACGCTCAGTTTCGCTAATGGTGCCATCGGAGTGATTGATAACAGCCGCAAAGCAGTTTATGGTTACGACCAGCGTGTTGAGATATTCGGATCAAAAGGGATGGCTATGGCCGATAACAATTATCCCGAAAATCACCGTTATTTTTCGGATAATGGGGTTCATGGCTCCCTGCCTCTCAATTTCTTTATGGACAGGTATCTTGATGCCTATGCAAACGAAATGAAGATTTTCTGTGATGCGGTAATCAACAACAAACCGGTCCCGGTCGACGGTAATGATGGACTGATGTCTGTTATGATCGCGCTTGCTGCAAAAAAATCGCACCTCGGGAAGAGGCCGGTAAAACTGACAGAGATAGGTTAATCCCCGAACTTAAAATACAATGTCCCCTTAAGAGTTTCACCATCATAGATATTTTTCTGACTCTGCGGTCCTTCAGCATCAGCCATTGTGAACTTTGTTCCGACAGGACTGATTCCATGCAGAAATGAAATATTTCCCGGGGGGAACGGAGGATTCACCTCCCCTCTCGTCCCGGTCTGCCTGGTTGAAAACCTTGCAGCTTCAGGGGTAAAAAGGTGAAGGAACAAATCATCTGTTGCCGAAACAATTGTGACGGGCAACTCCCTGGTCTGTATCTCCACTGCATAAAAGTTTGAGTAATATCCTTTAAACTCAGGGTATTCCCACGATTGCCCTGTTATTGTATTGTTGTATTTCTTTTCATGGATCCCGAACTGTACCCCTTTTAAACGGTTTTTCCAGACATGATATGGTCCGTTCGCCAGTAATGTTGCCCCGGTAACCAGGTTCTCAGGATAGGAAAATGTAATCCCTGCGTAATCCATCATTCCGTCCGGAGTATAATCGTAATCAAGCTTCATCCATCCTCCTCTGAAAATTGTCCAGGTTGCATGGCATCCATTATTATAAATGAGTTCAACTTTATAGTCACCACCGCTGAAATAATATTTCAATTCTTTAAAGGCAGCGTTGAATCCTGCGAACTGAAGTCCATCACTGAACGGGACCAATTTTCCGTTATTTTTGACAGTCGCAATAAATCCGTTTCTTTTGTTAAATCTTACTTCTGTGTTACCTGTCGTAACAATAAGCGTACTGTAAGTTTCAGTAGCTACAATCTTATCCTGTCCTGTTTTCACGATCCGCGGAACAAATTCTTCCGGTGCTGTCAGATTCCACGACCATGTATTGATATTCCGTCCATATTGATCAGTTACTGTTAAATAGAGCACATCAAAGTTTTTCCAGTCATCAGGCAGTGGCATAGAAAGGCGTCCGCTTTCGCCCGGAGCAATATCCGGGGGGTTTATGATGCCCGATTTTTTAACCTGCTCAAAGTGTGGAAAGGATTTCTCATATTTCACAAGTTCAAACAAGTACTTGCATTTGTTCAGGTTTGTATATAAATACCTGTTTGTGACGGTAAATCTGCCCTTTGAATCAGGAGCAATTTCTCCCTGCCTGAACTGTACGGGAGACCAGATTTCCTTAACAGTATAGAAGCTGCCCTCCTTTTCGTGGTATGGGCCAAGAATCCCGTCGGGACCCCTGTTTTTTTCTGCATCGATTGAATCATTCAGATCTTTTCGTTCAACGCCCTCATCCGCAAAAACCCAGAGGAATGCACCGGCAGCCAGCGGTTTCGACATCATCAGGTTCCACTGATCATCAAGTCCGGCTCCGATCCCGCCGTCATATAATCCGTGAAGGAATTCTGTCGGAAAGAAAATTTCCTTTCCGTTAACCAATGCATTCTCAACATACTTATAACCCGGGTAATGTTTTGTATCAGTGCCATTTAAAATTGACCGTGGCTCAATGACCGTCCTTTTCTGCGGATCATAGAGAGCATAATCCTCTCTCACATCTTTATTATGACCACCCTCATTGCCATTAGCCCACAGGACAATTGAAGGGTGATTCACATCTCTATCGACCATTTGCTTAACAAGCCGGCGTGCAGTGGGAGTATCATAGAATTTCTGCCATCCGGCAAGCTCGTCGAGAACGAAAAGGCCAAGAGAATCACAAACATCGAGAAAATAATGGTCAGGCGGATAATGGCTCATCCTCACTGCATTCATATTCATATCCTTCATCAGGTTTACATCGTCAATAGCAAGCTGTTTGCTGCTTGTACGACCTGATGACGGCCAGAATGTATGCCGGCAGACACCTTTGAATATTATTTTCTGACCATTAACATAAATCCCGTCTTCAGGCCTGACCTCAACTGTCCGGAATCCGAATTTCTGAGTTATCTGATGCATCACATTTTCTCCTTTACCTATGCTTACAACAACCTCATGAAGGTTGGGAGATTCGGGATTCCATAAAGAGGGACCGGAAAATGTTCCTGTAATTGAAGCCTTTTCGGTACCGGGAATTAATTCTTTGACCACGGTTGATCCTAAAGGTTTTCCATCCGGTGTCAGTATCTGAGCTTTAACAAATACTGCTTTCCCCTTTCCTGCAGTGAAAACATCCATATAAAAAGAACCGTCAGCTTTTGCGTCGATGGCAACCCTGTCGATGTACTGCCGGGGATGTGCTTCAAGATAGACCGGTCGGAATATGCCTCCGAAAACCCAGTAATCTGAAATGCGTTCTGCTCTGTTGACGCTCTCGTTGGCCGATTCCTTGCTTACTGTCACTTCCAGAAGATTCTTATTTTTATAATCCAGAAGTTCGGAAATATCGTACTTAAAGCGATAAAATGCACCCTGGTGAACCGGCCCTGCAGATTTCCCGTTGATTTTCACTTCGGTGTCGGTCATCGATCCTTCAAAGACTATGAAAACTGTTCTCTTCTTCCACTCTTTTGGAACAGAAAACTCGTGTTTATAAAGTCCCTGCTCATTGTCATTCTTATTAACGTTACCGTACAAATATGAGCCGAAGCCCTGCAATTCCCAGTTAGAGGGCACTTCAATTTTACTCCATTTACCGCTGTTGCGCCCGTGTGTACAATAAAAATCCCAACGGACCGTGTGGTCCTTATCCTTCCCCGACAGATAAATTATCCCGGTATTCTGGGCATTACCCGAAAAAAATATTAACAGAATGATAGATATCAGGCTTAGTCGTTTCATTTTATATGCATTTTACAGGCCTGCAATTTTGTAAAAAGAAGCCAATTGTTCAAAAATATTGTAACTTAAATCAGTTTCCCAATATAACCTTTATAATTTGCATGTCATGAACCCTTATCACAATCATTCCCTGAGTTAAAAAAAAACAAGAAATTAATATATTTGTTTTCCAAACATACCATGTTTCAAAAACACAAATAAGCATGAATATAATTTACAAACATGGAGATTCTCCCGCTTTGCGGGACAAGCTATACGACCATTAAAAACAAAATTATATACGTATGAAACTTAAGTACATTTTGTTTTTGCTACTGGCAGGACTCACTCTTCCTGCATTATCGCAGACCACCACACTGAAGGTGACAGACACCAACACTCCTCTTCATGCCATCCAGCCTGATTATGCAGTACATTATGGTTCTCCCGGACCTGAAGAAATAACTGCGGTGCTGGATCGTCTGTACAGGTATCTTGACGTCTCGACCCCTGCGAAGGTCGTCGACCGTCAGACAAAAGCGGAGTTCACTGACCTGAAAAAGCTCACCGCTGCCGCTAATTTTGAACAGGGAGTATTCAGGCTGATAAGCTATGAATGGGGTGTAGCTTATGGAGCTATGCTGCTTGCGGGCGAGGTGACCGGTGACAGGAAATTCACAGATTACACGACAAAAAGGATGAATCTGATCTCATCTGTAGCTCAGTTCTACAAATCACAGCCGGGAGATCAGCAGCGGAGCAATCCTGTCAGGTCGGTGCTCGATCCCCGGGCACTTGATGATGCCGGCTCAATGTGTGCTGCAATGATAAAAACGCTCAATACCTCACAAAATCAATCCCTGCGTCCGTTCATAAACAATTATATCGATTATATTTCAAATAAACAGCAACGCTTTACCGACGGAACTCTCGCCCGTAACCGGCCACTGGCAAACGCTTTGTGGCTTGATGACCTATACATGAGTGTCCCGGCACTTGCTCAGATGGGGAACCTGACCGGTGAACGCAAATATTTCGATGATGCCTGCAGGCAAATAGTGCAATTCTCTCAGCGGATGTTCAATAATGATAAGGGACTTTTTATGCACGGCTGGATACAGGGCATGAATCCTCACCCTTCATTTCACTGGGCAAGATGTAACGGGTGGGCACTGCTGGCAATGTCGGAGCTTCTCGATGTTCTCCCCACAGACCATCCTTCTCAAAAGACTATCCTGGAGCTATTCCGTTCTCATTCGGCAGGACTTGCGTCTTATCAGGCAGAAACAGGATTCTGGCATCAGCTTATAGACCGCAACAACTCATACCTTGAGACATCTGCGACAGCAATCTTCACATATTGCTTTGCACATGGCATTAACAAGGGATGGCTTGATCCCCAGGCTTTCGGACCAGCGGCAGTGCTGGGATGGAATGCGGTCACTACAAAGGTGAACGCAACCGGGCAGGTTGAGGGTACATGTGTTGGAACCGGAATGGCTTTCGATCCGGCATTCTATTACAACCGGCCGGTAAATGTTGCCGCTGCTCATGGCTATGGACCTGCAATAATGGCAGGTGCCGAAATACTGCGGCTGACAAAGAATTACCAGATTATTATAAACGATTCAGCCGTGATCCTCTATCCTCCGGGAGCCGACTGGAAAAGCTTCAGATGACTGCTTTGAACTCAAGAGAAAGAATAATATTATCGATAAATCATAAACAGCCTGACAAGGTGCCTGTAGACCTTGGAAGTTCGACTGTTACAGGAATCTCGGCCACAGCATACAATAACCTTAAGAAATATCTTAAGGTTGAAAGCCCGACCCGTATATATGATGTCATCCAGCAGCTTGCAAATGTTGATATGGGAATAATTGATCTGTTTGGAGTTGATGCTCTTGACATTAACAGGGTATCTGCAGAAAACAATGACTGGTATGTGGTGAGCCTGGGTGACGGGAGTAAAGCTGAATACCCATCATGGTTCAGGCCGGTGAAGGTTGAAGATGGATCGTGGTATACCAAAGATGAGCAGGGAATCCTTATTTCAAAAATGTCTGCAGGTGCTACTTTTTTTGACCAGATGTATTATCCTTATGAAAGCGGGTACCCCGAAACATTTAATAATTTAAAGGATGCTTTGAAAAAAATATCCTGGATTGTCCACTCGCATGCATCCAATTTAAATACAAATGAATTAAGAGCAAGATTACTGGAGCTGAAAGAATCGACAAATAAAGCTTTAGTAATGTCAGGCGGAGTAAAATTGCTTGAATATGGATTTTTCATAAGAAGAATGGATAACTTCCTTATGGATATGATAACGGATCAGGAAAAAGTATCTGAAATGCTTGACATTCTTGTTGATATGCATCTTGCTTCTCTTGAGAAAAAATGCCGGACCCTGGGGAACATCGTGGATGTAATCCGTTTTGGTGATGATCTGGGGATGACTTCAGGCCCGTTTATGGACCCGGACACCTTCAGAAAGCTGTTGAAACCAAGGTATAAGATCCTTTGCGATTATGTAAAGAAGAACAGTAAAATGAAAATCTTTTTACATAGCTGTGGCAGCATAAAACAATATATTCCTGATCTCATAGAGGCCGGTTTTGATATTTTGAATCCGGTTCAGACCAATTGTTATGATATGGATCCTCTTGAGCTTAAAAGAGAATTCGGGAAAGATATAACTTTCTGGGGCGGAGGGATTGATACTTCTTCGGTGATCAACAGGGGAACTCCTGAGGAGGTCAGGAAAGATGTACTTAACCGCTGTGAAATATTTTCGAAAGATGGCGGTTTTGTATTTGCTCCCATTCATAATATCTTATCGGAAGTTCCGCCACAGAATATAGTTGCGGCTTACAATGCAGTAAGGGAATTCAATGGTGATAAAAGAATGTTGTAGGTCCACGCCATGGCGTGGACCTACTATAATCCCAATCTTTTAACCTTATATTTTTTCTTTCTCCAGGCATATCTCAAACCCATGATGCATATGATCTTAGGTTCTATGTGTGGTAATTCATTTTGTTTTCTATTCTCCTGATCTCCTTTACCGCTTCCAGCATTGCTAAAAATCCATCCACCGGAATATATTCGGGTATTGAATTTCCTGACCCTAAACCATATCCAATGGCTTTCTGACGATAGATTAATCCCTGCTCCAGAACATTTTGATAAACATCATCAGGTTTATTCAATACCAAAAGATTCAGATCAAAGCCTCCAAAAAGACCTATTCTGTCTGCGTATTTATCTATCCATTCGGAAAAAGGTGCTATCTGATCTTCATTGGAGTGTTTTGCATCAATACCCAATGCAATAATATCGTCCATCAATGGAAATATATTTCCGCAACTGTGGAGAAGAAATTTTTTACCCGATGCATGAATAAGGTCAATAACCCTCTTGTACTGGGGAAGGATATGCTGCCTGATGATTTCAGGATCGAGTAATGTCGATGTTTTATGCCCCAGATCGTCACCCATCCGGAAAAAGACGTAGATATCAGAGTAATTTTTTATTACCCATGACCAGAGTTCAACCCATAGATCCCCGATCTTAATGAACAGGTCCCTGAACAAGTCGGGATCCATGCATTGCATAATACAAAGCGGTTCATAACCGACAAGATCCCGGCTTGCCTCAAAAATTCCGTATCCGCAACCTCCGAATGCTTTCATTCCCGGTAGAAGGGTTTTGCGGATAGCCTCAAAATGAGGAGTATATGATTCCCTGAATATCAGCGGGATATCCTGCCATGGGTATTTATTGAAATCATCTCTCGTCTGAATCGGTCCCGCCATCCCTCCCATTATTGCACCATGTCCCGGTAAAATGTCACAGATGGCTGCTTCATAATCAAATCCGTCATAAGTCATATCCTTCCAGAAGCCGATAACTTTCGCATAATAGCCTGTCAGCTCTGTAGGCTTTATCCCGGCCGGATCCAGGTTTTCACCAAGCACTTTTGAGATGAAAGGTGCATCAATATGGTGTTCATAAACCGGAAGCCGTGACGGCCTCCGGTTATATAATACCTGAAGCAGGTTTTCAGAATCGGGTATGAACTCCTGTGTCACTTACTTAGAAATGGTAAATCCAAGTGAAACTATTTCATTAGGCCTTATCCTCAGCTGAACTGAATTCCCTGTCACTGTTGGCTTATCCGGATTTTCAACCGGCAACTCTATTATATTAAGTCTTCGTGCCATTCTCACATTAACAGGTAATTTGAGATTTACGGAAGTTTCTTTGCCGTAAATTTCACAAAGTCTCACTATAAGTTCATTCCCGTCTTCAGATTGCTTGATGCCCGTAATTACAACTCCCGGAGCATCAACGGAAAAGAATGAAGCATCTTCGGGCCGTGTAGCATGAGCATTTACAAGGGCAAGAGATGGCGGTTCTGCCGCGTACACAGGAATATTAAAATCTTCGCCTTCTGTCCATGCTCCGTTCTTCCAGTCACCTTCATGAGGGTATAGCGCGTAACTGATGTTAAACTTACCCAGATTCGGGTAAATGTCAGGAGCACCGGCTGCTCTCATAAGTGTAATCCTCAGATCACCTTTTTGATAAGAATGACCATATTTTGTACTATTCAGTAGGGCAATACCGGTAACACCATCTGTCAGGTCAACCCATTTCTGGGCGGGCACTTCCTGGCCGTCAGGACCCTCATTTTGTGTCCAGTCATCCAGGAACCGTTTGTAAGAGACAGGTGTCTTTCTCAGATCTGTTGGTCTTTCGACAACGTCAAAGGGAACCTGGCATTTGAAAACCGGATTGTCAAGAGCAATCGGGAACAGGGCTCTTAACATCGGAGAATCTGTTGTATCACTGCCTGTTTCAAGCCAGTGGACTTCCATATCATATCCGATACGCGGATATGACCTGTAAAGGTATGTACGTTCAATGAATCTCGATTTTCCCCATGTTTTTACTGTTTCAACACAGGCTCTTACCGGTCCGTTTTCAACAACCTTCACACTCTCAACATTTGTAACATCTTCTTCCTTTACGATCTTATTAATTGTCCAGGATTTCATTCCGCCTTTTTTATCTTCGAGATAGATCCTCAGCTTGTTGAGCTCTCCTCCTTCTTTTACATATTCCTTTTTGAAGCGTTTGTCATAAAGACTGATAATACCGCCGGTCTTCATGTTAAACTTAATACTGAAAAAGTCTGTTTCAAATGTATTTTCTTTAAAAGGTATAGCTTCATTGAACTCGCCGGGTTTGGTCATATCGACATAAAACGTCTTATAGCCTCCTGCAGGCATGTTTTCAACGACGAACTGTACTTTCGATGTAAATCCGGGAGGTGTTGATTTTCCCCAGACCACCTGGGCAGGATATGTCTTACCCGATGCATCCCGCACAAGTACCGAGGGAACATTTCCCTGACCTGTACCGGCAGGATTGATGTTTTTTGATCCGTAATAATTTCCCCAGCTGGCAAATTTTGCGGTCACCGGCTCAAGATGTGAATAAACGTTTGCTTCAACAACTGCTTTACGAGTCATTGGCTGCAGGTTATAAGCAACCACAGGCTGACCCATTCCTGTCTGAAATCTGACCTCATCAGCCATTTTACGGAAAGCATTGTTACGCAGTTCGGTTGTTTTTCTCAGGACTTCACTGTATCGTGAGGCAGCCTCTTTATTGGCCTCATTAATTGCCGATCCGGGCAGTATATCATGAAACTGGTTAAATGTAACAGTTGTCCAGAGATCGCGTAACTCCCTTGAAGGGTACTGATCCCCATTAAGCCATCTCAATGTATTAAAGAATTCGCTTGCAAAAAGAGCATTTTCACTGTTCCTGTTTCCTGCTTTAATATCGGCAACAGTGGTATAGCATCCTTCGAAGATAAATCCCATTTCACCCCTGTGTGTCGGACGACCATCCATTTCCTTTGAAGCCATTTTGAAGAAGTTACCGGCAGTAGTGAATTTCACAGCAGGATAGCCTGGTGTCCTGTTAAGCTCATGAACCAGTTCAATCTCTGCACGGGTTGGTCCGCCACCATGATCCCCGACACCTGTAATCTGAATTATCCTGTGTTTATCGGGAGCTATTTTCTTCAGTTCATCCTTAAGCACCGGAGTTATTTTGCCATTATAAGTATCATTTGCATAAGCCATGACAGTTGAGTTATCTGTTCCTGTCCACCAGAAAGTTCCCTTATAAGGTTTACAGCGATGAAAATAAAAATAATCACAGCCGGCCAGCTTGAGTATCTGGGGCATCTGGGAGATATGACCAAAATTATCAGGCAGCCAGCCTATATCAGCCATTTTCCCGAAACGGCTCTGAAAATAACGCTGTCCTAAAAGGAAAGAACGTGTTATAGCTTCTCCCGATGACATGTTCATATCACCTTCGGTCCACATGCCTCCGATAAGCTCAAGACGTCCCTCTTTAACATATTTTTTTACCTGCTCAAGAAGCGGCGGATCAACCATCTCTACAAAATTGAATACCGCAGCCTGGCTCTGGAGCATTGTATAATCGGGGAACTCATTCATAAATGCAACTACCTGGCGCAGGTTATCGTTGCACATCTGCATTGTTTCGGAATAGGTCCATAACCAGTTCATGTCCATGTGAGCATGACCTGCCACATGGATTGTATCTTTAATCTGAATGGGATTCTTCTTCTGTCCATAAACAGATGAAAAAGAACCTATTATCAGAGTAATCAGTAAAACGGAAATTAATTTTCTTTTCATTTCTTAATTTTTTCTCAATCCGGTTTTATTACTAATATGCGGGTGTCAGTCCGAGTGTAACTATCTCATTGGCACGAATATTTAACTTCACACTCTTACCGCTTACAGACGGATCAGCAGCAGTTGCCAGTGGAAGTTCCAAAATATTCAAACGCTGCGCGGATGATATATTTACAGGCAGCCTGAGGTTTACTGCAGCTGCTTTACCCTCAACCTCAGCAAGTCTCACGATAAGTTGTTTCCCATCCTCCGATTGTTTGATTCCTGAGATGATAACCCCCGGAGCATCAACCGAGAAGAATGAATCTTCTTCAGGACGTGTGGCGTGTGATTTAACCAGAGCCAGTGAGGGCGGTTCCGCTGCATATACCGGAACATTGAAATTATCGCCCTCTGCCCATACACCGTTCTTCCAGTCACCTTTATGCGGGAAAAGTGAATAGCTGATATTGAACTT
>Ga0105107_10003350_pt1 | contig 10629 bp, 13 predicted proteins | sample PPLLaktember2015_6_FD_79335 | JGI IMG/M metagenome (GOLD analysis project Ga0105107, IMG submission 79335) | Freshwater sediment microbial communities from Prairie Pothole Lake near Jamestown, North Dakota, USA - PPLs Lake P8 Core (1) Depth... | ecosystem: Environmental > Aquatic > Freshwater >... | reverse complement strand
TTCGGCTCGTTCTCGTAGACGTCGAGCCCCGCGCCTTTAATGATGCCTTCGCGCAACGCCCAGGCCAACGCATCTTCGTCGACAACCGGTCCCCGCGACGTATTGATGAGGTAGGCCGATCGCCTCATGCGCGAAAGCGCGGTGCGATCGATCAGGTGCTTGGTCTGTGGAGAGAGCGGCACGTGCAGCGAGACGACATCGGAAGTCGCCAGCAGCTGATCGAGCGACATGCTTTCGTAGCCGGCGACCGATCGTGCCGAAGGGTTGTGGTAGGCAATCTTCATGCCGAAATGACGCGCTTTCTCGGCGACCGCCTGGCCGATGCGGCCGAGGCCGACGATGCCCAGCTGGCGATCGCGGATCTCCGAGCCGATCATGAAATCGAGCGAGAACCCCTTCCAGTCGCCTCGGCGCACCAGCCGATCGCCTTCGACGATGCGCCTCGTGACGGCGAGGATAAGCGTGATGGCCATGTTGGCCGTCGAATCGGTCAGCACATCGGGCGTATTGGTGAGGATGATGCCCTTCGAGCGGGCGTACGGCACGTCGAGATTGTTGTACCCGACGGCGACGTTGGAGATGACCTTCAGGTCGCTGCCGGCGTCGACGACGTCCTTGTCGACCCTGTCGAGCGCGGCCACGACGAGCGCCTGCTTCCCTTTCACTCGCTGAATCAGCTGCTCCTTTGTGAGCACGCCGTCACGATAGACGTCGACGTCGCCGACCGCCGCGAGCGGCTCGACGGCAGATGACGGGAGTTTGTAGGTAACGAGAATCGAAGGTTTCGCCATGCCTAGTGTCCGTACGATTGACAGAATCCACAGTGGTTGCAGCGGACCGCCGGTTCAATCACACACATGCCATCGTCCACTTCACTGCCCGGAAGGACTTTCAGGATGACGTGGCTGGGATGCGGGGAAAAAGGGTTCCGGGATCCTTTTTCGCCGGCATCCCCCGAAAAAGGATCCCGGAACCTTTTTTCGGGCCTTCCCAGGTGCCGCTCGATGGCCTCGCGAACGAGGGCCCGCACGTCCTGTTCGTTCATGGCAGATCCACTTCATCCACGATGCCCACAATGGCTGCGTCGACGGGCGCGCCCTTTTGTCCGATGGCATCGCTCGCCGCGCGCCCCTCCAGCACGATCAGCACTTTCTCGTGAACACCGGCGCCGACACCGTCCACGGCCAGCAACTCGGGCCCGCGCGGCGTGTCCTCGAGGGTGAGCGGCTGCACCAGCAGCAGCTTCGCGCCTTCGAGCTTCGAATTCTTCTGAGTAGCCACGAGTGTGCCGGTCACGCGTGCAAGTAGCATGATTGGTCGCGTCCCTCGACTACGCTCGGGACGCCCTGAGTTTACCGAAGGGCAAGGCCAACATCTGCCCCATCACCCGATGTGCCAATGGTCGACAATCCCCACGATGCCGGCATCGGCCGGCACCTCGGTGGGATGGAACGGGAAGCTCGCCTCCTTGCCGCGCACGAAGAACACTTCCTCTCCCACGCCCGCACCGACCGAGTCGGCGGCGACGATGACGCGGCCAATGGGCTCGCGCGAAGACGACAAAGGCTGGACGAGCAGGAGCGGCACGCCCTGGAGCGTGTCGTTCTTGAGCGTAAGGACGACGTTGCCGATGACGCGGCCGAGTTGCACTCTAGTTCTCAGTTCTCAGTTTTCAGTTTTCAGTTTTCAGTGGTTCCTGGTCTTCAGTAGCTCTTACCGAGAACTGACGACTGAGAACTGATGACGATCTGCTCAGTCATCGATCTGGACTGTGTCCACGATACCCACGATTGCGGCGTCGACGGGACAGTCCTTCAGACCGGCTGCCATTCGCGCGGAGCTGCCGCTGACGATGAGGACAGTCTCGCCGAACCCGGCGTCAACCGTGTCGATCGCCACCACATAACTGCCTTCGGGTTTGCCCTTGGGGTCCATGGGACGCGCGATGAGCAGCTTGCTGCTCACAAGGCGCGGATCTTTGCGGGTCGCCACGACCGTGCCGACCACTTTCGCCAGAATCATGAATCAGTTGTCAGTCATCAGTCATCAGTTGTCAGTCATTAGTTGTCAGTCATCAGTCGGTCAGCCGCCAGTTTCTGCGTTCGGCACGTCGTTCCGTCTCGATCAGCAACTGATAACTGGGAACTGAAAACTGAAGACTCCCCTACGCCTTCACTCCTGATTTGCCGATCGGCAGCGCGTCTTCGAGATTCGCATGCGGACGCGGAATGACATGCACCGACACGAGCTCGCCAACCCGGCGCGCCGCGGCGGCGCCGGCGTCGGTCGCGGCCTTCACCGCCGCCACGTCGCCACGCACGATAGCCGTTACGTACCCGGCACCGATCTTCTCCCATCCGACCAGGGTCACCTTGGCGGCCTTCACCATCGCATCCGCCGCCTCAATCATGGCGACGAGTCCTTTGGTTTCGACCATGCCGAGCGCCTCACCCATGCTGACCTCCAAGCAGAGCCTTCACGGCGTCTTCGATGAGAGCCGTGAGCTCGCGGTATGATAGCCGAATTTCCCCGTCCAAATCCGCCGGATCGGTGGGGACGAGCCGCGCGCGCGAGGCCGGCGCTTCCACAATCTGGCAATCCGCCTGATCGGCATTCGCCGGCTCTGAACCGTCGGCGCAGATCGGCGCCGGCGCCTTGATGCCGTAATTGCCGCGTAGCTGCTGAAGCCGATCGACTTCCTCGCGCGACAGCAGATTCTCGCGGCCGAGCTGCCGCGTCACCAGGCTGATCTTCGCGAAGTGCTCGATCGTTTCCATCTTGTAGTACGCGCCGTACACGTCGCCGCCAATCGTCAGCGCGCCGTGGTTGGCCAGCAACAATCCATCGTGCGCCTTGATGTACTTGCGCACGGCCGCGGGCAGTTCCGGCGTGGACGGCGTGCCGTACTCGGCGATCGGAATGCTGCCGAGCGTCGTAATCACTTCGGCGAGAACGGCACGATCGAGCGGAATTCCTGCTACGGCGAAACCTGTCGCCGTCGGCGGGTGCGCATGCACGACCGCGCGTATGTCCGGCCGGTTGTTGTACACCTCGAGGTGCATCAGAAGCTCGGACGACGCGTCGCGCGTGCCGCGAATCTTCTTCCCCTCCAGATCGACGACGACCATCATGTCGACGGTCATGAAGCCCTTCGACACGCTCTTCGGCGTCGTCAGAATGGTATTGTCGTCGAGCCTGATGCTGATGTTGCCGTCGTTCGACGCGACATACCCGCGCGCGTACATTCGTCGTCCGACTTCGACGATGTCGGCTCGAAAGGCGTCTTCGGCCCGCTGGCTCATTGAACGTTTCCGTGGGCCGATGCCAGACTGTCGAGCGCCTGTCTGGCCTGGCGGCCTTCCGGGCTGTCGGGCGCGATCTCGACGAGCCGGCGCCAGACTTCGGCGGCGCCTTTCAGATCCTGTTTGCCGAACGCCCGCACGACGCCGAGATTGAGCAGCGACTTGGTGTGCTTCGGATCGATCTGCAGTGAGTGCTCGAGTTGCTTGATCGCGAGATCGTGCTCGTTGCTGTAGTAGTAGCTCACGCCGAGATCCGTGCTGACGTCGACATTCTTCGGATTAATCGCCAGCGATTCGCTGTACCACTTGATCGCATCCGCATAGCGGCCGGCGTCGTAATACAGGTTGCCGAGCTGCGTGCGCGCCACGGCGTTCGTGGGGTCCTTGTCGGCCACGGTTCGAAGCGCCTGCACCTGCGACTCGTCCAGCAACGCGGGCTGAGGCGTCCCTGGCGCCGATCCCGATGGCGCCGCCGCCGGGGCGGCGCTCGCGGCGGCGGGCACAGCAGTCGCGCGCGGGGCCATACTCGCCTGCTGGCTTCCGATAATCCAGCCGGCTATCAAGCCGAAAAAAACACCGGAAATGGCGTAGACGACAGACTCGAGTTTCATGCAGTTTGATTGTGATTAGGTAGGGCGGGTCTTGAACTGCAAGACCCGCCCTACTTCACGTCCCCAACCATTATAGTGTTCGCCGAAACCAGTCCACCAACGCACCGACGAGCTGTGGATCGCGCGCGAGCAGGACCGTTCCGTGCGCAACCGCATCGGTCAGGCGCACCTCCCTCGTGCCCGGCCCGATGGTAATCAAGTGCCTGATCGAGCGCGCCGAGTACGGATCCTTCGTGCTGCCCATCAGGACCGCCGAGCGGGCGCCGTATTTCTTCATCGCCGCTTCCGTCCGGACCCCCTTGTAGTCGAGGCCCGGCGACAGCAGCGCCACCGAAGACACGCCGGGGTCGTCTGCCGCGGCGGCGAGCGCGAGGTTGGCCCCGAGAGACGCCCCGGCGATGCCGATGCTCGCCCCCATGACTTCGGGCCGCTCGCGCAGAAAGGCCTTCGCGGCTCTCACATCCCTCGCAAGCGCGGCGACATCGTCGCCGCCACGAAAATCCAGGGCGAGCACGGCGAAACCCGCATCCGAAAGCTGAGAGGCGGCCGCGTCCCAGTCGGCGTGCGATCGCCGCAGCATGTGCAGAAGGAGGATGCCCGGCGCCGGCTGCCGGCCGGGCTCGTAGTAAGCGGCGCCGAGCGTCACGCCATCTTCAGCGCGAAAGGTCACGCGGCGCGGCGCAGCGGCCAGGAGCGCGACGGAGAAAAGGAGCGCGAGTACGGCGGGTCCAAAGAACAGGACCCGCCCTACGTACCGAATGTAGGCCGGGTCCTGTTTTTTGGACCCGGCATCACCAGCGTCAGCGAAGCGCATCCAGATAATCACGTACCGCGCGGTCGAGACCCACGTACAGCGCATGGCTGATGAGCGCATGGCCAATCGATACTTCCTCGAGATGGGGGAGCCGGTGAAAGAGCCGCAGGTTGTTCAGATCGAGATCGTGCCCGGCATTGACGCCCAGGCCCAGCGAATGCGCGAGCGCCGCGGCGTCGGCGTAGGTCTTGAGGCTCGCGTCGCCGCGGCCGGCTTCGAACGCACGGGCGAACGGCTCGGTGTAGAGCTCGACACGATCGCCTCCCACGGCGGCCGCCCAGCGGACGGCGTCGGACACAGGATCGACGAACAGGCTGACCCGCACCCCGATTTTCTTGATGCTGGTGACGATCGACGACAACTCGCTGACCGATGTGTCGGGCGGCCAGCCGGCCTGGCTCGTGATCTCGCCCGGCCTGACCGGCACGAGCGTGCACTGAGACGGCCGGACCTTCAAGACCAGCTCGAGCAGTTCGGGACGAGGGTCGCCTTCGATGTTGTACTCGACCTGCGGCCACGCCTTCAGCAGCTCGGCAACCTCGTACACGTCGGCCCGCCTGATATGGCGCTCGTCGGCGCGCGGGTGCACGGTGATACCGGAAGCTCCGGCTTTGACGCACACCGCGACAGCCTCGCGCACGTCGGGCTGTCTGCCGCCCCGCGAGTTCCGAAGCGTGGCAATCTTATTGACGTTGACCGATAGCTTTGTTGACGGCATCCGCTATCTCATGCGCCCAGTGTTCGATTTCGCTGCTGTCCTGTCCTTCGAGCATGACGCGGACAAGCGGCTCGGTGCCGGAATAGCGAACCAGCAGACGGCCGTTCGAGCCCAGCCGGGCCTCAACGCGTCTCATCGCGGCCGCGACTTCAGGAATGTTCTCGAGCTCCGCTTTCTCGCGCACGCGCACGTTCAGCAGCACCTGCGGATAGGTCGTCAGATCGCCGGCAAGGTCCGCCAGCTCTCTCCCGCTGGCGGCCATCGTGCGCAGCACGCTGAGCGCGGTAATCAACCCGTCTCCCGTGAACAGGTGCTCCGAGAAGATCAGATGGCCCGATTGCTCTCCGCCCAGAGCAAGATCCCGCCGCTGCATCTCCTCCATCACGTACTTGTCGCCGACCTTCGTGCGGACCAGCTCGATGTCGAGTTTCCTGAGCGCGATCTCCAACCCGATGTTGCTCATGACGGTGGCCACCACAGCGTTGCCGCGCAGCCGCCCCTCCGCCTTCATCTGCTTGGCGCACATCAGCATCACATGATCGCCGTCGACGACTCGGCCGCCGCTGTCGACGAGAATCGCGCGATCGCCGTCGCCGTCGAACGCGACGCCCAGTCGGTAGCCGTCCTGTTGCACGACCTCGGCGAGCTTCTCCGGGTGCGTCGAGCCGACCCCTTTGTTGATGTTGCGGCCATCCGGCTCGGCGCCGAGGACTGTCACGTCGAATCCGAGGTCTCGAAAAAGCGCCGGCGCCACCGTCGTCATCGCGCCATTCGCACAATCCATCGCAATTCGCACCGGGCCGAGCGCCTCGGGGTTCGGCAACACGGCACGCGCGTGCTCGAGATATTTCTTCAGGTGCTCGGCGTGAGGCACGGCAGACGCCTCTCCCGGCGCCACCTCCCACGACGCGTCCGCGACAAGCGCTTCGATGCGTGCTTCGAACTCGCCTCCGTACTTCACGCCGGCGCCCGAAAAGACTTTGATCCCGTTGTCCTGATACGGATTGTGGGATGCCGAGATCACGATGCCGGCTTCGAAGTCGAGCACGCCCGTGAGATAGGCGACCGCCGGCGTCGGCGCGACGCCGATACTCTGCACCGACGCGCCGGCGAGCCTCGCACCATAGGCCAGCTCGCGCTCGATCCAGACACCGGATTCCCTCGTGTCGCGGCCGATTAAGAGCTTGGCGCCGGTCCGCGGAAGGGCCTTCACGAGGGCGGCCCCGATGCGGCGAACCGTCTGGGCGTCGAGTGGAAACGTGCCGGCAGTGCCCCTGATTCCGTCGGTCCCGAACAGCGCTTGTGATGTCATCGTTGATGCGTCCCCCGGCCTCGCTCGGGACGCCCTGAGTTTATCGAAGGGAGAGGCCCAGGCCCCGCCGGTCGCGGCTTATTCGACGTGAATGCTGACAATCGTGGGGTCCAGTTGATCGAGGCCGACATCGGCGGCCGGCTCCAGCCGCACCGGCAGCCCGTAGTCGCCCTCGCCGATGTCCTGAAGATCGACGTAGGCCACGATTGAAGTATCTCTGATCTTCGCAATCGCTTCCTGACTGCCCTGCACGCGCAGCTTGACGGACGCCGGCGAGATCTTCGCCGACAGGCCTCGTGCGAGGTTGCGTGGCCGCACGGGCACGTCCGAGAGCTGCTTTTCCGCCGGCGCGGGCACGATCGCCACCAGAACATCGGCAGTTCGAGGCCTGCTGACTCGCACGCCGGCCTCTGCCACGCCCAACACCACACTTGACCGTACATCGGATCGAGCCGAGCCGACCCATATAGGCTCGGTAATCGCCTCCGTAACAGTCCGAAGCACGCTTTCGGGCCCGACGACCTCGACCGTGGGCGGCTCGGCAACGATCTGTCCCACGATGAACCCCGGCGCCGGCACTCCTTCAACCGACGGGCTCACTGGGACGATTCGGGTTGCCGATGGTTCGAAGCGGATAGCCACCGAAGAGGGCGTCACCTGGGTCACGGCCACGGCGAACGGCGCCTTGACCCGCTCGGGCGTGAGATGAAAAAGGCGCCGCCCTGGCTGCGCCGAGCTGAGATCGACGCTGGCGACGAGATCGCCCGGGCCGAGGCGGCTGAGCGCGTCGGCCGTCCCACGGACGCGGACATCCACAGACTCCTGGGGCGGCTCGACCATTTCCAGATTGCCGGGAAGATTCTGCAGCTCGAGCGGAATCCGAATGCCACGCTCCACCGACGCGCGCTGCGAGGACACCATCGTCCACAGCAACAGCGCAAGCGCCAACGAGGCAATCTTCAATCCGCTATGGGCGAAAGGGTGATACCGCATTACCTCAGCAAAACCCTCAATCGGCTCTTCAATCCCTCCGCGTCGTACGGGCCTTCGATTTTGCCGTCGAGCGCCACGCTGATGCGCCCGGTTTCCTCGGAGACGATGACGGCAACGGCGTCATTCTCTTCGGTGAGCCCGATCGCGGCGCGGTGCCGCGTGCCGAGATTTCTGGCAAGCTGCGGATTCACCGTCAGCGGAAGAAAGCAGGCGGCGGCCGCGACGCGATCGTTCTGCACGATGACGGCGCCGTCGTGCAGCGGCGACTTGGGTTGGAAGATGCTCACGAGCAGGTCGTAGGTGAGCATCGCGTCGAGCGGGAGGCCGGCCTCGATGTAGTTACGCAATCCGATCTGCCGCTCGATGACGACGATGGCGCCGATGCGGGCCGCCGCAAGTTGTGCCGCAGCGACGGCGATCTCCTCGATCGTCTCCTCGGCGCCTTCCTGCATCAGGAAGTACCGGAAGAAGGGTGCGCGGCCGAAATGGGCGAGCGCGCGGCGGATATCGGCCTGAAAGAGCACGATGGCGGCAAAGACGATGTAGGGCACGAGGTTCCGGATGAGCCAGTCGACCGTCTGCAGATGCCCCCAGCGCGAGATGTAGAACATGAAGACCAGCAGCGTCGAGCCCGCGGCCATCTGGATCGCGCGCGTGCCGCGTATCGCCTTCAGCACCTCGTAGATCACCAGCGACACGATGGCGATGTCGAGGACATCCCACCAGGTCATCGCGGGGAGGCGCGGAAGATTGGGCAGCCAGTTCATAAGATGTCGTCGGTGCCGTCGGTCGTGCCGCCGGCTTCGAGGCCGGCACTACGGACGAGATCCGCAACACGGACCACGTCGACCATGCCGGGAACATTGTGCACGCGCACAATGTGAGCGCCCAGCAGCACGGCCGCCGTCACGGCCGCGGCGGTGGCCATGTCGCGTCCGCTCGGGGTCCGTTCGCCGATTGCCGCGCCGAGAAACGACTTGCGCGAGGGCCCCACCAGCAGAGGGCGTCCCAGCGCCGCGAATGCCGGCAGCGCCGCCAGCGCCTCGTAGCTGTGCCGGGGCGTCTTCGCAAACCCGAGCCCCGGATCGAGCACGATCGAGTCGCGTCTCACTCCTGCCTCGATGGCGCGCTCGAGGCTGGCACGAAGCTCGCCAGCCACCTCCAGGGGCACCGAGGCGTATCTCGCTTCCTTGTACATGTCCCTCGAACGTCCTCGGGCATGCATCAGGATGAGCCCGGCACCCGAACGCGCAGCGATTTCGGCGAGAGCGGCATCATATCTCAGGCCCGTCACATCGTTGACGAGCGCGGCGCCCTCGCCCAGTGCCACCTCTGCCACCGCGGCTTTCGATGTGTCTATCGACACGGGAATCCTGACGGTACGCGCGAGCCGCTTGAGAACCGGCTCGATCCGGCCGATCTCCTCCTCCGCGGCGATCGTATCGGAGCCCGGGCGAGTGGACTCGCCGCCCACGTCGATGAGGTCGGCGCCCTGCGCCTCCATCTCGACGGCCGCAGCTTCCGCTGCGCCGGGATCGAGATACAGCCCGCCGTCGGCGAATGAATCAGGAGTGACGTTGAGAATGCCCATGACGAGCGTGCGCTCACCGAGGTGCAGCGCCCGCCCGCCGGGCAAAGGCAGGGTGAATCTGGCTCGAGGGAGCAAAGGTGCGAAAGAAACCGTTTCGGGAACGGTTTTTATTCCTGCGGCAGGGGGTCCGTCAGAGGCGGAACGATTCCCGGGCGTTCCTTCCTGCGGCCGGGCTCCTCGTCGTGCGCGGGCGAAACAGGGCCCGCCGGCGTGGACGGCTTCACCTCTTCGAGCGGCAAACCCGCGACGATCCGACGCACCTGCTCGCCGTCGAGCACCTCACGGATGAGCAGCTCGGCAGCGACCTGCTCGAGGCTCGCCTTGTGGTCGGTCAGCACCTTCCGCGCGCGCTCGTAGTTATCGGTGACGAAGCGCTTCACTTCCTGGTCGATGCGCAGCGCGGTGTCTTCGCTGTAATCCTGATGCTGCGCGATCTCGCGGCCCAGGAAGATCTGCTCTTCCTTCTTGCCGAACGTCAGCGGGCCCATCGCCTCGCTCATGCCCCACTCGCACACCATCTTTCGCGCGAGCTCGGTGGCGCGCTCGAGGTCGTTGCCGGCGCCGGTCGTCATGCTCCCCGACATCGTGATCTCTTCGGCGATGCGGCCGCCAAGGAGAATCGCGATCTGATCGATCAGGTAGTCGCGCGAGTAATTGTGCTTCTCGTCGACAGGCAACTGCTGCGTGAGGCCGAGCGCCATACCGCGCGGAATGATCGTGACCTTGTGCAGATCGTCGGCGTTCGGCAGCAGCACGCTCAGAAGCGCGTGGCCGGCCTCGTGCACGGCGGTAATCTTCTTTTCTTCGTCGCTGATGATCATCGAGCGGCGCTCCGATCCCATGAGCACCTTGTCCTTCGCGAACTCGAAGTCGATCATCCGGACGGTCTTGCGGTTGTAGCGGGCGGCGTTGAGCGCCGCTTCGTTCACGAGGTTCGCAAGGTCCGCCCCCGAGAAGCCTGACGTGCCTCTTGCCAGCACCTGCACGTCCACGTCGTCGGACATCGGAATCTTCCGCGTGTGCACGGTGAGGATGCCTTCGCGCCCCTTCACGTCCGGACGATTGACGACGATGCGGCGATCGAAGCGACCGGGCCGGAGCAGCGCGGGATCGAGCACGTCGGGACGGTTGGTGGCCGCGACAAGGATGACGCCCTCGTTCGACTCGAAACCGTCCATTTCGACGAGCAGCTGGTTCAACGTCTGTTCGCGCTCGTCGTGTCCGCCGCCAAGGCCCGCGCCACGGTGGCGGCCGACGGCGTCGATCTCGTCGATGAACACGATGCAGG
>Ga0105107_10003349_pt1 | contig 10630 bp, 10 predicted proteins | sample PPLLaktember2015_6_FD_79335 | JGI IMG/M metagenome (GOLD analysis project Ga0105107, IMG submission 79335) | Freshwater sediment microbial communities from Prairie Pothole Lake near Jamestown, North Dakota, USA - PPLs Lake P8 Core (1) Depth... | ecosystem: Environmental > Aquatic > Freshwater >... | reverse complement strand
TGAGCCGTTCGAAATCGCCCATAATTGCGTCGGTGCCGCGAATGCCAAGCAGTCCACTCTTTGCCAGCCAACTCGTACTCTCCCATTCTGCAATCGCCTTTTTGAGCCAATCGATCGTCTCTGCTTCAGTACCCAGATACTCTGACAGAGCTGCCAAGTTGTGTGCCGCTTGCGCGACTACTCTTCTGAGGGACAAATGCTGGCCTTCACTCATTGCCAAGAGGAAGTACTCTCTCGCACGCCAGAAATCCTTGAGCGCTTTGTGATAGTTACCCAAGTTGACGAGCGCATAAACTCTCTCCCTCGAATATTTGGTCCTACGCACTAGTTTCAGCTGTTCACGAAATGCAGCTCCAGCTTTTGCCACATGACCTTCGGACATAAAGCAATTCCCTTGATTTCCCCGAAGTACAGCGATGTCCCGTAGCGAAAAAAGCGGACCGCGAATGATCTTCTCTTCAAGTGAAAATTGACGTCGCGCCTCACCGAATTGCCCCAAACCTAAGTAGATCTGGCCAAGGGTTGAGTGAACACTGGCCGCAACGGAAGGGTCGAAAGCAACTCCCTCCAGCGCCATGACTGCTCTTATTCCATATTCAAGGGCGATCTCAAACTCACCGACCTCCATGAACGCGCGGGCATTGTCTGCCAACGCCCTTGCGGGCTTGCTGACATGTTCCTGCTCCCGCTGGGGTAAGCGGGTCTGTGCGTTTCGTATTGCATCTCTAAATTGGCCTAGTTCCATGAAGCAGTCGAATTCGCGAGAACTTGCCTCTCCTTCAAGTTCATGGTCCCCTTCTTTTCGGGCAGACTCGATTGCTTTCCTTGCATTGCGGAGTGAAGAGGTGAAATCCGCTTCCATGAAATTGAGTTCTGAAAGACGTATTTGCGACCACCCTAGCCATCGGAGATTTCCGATGGCAGACATTTCGTTTAGCAGAAGTTCCACCTGTGCATGAGCTTCAGCGAGGCGCTCTTCTTGTATGAATGCTCGGATGAGGGTCGACCGCAACAAGCCAAGACCTTCGAATTCATACCTACTCTTTGCAGAATCTATCAATGCACAAATGTTCTTCTCCTTCGGTTCATTGTGCCCAGCAGCATACAGGAGAACGCCTGCAGCAATCTTGAAATGCAATTCCTCAGGGGCCAATGAGACTGACCTTCGCGCCGCGTCTAACGCGTTGATGTAATCTCTTCTCCCCCAATAGGCGAGACACAGACCATACCATAGATCAGGACGGTCTGGCTTCCTTTGACAAAGCACCTGATACTGAGAGACCGCACGAGAGATACCATTTACCCGCTCATAGGCATAGACATACCCTTTCACAAATCTTGGATCACGAATCCCGAAGTCCATAGCTTGTTGAAAAGACTTCTGGGCTGTTTCATGATTTCCCAACCGCATGTGTGTGCAACCTAGGCCATAGTGAATAAACGCGCACCGCGAAGTCCCGTCAAATCGACCCTCCAGGAAGTCAACGGCGCGCAGCAGTGTGCCATTGTACTGAGAGATCTCAGCATAGGTCTCGTAGAGACTGATGTATTCAGGATATCTTTTGATCAATTCTTCGCAGCGCAGAGTGGCTTTCGCAAACATTCCTTGGCCAACCATATGCCGAAGGCCAATATGATCATGCACTGAACATGAGTCAGTGATTCCATGTGCGCTGCATATGAAGGCCATACCCTGAAAACACAAAGTTAGCCATATGATTCGCAAATCCATACTAAAGTCTTTGATTGTGGATTTCGTCGAGCAGGATTACTGTCTGGTTCTCATATTCCCCATGCCTTCTCATCACCTCTTCCCCCTCCTTCTTCGCCTCCTCGGGTTTGTCGAGCATCAAGAATCCTTTCAACCTGAACCAGTGTGCCTCCTCAGCCACACGGTTGTTCGTCGATTGCGCTGCAAATGCAAGATGGTCCATGCCACGCGTCACCCGTTGCCTGTCGTATCGCGGGAACAAACCGCACACACTCTCTTCCGCCGTCGTAAGCAGCATTTGGCCCGCCATCAAGTGCACTACCGACATCGACTCTCCGGCCGGTCGCAACTGCACGATTCTCTCCAACTCCCGGATCGCCGCATCGCGATCCCCCCCCACAAACTCACGCCTTGCCCATTCGATCTGCTCTTCAGCATCACCACGCCAGCGCACACCAAAGTCCACTCGGTCAACTCGGGCAAGGTCGTGATAGCGCCCCTTCGTGAGCTCGCTGGCCAGAACAGAAGCGCCCAACAACACCACCAACACCGCCGCAATCCGCAAGATATACTTGAGAATCGGCTCACCGATGGTCAGACGACCGTCCGCGTTCTTCTTCTCGTCCTCCAATTCCTCAGTGGCTCGTATCAATTGGAGTATCTCTTCGAGTTCACGCGAGAGGGCCTCGTCTGCCTCGATCGCTGCCAACACATGTTCCGATTCTTCGCGGGATAATTTCCCGCGGGCAAACGCGATCAGTTTATCCCGGTCGATTGCTTTATCTGTCATGGTTTGCCTTTCTTCCCCCTATTATTACAGCCTCAACACCGTTTTTTCGAAGCTGCTTCCGGATCCTCCGCAACGCCGATTCCTCTCTGCTCTTTATCGTCGACAACGCCAAACCCAGATGATCCGAGATCTCCTGGAATGTCAATCCCAAAAAGTATCGCAGTTTGATGATCTCATAGTCCCTGCTATTCAAACCGACGAGCACTTTTCTGAGAATCCGCATCTGCTCCCTGTCCTCCAGTTCCTCCGAAGAAGGGCTAACCCCGAATAGTCCCTCCGCCTTCTCATCCCACCGCTTCATACGGTCATCGCGATGCCTGCTCTGACCGGCACGGTTTAGTACGGACTTTGCGACGTAGTTACGGATGTGCTCCAGAGATTCAAATGGCTCCCCCTCCCGCGCCATCGCGGATTGCAGAACCCCGTGTACCACGTCCTCCGCTTCAGCAACGTTGAAGTACACGTTGAGGGCAAGGTTGACCCAAAGCCGGAAATACTTCTTGTACGCTGCAGCCCAAAGAGCCGGCTGCGTACATCGGCGCAAATCATTGGTGGTCATGTGTGAAGCCCCGTTGAGAGGGCGCGGTGTGGACAGCTGTTTACAAGCGGGTGTAGCTCTATCGTACACAACGGATCATCTTAAGTCAAGTCCTTTTGTGACTACGCTCCCCCTGACTTTCCTTGCTTTTGCCTGTTCCCCTTGGTACATTTTTCGAGATTCTCGATTTGTTACCCATCTATGGACATCACGTGCCCCTCGTCCCACCGTACATCGAATCCCTGGAACCCTACAAACCCGGAAAACCGATCGCCGAACTCCAACGCGAACTCGGCATCGCAGACGTCCTGAAACTCGCCTCGAATGAAAACCCGCTCGGCCCATCGCCGAACGCCCTGAAAGCGATGGACGGCGCAACAGCGGATCTGAACCTCTATCCCAACGGCGGCCTGGATCTCCGCGAAGATCTCGCCCAACAATACAACCTGCGCATCGAAAACGTCATCGCTGGCAGCGGATCGGAAGGCATTATGTCCAATATTATCCGCGCATTCCTTTGCGACGATGACGAAGTTCTGACTTCCGAAGGGACGTTTGTGGGATTCTACGTACTTGCCCGTTCACGCGGAATCCGCATGATCACCGTGCCGCTGAAGAAGTACCATTTTGATCTTGAAGCCCTCGCGGCACGGATCACCCCCCACACCAAGATCATCTATCTTGCCAATCCGAACAACCCTACAGGCACAATCTTCACGCGGCCCGAGTTCGATCAGTTTATGAAAAGCGTCCCCGCCAATGTGCTGATCATTCTGGACGAGGCTTACTTCGAATACGCCCGCGATAACCCGTCGTACCCCGATTCCATGTACTATCGCTATGACAACGTGATCACGCTCCGCACATTTTCAAAGGTGTACGGGCTCGCCGGCATACGCATCGGATACGGTTTTGCCCACGACGTGCTTATCAAGAATCTGCTCAAGGTGAAGCTGCCATTTGAACCCCGCTCGCTTGCCCAGGCCGCGGGAATTGGAGCGCTCAAGGATACCGAGTTTCTCCATCGTTCGCTCGCAGTGAATGCAGCCGGCAAACGGCAGCTCGGCGCCGGCCTCCAGCAGCTGGGATATACTATCATCCACACCGAAGCGAATTTCTATTGCGTGCCGCTTTCCCACGAAGTCGAAGCCCTGCATCTGTACCAAGAACTCCTTCAGAGGGGCATCATTATCCGGCCGCTAAAAGGATTCGGACTGCCACACTGCGTCCGCATCACGATCGGGACAGGAGAACAAAACGACCGGTTGCTCACAGCCCTGAACGACCTGACGCAAAAAAAATAGGTCCGGCATCATCGCCGGACCTTTCGTTGCATCGATCAAAAAGGATTCTTACTGCAGGATAACCCCGCGCTAGAATGTGCCGACAAACACTCCTGCCTGTATCATGAGCCCCTTGCCCGAAACATCGCTCGGCACGCCGAGCAATTCATAATTGTCGTCGACCGTCCACGACGGAAATGACATCCCGAGATAACTCGCGCCAAGACGCACGCCTAGCCAGGGCAACAGAGCATACTCCATGTTGACCGTCGGCGACCAGATGAAGTATGCCCCCGACAACGTGCGGTTCATGTTGTTTGGCATGCCGGCCGTCCACTGACTGAAGAGATCCTGCTCCCCAATCCAGGTGTTGTTCCCTCCATTGCTCTGACGCAGCGTGAGATCCACCCCTCCCCAACCCACCATGCCCCCAACTGCAAGGTCAAGCCGTTCCATGAGCGGAAGCACGTATTCAACCGTGAGCCCACCAAAACCCACACGCATCTCCGCGTCACGCCGAATGCTATTGCCATCGATGGATGTGCTCTTCAGTGCACCCGTCATCCCCACACCGCCGACACGCACATTCGGGAGAAGCATGATGTATGCAGCCCCACCACCACCGGTCATGAGAACGCCATCTTCCTTCAGCGGCGCCCCTTTCGCTGCGAGAAGAAACGCGTTGATTGGCTTGACATCAATGAAAAGCCAAGCCGGGGTGAAACCGCCGAACAGCCCGACCTTGACGGCGCGCGATCGCTTGGGTGGAATCGGCTCTTCTTGCGCAGAACCAACCGTGAGAACAAGACTCAGGAGTATGCAGATGCAGATCAGTCGTTTCATGTCTTCTGGCTCCGGAATGAGTATGCAACCTGAATCAGAAAATGTACGAAACGGCGGTTAGAGAAACAAACTGCAGTGATGATCGGCAGGTCCCCACTGACTAGAATCCGAGGGCGGCTGCGCGCTCCTTGAGGGCGGCGATCACGAACCCAATGTGTTCGTCCAGTGGCACTCCCAGCTGCTCAGCCCCCTTTTGAATGTCCTCCCTGCTCACTGCCCGCGCAAAAGCCTTGTCCTTCAATTTCTTCTTCACAGAGGAAACCTCGAGATCGGCAATCTTGTTCGGGCGGATCACTGCCACGGCCATGATAAACCCCGCCAGCTCATCGCATGCGAACAATGCTTTCGCCAGAGGCGTCTCGCGGGGTACATTCGTTGCAGGAACATGGGACAGAATAGTGCGGCGAAGTTCCTCGGACAGGCCACGCTCTTTGAGTAACTCAGACCCCTTCATTGGATGATCGGGAAACTGTGGATACATCTCGTAATCGAAGTCATGCAGGAGGCCGACGACACTCCACTCTTCCCGATCGCCGCCTAGTTTACCGGCATACGCCGAAACGGCGGCTTCGACTGCCAGGGCATGTTTACGGAGGGCATCCGACTTCGTGTACGTGCAGAGCAGATCATAGGCTTCCTGACGCGTCATCGTGCGGCCTTTGGGAGATGATTGCACAGCTGTCTTAACTCGTCTTCAATGTGCGAAAGCAATGCGGGCATGCTGCGTAACACCGCATCGGTCAGGCCAATGCCCACGTCAAAGTGCTTACCTTCAATGCCGTACAAGAGCAAGGTCTCCGGCAGTCGGTGCAATTGACGCGCCATGGCAATGGCCTCCAGAATGCCGAACGCATGGCTCGAGTAGCGGAAAAAGTCCGCGGGAATTTCTTCGTTCACTGCGTCGAGGCGGCGCACATCACCAATCGCCGCACCGGAGCTTATTGCATCGACAATGATCACGGAGTTGTGCTTCTCCCACGCCTCCATCATAGCCGTACCTTCGCCGTTGAACTCCTGGACTTGCACTCCGGGAATATTCCGGCGACGGATCTCCCGTGCGGCGAAAATGCCGAGCCCGTCATCTGAGCGATATTCGTTCCCCACCCCGGCAAGAAGTATGGCGCCTGTCATTCCCACGAGATCTTTACGAAATGTGTCGCACAGGAAATGCACGGATCATAGTTGCGAATCGCCTGCTCGACACGCCAAGTGAGTTGCTCCCGGTCCATGTCAATGTTCGCAGTGACATACTTCCGCATGTCTGATTCAATCGACGGCTGGTTCTGCGCCGTGGGCGGCACGATCTTCGCATCCATGATCACGCCCTCATCATCGAGACGGTAGCGGTGGTAGAGTGTGCCCCGTGGTGCTTCACTCGCACCGAACCCTAAACCCGCCTGCGGATCGACTCTCACCGAAGGAGCGTCAGGCTCTTCGTACTCCGCGATCAATCGCAAAGCTTCCTCGTAGGCGTACACCGTTTCGATGCTCCGTACGACGATGCTCTTGAACGGGTTCTTGACAGGCGGTACCACTCCGACCTGCTGCGCAACCTGCCTGGCCACCGGAGTCAGCTGATCGAAGTTGAGATTGAAACGAGCCATAGGGCCCACCTGGTACGCACCAATCCCCTTCTGCACGGAATGCAGCGCATTCGAATGAGGGATATGCCGTTCTTCAAAATGGAACTCATACTCCCGGATCGCAATGTCGAGTCCGCTCGTCGAGACGAACTGGCCCCCGTTGAACGGATACTCATCGGGATGGCGTAGCGCGACGAAATCGTAGTCCTGTTCCAGATCGGGGAAGTCGAATGTTGCCGTGAGTCTGACTGTCTCCACTGCACGATCGCGCGCCCAGGTCAGGTCATCCACGAGCGCCTGGAGATCTTTCTTCCGGGGTATGCGGTAGAATCCACCCACTTTGACATTGATGGGATGGATCTCCCTTCCGCCAATGATGCGTACCAGTTCGTTGCCGATCTTCTTCATCCGCAACGCTGTCTTTACCAGATCCGGCTTCTCTTTTGCGAGCTGCAGGGCATCCTCATACCCCAGAAAATCGGGCGCGTGGAGCATGTACACATGCAGTACATGGCTCTCGATCCACTCGCCGCAATAGATGAGCCTGCGCAGTGCGCGAAGTTGTCCTCCTACAGTGATCTCAAATGCATCTTCGATTGCATGGACCGCGCTCATCTGATAGGCAACAGGACAGATCCCGCAAATGCGCGCGGTGATGTCCGGGGCTTCGGCAAAGTTGCGGCCACGGAGAAATGCTTCAAAAAACCTGGGCGGTTCGTAGATCCGGAATTTGGTGTCGACTACCTTGCCGTCGGTAATTCTAACAAAGACGGCTCCTTCCCCTTCGACGCGCGCGAGCGTATCGACCTTGATCACTCTATTCTTCATGGGCTTCACTCTCTTTCCGGAACGCCTCCGCGTACGCATTGAATCCGCGGAACAGCAGCATGATGTCGCGCCGCGTCTCACCCATGTCACGCAAATGCCTGCTGAGCGCAGGGGGATTGGGATTGTCCATCGGACCAAAACAGCCGTAGCACCCCCGGTCAAATGCGGGGCAGAGTGCACCGCACCCGACCTGCGTGACCGGGCCCAAACAAGGCATGCCCTTCGCCACCATAACACAGATTGTGCCGCGCAGCTTGCACTCAACGCATACCGAGTGCGTCGGCACATTCGGTTTTCGCTTGTTGAGAAATGCGTTCAGGACTTCCAGCAACTGGTACTTGTTGATCGGGCACCCTCGGAGCTCAAAGTCCACGTGCACGTACGAGCCCACCGGCATCGAACGGTCCAGTGTGGAAATGTATTCGGGGGATGCGTAGACCAGGCGCGTGAAGTCCTTCACGTCCTTCCAGTTCCGGAGGGCCTGGATTCCGCCCGCGGTAGCGCAGGCACCGATCGTGATGAGCACGCGGCACATCTTGCGAATGGCACGTATGCGCTCGACATCATGCGGGGTCGTAATGCTACCTTCGACCAGGCCTACGTCGTACGGACCTTTGAGCACTCTCCGGCTTGCCTCGGGGAAGTTCGCAATCTCTACGGCAGCTGCAACGGCCAAGAGTTCGTCTTCGGCGTCAAGGAGTGAGAGCTGACAACCGTCGCAGGAAGCAAACTTGAACACGGCGATCTTCGGCTTCTTGGACCGCATGTCAGAGCTCCTTCCTGTCGAGCAACTGGCGGATACGCGGGAGGGGATACACCGGACCTTCCTTGCAGATAAATGTCGGGCCCATCTGGCAATGGCCGCAGAAGCCGACGGCACATTTCATGTTCCGCTCCATGGAGAGAAACGTCTGCGTCATCGGGACGCCACGGCGTTCGAGCTCATCAATCGTGTATCTCATCATGATTTCCGGCCCGCAAACATAGGCCACCGTTGCCCGGGCATCCAGCTTGATGTATTGAAAGAGCGAGGTGACAACGCCGATGTGCCCCTTCCAGGAAGAATCCCCGCGGTCAACGGTGACCAGCACCTCCACGTTGAAATCATTTTCCCATTTCTCGAGCTCCACACGATAGAGAAGATCGAGTGGGCTGCGGCCGCCATAGAGTATGATGATGCGTCCGTAGTCCTCACGGTTCTTCAGAAGAGTGTAAAGAATCGGACGGAGGGGCGCGAGCCCGATCCCGCCGGAAGCAATGCACACGTCTTTTCCGCGGCACTCGTCGATCGGCCAACTTGAACCGTAAGGGCCACGGATACCGATGACGTCCCCGCGCTTCTTCTGGGCTAGAGCTGTCGTGACCAATCCCACACGGTGGATGGTGTGGTCAAGGGTGCTCGTACGCGCGGGGTCTGAACTGATCGACACCGCCACCTCGCCAATCCCGTACACGTACACCATGTTGAACTGCCCAGGCAGAAAGTGGAATTCGTCTCCGAGAGGGCCCATGTCGAGCGTAAGAGTGAACGTGTCATCGTTCTCCCAGAGGGTGCGGCGCACCGTCACCGGCTGGGTTACCATGGGATCAAGGACGTTCTCCTGCAGAGCGTCGGATGTGAGTGTCATTGCGTCACTCCGGATTGCGGCATGCCGTACACGTCCAGCAGTTGCAGACGCGTTGCTTCAAGCCGGCGCTCCATGACCTGGGCATTCCGTTTGAGCATTTCATAGCCGAAGGCCGGATCTTTCTCACACTTGTTGCGCAGACATTCCCCGTCGAGCGCGATGGCACGCGTTTCAAGGACCACCACCCCGGTGAAATGCCAGCGGTATGGCGAAATGAGCCACGACCATCCAAGAATTTCACCGGGACCGACCGTCTGGATGCGTAAGTCTCCCTTGCCTGTTACCTGCATTTCAAGAGCGACACGACCTGTTCGGATCAGGAAGAATTTGTTCGCCACCTGACCTTCATGCATGATCAGGGAACCCTCGGGAAAGCGTACGTTGGAGGCACAACCCAGAAGCGTCTGCATATGTTCTTCAGAGATACCCGTAAGGAACGGATGCTGCTTCAGCAATTCACTCAGATCGTCTTTTTCCATGGGATGACTCCTATTCAAGGGTTGGTGTCATACTGGTTTCGCGGATCGCGGTCGCTTCCGCTGTGATATCAATCCCCGACGGGCACCAGGTGATGCACCGTCCACACCCGACACAACCGATCTTCCCGAACTGTTCCACCCAATTCCCCAGTTTGTGCGTCAGCCACTGGCGATAACGGGTGCGTGTCGACATGCGGATATTGCCACCGGCCACTTTGGTGAAATCAGTCGTGAAACACGAATCCCATCGCCGCCAGCGCTCCGCATGCTCACCGGTAAGATCCGTCAGGTCTTCCACGGTGGAGCAGAAACACGTGGGGCACACCATGGTGCAGTTGGCACAGGCCAGGCAGCGCTTGGCAACATCGTCCCAACGGGGGTGCTCGAAATTCTCCGTGAGCAACTGAGGAAGATTGTCCGTGTTTAACGTCCGGCCCATTTGCCCGGCAGCCTTCGTCCAGAGCGATTGCACACGGTCGACTTCGTCCTCCTCAGCGTTGCGATGCGGAATTGTCGAGAATATTTCCTCGCCTTTTTTGCTTCCGACTTCGACCACGAAGTGGTGAAGCCCGCTTTCGATGACTTCCGTAAGCGCCAGATCATACCCTTCTGTCGCGTGCGGACCGGTGTTCATGGAAACGCAAAAACAGGTTCCCCCCGTTTTGACGCAGTTCACCGCAAGGAGAAACACATCCCGGCGATGCGTTGCATAGTTCCGGTCCGCGTACGTTCCCGTCATGAACACCTGGTCTTGCAGACCAATCGCATGCAGTTCACACGAACGGACACCGAGGAATGCATAGCGCGGTGGAGGGGCGTCTGCGGGCGGGTCCACCTCAAAGCCTTTCCCCGAGCGTGTGGCAGAAAAGAGGCGCAGGCGGGCTGGGAACAAGAATTTCTTCCAGGAGTGCGGACCTACATTGTAGGCAAACAACGAGTCATCGCTA
>Ga0105107_10003347_pt1 | contig 10635 bp, 5 predicted proteins | sample PPLLaktember2015_6_FD_79335 | JGI IMG/M metagenome (GOLD analysis project Ga0105107, IMG submission 79335) | Freshwater sediment microbial communities from Prairie Pothole Lake near Jamestown, North Dakota, USA - PPLs Lake P8 Core (1) Depth... | ecosystem: Environmental > Aquatic > Freshwater >... | reverse complement strand
GCGCTCCGAGAGCTTCTGGTTGTAGGCGTCGCTGCCGATGCGGTCGGTGTGCCCGCTCACCAGCACGATCTCGAGCTTCTGCACCTGCGGCAGCTTGGACACGACTTCGGCGTCGAGCGCCGCACGGCCCTCGGGCTTCAGCACCGCCTTGTCGAAGTCGAACAGCGCCTTCGACTGCAGCGTGATCTTCTGCACCGCCGGGGCCGGAGCCGGCGCAGGCGCCGGAGCCGGAGCCGCAGCCGGCGCGGGCGCCGGAGCGGGCTTCGGCGCGGCAACCGGTGCTGCGGCCATCGCCGGTGCCGGCAGGGGTGCCGCGGCGGGGATGTTGTCGAACTTGTACGAGAACAGCAGGTAGAAGATGTTCGCCTTGTACTCGGTGAACGCGTTCCAGCCCGACAGGTAGCTCTGGCTCGTGTTGTTGGTCACGCCCGGGGACGGGATCGTGTACGTGTAGCCGTTGAACTGGTCGTCGCTGTAGTTGTACCTCTCGTACGCGTAGCCGGCCGTGATCTGCCAGTTCTTGTTGTACGCCCACACGCCCTTCAGGTTGAACGCGTGCTTCTTCGTGTCGTCGTAGGCGCCGATCGCAAGCGGATTGCCGAAGTTGTTCTGCGAGTCGATGTCGGCGTAGCCGTCGGTCTTGTAGTACATGTACGACGTCTTCACCGCCAGGTTGGACATCGCCGCCCAGTCGAGGCCGATGCCGAACGCGTAGTTCTTGTCCTCGTTGACCGCCTTCCAGTTGTAGTTGGAGGAGGTCTGCGTCGTCCCGGGGTCGAAGCAGTTCGGCGCCGCGGCCGTGCACCAGCCCGACGGCGGCGTCGGTCCGCCGGCGACGGTGCTGATGTTGCGGTGGTACGAGTCGTACTTGATCTGCTCGTAGTCGCCGAAGGCCGTCACGCGCCACTTGCTGAAGTCGCCGTACGACACGCTGCCGTAGACGCCCCAGCGCTTGTCGCCGGTGCGGCCGAGGAACTCGTCGAACGGGTCCACGGACGCCGCGGAGAAGGAGATCGCCTGGCCGTCGCGCTTGTAGTTCGTGTCGGCCCACTTGCCTTCCAACGCGACGTCGAGCATCGGCACCGGCGCCCAATCGAGATCGACCCGGACCTCGTTGCGGTCGAACGACTGGCCGTCGTAGCGGCCGATGAAGCGCTCGAGGAACAGGTTGTCGTTGCCGTTGGCGCCGAGCTCCGACAGCAGGAAGTTCGAGTCGCGCTCCAGGTACGTGTACTTGATGCGGCCGGAAAGGTTCGGCAGCATCGTGTTCTTGTACTCGAACCACAGGCGGAGGTCTTCGTACTCGTCGTAGTCGGGACGCTCCTGCTCGACGCTCAGGTAGTCGACGCCGGCGCCCAGCCGATTGCCCGGCATGAACCGCCAGAAGCCCTCGGCGCCGAGGTTCCACTTGTCGTAGCCGTAGGGCTCGTTCTCGCACCGCTGCGGCGTGTTGACGCCCGCGATCGTGCGCGTGCCGCAGAACAGGCCCGTGGCCGTCGGCGCGTATTCGACGTGCGTCGACTTGTTGTCGCGCTCGTAGTAGTTGCCATAGAGCCGCGTGTCCCAGCCCTTCCACGGCGCCGACGTCAGCGCGATCGACGCCGTCGTGTTCTCGACGCGGCCGTCGAAGTTGCTCTCCAGCGGGTTGGTCTGGCCGAACACGCCGCCGGCGTTGAGCGCGGTGGTGGCCAGGTTGACGTCGCTCTCGAGCTTGTCCCACGTGAAGCGCCCCGCGAGCGTCGAGCCGAACGGCAGCTGGCGGATCGCGCCGTTCAGCGCGAGGCGCTGGTAGTCGTTGTCCGGCGCGAGGTACGTGGTGTCGATGCCGTTGTTGAAGAACCCATTCGACCAGGTCATCGTCTCGTACTGGCTGTCGAACTTGGACAGCGTGTACGCGAACGAGAACTGGTACTTGGACGTCGCGTAGCCGGCCTCGAACGATGCGTTGTTGGTGCGGTAGTCGATCGGGATCGGCAGGTCGATGTAGCCGTTGCCCGGGCTCGTGCCCTGCGCCGCCGCGCCGACCTTGATCCCTTCGTAGGTGACCGAGTTGGCGTCGACGCGGAAGTACCACGGCGAGTTGCGCTGCCACTCGAAATAGCCGCCGAGGTCCTTGCGCTGGTAGCCGTAGTTGAACCGCGCCCAGGTGTCGGGGTTGGGTTGCGGGAAGCGGGCGCGCAGGTCCGCGCTCGGCGGATCGAGCAGCGGCGTGCGCATGCCGATGCCGCGCTCCTGGGGAATCCAGTCCCAGTACAAGCGGCCCTTCCAGGCGTCGTACTGCCCGCCGCGAAGCTCCGTGAACATGTCCTCGCGGCCGAAGTTCTCCCCGTAGAAGTCGTACCACGTTCCCTGCGTGTTGCGGCCGCGCAGCAGGATGTTCGACAGCGCGCCATCGTCGAGGTCGCGATACTGGCGCGCCCTCGACTCGTCGATCGCGTCGATGTCGGTGATGATCGGGCCCACCGTGATCGCGCCCTCGGTGATCCAGCCCGTCGGAATGTACGTGACCGGGTTCCAGCTCTGCGCGGCTGCCGGCGTCGCGAGGAACAGGCTCGCGATCAGGATGGAAAGCGGCTTCCTATTGCTCATGTCGTCTCTCCTCGCCTCAGCGCGTCAGGAACTTGCCGCGGTTGGCCGGGGCGTTCGAGCCGTGGATCGCGTTGTGGCAATTCAGGCAGGACCGCGCGATGAACCGTGTGTTGGCGTTGCCTTGCGGCGGCCAGCCGGACCCCGAGCCGTAGAACGTGCCGGGGTGCCGCGACCAGTCGTGGCAGTCCTGGCAGAGGTTCGGCACCTTCTCGTTCAGCAGGAACGTGTGCGACGAGCCGTGCGGGTTGTGGCAGGACAGGCAGTTGTCCTCGACCGCCGGGTGCGAGAACACGTACGGACCGCGCTTGTCGGCGTGGCAGGACAGGCACTGCTGGTTCACCGTCTCCTGCTTCACCATCGCCTTGGAGAGCGCGCCGTGCGGGTTGTGGCAGTCCGAGCACTTTATCTTGCCTTCCTGGATCGGGTGGTGCGACGGCTTGAGCGTCGCGGAGCGCACCGACTGGTGGCAGGTACCGCACATGTCCGCCTCGTTGTCGCGGAACGTCGTGGTGTACGGCCGGATCGCCGGATCCGTGCTCTTGCCGTGGATCGAGTGGCAGTTCGAGCAGCTCACCTCGTTCAGCGAGTGCTTGCCGGCCTCCCAGAACGTGAGCTGCCGGTTGCCCGCGTGGCAGGTCATGCAGACCGCGGTCTGCTGCGCAGCCGCGACCTTCCCGCCGAGCCGGTTCTCGGGCTTGACCTTCATCGGGTCCTTGGCGTGCGCGGACGCGTCGCCGTGGCACGCCATGCACATCGTGCCGTTGACGTCGTTCTTCGCACCGTGGGGCGTCATCACCGTCGAGGTGTAGGCCTCGGCGTGGCAGTTGGCGCAGGTCGGGCCGGGCGGCAGCGACTGCTGCTGCGCCAGCGCCGGCATGGCAATGAGCACCGCCGCCAGCGCGGCGTGGCGCAGGGCGGTGAGCAACGTTTTCATTCGCATGGGGTTTCCTTTCGTCAGCGTCGCGCGCGGCCGGCCGGTCCGGTGGGATCCTGCCGCACGTCCCGCACCGGTGGAGCGCCCAGTCTGCGGCTCCGGGCCGGTGCCTCCCCCCGCTCGCGAAAAAAGGCTGGAGCAGGCACTGCCAAGACTTCGTGATGCTGTCGCTCGACCGCGCCACGGTGTGCGCTTCGGCCGCCCGGTCTCGTCTCGTTCGTGGCGCGCGGTCCGGGTTTGCACTTACCCCCCAACCGCACCACCCCCGCCGGGTTGGATGCTTGATGCAATTTGAATTCGGCAGCCCGGTGCGCGTCAACGCGCAATGCGTCCGCAGCGGCCTGCGCGCAAGCAAATATGCGCGAAAGCAACAACTCCGAGCTCTTCGGGCAGGCGCTTTCGGCAATGAGTGATCGCGTTGCCACAAGATAGGGCGCAGGCACGGGTCCCTTGCTCCTGCGCACCACTTCCGGTTGCGCGTCAATGCATTCGACGCCGGGGACGCACCACTTCGATGCGAGCAAATTATGTTTGTCCAGGACAACAACAAGATCCGAATGACGTAAGGTGCAGTCGATGAACGCCTCCGCTACAGGCCGCTTGGCGCAACTCGTGATCTTCGGGGGCAGCGGCGATCTTGCGCGCCGCAAGCTCGTGCCCGCGGTGGCGCGTCTCGCGCACGCGGGCCTGCTCGGCGCGGGCATCCAGGTCGTCGGCGTCGGGCGGCGGGAGATGAACGACGACTCGTTCAGGACAGAGCTTCGCGCCGCCCTTCCCGCGGACCTCGTGGACGCGTTCGAGGCGATCGCTCGCGATGTCCACTACCGCAGCGCAGACGTCGGCGACCTCGTGTCGCTGCAGAAGCTGTGCGCGGAGGTCGACGCGCTCGCCGGCCGCCGCGAATTCGGGCGCGTGTGCTACCTGGCCCTGCGCCCGGGCCTGTTCGGGACCGCCATCGCGCTGCTGTGCGCCGCGGGCATCGTCCATCGCCACGACCACGAAGGCGTCGGCTACCGGCGCGTGGTCATCGAGAAGCCCTTCGGCCACGACCTCGCGAGCGCGCGCGCGCTGAACGACGCGGTGCACCGCGAGCTCGGCGAGCACCAGGTGCTGCGCATCGACCACTACCTGGGCAAGGAGACGGTGCAGAACCTGCTGGGCCTGCGCTTCCACAACGCCATCTTCGAGCCGGTCTGGAACCGGCACCACGTCGAGCTCGTCCAGATCACGGTCGCCGAGACCGTCGGCGTCGAGCAGGGACGGGCCGCCTACTACGACGGCACCGGCGCGATGCGCGACGTCGTGCAGAACCACATGCTGCAGGTCCTCGCGCTCGTCGCGATGGAGCCGCCCGCCTCGCTCGATGCCGACGTGGTCCGCAACCGGAAGGTCGACGTGCTGAAGGCGCTGCGCGCGGTCGACCGCGAGGATGCCGCGCTGCACGGCGTGCGTGCCCGCTACGGTCCCGGGACGATCGGCGCGGCGAACGTCGCGGGCTACCTCGACGAGGCAGGCGTCGCGCCGGGCTCGACGACCGAAACCTACGTCGCGCTCCGCGCGGAGGTCGACAACTGGCGCTGGCGGGGCGTGCCGTTCCTGCTGCGTCACGGCAAGCGCATGCCGAGGCGCTTCACCGAGGTGCGGGTGCAGTTCCGCATGCCGCCGCTGCAGCTGTTCAACCAGCCCGAAGGCATGTCGTCCGCCGCGTACCACCGGGCGCTGCGCGACGGCACGCTCTGCCAGATGCGGCCGAACGTGCTCTCGATCGGCATCCAGCCCGAGGAGACGATCGGCCTCTCGTTCGGCGTCAAGCGGCCGGGGCCGGAGATGGTGATGGCGCCGGCGGCGCTGGCATTCGACTACCGCGAGCACTTCGGCACCGAGCCCCCCGACGCGTACGAGCGGCTGCTCCTCGACGCGATGAGCGGCGATGCCACGCTGTTCCTGCGCGCCGACGAGATCGAGGCGAGTTGGCAGTACTGCGACTCGGTCCTCGCGGCCTGGCGCGAGCCCGGCACGGTGCCGCTGCTCGAGTACGCCGCGGGCACCTGGGGACCGGCGGACGCGAACCGGCTGTTCCAGGGGTGCGAGGGCGGCTGGTCGCGCGGGTGAGGCGCCCGCGGGCTGCGACGCCAATGCCCGCTGTCAGAACGGCCAGGTCCAGTCCGCCGCTTCCGGCTGGTCGACCCCGTGCTCGTGCGCGTAGCTGCGACAATCGATCTGCATGTCGCGGAACTTCTCCTTGGCGTGCGCGCCGGCCACCTGCAGCCGCGGCACGCGGTTGATGACGTCGATCGCGAGGCTGAAGCGGTCGATCTCGTTGTCGATCGCGAGCTCGAGCGGCGTGTTGATGTTGCCCTTCTCCTTGTAGCCGCGAACGTGCAGGTTGCGGTGGTTGGTGCGCCGGTAGGCGAGCCGGTGGATCAGCCAGGGGTAGCCGTGGAAGTTGAAGATGATCGGCCTGTCGACCGTGAACAGGCTGTCGAAGTCGCGGTCGGACAGGCCGTGGGGGTGCTCGCTCCGCGGGGTCATCCGGAACAGGTCGACGACATTGAGGAAGCGCACCTTCAGGTCCGGGAAGTGCTCGCGCAGCATCGCCGTCGCAGCGAGCGCCTCCTTGGTCGGGATGTCGCCGCATCCGACCATCACCACGTCCGGCTCGCTGCCCTGGTCGTTGCTCGCGAAGTCCCAGATGCCGAGCCCCTTGGTGCAGTGGCGGATCGCGGCGTCCATGTCGAGGTACTGCAGGTGGCTCTGCTTGTCGCAGACGATCACGTTGATGTCGTTTCGGCTCCTCAGGCAATGGTCGGCGGTCGCGAGCAGGCAGTTGACGTCCGGAGGGAGGTAGATGCGCGTCACTTCCGGGTTCTTGTTGACGACGACGTCGAGGAAGCCCGGGTCCTGGTGGGTGAAGCCGTTGTGGTCCTGGCGCCACACCGTCGAGGTGATCAGCAGGTTGATCGAAGGGATGGGGGCCCGCCACGGGATCTGGTCGCAAATCGCGAGCCACTTCGCGTGCTGGTTGTACATCGAGTCGATCACGTGGACGAAGGCCTCGTAGGTGGCGAAGAAGCCGTGGCGGCCGGTCAGGACGTAGCCCTCGTACCAGCCCTCGAGCGTGTGCTCCGAGAGCATCTCCATCACCCGGCCGTCGGGCGCGAGTTCGCCCCCGTCCAGGTCCTCGGGCCGGTACTCGGCCAGCCAGAGCTTCTTGCTCACCTCGTAGATCGCGTCGAGCTTGTTCGACGTGGTTTCGTCCGGCCCGAACACGCGGAAGTTGGTCGGGTTGTCCCGCATGATGTCGCGCAGCATCGCGCCGAGCGGCTTCGTGTTCATCGCGCTCGACCGTGCGGGTTTCTCGACGCCCTGCGCGTAGGCCCGGAAGTCCGGCATCCGCAGGTCCCGGCGCAGCAGGCCACCGTTGGCGTGCGGGCTCGCGCTCATGCGCATCGCCCCGCGTGGCGCCAGCGCCTGCAACTCGGGGACGAGCCGCCCCGACGCGTCGAACAACTCGTCGGGGCGGTAGCTCTTGAGCCATTCCTCAAGCTGCCGCAACTGCGCGGGGTTGTTGCGGACGCCCGCCAACGGCACCTGGTGCGCACGCCAATACCCCTCCACCCTATGGCCATCGACCCACTTCGGTCCGGTCCAGCCCTTGGGGGTGCAAAGCACGATCATCGGCCACGCCGGCCGCGTCGCCTCGCCGGTCGCGCGCGCGTGGCGCTGCGCCGCCCGGATCTCGGCGAGGCACCGGTCGAGCGTATCCGCCATCAGCCGGTGCATCGTCGCCGGGTCGTCGCCCTCGACGAAGTGCGGCGTCCAGCCGTAGCCGCGGAGCAGGCTGGCGAGCTCGTCCCGCGGGATGCGCGCCAGGATCGTCGGGTTGTTGATCTTGTAGCCGTTGAGGTGGAGGATCGGCAGCACCGCGCCGTCGCGAATCGGGTTCAGGAACTTGGTCGAGTGCCAGGCCGTCGCGAGCGGCCCGGTCTCGGCCTCACCGTCGCCGACCGCGACGGCCACCAGGAGATCGGGGTTGTCGAACGCCGCGCCAAACGCGTGCGCGATCGAATAGCCAAGTTCGCCGCCCTCGTGGATCGAGCCCGGCAGCTCCGGCGTGCAATGGCTGCCGATACCGCCCGGGAACGAGAACTGCTTGAAGAACCGGCGCATCCCCTCCTCGTCCTCGCTCTTGTCGGGGTAGGTCTCCGAGTACGTGCCCTCGAGGTAGACCGGGGCGAGCACGCCGGGGGCGCCGTGACCGGGGCCCGCGAGGAAGATCGCCTGCTGCTCGTGGTCGACGATCAGCCGGTTCAAGTGCACGTACATGAACGCGAGCCCCGGGCTCGACCCCCAGTGCCCGAGCAGGCGTTGCTTGATGTGCTGGGGCCGGAGCGGCTCGCGCAGCAGCGGGTTGTCCTGCAGGTAAATCATCCCTGCCGCGAGGTAATTGCACGCGCGCCAATAGGCATCGATGCGCGCGATGCGATCGGGATCGATGGCGGGCCTTCCGGGGATGACGTCGGCGGGGTCGTTCATGGGCTTCCTTTGCGACATTCTCGACGGCAGGCGGTTCCCTGCCGAACCCGGCAATCGCCCGGTGCGTGACCATCCGGAGATGGCCAGCCACGTGCCCGGGGTCAGCGCGGCTGCTTCGCCGGCTTGGTGCGCTTGACGGCCTTGCGCGACCGCTGCGCGTCGGACTTGGCGGCGACGCTCCGGCCTTCGCCGCTGTCGACTTCGTCGCCACGCTGCGGATCGCCCGCCCCTGCGACGTGCGCTTCCGCGCGAGGCTCCTCGAGCAATGCAACCATCTTGCGGTACAGCTTCTCGACCAGTTCCTCCTGGAACTCGATCATCCAGACGACGTTGGGGTTCTGCGCGGCCTCGCTCGCGATGTCGGTGACGAGTTCGAGAACGAAGAGGCGTTCTTCGCGGGACAGGGGTTTCATGCGTGACTCCGGGCTCCGTGTAACAACGATGGGACGTGCGCCCGAGCGCCTTCTTGCCGCCATGCGGACGGCTGCCCACGGACGACGTGGATCGTGTACCGTCAAAATACCACCGCAGCCCTGCCGTGCGGCGCCCGCTCGGGAGTTGCGCCACACTTGCTGCCGTTTCCGACCCCCCGCCATGAAAGCGCTCCAGCACCCGGACTTCGACCCGCTCCTCTTTGGCTCGCCACTGCGCCGGCCACCGGTGGCGATGCTCGCGATCGCGGTGCTCGTGCTGCTGCTGCTGATCGCGATGGCCGTGGCGCTTCTCACCTTCACCACCATGGGCCGGGACGGCACGACAGTGTTCGCGCGCGCGCTCGCGGCGTCCAGCGCGCTCTCGCTCGTGCCGCTGGCGGCGCTCTGGTGGCTCGACCGGCGCGAGCGCGAGTCGCCGTGGCTCTTCGCGATTGCCTTCCTCTGGGGCGGCGTGATCGCGTCCTGGCTGTCGATGCCGCTCAACACGCTGATCCTGATCGGCATCGACCAGTGGGTCGCGCAACACCCGGAAATCACGCAGATGCTCGGCGCCGACGCGTCGCGGATGATCGGCGCGCCGATCGCCGCTCCCCTCGTCGAGGAATCGGCCAAGGGCGTCGGGCTCGTGCTGCTGTTTCTCCTGCTGCGCGCCGAGTTCGACAACATGCGCGACGGCTTCGTCTACGGGGCGCTGGTCGGCGCGGGCTTCAACTGGGTGGAGTCCGCGCTCTACATCGCGCAGGGCTACGAGCAGTTCGGCGACGCTCCGTGGGGACTGCAGCTCGGCGCGCGCTATGCGCTGTTCGGCTTGGGCGGCCACGTACTCTTCTCGGGCCTGTTCGGTGCGTTCCTTGGGCTCGCCCGGCAGATGAAGACCGGGTGGCGCTGGCTCGTGCCCTTCGCGGGACTGTTCCTTGCGATGTCCTCGCATGCGCTCAACAACGTGCTGCCGCTGGTCGGAACGCTGATCCAGGGCGCTGCCGGCACGCCACCGCCGCAGACCATCGAGGCGCCGCCCCCGGTGGGCTTCGTCGAGGCATTCCTCTCGGCAAGCCTCATGAACCTGGTCGTGTTCCTGCCGTTCGTGCTGCTGATCGGGTGGATGCTCGTCAAGAGCGGGCGCTGGGAGCGCGAGGTGATCCGCAGCGAGCTCGCGGCCGAGGCGCCCGACGTGGTCGCAGCCGACGAGCGTCCCGCGATCGAGCAGGACGGCGAGTTCCGCACGCGACGCATCGACCGGCTGCATCCCAGGGAGTCCGCCGGGCTCGTCCGGCTGCAGCACGAACTCGCGTTCCGCAAGCGGCGCGTCCGCGTGCGCCACCGCGATCCCGAGGCCGACCCGCTGGTCGCGCGATGGCGCGCGGAAATTCGCCGCCTGCGGGCAACCTTGCGCCGGTAGAGCGGCGGTTTCTGCGGGGAGTCGCCGGGCATCCGGCCATGCCCGCGCGCCGGCCCGACGCCGGACCTGGCGCGCACCCGCGCGGTTCGGACGCTCGAAAGCAACGCGGGCCGGTCAGGACACGGCGACCCACCACCATCCCGCCACACCGCCGCCGACGACCACGAGCCATGGCGGCAGCTTCCAGTACATCAGCGCGACGAGGGCCAGCACCGCCAGCGCGACGTCGCCCGGACCGTGGATGGCGCTCGTCCAGACGGGCGTGCAGAGCGCGGCGAGGAGCAGGCCCACCACCGCGGCGTTGATCCCGGCGAGCGCCGCCTGCATGCGCACACTGCGGCGCACATCCTCCCAGAACGGCAGCGCCCCCGCCACCAGCAGGAATCCGGGCAGGAAGATCGCCCCCAACGCGATCGCGCCACCGGTCCAGCCGTTCGGCGCCGCATGCATCGAAGCACCGAGAAACGCGGCGAACGTGAACAGCGGGCCGGGCACCGCCTGGGCAGCGCCGTAGCCCGCGAGGAAGGCCTCGCTGCCGACCCAGCCCGGCGTCACGACCTCGGCCTGCAGCAGGGGCAACACCACGTGCCCGCCGCCGAACACCAGCGACCCGGCGCGGTAGAACGCGTCGATCATCATGACGGCCTGGCTCGACGTGAGCTGCACCGCGAGAGGAAGCCCGACGAGCAGCGTGAAGAACAGCGCAAGCCAGAGCGCCCCGGCACGGCGCGTGACTGCCATCG
>Ga0105107_10003346_pt1 | contig 10635 bp, 8 predicted proteins | sample PPLLaktember2015_6_FD_79335 | JGI IMG/M metagenome (GOLD analysis project Ga0105107, IMG submission 79335) | Freshwater sediment microbial communities from Prairie Pothole Lake near Jamestown, North Dakota, USA - PPLs Lake P8 Core (1) Depth... | ecosystem: Environmental > Aquatic > Freshwater >... | reverse complement strand
TCCCAAACCTTCTTTCTTTGATCCTTTAAATGTTTGGCGACATTTCGGTTAAAATAGAGAAGATAGGCAAAGACATATTCAGCCATCATCTCACCATAGACCGTAGTCTTGGTAAAAGTCACGGATTCTGGAAGATGAAGGTTCTGGACCAGGTCTTCATTCCCTGCTGCCAACGAAGCGAACCAACGGAGGTTTTTTGCCCTCATCAATAAGTCATCTGGAATTTTCCACGATAGTATGATTTCTGCTTCTTCAACGAAACCGAATGCCTCTTCAGGTTGAACAGCAGAACGGATTTTTAGCTGAGGCAATTCTTTAGAGAGGATCTTCTCATAAACTATGGAATCAGAATGATAGACCAAAAGTTGATGGATCATCAGATATGGGTCGCCTCTTCATTATTTCAATTTCAGAAGTCGCTTTGCATTACCTTCATAGATTGCCTGACGCTCTCTTGTACTCATATCTAAACTGTCTATGATTTCTATCGTCCACCGGATATAGGCAGATCCTTTTTCTGGATCGAATGGCGTATCTGAGCCGAAAAGGATCCTATCTGATCCGAAGAATTTTAAACCGCAAATGGTTGCTTCCCTTGCTCCAAAAAGGGCAGTATCTGCATAGAAGAGGCGGAAGTAGTCCAGGGGCCTTCTCTTCAGCTTCTTTAGCAAAAGCGTATAATCTTCATCAGAAGTTCTCGTTCCTAACTGATCCCATCCAGGACCGACCCGGCCCTCAAAGTAAGGGATCATGCCCCCAAGGTGGTGGGTAATGATTTTAATGTCGGGATGCCGGTCATAGAGGCCCGAGAATACGAGATGGGCCATCGCTACACTGGTCTCATATGGCCAGCCAAAGGTCCACCAGATCTCATAGTGGCTCTTAGGTTCGCTTTTATAGTCAGGAAAATTGGCCCCACGGGCCGGGTGCATCCAGATGGGTCGATCCAATTCTGCCATCAAGTCGAAGAGCGGCATGGTCTCAGGTTGGGTAAGTGGCCGGCCCAAAACATTAGTAAATACTTGAACCCCTACTGCTCCAAGATCTTTGACGGCCCGTTCTGCCTCGGTCAGAAGCCCCTTGGGATCGTTCATCGGTAAGGAGGCGATGAACCCAGGGAAGCGATCCGGGTATTTCTGGACCAATTCGGCCATTCCGTCATTGGCTAACTTAGCCATGTCCGTAGAGACAGGAGAGGAACCAAACACCTCGATGGGTGGCGAGCCCAGACAGATAACCTGGGCATAGTCACTGAACATGTCCATGATTCTGAACCGTTCGTTTAGGTCGACAATACAAGGTACGTTTCTAACCCGTTTGTGCATGTCTTTGCCATTAGGTGCAACTTCGATCATCTTGTCAAAGTATTTTTTGGGGAAAATGTGGGCAAAGATATCGATTTTCATATCAAGCCTCCTTTATTTTCGATTATTCCGATTCTATTCAAATTATCTTGTGGTCTTTGTCTTGAGAATTTCATCGCATTCCAAAATTCTAAAATTCGATATGCGTTAGCCCTTTTTCTTTTTTGGAAAGATTCCCAGTCCATTCCATCTCTTCTCAACAGTTTCCATGATCTCTTTCGAGGGGTAAGCAATAGGTGGGAATCTTTTGTTTCCCCACTCCGATCTTGGCTGCCATTCATAAGGTTTGACAGCCTCCATCATTAGGGTATCGGTAAATCCTTGGAATTCTGGAAGTTGTGAAGGATCCATAAAGGCTCCTTTGCCCCTCTCTAAAATAGTAATGCCTCTTGAGGCTTGAAGCCGCGAAACCATCGCCCACCAGACCTCATCGAGATTAAATGGATCGATATCGTCATCCACGATGATAACGTTTTTCAGAAAAGCTCCCATTTTACTTCCCAGAAGTGCATGGGCAGTCATTCTGGAATGAGCAGGATAGCGTTGATTAAGAGAAACGATCGCCATTCCCCATCCTCCTGAAGCTGCCGGGAAATGGATTCCTCTTATCCCAGGAATACCCAACGTCTCTGTTAAGAAATTATGGGCTAAAGCACTTAGTGCAACAGAAGTACAGATGTGATCTTCATTGATGGGTTTTCCCTCAAGAGCGCCCCTGAAGATGGGATTATTCCGATGGGTTATACAATGGGTATGGATAACTGGCCTTGGTCCAGGTTTTCCTCCATAGTGGCCCATCCATTCACCAAAAGGCCCTTCCATCCTCCTCTCATCAGGGGGAATCTCGCCTTCTATCACGATCTCAGCCGAGGCAGGCACTTCCAAATCTACTGTCTCACATTTGACTAGATCTACGGGCTCACCTCTCAAACCCCCGGCAAAATCATACTCACTCATTTCAGCCGGAAGGGGTGATAGAAAAGTCAGTGGCAGTACGGGGTCCATACCGATCACAATTGCAACAGGCATGGGTCTATTCATCCTGCGATATCTCTCATAATGGAGGCCAATATGTTGGTCACGAGCGAGGAGTATTCCAAGGGTCTTTCGATCGTGGACCATCGTTCGATACATTCCAGCATTCGTCCATCCCGTTTCAGGGTCTTTGGTAATCACGCCATGCCATGTTCCGAGATAACGGCCTCCATCCCTTTCCTGCCATAACGGGACAGGAAACTTGAAGAGATTAACTTCGTCCCCTTTAAGGATATTCTCCTTGCAAGGACCCATCTTTACGCTGTTTGCTTTGACGGGTTTTTTGATCCTCTTCCTGAATTCGGAAACTATTTCATCCAAAGTCTTATGTGCAGAGAGCCCTAACGCTAACGAAAATCGGGGATACGTTGAAACACCACAGGTGAAAAGTGGAGTAGGGGAATCTTTTATCTTTTTGAAAAGGAGAGCAGGTCCCTTGAGATCGAGGTTTTTTCTCACGATACCTCCGATCTCATATTGCCAATCCACCTCCGCGGAAATTTCCGCGAGTTCTCCCTCTAATTGAAGCCGATCGATAAATTCTCTTAAATCTCTATAAGGCATTGTTAATTCAATAAGGCGATATCTTTGATTCTTTCGTCGCTCTATATGCTTTCCATTCCCAAATAATAATGGGGACACCCATAACCAAACCAACCAGATCACTCCTCCAGCCTGGAATCATACATCCGAGCCCCCCGAGTATGAGAAAAATCCTTTTAACCCAATGCAATTTACGGAATAAGAATCCTTCGACTCCGATCGCCATCAAACTGATTCCAATCATTGCAGTCAAAACAGCATGAATAATTTCAAAATATTTTCCTTGTAGCAACAATGCAGGATGATAAGCAAATAAAAACGGAACAATATAAGCACCAATGGCCAATTTGATTGCCTGAAACGCAGTTTTCATCATATCCGCCCCAGCCAAAGAGGCCGCAGCGTAAACGGCCAAACAGATAGGAGGAGTGAGAAATGACATCACAGCAAAATAGAAGACAAACATATGTGCATTTAAAGGTGCCATCCCTAATTGAATGAGGGCAGGGGCAATCAAGATGACCATCAGGATGTAAGCTGCCGTGACTGTCATCCCCATGCCCAAAATAATAGCTCCGACAGCTCCCAGAATTAGGAGAATGATGGTGCTACCCCCAGCGAGGTTAACGAGTGTTTGCGAAAATGTAAACCCTAAACCGGTTAGGGATACAACTCCAATAATCAGCCCTGCTGCAGTGGCGACGACTCCGATCTCCAACATCCCTTCTCCCGTTTCCTTAAGAATTTTTAATAGTTTTTTAGCATTGAGGCGATTTTCTTTACGCAGAAAAGCAATAAAAAAGACAGAGGCTGTTGTATATAATCCTGCTTTATCGGGCTCTATCATCGAAATAAAAAGTGCCCAGATGAGGATGAAAAGGGGGATGAAGAAAGACCATCCTTTCCGGAACACAACCAATAGCTTAGGAAGTTCATCAGAAGATAATCCCCTCAATCCATTTTTCGCCGCTTCTAAATCCACTTGAATAAAAACAGCCAGGTAATAGAGTATCGCAGGGATAATTGCTGAAATAGCTACTTGGGCATATGAGATACCCAGAAAGGTAGCCATCAGAAACGCCGCAGCTCCCATAACGGGTGGCATGATTTGTCCTCCACTGGAGGCTGTAGCTTCAACCGCTCCAGCAAAGAAAGGAGGATACCCTGTTTTTTTCATTAGTGGGATTGTTACAGACCCGGTTGTTACAACGTTAGCTACTGCACTGCCAGAGATTGTTCCAAAGAGAGAGCTTGCCAAAACCGCTACCTTTGCAGGGCCTCCCCTATATCGACCCATTAGGGCCATCGCTGAATCGGTGAAGAAATCACCACCGCCTGTCCTGAAGAGTGCCTGTCCGAAGAAAACGAAGGCAAAAACAATGGTCGCTGAAACCTCTATAGCAATGCCAAGAATTCCCTGAGGGTCAAGGTATAAAAAGGTGGCGAGACGAGACCACGATACTCCTTTACCGTATAATCCTCCGGGGAAGAGGTAGGAAAATAAAGCGTAAAACATAAAAAGAAGAACGATCGTTAAGAAGGGCCAGCCCAAGACGCGCCGAGATGCCTCCAAGATAAGAATAATGGCTATCGTTCCGAGAATGATCCTGTGAGGAATAAGAAGCCCAAGCTCAACAACAATCTCTTTATAATAAAGGGCGAGGTATATCCCCACCATGAGGCCGAGCGTAGATAATATTAAATCATACCATGGTAGTCGTTCCAGTGGACACCCTTTTCTGAAGGGAACAAGGATAAAAACGAGACCCATGAGCAACCCGAAAAAGATGGCGAAGTATTGTTGAATAAAAAAAGTAAGGCCAAAATATATAGGAAGGTTTAAAATGCAGATAATTCCAAGGACAGGCACTAAGATGAGTAGAAAATCCTCCCAAAAGCCGAATATCCCCCTGGGTTTCCTAAATCTCGATCCCTCTTTGAGTTCTGCCATTTTAAACCTTCCTTAAGAATTCTATTTCTTTTTGGCTAATAGGGTATCCTGAAGCTTCGCCAACTCATCATTCCATACTCCTTTCTCTTTATAAAATTTAATGGCTCCTGGATGGTAAGGGATGAGAGCCTCCTTGGTGACGAAAAGCTCCGGAGTCCAATCCTTTAGAAGTACATGGATAGAACCCAAATCTTTATAATTCTCCCAAAGGGCCTTTACCACTCGGTAGGCTGCCTCATCAGGAAGGTCCTCTCGACCAATGAGGTAGATATCGTAAGCCCACAGATACTGTTCTTTCTCCACCCCGGTTCGCCCGGGTCCTGGAGTCACTTTGATTAGATACCCTGGGAATTTTGCCTTCACCCTCCTCACTGCCTCCGGAGATGGATCGAGCGGAAGAATTCTGGCGCCTTTTTTAGCATGAAGCTCTTCAGTAATAGGCATCCCTATGGCACATGTAGCAGAGGCATCAGATCGACCTTCAATGACAACCTTTACACCTTCTGCTACCGAGCTGACAGGAATAGGAATAATTTCTGACCAACTCACTCCGCCATTGGCTACCAATGCCTCTGTCTGCAGTTGAAGAGATGGTGTAGGGATATTCCCTGCCACTCTCTTTCCTTTAAGGTCCGAATACTTATGAATTCCGGAGTCCGCAGCTACCACTAACCCTATTGCATTATTAACGCTAATAGCGATGAGACGGACAGGGAATCCCTTCCCTTTGGACAATTTACTATAAGTGGATTCACCGAGGTATCCTTTCTCAGCATCCCAATTGTTTAGCACCCCGAGATCAATTTCCTTAGTCTCCACCATTGGATACCAGGCAGCAGGCCCTGCCATAGGTTTCACCGTTGTTTTCATAGGGCTATGCTTCCCAACTACCGTTGCCACAGCGGTACCAACCATATTGAAGAAGGAACCTACAGGGTGAGTTCCAACATTCAGGATGGACGGGAGTTGTTGCGCAAGAGTTAGTTTAATGTTCCAAACCAATAAGGTACCCAAGATTAAGACTAAAGCTAAAATTTTCTTCATAATAGACCCCTCCTTTCTAATCATTTTTGCTAAAATGGTGTTTCTTAAATGTTTAAACGTGACTATCCTTCCTCCTATCAATAAATCGTTTTGCCTTGTAGTCGGACTTAGGAAGGCTCCCTTTGGGAACAACCTTGACTTCAACTCGAAGGTTGAGCCTACTTTTTATTTCGTCCTGAATAGCCTTTTGAATTACACCCCCCCTTCCTTCTTCTTTTGTTTCAAGTTTGATGGCTACTTCATCGACTCCCGCTTCCTTATACGCTTCAATTTGATAATCGTCCCCGGGTTGAATATGGCTTTCCACAATACTGGCAAGCACATTAGGAAAAACATTCACTCCACGAATTATGATCATCTCGTCTTTCCTGCCTAAAACCCCACCTCGGAGGACTCGAAAAGTCCTGTCGCAGGGACAAATTCCTTTCTTAACTTTCACCAAATCTCCTGTTCGATATCGGATGGCAGGCATGCATGACCTTCCCAGATTGGTAATAACCAACTCCCCAATCTCACCTTCCTGGACCGGAAGCCCGGTCTCAGGATCCACGACCTCAGCAATAAATTCGCTTTCGATGATATGGACACCATTGGGGTCTTCTGTGCATTGAAATCCCCATGTCCCTACCTCTGTGAGCCCAATATAATCGAAACATTTTGCATTCCAAAGGCTCTCTAACTTTTGCCTGATCCCGGGGACCAGCGCACCGGGTTCACCGGAAAGCATCAGGATTCGCACACTGGAAGCGGCAATATTGATATTGTATTCGCCTGCAGTATCCACCAAGCGAAGGGCGTGGCTCGGCGTGGTAGGAATGACCGTTGCCTGATTCTCAATAATGCATTGCAAACGCTGTAGGGAATTCCATCCTCCAGTAGGGATGATAAGGTTTCCCAATTGGTAAGCCCCCTCATACATGATCCAGAAAGCAGTGTAAGGGCCGAAATTAAAGGGAAAGAGAACCCGGTCCCCTTTTTTTACCCCCGCCCCTTTCAAAATGTGGCAGGCGACCCTCCCTCGCCACTGCCAGCTCTCTTGGGTATCTAGAAATTTTAAGGGCTTTCCGGTTGTCCCGGAGGTTTGATGATATTGTACATAGTTTTCTAAAGGTTCCGTGAGATTGGTCCCAAAAATGGGGTGTTTCTCCTGATCCTCTTCAAATTCTTTCTTGACGGTAAAAGGTAACCTGTGAAGGTCGTCCACAGATCGAATTCCGGAGAGGGCTATGCCGGTTTTATTAAACTTGTTTTGATAAAATCGGTTGGAGGCGAAGACTTTTTTCAGCAGGGCATCCAGTTTTTTAAATTGAAGCGCTGCCAGCTCGTCCCGGCTTGCCGTCTCCACTTTTTGATCAAAATATTCGACCTCTCTCATCATTGGCTCCCAAATTTAAAAACTCAAAAATATTTTCGGCTAACTATTGATTCCTAATATCAATCAGTGCGGATGCCCGCTCTTGATAGACCCTTCCTCACCCCCTGTAACTTTCCCTCTTTTTCACTGCTTCGAGTACGTCCTCCCATGGTTTACCAGGAACAAATTCCTCCAGCTCCTGCTCAATCGTTAAGTACCAAGGGTCCGGGGCTTTTTCACCGGATTCCCCCCTGATCCAGAGGACATCAGAGTTCTTCAAGTTTTTTTGCGATTTAGAAACGGTCGCTAAAACATGCTTCGTATTATACTTGGCCTTACCGGGAGATAGGTCTTTGATGAAGATCTCCCTCTTCCCTTCTTTCATATCTGAAAACCTTCTCACGAAAGTCTGCCATTCGTTCATAGCGTGTATCCTCCCTGTTTTTTTATTTGGTTTTTAGGCATCTATATTTTAATTCCGTAGCTTTCCCAATTCTTGTTTACTTTATCAATCGTTTCTTTGGTGTATATCGTTTTGAACGATGCTTTGATGGGGACAATCTCCTTCTCCCACTCAGGAGGCCATGTGCTGTCAAAGGCGACTGAAACCCCTTTTAACTTCTTCCTTTCCTCGGGGCTGTAGAACGGTGTTAATGAGTTTGATCTGCCCTCGTACCACTCATACAAAATACCTCTTCCGGGATGGCATCTTGTGGCAAAGCAGTGCAATACCTCAGCCATATTGAACACATCCACATCTGCATCCACGATGATATGCTTGTTTGTCATGATTCTTCTCAAGGTAAAATAGTCAAGGACCTTCCGTGCTGTCTCTGTCCCGCCTTTTGTTACACCGATCACGATCAGATGGGTTACCCCCTCGGGAGGGACGTAAACATCGGTTATGGGGATACCATGCCTCAATAAACCCTTTTTCATGGCTACGGCTGCAGTCAGAGAAGCCGCTATGGAACTGTCATCAGGCGGCGTGCCGAGGGCTATCATGGTGACGATAGGTTCACTCCGATAAGTAACTGCCTTTACCTTTACCGCGACACCGGCACACATGGTTCCGCTCCTGTAACCGGGATACTCACCAAAGGGCCCATCCGGTGCAATCTGGTCCGGCATTAACTCGCCCTCAATAATAATCTCCGCATGGGCCGGAACCAGGAGGTCTGATGTTTCACACTTGACAAGCTCTACTGGTTCGCCTCTCAATCCGCCCACATGATCCGCCTCGTCTTCGAAAGTCTTGATCCCTGCGGTTGCGACAATGTGCGACAGGGGGTCGGTTCCAAGGACAACCGCTATGGGCATCGGTTTATTGTAGGGCAAGTAGCTCTTCTTCATTATGAAGGCAAGCTGGCTCGTGCTCTGAGGCCATCCTGTCAACCAGTTTTTGGTATGCACCATGAACCTGTACATGCCCCAGTTTGTCCAGTTTGTTTCGGGGTCTTTATTGACCACCACATCCCATGTGCCGATATATCTGCCCCCATCACCCTCGTGCACCATCGGGGCAGGGAACTCATTCAGGTCAACTTTATCCCCCAGCATTATGTTTTCCTTGCAAGGCGCATCGGCCTTTTTGACAATCTTGGGAGGAATTTTTATGTCTATGCGTTCCTCATACTCCTTGTATATCTTTCTTACCGGTGTTTTCTTGGGCAGCATCATCGATAACGCAACTCGGCCCCACGTCCCAGAGGTTCCGTTGGAAATCCTGTATCCCTCGGGATAATCTTTGATCTTTTCGAAAAGCAAGGCCGGACCTTCCTTTTCAAACGTTTTTCTGCTGATAGCCCCTGCTTCTCCATCCCAATCTACTTCTTTTTTTACTCTTGCAAGCTCACTTTCTCTCTCAAGAACTTCGAAGAAATCCCTGTGATCTTTAAAAGCCATATTGGATCCTCCCTATTTGGATTTGGATGTGACTATCTTTAAACCACTTTGTACTTGGATAATGTCTTTCAACATCAATTCATAAACTTTTTGGGAGTTTTTTTCTCTAAGAGCCTTCAATATCTTCTTGTGGTAGACAACCGCCTGTTTAGAAATTTCGATTCTCTTTTGCAAATTATTCGTTATTTCGAGAGTCATTTCTTTTACGACATCAAGCAAGGTTTTCATCGTTAAGGCAATCACCTGATTTTTGGTAGCCGCAGCGATGAGAGAGTGAAACTCAATGTTCTGTGCTGGGGATGGAGCATTAGATTTGACAATCCTTGATGTTTCATGAATATTTTTGTCCAGTTTTTCAAGGTCTTCACCCGTAATTTTTTCAGTGGCTAATTTTGCGATATAAGGCTCTAATATAATCCTTGCTTCTGTTATCTCATTGATTGAGATCCTTTGCATGCGTAGTATCGAGGAAAGAGAATCACTTATTGGCTTTGAACTTATTTCGGACACAAAAACTCCTGAACCAGGTTTGATCTTTAACAGTCCGGAGGCTTCTATACTTTTAAGGGCTTCTCGAATGGAGACTCGACTAGCCTGAAAATGCTTGACCAATTCTCGTTCGGGGGGAAGTTTATACCCTGGCTTCATCGTCCCTTTCAGAATAGCATCTTTTATCTGCTGGGCGACGAGCACTGAAATCTTGCCACTTTTTACAGAATGAAAGGTTCCCATAAAATTGGTATGACAACTGCCCTACTACCAATTTAATGATTCTTTGTCAAGAAGAAAATTTTCACAAGCTTAACATATAGGAATTTATAGATATATTTGACAAACTCTATATGCCCAAATAGAATGGATTTTCCCACAGAAAAGGAGTCCTATTATGATCAAACCTTGGAAATGCATTCGATCTGGCCCCTCCCAATCCTTTCGTGTCTTCTCCATCCGGACGGATACCACCCTCTCTCCCCGAACGGGGAGCAAACATAACTTCTATGTCATTGAAACAAGGGACTGGATCAACGTCATCCCCCTCACGGATGACCATCGGGTGGTAATGATCAAGCAATACCGCCATGGCTCTAGAGAAGTGACCCTCGAAATACCCGGAGGTCTGGTGGACCCTGGGGAAACTCCTAAAAAAGCGGCGGCCCGAGAATTATTGGAGGAGACAGGATATGATGCTGAGCAATGGTCAAAGATCGGGGTCGTCAATCCCAATCCGGCTCTCTTCAATAATCGCTGCCATACTTTTCTGGCTCGAAATATCAATAGGGTCACGAATCCTAAGCCCGATCAGACAGAAGATATTGAGGTGGTCCTTGTCCCCTTGGCCAAAATTCCAAGATTAATTTTAAAAGGAAAAATTGACCACGCCATGGTGATCACTGCCTTCACCCATTATTTTCTCAAAAACCCAGAAGGATTGAAAAAAC
>Ga0105107_10003345_pt1 | contig 10636 bp, 10 predicted proteins | sample PPLLaktember2015_6_FD_79335 | JGI IMG/M metagenome (GOLD analysis project Ga0105107, IMG submission 79335) | Freshwater sediment microbial communities from Prairie Pothole Lake near Jamestown, North Dakota, USA - PPLs Lake P8 Core (1) Depth... | ecosystem: Environmental > Aquatic > Freshwater >... | reverse complement strand
CACGGTATAACCGCTGGCGGTGACGATCTGGCCTTGGCTGTTCAATTGAAACGAGCCGTCGCGGGTGTAGCCGGTGGTGCCGTCCGGCAGTTGTATCTGAAAGAAGCCGTTGCCGCTGATCGCGACATCCAGGCCATTGCCGGTCTGCGTCAGGTTGCCTTGGGTGAAAATACGCTCGGTTGCGACCGGGCGCACGCCGGTGCCGAGTTGCAGGCCGGATGGAATGTCGGTTTGCGACGAGGATTTCGCCCCCGGCTGGCGCAGGGTCTGGTACAGCAAATCCTCGAACACCGGGCGGCTGCGCTTGAAACCGTTGGTGCTGACGTTGGCCAGGTTGTTGGCGACGACATCGATGGCCAATTGCTGCGCATCGAGGCCGGTCTTGGAAATCCATAGCGATCTGATCATGTTCGTTATCCGTTCTGTGACAAGATTTGCGCCGATTTGGCGTCGTTCTGTTCCGCTTTTTGCAGCAACTTCATGTGCAGATCGAACTGGCGCGCCAGCGCGATCATGTTGACCAAGGCTTCGGAGGCATTGACGTTGCTCGATTCCAGGCCGCCGCTGTGCAGCACGATGGATTCGTCGACATCCGCGACACCGCCATCCCGCAGGTGAAACAGGCCGTCATCGCCGCGCACCAGATTTTCTTCCGGCGGATTGACCAGCTTGATGCGGCCCACTTCGGAAACCTGGTTGCGCGCGCCGCTCGAGGGCAGCACGCTCACGGTGCCATCCTTGGCCACGGTGATTTCGGAATCCGGCGGGATCGACAGCGTGCCGCCGCCGGACAACACGTTCAGGCCGGTGCGTGTCTGCAGCAGGCCATTGGCGTTGATCGCGAGGCTGCCGTAGCGCGTATAGCCTTCCTTGCCATCCGCGCCTTGCACCGCGATCCAGCCCTTGCCGTTGATAGCGAGATCCAGATCGCGTCCGGTAGTCTGGATCACGCCGGGGCGAAAGTCGGTGCCGACGGTGGCGTCCACCACGTAGGCGCGGGTGGCCATGCCGGAGCTGATCACCGGCACCGAGCGAAAGGCGTCGACTTGCGCGCGGAAGCCGCTGGTGGTGACATTCGCCAAGTTTTGCGAAACCGTCGCTTGTTGCGACAGGATATGCTTGGCGCCGGTCATGGCGACGTAGATCAGGCGATCCATTTGCTTTTGCCCCTACTTATCTCAGGTTGACAAGGGTTTGCAGAATTTCATCCTGGGTCTTGATGGTTTGCGCATTCGCTTGATAAGAGCGTTGCGCGGTGATCATCGCCACCAGTTCCTGCGTCAAGTCGACGTTCGAATCTTCCACGGCAGAGGACTGCAACACCCCCAGGCTGCCCGTGCCCGGGGTGCCGGGCAAAGGTTGGCCCGATGTCGCGGTCTCGGACCAGGTGTTGTTGCCCTGCGGCAACAGCCCATTCGGGTTGCGGAAGTTGCTCAGTTCGAGCTGGCCCAATTGCAAGGTCTGGCCATTGGAATAGCGGCCGAGCACAATGCCATCGGAACCGATGCTGAAGCCGGTCGGACGGCCCGAGGTGTAACCGTTTTGCGACAACTCGTTGACGCCGAAGGCGGTGCCGAATTGGGTGGAACCGCTGAACAGGAAGTTGGCCGCGGCAATGCCGGTAAGATCGGCCGCGCCGGTGCCCAATTGGGCGGTGGTGATGGTCGGCAAGGCCACGGTGGATGAGGCCAGGCCGCCGGTCGCGGGGTTGAAGGTCAAGGCGCCCAAGGCGGTGGGCGGGGTGCCATCGTTGAGGATGGTGGTGGTGCCGACCGGATTGGTAAGCGTGCCATAGACATTCCAGGTGTTGCTGGCGGTCTTGGCGAAATACAGTCCCAGGTTTTGTGCGCCACCCAAGGAATCGTAAAGGGTCAAGGAGGTCGATTGCGTGAACGAGGTGGTGTCGGCCGGGTCAAAGGTCGCAGTCGCCACAACCGTTGAGCGCGAATCGAGATTCACGCCGATATCGATTTCCGTGCTGACTTGGGGCGGCAGGTTGGTGGTCGGGATCTGCAGATTGCCCAGTGTACCGCTGGAGATCACGCCATTCACGGCGGGCCGGCCGACCAGATTGGCGCCCGCGGCATTGACGATATAACCTTCGTTGTCCAGCTTGAACTGGCCATTGCGCGAGTAGATGGTGCTGCCTTGGCTGCTCAAGCGGAAAAAGCCTTGGCCATTGATGGCGACATCCAGCGGATTATTGGTGCTGGTGACATTGCCTTGCGAGAATTGCTGCGTCACGGCCGCCACCTGGGTGCCGATGCCGATCTGCAGGCCGCCACCGCCGGCCAGGGAGCTGGCGAACACATCGGCGAACTCTGTCTGCGAGGACTTGAAGCCGACGGTGCTGGCGTTGGCGATGTTATTGCCGAGCGCATCGAGGTTCCTCGATGCGGAATTCAGTCCCGATAATCCTTGCTGAAAACTCATGACATTCTCCTTCGTTACACGATCTGTTTGACTTGGGAAAGATTGATGGCGCCGAGGCCATCGACATTCAGTTGCGCGCCTTGGGCACCCAGGGTGACGCTGTTGACACGGCCGTAGGTCAGCTTCTCGATGCCCGTAATGGCCTTGCCTGCCGCGCTGCCCTGCACTTCATAGGTGTACTTGCCCGGCGTTACGGCATTGCCTTTGTCGTCCTTGCCATCCCACGCGAATTGCACCAGGCCGCTGTTTTGCTCACCCAGGTTGGCGGTGTGCACGGTGGCGCCGGCGGCGTTGCGAATGGTGATCGAAAGTTGTTCCACCGCTCTGGGCAAATCGACCGCGGCCACGGCCTCGCCATTGGATAGATCGAGGCTGTTGCCCGGCACGATCACGCCGCGCCCGATGATGCTGGCGGCTTGCAGCGACTGCGCTTCGGCGAACGAAGAGGAGAGGCCGCCCACCAGCTCGGATAGTTTGTTGATGCCGGTCACCGTGGAGAGCTGCGCCAGTTGCGAGGTCACCTCGGAGTTTTGCAGCGGGTTGAGCGGATCCTGGTTGCGCATCTGGGCCACCAGCAGCTTCAGGAAACGATCCTGGGTCGCGCTGATATCCTGGGTATCGAAGCCAGTACTGCTGCTGGCGGTGCTGGTGCTGCTGGTGGCGCTGGCGACGGAAGTCATGCGGTTCTCCTGGTAGATTTGCGGCTTATTGGCCGATGGTCAGCAGCCGGCTAAGCATGGCTTTGGTGGTGGTGATGACGTCGACGTTGGTCTGGTAGGAACGCGAGGCCGAGATCATGTTCACCATTTCATCCACGGCATTGACGTTGGGGTAGGTGACATAGCCTTGCTTGTCGGCCGTGGGATGCTTGGGGTCATACACCCGGCGCGGCGGGCTTTGGTCTTCGACGATTTGTTTTACATGCACCGCCGCGCCGTTTTTCAGGTTCTTGCCGCCGACCGGGACCGCCTGGAACACGATCTGGCGCGCCCGGTAAGGCTCGCCGGTAGAGCTGGTGGTGGATTCGGCATTGGCCAAATTGCTGGCCACGACATTCAGTCGTTTCGACTGCGCATCAAGTGCGCTGCCGGCGATATTCAGGACGTTGAACAGGGACATGGCGCTTATCCTCTAATGGCGGTGAGCAGGCCGCGGAATTGGCCGCTGATATTGCGCACCGTGTTTTCGTAGCGGAAGGCGTTTTCCGCCAGCTTGGCGCGTTCCACGTCGAGATTGACCGTGTTGCCGTCGATATTCGGTTGAATGTCGGTGCGATACTGCACCTGCGCACCCAGGTTGTTGCCGGACTGGGCTTGCAGATGATTTTTTTGCGTGGTCTCCAGCTTCAGGGAACCGGCGCGCTGGCTGGTGATGCGCTTCAATTCCTGTTCGAAATTGATGTCCACCGCTTTATAGTTGGGCGTATCCGCATTGGCGATGTTCGACGCCAATAGTTGCTGCCGATAGCTGCGCAGCCGCAGGGTTTGCGTTGGGAAGTCGAATTCTTTGTCCAGTTTGCTCAGTTGCATGATGTGTCCTCTCAGGCAGCTTCAAAGCAGCAACCGTGCCAGGGAATATTTTTCTCATGGAAGCAAGGTGATAGGGCGATTCGTTTGGTGCAGGAAGCGCTGCGGCAGGATGTTTGCCGGGGCTAAACCGGCAAAGCTTGCCGGGAGCGGCAGGCTTTGCCGGGCAGGAAGGTGGCGGAAGGGAGAGCGCTGTCGCTTGAACCGCGCGCGGATTTTTTACGAAATATCCAAGGCCGGCATTCCGTAGCGCCGGCTTCCAGCCGGCAACCGCCCAAGCGAAAAGAACGTCGCGCAAAGAACCCGCCATTGTTGCCGGCAAGGATGCCGGCGCTACACATCAGCGTTTCGCTTGCTAGCGGATTATCCTAAAAACAGAAGTCGGTCCACGAAATGCCTGCTTAACCCATTTCGTGGACAGCTGATTTTTCTAGGATTATGCGAATCGTCAGAAGATTATTGCGTCACGCGCAAAGCAGCGGCGACCATGAAGCGCAGCGGCGTTTCGGTCGGGTCGCAGCGGATGACTTCGATCTCGGCCTCCAGCGGCGGGATCATTGCTGCCGGCGGCGGCTGCAAGCGCACCTGCGCGGCTTGCCCCGGCGCCAGTTGTACCGGGCAATCGAAACGGATGCCATCTACGCTCAAGTCATGCGCCAAGCCAAGTAGTTCGCGGCCATCCTCGAGCAGAATGAGGACTGGGCAATCGATGGGTATGCGCCGTCCGGTGCGTTTTTCCTGGCCTAGCGTCATATGCATGTTCCGGAGAAGAAAGCGCCTATTGTAGGGCATCGGCTATACTGTGAGACATTTGAGGACGGCGTTTTGAAGCTCGCGTTATTTGACCTGGACAATACTTTATTAAGCGGCGACAGCGATTTCGAGTGGGCGCAGTTTTTGATCGACCAGGGCGTGCTGGACCGCGAGGTGTATGCGGCGCGCAACTTGGAGTTTTATGCGCAGTACAAGGCCGGCACCCTGGATATCCATGCCTTTCTCGATTTCCAGTTGAAACCGCTGGCGCGCCATGCGCGCGCCCAGCTCGATGCCTGGCATGCGCAATTCATGCAGACGCGCATCTTGCCCATGATCGGCGCGCCGGCGCGGGCCTTGGTTGCGCGCCACCGTGACGAAGGCCATACCCTGGCCATCATCACCGCCACCAACAGCTTCGTCACCGCGCCCATCGCACGGGAATTCGGCGTGCCGCACCTGATTGCCACCGAGCCGGAGCAGGTGAACGGCGAGTTCAGCGGCAAGGTGGCGGACATTCCCTGTTTCCGCGACGGCAAGGTGCGGCGCCTCGAAGCCTGGCTGAGCGCGCAGGGCGTGGCGCGCAATCAGATCGAGCGCAGCTGGTTTTATAGCGATAGCCATAACGATTTGTTTCTGATGGAATGGGTGAGCGATCCGGTGGCGGTCGATCCCGACCCGCAGTTGGCGCAGGTGGCGCAGGAACGCGGCTGGCCGGTGCTGTCGCTGCGTTGACGCCTGCCCGGCTTGGCCCGGAATAAAGTGCTGCCGGGGGCGAAATTTCCCCCATTGTTTGTCGTTATCGCTAAGAATGAAGCATTTCCAGCCGCCTTTATGCCAACACCGACATGAAACTTAAACTGCCACGTTCCCTGCACATGCGCATCATGCTCAGCATTGCGCTGCTGCAATTCGTGCTGATCAGCGCATTTTCCGTGTTCTGGATTTTCGAAGAGGTCGGCAACGAGCTGGCGAATCGCCAGGCCATTGCGCACAAAATGCTGTCGCTGACCGTGCCTTCGGTGGAGCGCGCGGTGCACGAGGGCAATGTGCCGGAACTGACGCGTTATTTGAACCGCGTGGCCGCCGACCCGCTGATCAATGGCATCGTGATCAAGGATGCCGCCGGCCAATTGCTGTTCATGCATGCCAAGTCGCCGGAACCGCTGCACCCGGTGGCGAACTGGTTCAAGTTGGCGCGCCTGCCGCAGGCCGTCTCCACCCAGCTGTGGCGCGACGGCGCACCCCTGGGGGTGATGACGGTCACGCTGTCGAACCAGGCCGTGAACAAGGCTGTGCGCGACTTGCTGGCGAATGTCGCTTATCTGCTGTTCATCCTGTTGGCCTTGGATCTGGTCGCGATCCAGATTTTGCTCAAGCTGTTCGTATCGCCCCTGGATTCGCTCACGGCCATGGCGCAGGATTTCACCCGGGGCAATCTGGATACCACCATCGCGCCGGACGAGGGCGCCAGCGACGAAGTGCAGCGCCTCACCACCGCCTTCGTGGAATCCGCCAAGGTGATGCGGCGCCAGATTACGGATTTGGAGCAAACGCGCAGCCAACTGGCGAGCAATGAGCTGCGGCTGCGCAACCTGGTGAACAATATGCGCGAGGTGCTGGTGGAGCTGGACCCGGCCGGCAAGATCCTGTTCTTGAACCCGTCGTGGGAGAAGCTCACCGGCCATGCGGTCGATCAGTGCCTGCACAAGCCCTTCTCGCAATTCCTGGTGCAGCCGCAGCATCAGGCGCATTTCGTGTTCGGGCGCCTGGAACATGTGCAAACCGCTGACTTGCAACTCGAAGTGCGCGCCCAGGACGGCCATTCGGTCTGGCTGCGCATGAGCGCGACGCCGCAGCGCGATGGCCAGGGGCAATTCTGCGGCATCGTCGGCACCCTGGAGGACATCAGCGAAAATCTCAAGTTGCAGTCGCTGCAGCGCGAGCACGAACAGGACTTGTACCGCCTGACCATCACCGACCCCCTGACCGGCGTCTACAATCGGCGTCACTTCGACGATATGTTGGTGAACATGATGGCGATGCATATTCCCAATGCCCGCCAGCTGGCGCTGATCATCATCGACATCGACGGCTTCAAGTTCATCAACGACACCTATGGCCATCCGGTGGGCGATGAAGTGCTGCGCACCGTGGCCAAGATGCTCAAGGCCTGTTGCGGCGGGGGCGCCGTGGCGCGCCTGGCGGGCGACGAATTCGCGGTGGTGCTGCAAAACACCTCGGAAGAAGACGCCAAGGCCATGGCGCGACGGCTGCATCAGGAAATTTCCGGGGTCGTGATCCGTCTGGCCGTGGGCGAATTGCGCATCCAGACCTCGATCGGCGTGGCGCTGGCGCCGGCCTACGGCAAGACCCCGCAAGACCTGGTGCGCGCCGCCGACGTGGCCTTGTATCACGCCAAGAAAAGCGGCCGCAATCGCGTCGATACCCTGTCGAAGGACATGGGCGAGGCGATCATGGACATTTTTTCGCAGGGCTTCGAGCTGCGCAACGCGCTCAACAACGGCATGATCGCGCCGTTCCTGCAGCCGATCTTCGACCTGCGCAAGAACGAGGTGATGGCCTACGAGGTGCTGACCCGGCTCAGGCGCGGCGACAGCTATGTCGCGGCGGACGAGTTCGTGTTGATCGCGGAAGACCTGGGGCTGATCCGCGAAATGGACATGTTCGTCATCAATAAGGCGCTGCAATCGGTGCCCAAGGGCGTGCACCTGTTCGTCAACATCAGCATGAGCTCGTTTTTCGCGCCGCAGTTCCGCGACGAGTTCCGCGCCCTGCTGCAATCGCCCCAGGCGCAGGATCGCCTGATCACCATCGAATTCACCGAACGCCAGACCACCGACATGACCGATGAGTTTTTCCGGCACCTGGACACCCTGCGCGCCGGCGGCTGCAAGATCGCGCTGGACGACTTCGGCGCGGGCTATTCTACCTACAGCTATTTGCGCAAGCTCAAGCCGGACTTCGTCAAGATCGACGGCAGCTTCGTGCAAAACATCCTGAGCAATCCGGAAGACCTGAAGATCGTGGAGCACATCCGCGAACTGTCTGCGTTCTTCGGGGCGAAATCCATTGCCGAGCATGTGGAGGACCTGAAGACGGTAGAGCTCCTGAGCCGGCTCGGCATCGACTTTGCGCAAGGCTATTTTTACGGCAAGCCGAAGATGATCGAAGAGTATGTAAAAAAAGGACTGAGTGCTGAGGACTGAGGTTCAAAATCCTCAGCACTCAGTCCTCAGCACTCAGCACTCAGCACTCACCATAGCCTGACGCCTAGCCCCCGATGTAGTAAACTTCGCCCCCATGATTCAAAAGCTCATACGCCGTATTTTCAACAAGAAAAAACCGGCCGGCGGCCAGCCCGTCATTCTTCCGCAGCGCAAGCACGGCATCAACCGCGAGCATATGAGCCCCTGTGCGCTGAATGTGTGCAAGGAATTGCGCGCGGACGGCTTTGCCGCGTTCGTGGTGGGCGGCGCGGTGCGCGATTTGCTGCTGGGCAAGGAACCCAAGGATTACGACGTCGCCACCGACGCCACGCCGGAGCAGGTGCGCGATGTGTTCCGCCGCTCGCGCATCATCGGCCGGCGCTTCCGCATCGTGCATGTGATGTGCGGGCGCGAGACGGTCGAGGTCACCACCTTTCGCGGCCAGGCCGCACCCGCAACCGGCGACGAGGAGGAAGAGGGCAGCGAGGATCAGCACAAAAACGAAAACGGCCGCTTGTTGCGCGACAATGTGTTCGGCACGCAATTCGAAGACGCGGTACGGCGTGATTTCACCATCAACGCCCTGTACTACGATCCCACGCAGCAGGAAGTATGGGACTATCTGGACGGCATGCAGGATTTGAAAAACGGCGTATTGCGCATCATCGGCGACGCCGAGACGCGCTACCGCGAAGATCCGGTGCGCATGCTGCGTGCAGTACGATTGGCCGCCAAGCTCGACTTCAAGCTGGATCCGGCCACCAAGCGCCCGATCCGCGCCCTGGCGAACTTGTTGCAGGATGTTCCCAAGGCGCGCCTATTCGACGAAATGCTGAAGCTGTTCCATTCCGGCCATGCCCTGGCCAGCGCGCACCGCATCCGCGATGAAGGCCTGCACCATGGCGTGTTGCCCTTGTTGGACGTGATCCTGGAGCAACCGATGGGCAAGCGCTTCATTACGCTGGCCTTGCAATCCACGGATGACCGGGTGAACGCCGACAAGCCTGTGTCGCCGGCGTTTCTGTTCGCCTCGCTGATGTGGCATGAAGTGCTGGCCACCTGGAAAAAATATCAGGAGGAGCAGGAGATGCGTCCCTTGCCGGCGCTCGAAGAAGCGATGGACGACGTGATCCAGACCCAGGTCGAAAACCTGGCGATTCCGCGCCGCTACACCGCCGGCATGCGCGAAATCTGGAGCATGCAGCCGCGCTTTTTACAGCGCGCCGGGCAGCGCCCGTTCCGCATGGTGGAAAGCCCGAAGTTTCGCGCCGGTTTCGATTTTCTGCTGCTGCGCTGCGCCAGCGGCGAACTGGATGCCGAAGTTGGGCAGTGGTGGGAACGCTTTCAACACGCGAACGAGCACGAGCGCGCGCAAATGCTGATCAAGGACGAAGCCCCGGCGCGCAAGCGGCGGCGGCGCAGAAAGCCGGCGGGCGAGCGGCCTGCGGTTGAGGAATAAAACTGCAAAAGCGTTGGAACCACGAATTAACACGAATGAACACGAATAAAAACCATAAAAATTTCCCATTGCTGGCGACAATAGCTTGTTCCGATGTTTTGCCTTTCATTCGTGCTCATTCGTGTTCATTCGTGGTTCCAAGCAGTTCTTAGATGTCCAACCCACCCTCGCATCGCGCCTTCGTCGCGCTCGGCAGCAATTTGGCCGAGCCCGAGGCGCAAGTAAAACAAGCCTTCGCCGCCTTGGCGCGCCTGCCGCGGACGCGCCTGCTGGCGCAATCCAGTCTCTATCGCAGCTCGCCGGTGGGCTATGCCGAGCAGCCGGATTTCATCAACGCCGTTGCGCTGATTGCGACCGGGCTTGGCGCGCACGATTTGCTACAATCGTTGCTGGAGATCGAGCGTAGTTTTGGCCGCATTCGGGCTTTTCGCACTGCGCCGCGCATCCTGGATCTCGACCTGTTGCTGTATGGCGATTCGATGTTGCACGAGGCGGGCTTGACGCTGCCGCATCCGCGCATGCACGAGCGCGCCTTTGTGCTGTTGCCGCTGCTGGAGATTGCGCCGGATTGCGTCATTCCCGGCAAGGGCCGGGCGGCGGATTGGCTGGCGCAGGTCGGTGACCAAGCGATCGCGCGTGTGGCATGATGTGGTCGGAGCGCTATCGTTATATCGTGGTGGAAGGCCCGATCGGCGTCGGCAAGACCAGCCTGGCGAAAAAGCTCGCCGCCACGCTGCAAGCCGAGACGCTGTTGGAGGGCGCGGACGACAATCCCTTCCTGCCCAAGTTTTATCAGGACATGGAGCGCTATGCGCTGGCCACGCAATTGTTTTTCCTGTTCCAGCGCGTGGAGCAGGTGCGCGGCATGAAGCAGGGCGATTTGTTCGGCACGCCCACGGTGGCGGACTTCATCCTCGACAAGGATCCGCTATTTGCGCGCATGACGCTGTCGGACCAGGAGTTTCACCTGTATCAGCAGATTTACGGGCATTTGCGGCCGCAGGCGGCGACGCCCGACTTGGTGATTTATCTTCAGGCGCCGGTGGAAATATTGTTTGAGCGGGTGCGGCGGCGCGGCTTAAGCTACGAGCGACCGATCGGCACGGATTATTTGGAACGACTAGTGGAGAGTTACAGCCGCTATTTTTACCAATACGAGGCCTCACCCTTGCTGATCGTGAATAGCGAAAATTTAAACTTCGTCGATGACGAACAAGACTACGAACTCTTGCTGT
>Ga0105107_10003343_pt1 | contig 10639 bp, 8 predicted proteins | sample PPLLaktember2015_6_FD_79335 | JGI IMG/M metagenome (GOLD analysis project Ga0105107, IMG submission 79335) | Freshwater sediment microbial communities from Prairie Pothole Lake near Jamestown, North Dakota, USA - PPLs Lake P8 Core (1) Depth... | ecosystem: Environmental > Aquatic > Freshwater >... | reverse complement strand
TGCATTAATCCCCCCTTCCCCCCTTGGGGAATCAAGTGGGGCCCAAAAACAGGTAGGCGTCTCCGGCGCAGGTCGGCGAGGGGCAGTGGCATGAGAAACCCGTATGAGGAGCGAGCGGGCAGGGTTTCTCGACCGAAGGGAGAGAAGAGCGAACGACGAATCGAGCCCGTTTTCCGCGCTGGGAGAAAACGGGCGCGGTTTCGATGCCACTGCCCCGAGCCTTCCTTGACTTGAGCGGGGACTTCGAATTATGATGAACGGCAAGATCGGAATGCTCAAGTATGCCCTGGTCGTGGTCGGCCCCTTAGATACGAACTGCTATCTTGTCTACTGCGGAGAGACTCTCGACTGCGCCATCATCGACCCCGGGGCCGAAGCCGAGCGGATCTTCCCTTTGATCTACGAGCTTGAGCTGCGGCCGACTCTTCTCCTTAACACCCACGGCCATCTCGACCACATCGGCGCCAACCGGGATGTCAAAGATAAGTTCGGCCTTCCGCTCTGCATCCACGGACTTGATAAGCCGTACTTGGAGAAAGGCGAGCAGTCCGAACTGAGCCTGTTTCTCGGGGCCAAGGAATCGCCGCCGCCCGACCGGCTGCTCCAGGACGGTGAAACGATCACCATCGGGAGATCGAGCCTGCGTGTCGTCCATACTCCCGGGCACACCCCCGGGAGCGTGAGTTTCCAGGGGGACGGGTTCCTCTTTTCCGGCGACACCCTGTTCAACGGAGGCGTTGGCCGGACGGACCTTCCCGGAGGGTCCACCCGGGCGCTGGAAGAGTCTATCCGGACGCGGATCCTGACACTTCCGGATGAGACCATCGTCCTTCCCGGCCACGGACCCTGGACCACTGTCGGCGAAGAGAAAGAGTCCAATCCCTTTCTGGGATGAGTACAGCCCGCTCCTCGGCCAAGGACGTTCTCCGACTCTTCCTGGACTATCTCTCGGTCGAGAAGGGACTCTCGGCCAATACCCTCCTTTCCTACAGCCGGGACCTGCGCAAGTTTTTCCTTTTCCTCGACATACAGAAGACCGATTGGGCGCGAGCCGACGAGAGCGTCCTGACGCTCTTCATCCACCGTCAGAGCCAGGCCGGCCTCCAGGCGCGCTCCCAGGCCCGGCTTATCTCGGCTCTGAGGTCGTTCTATAGGTTCCTTCTCCTTGACGGGCTGGTGCCCAGGGACCCGACGGCGGACCTCACCTCTCCAAAGACGTGGCTTTCGCTGCCCAAGTTCCTGACGGTCGACGAGGCCGCCCGTCTTGTTCTCCAACCCGACGAGCGCGACCTCCACGGCCTGCGGGACCGTGCCATGCTGGAAGTGCTCTACGCTACCGGAATGCGGGTAAGCGAACTCGTCCAGCTGCGGCCCAATGATGTCAACCTGGACGCCGGCCACGTCATCCTCCGCGGGAAGGGGGGCAAGGAGAGAGTCGTCCCTCTGGGGAGGGCGGCCGCAGCGCTCACCCGCCGTTATCTTGAGGAGGCGCGGCCACAGCTCCAGAAAAAGCCGGCCGAAGCCCTTTTTCTGACCCAGCTCGGCCAGCCGTTTACTCGTCAGGGCATCTGGAAAATGCTGCGGCAGTATGCCCGGAAAGCAGGGCTCGAGGCCAAGATCAGCCCCCATATCCTCAGGCATTCCTTCGCCACTCATCTCCTGGAGAGGGGAGCGGACCTGCGCTCCGTGCAGCTCATGCTGGGTCACAGTCAGATCACGACAACGCAGATCTATACTCACGTCAGCCGGGAGCGCCTCCGTCAGGTTTACGAGAAGTACCACCCCCGTGCCTAGTGTCCCGTCCAAGTTATGAGTAAGCCGCACCACTAGGGCCCGACGCTTTAGGACCGGGAAAAACGGGGGATGATGGACAGCTGTACCTCCACCTTGTGGGACTGGGAGGTGAATACTGTGCGCCGTTCCTTGGGAAGCCACTGCTGGTGCTTCCATGACCAGGCGTATGTTTTGGCCACGGGCCCGGCATAGATCGCGGACTCGGGGAGCTCGACCCGGTTTGATCCCTTTATAACGCAGGCGTTGTAGTCGACCTCCGACTCCCGCTGTCCGTTCTGCTCGGAGGAAGGCAGGAGGAGCGGGAAGGCGTCCTCCGGGCTGGCCTGGGGAACGGCCAGACGGCCGACGATGAAGTCCAAGCGGAGGTCCTCCCCCTCCCTGATGATGTACTTGAGAGCGAATGTCGGTCTCCCCTGAAAATCATTTGTGGTCAGGACTCTCTCTTGCTCCGTCAAAGAGGCGATCTCTTGGGCTTCCCATTCGCAGAGGCGGGAGTCAAGGCGGTAGAGAAGGTAATCATGGTCATCCTTTTCCAGCCAGCCCGCCCAGCGGACGGCGAAGGAATAATGCCCCCTGAAGTTCGGCCCGCCCTCGTCCAGCCGGTAATCTCCTTCCGTCTTCAGGTTGACACTGACCTCCCACCTTTGGGGGGGGTGTTGGGGAGGTTGTGCCGGCCCAGGCAGGTAGGCCGATGGAGGGCTGGGGGAGAAGGAGAGAAGGACGGCAACGGAAAGAAAGAAGCGCCTGGGGAAAAGCGCCGCCTTTGGCCAGACCCGCATGATTGAACCTATCCGGTAGATCTCCATTTTACTTCCACCGGAGGACTCTTGACAAGGCCGGGGCTCTGCGCTATTCTAATAAACTTGTAAGTTTAGTATTTAAACCTACCGGTTTTTAAATCAAACCCGAGAGCCAGAATGAAGAGAAAAGAACTTCAGGAAGAGCGGGAGGAATGGCGCCGACGGGAATTCCGCCGCAGTATCCTCCTGGCGGCCGAGAAGGTCATCGTCGCCAGAGGGTACAGCGCCATGACGATGGACGATGTGGCCCGCGAGGCCCAGATTTCCAAGGCGACCCTGTACCACTATTTCCGGAGCAAGGGAGAGCTTCTGCTGGAGATCCTGGGCAATTTCTTCGAGGAAACCCTGCGGGAAGTGCAGAGGATCAACCGTCTCCGGCTGAGCCCCGAGGAAAAGCTGAAAGAAGGCATCCATTTTTATCTCCGGTTTAACGAAGAGAAAGAGAACATCTCCCGGATGCTCCTCATGGACCGGTCGATCATGGAGAAAATGAAGATGCTCGTCAGCCCCCGGGACGGGCCGGCCTCGGAGGCCGACCGCCGGTTCATAACCAAAATGAAGGCCAAACGTAAGGATATCTTGGACGGCGTGGCCGAAATCCTGAAAGAGGGAATGTCCCGCGGGAAATTTCGGAAAATGAATGTCGGCGCAGCGGTGGTCTTTGTGGAGTCGCTCCTCCAGGGATATTGCCACGTACGTCTTTGGGACGACCGGCGCTTCTCTACCAAAGAGGCCGCCGGGATCATCTACGAGTTCATCCTCCTCGGGATCGGGAAGGAAGACGGAGCCGCGAAAGGAGCTTCACGATGAAAAAACTTAGTGCTTTGGCCGCAGCCCTGCTCATCCTATTGGGAAGCAGCCTGGCCGCCCCCGCTCAGGAAAAGATCACCCTCACCCTTGAGAAGTGCATCGACCTGGCCCTCTCCCAGAATCCGTTTTACCTGGCGTCTCAGGAGAGGACGGATGCGGCCCAGGCCCGGGTGAGACAGGCGGCGGCTCAATTCTTCCCCTCGCTGAACCTCCAGGGCCAACAGAACCTGAGCGAAAAAGTGTTCGTCCTTGAGTTTCCTTCGTTTATCCCGGGCGGCAGACCGACGAGAATGGCCATAGACTTTACCAGGGACTACCAGGTCTCCCTGAACTTCACCCTGCCCCTTTTTACCGGCGGCCGCCTGACTTCAGGTTACCGTTCGGCCAAGCTCGGCTATATGTCCACGCAGGAGTCGGCCCGGCAGACGACCAACGAAACGGTTCTGAACGTCAAGCGCGGCTATTACAATTACCTCCTGGCCAAACAACTGGTCGGCGTCACGGAGGAGGCCTTGAGTTTGGCCGAAAAAACTCTCCAGAATGTGAAGAATATGTTTGACGTGGGGGTGTCCTCGCGCCTCGACCTGCTGCGCGTCGAAGTCCGGGCGGCCAATCTCAAGCCGCCGGTGATCCAGGCCCGCAACAACGTGGCCGTGGCCGAGCTCAGTCTCAAGACTCTGCTCGGTCTGGATGTCGCCCAGCCGATCGAGGTGGTTGGTGAGATGACTTACTCTCCGGTCAACATCAACCTCGAAGAAAGTCTGGCCAAAGCCCTTCAGAACCGGCCGGAACTCAGCCAGGTCCAGTACCAGAAGGACATCGCGGCGGAAATGATCAAGATTGCCAGGGCCGATTATCTGCCGACCATTGCGATCTCGGGGAGCTACAGCACCTGGGCCGACAGATTCGTCTTCACCAAGAACACCTGGCAGGACTTCTACTCCTTCAACCTCGTCCTCAGTATCCCTCTCTTCAACGGCCTCCAGACTCCGGCCAAGGTTGCCGAGTCGAAGGCCTTGATCCGGGAAATCGAATTTGCCGAGAAGGGGCTGGTCAACAACATCAAGTTCGAGGTCCAGGCCTCCTACTTGACAATGATCAATGCTCAGGAAGCGTTGCTCTCCCAAGAGAAGAATATCGATGCGGCTCAGGAAAGCGTCCGCGTCGCCGAGCTCAATTACAGTGAGGGTTTGATCACGATCACCGACCTCGGGGCCGCTCAGGTCGCTCTCAGCGAAGCCCGGATCAACTATCTCCGGGCGATCTATGAATATGACGTTTCCCTCGCCCAGTTGGAGAAGGCCACAGGGTTGAGCTGGAAAGAGTCCGAGTCGAATTAAAGGAGAATGACGATGGAGAAGCCAAGAATATTGAAAGCAGTCCTGGTGCTCAGCTTAGCCTTTGTGGTCCTGCCTTCCTGCAAGCCGTCGTCAAAGCCGGAAGCCAAGGGGGCCGCTCAGACCTTCGGCGCCGCGCCGGTCAAGGTCTTCAAGGCTGTCAGAACAAGAATATCCGAGAAGCTCTTCTATACCAGCACTATCGAAGCCTGGCAGCAGATCAACCTCACTCCCGATGTCGGGGGCAAGATCGCCCGCATCCTGGTCAACGAGGGTGACCGTGTCGGCAAAGGCCAGGTCCTGGCCCAGCTCGATGTCGAAGCCATCACTCTTCAGCTGAAGCAGGCCGAAGCCGCGCTGGCCGTCACCCAGGCCAGCTTCAACAATGCCCAGACGAACCTGGAGCGGATGGAGCGCCTCTCCAAGGAGAAGGCTGTTTCCGACCAGCAGTACGAACAGGTCAAACTGGCTTATGATTCGGCCAAGGCCCAATTGGAGCAAGCCCAGGCCACGGTCAACCTAGCCCAGCACAGCCTGGATGTCTCGATACTCAAGGCGCCTTTCAGCGGCGTCATCGCTTCCCGAAACGCCGAGGTGGGCGATGTGATCAACCCGATGATGGGCGGATTCTCACCGGGGAGCGCCGGGGGAGTGGTCACGCTGGTGGATTTTTCGCGGATCAAGATCCGGGTGGATATCTCCGGGGCCGACATCACGCGCATCCAAAAGGGTCAGCCGGCCATGCTTCGGGTGCCGACGAACCCCGGCCAAGAGTTCAAGGGCACCGTCCAGGTGATCAACTTGGCCGCCGACCCGCAAACCAAGAAGTTCGGGATCGAGGTGGCCGTGGACAACCCGGATCAGGTCTTGCGGCCCGGGACATTTGGGGAGATCGTGATCGAAGTGCAATCGCACGAGGACGTCCTGGTCGTTCCCCAGAAAGCCGTTATAGAGAACAAGTATGTTTTCATAATTCAAGACGGCAAGGCCGTCAGGAAGGAAGTCACGCTCGGCCTCCAGAACACGAGCATGGTTGAGATCAGCAGCGGCGTCGCCGAGGAGGATCTCGTCATCGTCGAAGGCAACTTTGGCTTGGAGGACGGGGCTCCCATCGAAGTCACCGGTGAGGTCAAATAATGCAACTGCCAGAATTCTCCGTTAATCGGCGGGTCACCGCGTCCATGATGGCCATGATCCTGGTCGTCTTGGGCCTTATCTCTTTCAGCCGGCTGGGCTTGGATTTTTTCCCCGACCTGGAATTTCCGACGGTCTCGATCATCACCACCTACTCGGGCGCCTCTTCCGAGGACATTGAGAAGTCCATCACCAAACCACTGGAACAGGTTGTCAGCGGCGTCAGCCGGGTCAAGAAAGTCACCTCTACGACCTCGGAAGGCGTTTCCGCCATCACGGCGGAGTTCGAGTGGGGGACGAACCTGGATTTTGCCGCCCAGGATCTGCGGGATCAAATCGCTCTTTATAAGCAGTACCTCCCCCCCGAAGCGGCCGACCCCCTGGTCTTCAAATTCAACCTGGCCCAGATGCCCGTCGTGTTTTGGGGGATCACCGGAAACCGGCCCACCTCGGAGCTTCAGAAGCTCATCGAAGATGATGTGGCGCCGCGCCTGGAGAGAATCGACGGCGTCGCCGCCGCCCGGGTCTTTTCGACAGAGGTCCGGGAGATCCTGGTCGATGTCGACAAAACGGCGCTGGAGAGCCGGAACCTTTCGCTGGACCGGGTCATCACCGCCCTGGCGGTCGAGAACGTCAACCTCCCGGCCGGGAATATCGTGGAAAGGCACGCCGAATTCCTGGTCCGGACGATAGGCGAGTTCAACTCTCTCGAAGATATCAAGCGGGTGGTCATCGGCGCCACCACGAGCGGCGAGCCGGTCTATCTCGGCGACATTGCCGAGGTCAAGGACACCCTTAAGGAAATGCGGTATGTCGGTCGGATCCAACGGCAGAGCGGCGTCTTCCTGATGGTCAGCAAGCGGTCCGGGGCCAACACGGCGACCACGGGCGCCAAGATCAAACGGGCTGTCGAGGAGATCCGGAGGACCCTTCCCTCCGACATCAACTTCCACATGGCCATGGACCAGTCGGACATGATCGAGATGGTGGCCAGCAAGACGGTCCAAAACGCCTGGATGGGAGGAATCCTGGCCATCCTGCTCATCTTTCTTTTCCTGCGAAACTGGCGACCGACCCTGACCATCGCCCTGGCCATTCCCCTGTCCATCATCACGACATTTATCTCACTTTATGCGGCCGGCTACACCCTCAACCTCCTGACGCTCGGGGGATTGGCCCTCGGCGTCGGCATGCTGGTCGACAATGGCATCGTGGTCATTGAGAACACCTTCCGGCTTCGCGAGGAAGGGAAAGACCGGAAGACGTCCTCCATCCTGGGGGCTTCTCAGGTCGGGATGGCCATCACCGCCTCCACTCTCACCACCATCGTCGTCTTCTTACCCATGATCTTTGCCCAAGGGATCACCGGCAAAATGACCCGCGGAATGGCCCTGGCCATCACATTTTCGCTGGTTTCCTCATTGTTCGTCGCCCTCACCGTCGTCCCGCTATTGTCTTATCTATTGCACGGCAAACAAGAGGCCAATGGGGTGGCGACGGAAAATAAAAAGAAAAAACAGCCCCAGTTCCAGAAGGGCCGGGATATCTACCGGAAGGCGCTGACTTGGACGCTTCACCACCGCCGCCTGGTCCTCGGCGGGACCGCGGGCATCCTGATCATATCTCTGGCCATCGCTCCCTTCCTGGGGACGGAATTCGTTCCCGCCCAGGACCAAGGCATGATCCTGCTCAAGGTGAAAATGCCCGTCGGGACGGCCCTCGAGGAGACCAACCGGGTCGTATCGATAGTGGAGAGCCTCATGTCCCAGCAGCCGGAGATCGAGATCATCTCCGCCCAGACCGGGTCTTCGGCCGAACAGGATGCGGGCGACTCCAGCAGCAGTATCGGCAACACGGGTCCCCATGAAGGCCTTCTCTGGGTCGGGCTGGTGAAGAGGGATAAGCGGAAGAATACCGATGCCCAGGTCCTGGAGATCCTCCGCAGGAAGCTTCCCAAACTCGAAAATGTCCGGTTTGAAGCCGTTGACATGAGCCAGATGATGATGGGCGGATCGTCGGCCCCGGTCGAGATCAAGCTGTTCGGCAAAGACCTGGACAGGCTCAAGGAGATCGCCGACGGCATCGTCGCCCGGATCCAGGATGTCCCCGGGCTGCGGGACCTGACCCATTCCCTGTCCCAGGGGAAGCCGGAATATCAGATCAGAGTCGACCGGGAGCGGACGGCCAAGCTCGGCCTGATGGTCAGTCAGGTCGGCAGCACCATTCAGGCGGCGACGTTGGGTCGGGTGGCCACACGATACTCAGATGAGAGTGAAGAGATCGACATCAGAGTGCGCTTCCAGAGACAATACAGGGATGATATCCAGGAGATCATCAACATCCCGATCGTTACACCTCAAAATAAGGTCGTCTATGTGGGACAGGTGGCCACCGTGGAAAAAGGGGAGGGCCCGATCCAGATCACGCGCGAGAATCAGACCCGGCGTGTCACAGTGACAGCCAATATCGCCGGCCGCGACCTGGGAGGCGTAGTCAGAGATATCCGGCAGCGGCTCGGGGCGATGGAGAAGCAGCTGCCGCCCGGGTACTTCCTGGAGTTCGGAGGATCTTACGAACAGATGACCGAAGCTTTTCGCATCCTCGCCCTCGCTTTCGCCCTTGCTTCCCTTCTCGTGTATATGGTCATGGCTTCGCAGTTCGAATCCTTCCGCCACCCGTTTGTCATCATGTTCACGATCCCCCTTGGCGTGATCGGAGTCATCCTGGGTTTGCTTGTGGCCGGGAAGGCGATCAGTCTGCCGGCCTTGATCGGGTTTATCCTTCTGGCTGGGATCGCGGTCAACAATGGGATCGTGATGGTCGACTATATCAACCAGCTGCGGCGGAGCGGTGTCGAGACGCGAGAAGCGATCATCGATGGAGCCGTCATCCGGCTGCGCGCCGTTCTCCTGACCGCGTTGACAACGATCCTGGGAATGCTTCCCATGGCCATCAGCTCGTCGGAGGGATCTGAGTTCCGGTCGCCCATGGCGATCACGGTCATGGGCGGGTTGACGGCCACGACCTTCCTGACGCTGTTCGTTATCCCGATCGTTTACAGCCTGTTCGAGAAGGTCTCGTACAAGAAGCCGAAGCCGGCGTGACGCCTCAGGTTTTGTACTTCAGGAACGCTCCGATCTTGCCGTAGCGGTCGAGTTTCGAGGGCGGCGTTACATAGCGGACCTGGATCTTCTTGTCCAGGGCGGCATGGACGCTTTCGTGGACGATATCCTGGACATTTTCCGTCTTGACCTGGCAGACCGGGCAGCGGACTTCGTCAATATAGAGATAATGGCACTTGGGGCAGGTCTTCCCTGCGGCGGCGAAGAGGCGGGTGAGGACAAGCGTCTGCACTTCCCAGGTGTTGAGCTTGCGCAGGACTTCCTTCAACCCGGAGACGGCCCGGCCGCCCTTTTCCAGCTCTGAGACGAGAGACTGGGCCAGAGCGGCCTCCTCTTCGGCCTTCAACTTTCTCTCCAACTCCAGCGCCTGCTTGAGGATTTTGTCTTCGGTGGAGTTCGAATCGGTCTTCAGCCAGCCCTTGAGCCTTTCTTTCAGATAGGGGTGGAGCAGAGGCTCGAAATCGGAGCGGTACTCTTCCTTGCAGCCGATAAAGAGCCAATCGAACTGGTTTCTTTTGAACAGGTCAAAAGTCTTCTGAGAGGCCTTTTTGAAATGGTCATGGAGGTGGGCGTCAATGTGCCGCTCGATCCTCTTGGATTCATAGCCCTGCCAGCCGCCCTCCCGCACCCGGCTGGGGACCTCGCTCTTGAGGCTGTCGAGAAGGGAGATCTCCCGTGTGAAAACCTCGTACCAGCGGGCCTCCTGGCGGTCGAGGAGAAAGGCGCAGATGTGCCGGTATTCGTCCAGCATCGAAGTGAGCGGACGGACGTAAAGGCTTCGGTCAAAAACGATGTGGTTCCGGGGCGCCCGGGGGAGGGCCAGTTCCTGCCAAAATCTCTGGCCTGCGCAGGCAAAAATAGCCAGCCCGGCGGCGTTCCAGGCGGACAAGCTTTGGGCCCCGAACCGGCCGATCTTGTCCATGTCCTGGAGGAGCGAGTCCTTCTTCGCCTTGCTCAGGTCCAAGGCTCCCAGCCGGGTCCGTCCTTCGGTGAACAAGTTCTTGAAAGATACGGCGATTTCTTTTTTAGTCTGTCGGCTCTTGTCCGTGTCGAGATAGAAGGACGTGGTCAGGAAGCCATCGCTCTTGAATCCGGCAAGATCCCGAATCTGTCCGGGCAAATTGAATTTCATTCAGCCTCCTTCAGTTTTTTATTGACCCTGCTTTGAAATCGACAGAATGGTGATCACCAGTCAGTTTGCGCTTTTCCTTTTTCTTCGTCCCGGCGGGGACGGCTGGTTCGTGATGGGCACGCATCTTTATTAATAAAGGTCAAAACCCGGTTTGTCAAGTCTTCCCGGAGGTTTGACCCTGCCTCTGGAGAAGGCTATAATAAGGGACGCTTATGCGGAAGTGGCGGAATTGGTAGACGCGTAAGCCTCAGGAGTTTATGGCCGTAAGGCCGTGAGGGTTCGAGTCCCTCCTTCCGCATTTGGCATTTTAGAAAAAGCGCTGGCCTTGACCCGGAAGAGGCGATCGATGAGCCGGTTCCCCAGAATCTCTCGGGCCTTCCTCGGGATCGTCCTGGCGGCCTCGTTCCTTGAGTCCGGCCCCGGCCAGAAAAAGCTCAAACCGGAATTCGAGGAATTCCTGTCCGAAGTCCGCTACATCATCACTTCAGCCGAACGGACGGCCTTTCTTGA
>Ga0105107_10003342_pt1 | contig 10640 bp, 7 predicted proteins | sample PPLLaktember2015_6_FD_79335 | JGI IMG/M metagenome (GOLD analysis project Ga0105107, IMG submission 79335) | Freshwater sediment microbial communities from Prairie Pothole Lake near Jamestown, North Dakota, USA - PPLs Lake P8 Core (1) Depth... | ecosystem: Environmental > Aquatic > Freshwater >... | reverse complement strand
TGGCGAATGACGCCATCGGCCATGCCGGTATCGCGCTGCGGAAAGATCATGAAGGGGTTGAGTGCGTCACACATCCCCGCATCGGCCTGGGTACCGGCGATGAAATACTCCGAGTAATAGCCGTCCGAACCGCAGGCGGTCGAGACGATCACGGAGGCAGGTCGCGGCCAGTCAGGCGGAACAGGCTTGCGGCGGTAGACCTCCTGCATGAATTGCGTCCATGCCGGCGCCGCGAGCCGCCCACCCTGGGCGTTGGCCATGATCTTCTTGGGCCTGTCAAAGCCCATCCAGACGCCCGCGACCAGATCGGCAGTGTACCCCACGTACCAGACGTCGGCGCCGTCGTTCGTTGTGCCCGTCTTGCCCCCCGAGGGGATGCGGAATCCCGCCCCCCACACACTCCCGGCGGCCGTTCCGCGCTGCACGACATCTTTCATCATCGACACCATCAGCCACGCCTCGCCCGATCCCAGGACCTGCGTGCGCTTGGGCGTTGGTGCCCAGAGCACCTCTCCGCGCTGGTTCTCGACCCGCAGGATCGCGTTAGGCTCGACGCGCGTGCCGAGGGTGGCGAAGACGGAGTAGGCGCCAATGAGCTGGATCGGGTGCACATCCGCCGACCCGATGTGGATCGAGGGATAGGGCGGGATCTCCGTCTGGACGCCAAATCGCCGCGCCGTCTCGATGACGCTGCGCTCGCCCACGTCCATACCGGCGCGAATCGCCACGATGTTGCGCGACTGGGCGAGCCCGCGGCGCATCGTCTGCGGGCCCTCGAACTTGAGATCGTAGTTCTGGGGGGTCCAAATCGACCCATCGATCTGCGGGATCGAGATCGGGGAGTCATCGTACACGGTGGCCGGGGTGCGGCCGTGCTCCAGCGCCGTCGCGTAGACAAATGGCTTGAAGGTGGAGCCGGGTTGTCGCAGCGCCTGCGTCGCGCGGTTGAACTTGGAATCGTCGTAGTCGCGGCCCCCGATCAGCGCGCGAACGGCGCCGCTACGCGGATCGATCGCAACGAACGCGGCCTGCAGGTACGGGGACTCGGGGTTGTCGGACGCCGCGGCCGAGCCGCTCCCCCGCGCCACGTACTCCTCCATCGTCTGGTGCGTGTACTTGCCGTACTTCCCGCTTTCGACGGTGCGCAGCTGCGTTTCCAGCGCGCGATCGGCCGCCGTCTGCAGGTCGAGGTCGAGGGTGGTGTACACGCGAAGTCCCTCGTCATACAGCCGCTCACCGAACTTTTTCTCCAGTTGCTGGCGGATCCACTCCACGAAGTACGGGGCCACGTCGCCGGATTCGACCCCGCGCGCGAGCTGCAGCGGATACGCCTTGGCCAGCGAGGCTTCATCATCGGAGATCGCGCCGTTGCGGCGCATCAGCTCGATGATGGTGTTGCGCCGCATCACGGCCCGATCGGGATACCGGCGCGGGTTGTATCGCGTCGGTGCCTTGGGGATCGCGGCGAGGGTCGCGGCCTCGGCGAGGTTGAGGTCCCGCACCGACTTGCCGAAGTAGCGTTGCGACGCCGTTTCGATCCCAAACGCGCCTGAGCCCAGGTTGATCTGGTTGAGATAGAGCTCGAGGATCTTGTTCTTGGGATAGGTGCGCTCGATGGCCAGCGCCACCTTTCCTTCCTTGATCTTCCGGGTCAGGCTCTCGCGCCAGCGGGCGACCGACTTCTCACGCGAGATGTGGTCGGGGAAGATGTTTCGCGCGAGCTGCATCGTGATGGTGGAGAACCCCTGCGCAAAGGCGCCCTCCTGGAGGTTGCGGAGGGCCGATCCTGGGATGCGAAGCCAGTCGATCCCACCGTGCCAGTAGAAGCGCTTGTCTTCGGTAATGACAAACGCGTCACGGACGTGCTTCGGGATGTCCTCGACCTTGACCAGCGTGCGGCGCTCGGCGCCAAGCTCGGCGACGAACCGTCCATCCACCGCGTACAGCTTGGAGGTCTGGCTGGGCTGGTAGCTCCTGAGCACCTCGACCGAAGGACACCGGTTGCCACGGCAGACCAGGCTCCACGCAGCGAGTGCCGCCCCTGCCCCGAATGACCCGATGAACACGGTCGTGAGCAGCGTCGACCGCGTAAACCGCGGGTGGTTCGAGAACCAGGACGCGACGCCTTTTCGGCGGCGGGATATCATCTGCCAGAAGGCGGATGATCGATCGAATCCAAACCGCATGGGAAGCGCGTGGTCGAGATCAGGACAGGTCGCATGGCAAGCTAACTTCGTGCGTGGTAACGGGTGAGTGGCCCCGGATCACATTTGGGACGCCTTCAATTTACCTTCCCCCAATGCCCTCGTTTCTCGACGAGCTCGCCTGGCGCGGGCTTTTGAGCCAGTCCACGGAAGGTGCACGCGAAGCCCTGAGCCGCGGCAGCGTCTCGGGGTACGTCGGCTTCGATCCGACGGGTGCCTCGCTGCACGTGGGTCACCTGGTACAGGTAATGGGACTGGTGCATCTCCAACGGTGTGGCCATTCACCAGTGGCGCTGGTGGGCGGCGGGACGGGAATGATCGGCGATCCGAGCGGCCGAAGCGCTGAGCGAAATCTCATCTCCCTCGAACAGGTCGCCGAGAACGCCGAGTCGATCCGGAATCAGCTGGAGCGCTTTCTGGACTTTTCCGGCGCTCACGCCGCGCGCATGCGCAACAACGCCGACTGGCTGATGCCGCTGACCCTCGTGACGTTCCTTCGCGATGTCGGCAAGCATTTCAGCGTCAACGTCATGCTGGCCAGGGAATCCGTGAAGTCCCGCCTCGAGACCGGAATTTCCTACACCGAGTTCTCGTACATGTTGCTGCAGGCCTACGACTTCCAGCAGCTGTACCAGCGCGACGGGGTGACCTTCCAGATGGGAGGCTCCGACCAGTGGGGGAACATCACGGCCGGCACGGAGCTGATCCGTCGCTCGTTAGGTGGTGAGGCGCATGGCGTCACCCTGCCCCTGATCACGACCCCCGACGGCAGGAAATTCGGCAAGACGGCGGAGGGCACGAGTGTCTGGCTCGACCCCGCCCGCACATCGCCGTACCGGTTCTATCAGTTCTGGATCAATGCCGACGACCGGTCCACGAGCGAGTACCTGCGCAAGTTCAGCCTCCTCCCGCGGGATGAAATCGAAGCCCTCGATCGCCTGATCGCGGAGCAGCCGGAACGCCGGGAGGCGCAAGCGGTGCTGGCGTACGACGTCACGGCGCGCGTGCACGGCATCGAAGCTACGACGGCCGCGCGTCAGGCATCGCAGATCGTGTTCGACCGCAAGGCGGACCCGCGGGAACTGCCGGTGAGCGTGCTCGAGATGCTCCGGGACGAGCTCCCGTACGCCCGGGTGATGATCGACATCGCCACGGGAACGAACTCGGTCGTGGACCTCCTGGTGAGCACCGGGCTCGTGAAGTCCAAGGGCGACGCGCGGCGCCAGCTGCAGCAAGGCGCCGTCACGGTGAACGGGCGCCGCCTCGGCGCGGAGGACATGAGCGTCGCGGCCCATGAAGCCATTCATGGACGGTTCTTTCTCGTGCGAAAGGGGAGTCGTGACGTGGCACTGGGGGAGATCGCGGTCACTTAGGCCCCGCGCCTGGCCGACTCACTGAGTGGCCGCGCCGCTCAACAGCTCCAGGGCCCGATCGACGTGGGCGAACGGTGTGAAGAAGTGTGGCGCCAGGCGCAGGGCCCCCTCTCGCAGCGAATGCGTCACTCCGGCTTTTGTGAGCCGCGCCGACGCTCGGTCCGGATCGGGGGGCACGAGGGCGATCACGCCGGCGCGCCGTGCCGCATCGGGCTTGGTCATGAGGCGCACTCCCGACTGGGAGCTCGTCCAGTCGACGATGCGCTGGGTCAGCTCCGACACCCGCTGGGCGATCGCGGCCGGCCCTGCTTCATGAAAGATCTCGAGGCTCGCGTTGAAGCCGGCAAAGTCCTGGTAGGGTAAGGTGATGAGCTCAAAGCGACGTGCGTCGTCGCGAAATTCAAGCTTGTAGTCGAGCAGGCGCGAGAAGTCATCTGGCCCCTTGATGCTCATCCACCCGACGAACGGCGGCTCGAACCGCTGAACGAGCTCCGGACGCACCCACATGAAGCCGCTCCCCCAAGGTGCGCAGAGCCACTTCTGCGCGCCGCAAAAGAGCATGTCGATCGGCGTCCGGCGCACGTCGAGTGTCAGCGCCCCCAGCCCCTGGATGGCATCGACGACGAAGAAGACGCCGCGCTCGCGGCAGGCGTTGCCGAGGCGCTCGAGGTCGAGGCGCGCACCAGATTCGAACGAGACCCACGAAACCGCCAGTACTTTCACCCCGGGTTCATCCAGCGCGGTGATGAGCGCGTCTTCGTTGAACAGGCGGCCGTCGCAGGGAACCTGACGATACCGGACGCCGCGCGATCGCTCGATCCCCATCCAGGGGTACACGTTGGCGGGGAAGTCGCGGTCGGATCCGACGACCACGTCACCGGCGCTGAGTGGAAGCGCGCGGGCAGCGAGGTTGATCCCGTACGAGGTGTTGACGGTCAGCGCGATCTCGTCGGGTGACGCGTTGATGAGCCGGGCGGCCAGCTCGCGTGAACGGGCCAGCGTCGCGAACTGCATCTCGGCGGTGTACCGCCAGGGCTCCGCCCGCCACTCGTTATGCTCGGCGATCACCCGCACGGCGCGTTCGGGAAGGGGGCCGGTGGCCGCGCAGTTCAGGTACAGGACATCGTCGCGCCGCAACCGGGGAAATTCCCGCGCCGCGATGGCGTCGAGTGTGGCAGAAGCGCTCATTGGGAAGGGGGATGGTACTTCACCGGGTCACGGAGCTCGACGGGGGTGTCGGCGGGCTGGCGTTTCCAGCGCCGGTGATGCCAGAAGTACTGCTCGGGATGCCGCCTCACGACGCGCTCGAGTGCCTGGGTGAATCGGCGCACGGTTTCGTCGATGTCGGCGTCGCGGATTCCGGACTCTGCCACCGGAATGACCTGCGCCGTGAAGCGGTACCTGCCGCTTGGCTGCAGGATCGCAGCACAGAAGATGATCGGGACGTTGAATCGGATGGCGAAGACCGCCGGTCCTCGCGGCGTCTTGGCTGGGCGCCCGAAGAACGGCACGTAGGTCGACGCCAGGCCGAGCACCCCTTGATCGGCCACGAGTCCGACGACGCGGCCGTCCCTGATCGCGCGCGGAATGGCGCGCACCGCATCGGAATCGTAGACGACTCGCATCCCCAGTCGTGCGCGGGTGCGGTTGAGGTACCCATCGAAGAGTGGGTTCGCCATGCGGCGCACGACGACGTCCATGTCGAGTCCCCGCCAGGCGACATAGGCGCCCGTCAGCTCCCAGTTGCCCACGTGACCGGTGAAGAGCACGCAGCCGCGTCCACTGCGGATCGCCTCCTCGATCAGCCCGAAGTCGTTGTCTTCCTCGAACAACTCGCCGACCCGCTCCCGGCCCAGGGAGCGCAGCAGGGTCAGCTCGATGGCCATGCGACCGAGGTGCGAGTAGCTCAGCCGCGCGAGGGTCCGCACGCCGGTTGGGCCGAGCCCGGGGAACGCCCCTGCCAGCTGCCGCTCGACGACTTCGCGGCGGACGCCTAACGGGCTGTAGCCGAACCGGCCCAGCCAGGCGCCGATGCGGCGGGCGGTGTCCAGTGGGAGACGCTCCAGGATCCATGCGACGGTTCGCAGCAGGCCGTACTCGAGGCGATGCGAGAGTCGCGCCATCAGTTGCGCCCCCGGGGCAGCACGCTGGCGACGAAGGCGGTCGTCTCGCGAGCCACGCGGTCCCAGTTGTAGTGCGTCTCCACCGCCCGGCGGCCGGCGGCGCCCATGGCCGCGGCCCGCTCCGGGTTGCCTAACAACATCCGCACTGCCTCGGCCGCCTCTGCGACACTTCGCGGCGGCACGACGAACCCCGTCACGCCGTCCCGCACCGCCGACCGCGTTCCCCCGGAATCGCCGGCGACCACCGGGATCCCGCTTGCCGACGCCTCGATGAATGACAGACCGTACCCTTCCACGTTCACGGCATGGTCGAGACGGGACATCCCGAGGTACACCGTGGACGTCGCGTACGCCTCGGCGATCCCTGCGTCGGACAGCGGTCCCGTGAAGATCACCTGGTCGGCGATCCCCAGCTCCCGTGCCCGCGACTCGAGGCGGGGCCGGTCATCGCCTTCGCCGATGATGAGATAGCGCACGTGGCGGTACGCATCGCCTAACGACGCCAGCACCTCGAGGCCCACATCCTGCCCCTTGTGCGGCACGAGCCGGGCGATCGTCACGATGAGGGGCGCGTCCCCCACACCGAAGCGCGCGCGGAGCGCACCGGTGTCCCGCGACGGACAGAACGTCGCGGGATCCGTCCCGAGATCGATCGCCGCCACGGGTGGCGGTGTCGTCACGCCCGTGGTGAACATGACGTCACGGGCAAGCGCGGCCGTCCAGGCGGAGTTGGCCACGATGCCGCGAGCCCGTCCCAGGATGCGGCGTGCCGTCCACCGCTTGGCGCGGCTGGACGACGTCTTGATCTGCTCGCGAAGGAGGTCGCCCCCGTTGACGTACACCACATACGCCACCGGCTGCAGCAGCCTGGCGAGGTCCACCGCATATCCGCACGGGCGGATGTTGCCCAGGTGAATGACGTCGACCCCCTTGGCGCAGCGCCGTGCAATGGCACGCGCCCACCGAAGCTCGTTCACGAACTTCTTGGCCTGTGCGAACCCGAATGCCTGACGCTCGATCAGATAGCGCTCTCCCCGGTCAAATGCGCCTCCGTCGGTCGCCGCGACCGTGGACACCACGATGTCGTCCGGCGACAAGCGGCGGCACAGCTCCACATGGCGGCGCGCCATCCCGCCAAGGTCGGGGGCGTAATCCTGAGTGACAAAGAGGGAGCGCAAGGCGAACCCGTCAGGCCCGATGGATGATGTCGACTACGCGCGGGTCGCGCGACGCTGGATGGACCACAGCTGCGCGTACTTTGCCGCGACACTGATCGCGCCAAGGACTGCGATGACGACGCCATGTCCTCCGTCACGCCAGCCGCCCTTCACGATGAGCATGGTGAGGAATCGCGCAACCGGGCGGAACGTCAGATCCAGCACGCCAGCGCGGCGACCGCGGGCCAGATTCTGCTCGGCCCACCAGCGCGAGTAGCGAAGGAGCTTCTCGAAGTACTCATCCAGCGTCGCATACGGTATGTGCAGCAGCGGCTCCCCCAGGAGTCCCACCCTTCCGCTGACGATCACGTGCTCATGAACCGGTCTCGTGTCGTAGCGCAGCGTGCGGCGAAAGAGGCGGACCGGCATGTCACGTTCCCAGCCGCCATGAGCGATCTCACGCCCGAGGAAAAAATTGCGGCGCCGGGCGCGATAGGCGTCGGGCCCGTCGGGCCGGCCGATGGCCGCCCGCACCGCATCGCCAAATGCCGGTGTCGCACGTTCGTCGGCATCGACCACGAGCACCCATTCGGTGTTCACCCGCGCGATCGCGGCATTCCGCTGCGCGCCGATGGTCGTGAATGGATGACGAAACACCTGCGCTCCCGCCGCGCGCGCAGCTTCCAGCGTGCCGTCCACGGAATCGTTCTCGACGACGATTACCTCGCTTGCCCAGCGTACGCTCTCGACGCAGTCGGCAATGTCCGGGGCCTCGTTGCGGGCGGCGATCACGACACTCACAGGAACGGTGGGAGTCATCGCGGTGTGCGACGGTCGCGCGAGGCGCGGGCCACGCTCTCGAAGCCGGCCAGCATCTGCCGCAGCGAGAACTCGCGCTTGACGCGCGTGCGCGCCGAGGCCCCCATCGCGCGCCGGCGCTCGGCGTTCGCGAGGAGGACGGTCGTTTCGGCCGCCATTTCGGGTGGCTCGAGGTTCCCCAGCAGGACCCCATGAATGCCATGCGAGACGTATTTGGCGGCGACCGACGCCTGCTCGGTGAGTGCAACGATGCCGCTCGCCATGAGGTTGAGCACCCCCAGTGCGGCGTCGTCCCCGTCGGCAATGACCCATCCGGCGGTGACGCCAATCAGGGCCGGGGCGGGATCCGCCACGTGGGGGACCCACTCCACCCGCCTCCCGATGCCTAACGCCGAGGCGAGCACCTGAAGGTCCGGGTCCGCGGCAGCGCTCCCGATGACGCGGAGCCGGAGGACGGGGTGGCGCTGCGCGAGGTACGCCGTCGCGCGGACGACGTGCGTGGCCCGTCGCAGGGCCTCACGCGAGGCAATGCAGGCGAGCAGGGTGTAGCCGTCTTCTGGCGACGGCGCGACATCCTCGGGGAGCGCAACGCCCAGCTCGACCCGCATCGGGGACGGCATACCCGACGGAGCGGCCTGCCCAGTGGGGGGATTGTCGCTGGTGTACATGTACCGCACGGGCCAGAGCTTTTCCGCGCGCCGGGTGCGGATCGACTGGTCCGTGTGCTCGCCGGCGCCCACGCGCCTGATGAGGGCGGCGTTGCGCAGCTTGCGCAGCGCCATGGCGGCCACAAGGTGCTCGTGGTCGGAGTGCACGAACACCACTTCGGCCGGCTGTGCCGCGAGGATCTCCCGGAGGCGGCGCGAGTCGCGCAAGGTGCCGCGTTCCGCGGCAAGGGGAACGACCGTGGCGCCCGCCTGCACCGCGAGGCGTGCGGCGTCACTGCCTTCGGGGGCGGCAAACGCGGTCGAATATCCACGCTCGGCGAGCCCGTGAGACACCGTGGCGAAGATGCGCGCCCGCCCCGTCCATTCCCTGCCGCAGTTGACGAACAGCAGGTGCATCATGTGGCACCCACGACGGCGGCACGATCGGCAAACTGCAGCTCGTGCAGGCGGTGGTAGAGTCCCCCGCGCGCCAGGAGCTCGGCGTGCGTGCCGTGCTCGACGATCCGACCGCGGTCCAGCACGAGGATCTGCGTGGCGTGCTGCACCGTCGACAGGCGGTGGGCGATGACGAACACCGTGCGTCCGGCGAGGAGGCGGTCGACCGCTTCCTGGACCTGGCGCTCCGATTCGGTGTCGAGGGCCGACGTCGCCTCGTCGAGCACCAGGATCGGGGGATCCGTGAGGAGGGCGCGAGCGATCGCCAGCCGCTGGCGCTGCCCGCCCGAGAGCCGCGTCCCGCGCTCGCCTAACGTGGTATCGTAGCGGTCGGGCAGCTCGCTGATGAACTCGTGCGCGTTGGCGGCGCGCGCGGCCGCCTCGATCTGCGCGTCGGTGAAGCGACCCGGCGTGCCGTAGGCGATGTTGTTGCGAACCGAATCGTTGAAGAGCACCGTGTCCTGGGAGACGATGCCGGTGAGGGCGCGGAGGGAGCTGAGTGTGATGTCCCGCGTGTCCACGCCGTCGATCGTGATGCGGCCCGTCGTGACCTCGTAGAAGCGCGGGATGAGATCGACGAGGGTGCTCTTTCCGGCGCCGGAAGCGCCGACGAGTGCCACGACGTCGCCTCGCCGCGCCGTGAAGGTGATGTCCTGGAGCACGGCCTGGTCGTCATACGCGAAGCCGACCTGGTCGAACACGATCTCCCGCTCCAGCGTGGTGACCTGGCGCGTGCCGCGGTCGACCGAGTGCTCCGTCGGGTGATCGAGCACCTCGAACAAACGCTCGGCAGCAGCGAGGGATTGCTGGGCGACGGCCGGCACCTGCGACAGCTGCTTGAGGGGCTGCAGCATGCGCATGACGATGGCCAGGAAGGCGATCAGCTCGGAGCCGCTCATGGTGCCGGCCACCTGCACTTCGCGCGCGCCGATCCAGAGGATGACCATCGCGATGCCCGTGGCGACGGTCTCGGTGATGGGCTGGGCCATGAGGCCGATGCGCGTCACGCGCACCATCCCTTTGGAGTACCGGTCGCTCGCGTCACGGAATCGCGCCTCTTCGTACGTCTCGCCACGATACGACTTGACGAGACGCATGCCGGTGACGGCCTCCTGGACGACGCTCGTCATGTCGCCATACTGGTTGCCGAGTCGCTTGTGGCCCTTCCGGAGCTTGCGGAGGATCGGCTGGAGCAAACCGATCAGGAGCGGCGCGACGACGAGCGCGACGAGCGAGAGGCGCCACGAGATCAGGAACATCGCCGTGATCGCCGTGACGACCATGGCGGCGCTCTGGACCGAGCGCGTCACCGCCTCGGTGATCACCTGCTTCGTCTGTTGTGTGTCCGTGAGGACGCGGGCGAGGATCTGGCCCGCACGTGTTCGGGTGAACCAGGCGAGTGGCAGCCGCTGGAGGTGGGAGTACAGCGCGTTGCGCAGGTCGCGGGTCACGTACTCCTGGACCGAGGCTCCCAGTTGGCCGCTGATCCAGACCAGCACGTTCTTGAGCACTACCGCGGCAAGGATGACTACGATGATGTTGCGCAGCGACCCCATCGGATCGTCCGCGGTCAGGAAGCCGCCAACGATGCGCTGCTGGAGAGCGCTGATGCGGCTGCCGGTGGTGGCCGTGCCGAACAGGGCGTCCAGGAAGGGAATGAGGAGCGTAAACGAAAAGACGTCGAGCAGCGCCGCCCCGAGGTTACAGGCGATCGTGCCGACCATGCGCCAGGCGTGGGGCCGAAGGAAGGGGAAGAGGCGACGCAGCATCTAGCCGGAGCGGCACGAGGAAAGCGAGCGGGCCGAGTGTCCGCGTGCGCCGCTCGAGCCACTCAGTCCGATCGTGCCGTCCACCCCGATCG
>Ga0105107_10003337_pt1 | contig 10651 bp, 14 predicted proteins | sample PPLLaktember2015_6_FD_79335 | JGI IMG/M metagenome (GOLD analysis project Ga0105107, IMG submission 79335) | Freshwater sediment microbial communities from Prairie Pothole Lake near Jamestown, North Dakota, USA - PPLs Lake P8 Core (1) Depth... | ecosystem: Environmental > Aquatic > Freshwater >... | reverse complement strand
ATAATATGGAGAATCAGTTCACTAATGTAATGTCTCAGCGGACAGACGCAGAATTATTAAAAATAGTAAATGAGCATCGAAAAGATTATCAACCAGATGCTGTAGAAGCTGCTGAAAAGGAACTTAGAAATAGAAATTTGAACACTCAACAGATTCAGGAAGCTTCAAAGGAAAATGTGATTAAACATAAAATAGATTCCGAAAAAGCAAATACAAAATTAGGCGGTGGATGGAAGACGCTTGCTTTCATATTTCCAGGAATAATATTGATAATTTTCTCAGGTATATTCAAGGCTGATGGATATGAGCGGAAAGCAAGAGAATTAACAAATTGGACTTTATACGGCTTTGGCTTTTATATTGGATTTGTAATTTTGATATCAATACTAAACCGATTATAATAATGGGCAGCGCACAACAACAGGTATAAACCATTGCTGGCAGAGGGTTTACATAGGTCTGTTCACTTGGTTACTCTGTGCTAACTCGACCACAAAGCGCCCTGAAAAACGCAACGGTTCATACCTGCGGACGTTGTGTGCTATTATGAAATCAAATACCCACATGATAAACTTGAAAAAGATATTATTTGTAGTTTTGGCAGTCGTCAGTACAAAAGTATATTCTCAGGAGTATCCTTTTAGAGTGTATACTTCGCCTCCTTCAATATTAGATATCTTTTCTCGACAAATGGTGACCCTGGGCGGAGAAGTCATACTACTAAATCACTTCGGAATAGGAGGTGAATACGGATTTAAATTCAAGGATCTCAGAGATACTGATACATCTTACATTAAGTCAAATGGATACTCCTATAGATTTGAGTTGAAATACTATGATATTGATTTCATCAAAATTGGCAATTTAAAAAACTATATATCGTTAGAATACAGGCAAATAAAGGATAATTTAAATGATGAATATGAATATTATAGGGATTCACAATCAGTTGAACTTGTTGTAGATAACTTCGGAGTTAAGAAGAATATTTACATTGCAAATATTAAGTACGGTATTATAGTAAATTTAGGTAAAAGGCTTTATATTGATGCATATTGTGGTATAGGTATAAGACATAGAGTTATAAAGAATATCAATAGAGAGTATAATGAGGACTTGGGTCACGAACTTGGACATGTTGATGCATATGCAGATCCAACAAATTTTAATTTTGAAGAAACTTCCGGCAATTACTTTAATCCTTCATTAGGATTTAAATTTGGAGTAAAAATATAACAGCACACAACATCGTGTATAAGCCATTGCTGGAAAAGGGTTTGCGATCGGTGATTCACTTGGTTACCTTGTGCTAACTCGACCACAAAACGCTTTGAATCACGCAACGGCTCATACACGCGGACGTTGGCGGTAATTATAAAGGCTTCGAAAGTATCGACTTAAGATAGCATTATTTGCCTAATTAAAATTTCAAGAAAGTGAAAATTCCGAAAGTTATAATTACAATTCTATTATTAGGATTGATATTATATTCCTGCAAAAAAGAAATAGTATCTGCTCCTGAATCGCCGAAGGAATATTCAATAATTGGAGAATGGAGTTGGAAAGAAAGTGGTGGTGGATTTGATGGAGATTGTTTTAATCCTGAAAATACAGGTAATAATTTAAGTATGACCTTTCAGCCAGATAGTGTAATTATTGTTGCAAATTCGGATACAGTCATAAAAACAGACTACTTTATAGAAAAGGCAGAGTGCACTATATGTGTAGAAGAAATGGATATTCTATATATTAATTATGATACAATATTTAGTAATCAAGAAGGATATTTTATAGTAGCACCTGAGCTCTTTAATCATTTTGTAATTTTTTCTTTAACTGACACCCTACGGTTGTTTGAAGATTGTTATGATTGCTATATTCATTTTTTCACTAGAAAATTAAAATAACTACCGCCAACAGCCGGTCATACGCAATTACTCCGCTTCGCTGCGTGAGCTCCCTTCGGTCGGTTACCGGGTCGTGCGGGTGCTAATGTTAGTTCACTTGTCCTCATTAGTGGGTAACCCGACAAGCAAGCGCCCTGAAACGGCAACAGCGTATACCAGCGGACGTTAGGCATAAGCTTAGAAAACACTTAACCAAGCATACAACCATGATAAAAAGAAATTTTATACTTGTATTATCACTCTTATTTGCAGTATCTGCTACTGGACAACAATGTACTAATATGAGAGGTAAACTTTCAAATAACAATGGATGGCGTTTCGGCATTAATTTAGGGATTACTTATTCAAATACGATAGGTAAAGGGACTGTGGAAAATTCAATGATTATAGGTGAGCCACCAGACTGTTATACTAATAGTTCAGCCGCTAGTGGTTTTATTCTAGGAAAAAAATTTGGAATTGGTATAGTTAATTCTATAAACAAAACTTTTTCACTTAGTTTAGATGTAAATTATGAAGAAAAGGGCTGCAAAATTCCTTTGACTGAAATATCATATTTGGAAAGTATACAAGGGCCCTATATATTAAACAATCAGAAATCAAACATCCGGTTAAAATATATTTCTCTTCCGCTCAAACTTGAGACTAAATTTGATTGGTTCTATATTAAAACAGGCATTTATGTTGGTGTTTTGGTGGACGCAGACGACTATGGCGAACTGAGGATTAACGACCAAAAGATTAAGTTCGAACGGGATAAAGATGGTAGATATTCAAAATTTGACCTTGGCGGAATTATTGGAGCAGGTATTTCCATTCCATTATCCAAAATTGATTTTTTAAAGTTTGGATTAAACGGACAATGGAATATTTTGGGAAATGATCCTCAATATGTATCGCCTGAATATTGGAAACATTGGTACAATCAAAGTTTTAGTTTAGAAATCAGATTCGAACGAGAAATATAAAAGCCTATGCCTAACAGCCGGTCATACGCAATTGCCGAGTTGTGCGGTTGCTATTGCTTATTCACTTTGCATTCATGGCGTGTAACACGACTAGTGAGCGCCCTGCTTCGGCAACAGCGTATACCGGCGAGCGTTGGAGACAATGCCAAAAGAAAGATGCTCCCAAACAAATTTGTATAAAAGTAAATAATTATTTACCTTTGGCTTAATTATTGTTACGGAATGAAATGTTCTGAACTTTATAGGCTTCTTATAAAAGACGGATGGTATCCGGTTTCTCAGAGCGGATCACATGTCAAATTAAAACATGAGGAGAAACCAGGAATAATAATCTTCCCCAACCATGGTAGTCAAGAAGTCGGTAAAGGATTAGAAAAGAAGATTCGGAAGGATGCAGGTTTAAAATAGGTGAGGTATGAAGACAACTAAGAAGAAAATAAAAATGGTCGTTGAAAAGACAGAAACTGGTTTTTCAGCTTTTTCTGAAGAATATCCAGTTTATACAACAGGTCGAACGATATCTGAATTGATTGATAATGCTTATGAGGCGTCAAATTTATATTTTGAGGATCAGAATATTCAAGTAACTCATGAGAACCTGAAATTTGAAATTGATTTTAAGCAGTTTTTCCAATATTATAAAGTGCTTAATTCAAAATTTCTTGCTGACAAAATCGGTATGAATCCAACACTATTATCACAATACGTTCAAGGACATAAAAAACCATCCGAGTCACAGACAGAAAAGATCTTATCCGGAATACAACAAATTGGCAAAGAACTCTCGGAAATTAATTTAATATATAAAAGATAATAAGGCACAGTCTCCAACAGCGTGTATAAGCCATTGCTGGCCGTGGGTTTTCGAGGGTTTGGTCTTTTGGTTGCCAAGTGCTAACTCGACAACAAAGCGCTTTGAATCACGCAACGGATCATACACGCGGACGTTAGCAGAAATCTTAAGTGCCGATGAGTAGAACTTACAAAATTCAATGTAATGAAATTATATACTTAATCGTCCTTAAATAAAAAAGGTATGAAAGAGGTGATTACTTCAATTATGTTATTTACGTTTTCTACCCTTTGTTTTGGACAGAAAACCGACTTTTCGAAAGAGAAATATTTTATGGCAATTAACCATTACGATTTAGAACTTTCATTTGATTTCAAAAAAGAAATCTTGAATGGAATCTGTAATGTAATAATTGAGAATAAATCTGATTCGTCAGTAACCGAAATCCCTTTCTTACTTTATCGGTTAATGAAAGTAACTTCAGTACAAAATCAACAAGGAAATGACGTTAATTATATTCAAAGTATCGTTTCATTCGATGACTTTGAAGAACTACAAGCAAATTCTATTACCATAAATGGAAATATTAAACCTCATAGTTTTATAACTCTTATAATTAATTATAACGGATATTTATTGGGATATCAAGAAACAGGAATGAAATATATTAAAGACAGAGTATCTACGGATTTTACATTAGTCAGAAACGATTCTTATTCATATCCTATTCTAGCAAAACCGAGCATTGCCTTTTTAAGAAAGAATCTAGCTTCAAACAACTTCACTTATAAATTAAGCGTAACCGTTCCTGATTCATTAATGGTTGCAAACGGAGGTTATCTTCTTTCTAAAAAAACAGAAAATGGAAATTCAACGTACAATTATGAAAGTAAAAGGCCTAATTGGAGAATAGACGTAGCAATTTCACCATACCAATTTGAGTCAACAGAAAGACTTGATATTTTCTACTTTCAAAATGATTCAGTCAATGCTAAAGCACTACTAAATCAAGGAAACGAAACCTTACAACTTTATACCCAATGGTGGGGTAAACTGAAAAATGATAATTCCATCACAATAATAGAAACCGAAGAACAAAGTGGAGGACAAGCGGACGAAACAGCAATTCTTCTGCCACAAGAATCTTTTAGAGCAAATAGTTATGCCCAAATATTTCACGAATTATCCCATTTATGGAATGTTAAAATAAATGAAAAGCAAGGGCTGTCGCCAAGATGGGAAGAAGGTTTGGCGGCATTCTGCCAGTATAATGTTGATGAACATTTCAATCCTGAAAAAAAAGGATTATTAGATAGAGCAGCAAACGGGACTTTAAAAAGACTGAAAGAAAACTTTGATTCGGAACCAGAAATGTACAACATCCCAATGTATGAATATGGAAACAAAGAGAAAACCAATTATTCCTATAATCAGGGAATGGTAATGTTTACAGTTTTATATAAATGGCTTGGAAAAGAAAAATTTGATTTGGCTATTCGTTCATTCTATGGACAATATCAAAATACAGGAGCAACCACCAATGACTTTACCAATTTTTGGGAGAAGACCCTAAAAACAAAAGGTTTAAGGGAATTTTTCAACGATTGGATTTATACAACAAATTACACATCTTTCGTAAAAGACAATAATACGATTGATGAAATTGTAAGCCATTATGCTAAATAAGTCTTCTGCTAACAGCGTGTATAAGCCATTGCTGGCTGCGGGTTTACTCCGCTTCGCTACGTGAGCTCCCTTTGGTCGGTTGAGTATGTTAGTCCACTTGGTTGCCTTGTGGTAACTCGACCCCGCCTTCACTGCGTTACGGACGGGCAAGCACAAAGCGCCATGATCACGCAACGGCTCATACACGCGGACGTTAGCAAACATTGTAACAAAATTCTCATCCATATTAAAAAAAATATTATGTATGCGACAATAAAAAGTATTTTATTAATTATTGGACTTGGGATTTTTTTAAGTTGCAATCGACAAGTTGATTGTCCAGATTTCAATAATTCTATTATGGATTGGATGCCGTATCAATCTAATGATACAATCACTCTAGTAAATACAGCAGGTGATGCAATTCTTATTTTAATAATAAATGATCTGGTGATTGAACACACAATACATTACATGACTAATCTAGATTGTGGAACTTGCGATGATCATATTATGATTAACAGTAATGAAACAAATACAGATTTTCAGATTAATATAACTCTGAATGAAAACAGAATCATTACTCAACAATACATTATTAAGGGAAACACTTTTACGGACTATAACTCAATATATACAGAATTAATAGACTATTCCTTTGGGGGCCATACTTTTGATTCAGTACGAATATTTGAAAACCAAATAGATGATGATAATTTTCAAAAATTAATAGTTGCGAAAGGATTCGGTATTATTGGATTGATTGAATCTGATAGTGATACATGGATTAGCGTAGGCATAAACGCAAGACGAATAATTGAAACAGTTAATATTGCAAACATCTCTTGCAACTAGTAAAATAAAACAACGGTTGCTAACAGCCGGTCATACGCCATTGCCGGGTTGTGCGGTTGCTAATGCTTGTTCGCTTGGCAACCTGCGGCGTAACACGACAAGTAAACGCCTGAAACGGCAACAGCGTATACCGGCGAGCTAGTATCTCTAACCAAACCTATCAAAGATGAAAAAAATATTCAAAATTGTGTTTTTCTTTGGATTCTTGACCACACCGACCTTATTTGGACAGAACACAGATTTGACAAATAATATGATTGAGATCTTAACCGATACAATTGCATTAAAAAAACAAATGAAATTCAATAATATTGGCTCACGTGGCATAATAAATTTTGAACTACCCGCAAACACAATAAAATGGGGATATTATTTTGATGCAATTGAGAAAGAAAATATCAGTAATGCCCTTTTAAAAGAATATTTTACAATGTCTGATTTTGTTAAAGACACAACGGCTTTAAAAAGATCAGACAAGACAATTTATATAAAGGCTGTAAAAATAGGTCCGGTAAGGATTGAAACATTACTTTTAGATACTATGGGCAAAAATGCTTTTCTTACAAATAATAATGGAATTTGTTCAGTTACAAGACCTGATGGATATTTTAAAGATGAATCTACATTATGTGAACCAGACTTATGTTATGCCTCAAATAAGATTATTTCTAATACAATATTAAAAGGCGAATATTACATAGGTTTTCGTAATATTGATTATCGGAAAGATGCTTATATAATAATACAGATAATAGCATTTGTTAATTAACAACGGTTGCTAACACCGGGTATAGTTCATTTCCGGCAAAGTGCTCTTTCGGGAGGCAGCTCATTATGGTTACTTTTGTGTACCCGGACAAGATAGCGCTCCGATCCAGGCAACGAACAATACCCGAAAACGTTGGGCACCATTAAAAGAGACAAACAATGAACAGAGTCATATCATATTTTATTGTTGTAACATTGATTTCATGTAATAAAAATAATTCAACATTAATTGAATTAGATCCACATGGCCAAGCAATTATTTCTGTTGATACAGTCAATGGAGATTTTGATGGAACCCTAAAATACTATTATTCAAATGGTCATATTAAGTCAGTGCAACATTGGCAAAATGGATTTCCTGATGGCGATTTTATCTTCTATGATGAGTTAGGAGATGTTATACGACATGAAATATATAATTTTAAAGAAAAGACACACAAATTGTTAGTTGGTGATAGTTTGAATTACTTATTACAATATGATAGTTTTTTGATCAAATTTTATGCTAAGCATCTTAAGATTTCACCTGATACTAGTTATTATATATTAATGGACAATTATATCAAACCAAAGAATATTCCATATTATATTCTTTTGGTCACCTCAAATAATGGATTAGTACAGTCTTATGAAAATCATTTTGTATCAAAAATAAAAACTACTACTCGCGATCTACGAATCGACTTTTACGTAAGGTCAAATCTTGGTATGACAAAAATCTCATCAATAACAAGAAAAGTAGAAGAAAGAATAAATTAACAGTGCCCAACAGCCGGTCATAAGCAATTGCCGGGTAGTGCGGGTGCTGATGTTTGCTCACTTGGCTTTATAAGTGGGTAACCCGACCAGCAAGCGCTCTGAAACGGCAACAGCGTATACCGGCTAACGTTGTGCTGCATGCAAAAATAAAGAATATCTAAAATTGACTCTACAAATTTGATTTTATACCTTAGATTCCTAAATCTATATAATTAAAAGCGAAAAACATGAAAAAAAGGAAAGGAGCATTGATAGCATTACTGCCATTAGTATTTACAATTAGTCTTTATTTGGTTTTTTATTCAAGAATTGAGAGTAAACCAAATCATGTTGGATTTTGGTTTATTTTGGTGTTAGGAATGTCGTTAGGTGTTGCACTGACACGGTTTATCCTATGGTCAAAAGAAAAAGATTAATAACTTCATTAAAGCTGGACCACAAGTAAACTGGATCAAACAAATGCACGACAGCACAACATCGTGTATAAGCCATTGCTGGCAGCGGGTTTACTCCGCTTCGCTCCGTGAGCTCCCTTCGGTCGGTTGCTCGGTCAGCTCTTTTGGTTACCTTGTGCTACCTAGACAACAAAGCGCTCTGAATCACGCAACGGCTCATACACGCGGACGTTAGCAAACATTTTGAAAAACGCAACCAACGATACGGAATTTTCATCTAAAAAGATCAAATGCTAATAGGTAGGTGTCATGACTAAACTCATATTATGCCTGGAGGTTCTTCTAGTTTTGTTTACTTCTTGCAATAAAGAAATCATTGATAGTGAAAAAGATATGGCAATAGATGAATGGAAGGTAAAAAAAATAAGAAAAGAAGGGGGATCATACTTATATGCTACAGAAGATTACATATTTAAGTTTAACACTAACAATACATTTAATCTCAATTTGGATGTAAATGGATGCATAGGACAATACATAATTGGTAAGGGTAGTATTGAAATCGCATTTCCGTCATGCACAGAGATATGTTGCGATTCTTATTACGCAAATGAATTAATACATTTACTGCCCGAAATGACAAGATATTCTTTAGAAAACAACAGGCTGGTTTTTGAAGGTCAAGGTGAAATCATATTTGAAAAAAAGGAATAAAAACGTTTGCCAACAGCCGGTCATACGCCATTGCCGGGCGGTACGGTTGCTATTGTTCAATTGGCTATATTAGTGGGTAACACGAGCCGGAAGCGTCCTGAAACGGCAACACCGTATACCGGCGAGCGTTGGCAATCATAAAAAAATAAAAATGATATTAATTATGAAATATTTAATGGTCCTAATATTTGTCAGCTTATCAAAAATTTTGTTTTCTCAAGATTCAGTATTAATCAAGCTGGACACTATAAAAAGTACAATAGAGAAGACATATTTAAGAAATGATTCTTCTAGATTAGTTTTTGGTTACACAAAAAATGGGAAGCCAATTTTTATTAAATCATATACAAATATTAAATGCATTACGGAACATGGTAAATGGGTTACTTTGTATCCAAATGGTTCTGTAAAAAATATTCAATACTATAAAAATGGCGAGCCTATTGGAATATGGTATTATTATGCTAAAAATGGTAACAAAATTGAAGAATATAATTATGATTTCGACTTGAATTATGAGGAAAATAGGGAACATAATATTAAGAATTATTATCCTCATATTGAAGAAGAGCAACAGGCAAAATTTAATGGCGGAGATCTTGAACTATTTCGTCAATATTTGCAGCATCATTTACATATTGATTGGCTAACTTTCGAAAAATTTATTGGAAGCGGTAAACACATTATCAAAGCTGACTTTACAATTGAAGCTGACGGCAGTATAAATAAAATTTATATTTTCAATACTGATTGTCCAATACTTGAAAAGGAGGTCGCTAGAGTAATAAGGGAATCACCTATTTGGTCGCCTGCAACCTTGGGTGGCAAACCGGTGCCACAACGATTTGTTATGCCAGCTATTTTTATATTTGACTGATTAAATTTACGATTGCCAACAACCGGTCATACGCAATTGCCGGGTCATGTGGTTGCTATTGTTAGCTCACTTTGCAATGTTCAGTAACACGACCAGTAAGCACTTCGAAACGGCAACAGCGTATATCGGCGAGCGTTGGCATCAATAAAAAAATCAAACATAATCAGAAAATATTTCATTATGGAAAAGGACTTTAAGAGACAAGTTTTGACAGGACTATTTTATTTTATCATATTATCTATCAGCGCTCAAAATGGAATTACAGTATCGAATTCTCAATCTATTGATAAAGATTCAAATAATATCGATTCTAATGATATTCAATCAGAAGTAAGTGCTACATTCATGGGTGGAGATATCAATGTATTTCGTGATTGGGTCCAGAAAAATTTGATTTATCCGCCGTCAGCTGTGAAACAGAAAATATTTGGCCGGATATATGTAAAATTTTCAATCGATGAAAATGGTAAGGTATATCAGGCAGAAATACATCAAGGAGTCCATCCACTTCTTGATAATGAGGCTTTAAGGGTAATCTTATCATCTCCAATTTGGGAACCCGCAAAGCTTAACGGAAAGAATGTAAAACAAACATTCATTATGCCAGTGATATTTATTCTAACTAACAAGTTTATAAAGTCACATTCAAATTAATAATACATTTACTGATGCCAACAGCCGGTCATACGCCATTGCCGGGTTGTGCGGGTGCTAATGTTTGCTCACTTTGCGTCATAAGTGGGTAACCCGACCAGTAAGCGCCCTGAAACGGCAACAGCGTATACCGGCGAGCGTTGGCGGTAATTATTAAGTACTTAATGCAAAATATGAAACATAGATTGAATTATATACTCAGAGGTAATTATCAGGTAATCAAAGAAATTTGCGAAATGACTAAAATATTGTATCAGTATTGGTTTATTGTTCTTATCATACTTTTAAATGCTTGT